>Ga0307408_100003969_pt1 | contig 10078 bp, 5 predicted proteins | sample 322Cmetagenome_FD_202116 | JGI IMG/M metagenome (GOLD analysis project Ga0307408, IMG submission 202116) | Maize rhizosphere microbial communities from greenhouse at UC Davis, California, United States - 322HYB-C-3 | ecosystem: Host-associated > Plants > Roots > Rhizosphere > Soil | place: USA... | reverse complement strand
GTGATGCTTGCCGTTTCGCCTTCGCAAATTGCGGCAGCTGAAACTAGCGGGCCTGCTGGCTTGGGGTTAACAGTTACTTTTACTTCAATCCTTGGGCTGGTACAGTCTCCTGCAACATTCTGCACATAAAAACTAGTGGTAGTGTTAAGTTTCGGGGCATAGCTGGCGCCTGTATGGACCAGGCTTCCGCCAGAAGCAGCATCAAACCATTGTGTATTGGCATCGCCGTTGCTAACAGTGATGCTTGCCGTTTCGCCTTCGCAAATTGCGGCAGCTGAAACTACCGGGTCTGCTGGCTTGGGGTTAACAGTTACTTTTACTTCAATTCTTGGGCTGGTACAGTCTCCTGCAACATTCTGCACATAAAAACTAGTGCTAGTGTTAAGTTTCGGGGCATAGCTGGCTCCGGTATGGACCAGGCTTCCGCCTGAAGCAGCATCAAACCATTGTGTATTGGCATCGCCGTTTCTAACAGTGATGCTTGCCGTTTCGCCTTGGCAAATTGCGGCAGCTGAAACTAGCGGATCTGCTGGCTTGGGGTTAACAGTTACTTTTACTTCAATTCTTGGGCTGGTACAATCTCCTGCAACATTCTGCACATAAAAACTAGTGCTAGTGTTAAGCGTCGGGGCATAGCCGGCTCCGGTATGGATCAGGCTTCCGCCAGAAGCAGCATCAAACCATTGTGTATTGGCATCGCCGTTGCTAACAGTGATGCTTGCCGTTTCGCCTTGGCAGATAGGGGCAGCTGAAACCACCGGATCTGCTGGTTTTGGGTTAACAGTTACTTTTACTTCAGTTCTTGGGCTGAAACAGTCTCCGGCAACATTCTGCACATAAAAACTAGTGCTAGTGTTAAGCGTCGGGGCATAGCTGGCTCCGGTATGGATCAGGCTTCCGCCAGAAGCAGCATCAAACCATTGTGTATTGGCATCGCCGTTGCTAACGGTGATGCTTGCCGTTTCGCCTTCGCAGATAGGAAGAACTGTAGGCACTATCGGCGCAGCTACTTCAGGATAGACAGTGACAACATAACCAAAAGGTTCTCCCGCACATCCATTAAAGTAGGGCGTAATTTCATACTCAACATCAATCGGCAAAGATGTCGTGTTTTGGAGATTTTCCTTTATAAGAGTAGTGGTTTGACCCGTTTGGGCAATGTTTGAAATTCCTGGTACTGCCGGGCGCTGCCATATAAAAGTACTGCCTGGAATATTTGCGGTAATCGTATAATTCACCTCTCCGTTGTTACAAATCACATCCGAAGCTCTGCCTGATATCCATGGTTGAGGCTTTACGACAGCAGTATAAGTAAATTGAGTTCCTGCACAAGTTCCATAATAAGGCGTTATAGTGTATGTAACATCAATGGGGGCGTCACTGGAATTTACCAGCCGTTCCTTAATTGATAACGATGTTTGAGGTCCCGAAGGTGCCGGACTGATGTTTGCAGCTGCATTTCTTGTCCATTGAAAGGATGCTCCGCTAACGTTGCTTTCAATAAGATAATTTAACTCAGTATTTGAACATACTAAGTCTTTTGCCGAACTTATAATTTCTGCATTTGGATTTACCAGGACCTTAAAATCATAAGTTAGCCCTGTACAGGTAGCCGTATTAGGAGTAATCTTATAAATAACCTCAATCGGAGTGTTAGTTGTATTGCTAAGTGTTTCGTCAATGAAATTAGAGGTTTGATTCACCAGGGCTGGTTGGGAGATACCAGCAACGGCAGGCCTGCTCCAGGAAAAAGAGGTGCTCCCGGCATCGGAGGTCATTGTGTATTGAACCTGTCCATTGTTACATATCGTGTCTGTTAAAGCACTGGTAAGAACGGGAGTGGGCCTTATGATTATTTGTACCTGATCTGATTGCGATGTACAGGCTGTTCCCGGGTTGTTAGTGGTAAGAGTTAGAATGACATCGGTGATACCAGAAGCCGGCCTAAAAAGAGTTGTCGGATTATTAGGATCATCAAAAGTGCCCGAGCCCGGAGGTGCTGTCCATGTCGCACTTGTTGCGCCTCCTCCAAACGAGCCAGTCAAAGTTACTGCCTGTCCGGAACAAACTACCTGGTCTGTCCCTGCACTAACGGTAGGAATTGCATTGATGGTAACCTCAAATATATCTGAAGCCGGATCACAGGATGAAGTTGAAATTTCATTTTTAACAGTATAGGTATTCGGCAAACTATTAGCAAGGTCGATCTCCCCAGTACTGGCGTTTAAAAATACCAGGCCTGCGGGTGTTGCCGTGAAAGTTCCTCCACTTGAACCTGCGGGGAATATGGGTAATGGATTCGCATCCTTCTGGCAATATACGCTTGCACCGTATGTAAATGTGGCTTTAGGAGACGTTGTTATCGTAATAGTTGAGGAACTTGTGTAGCCACAGTAATTATTGGCAACAAAAGTAATGGTATAAGTTCCTGGAGGAGGGTTGTGAGATAAGTAGATTTTACCTGTTGTCGGATCAATATCTAACGTAGATGGAGAAGCTGAAAACGTTCCACCGTAAGTTCCTGTAATAGTGGGGACTGGATCCGGATCTGCTGTACAATAAGTCCCGGGAGAATAAACAAACGCCGGATTATCAGGAAGGTCAATTGTCACAGTCACACTTCCCCGTGGCCCTGTACACCCTGCAGCTGAAGTAACTTCTACAAAATAAGTTGTATTCGCGGTTAGAGCAGGTGTTGTGTATGATTGCGTCTCATTACCTGTAAAAACAAGATTACCTGAAGAATTATACCACCTGTACGTACCGGCAATTGCTAAATCCGGAGTTAATGTTGCGCTTGTATTATAACAGATAGTTTTGCCTGGTATTACAGGCGCATCAGGTGTTGGGGAAGCCGCTACTATTATCGTCTCTCGTTGTGCCGCACATAAAGGCACATTGTCCGAAACTTCAACCCAATAGGTTCCTGCATTTGAAACTGTAATGGAAGGGGTTGTTTGCCCATTGCTCCATTTATAACTATACTGGGGGACTCCATTAACTATGGTTGGCTTTCCACCACTAGCTGTTGCGGTAAGTGTAACATTACCACTTCCATTAGTACAGATAACAGGGTTTAATGGGCTGGTAGTTACGGTTATTCCGGAAACAACGTAAACCCTGACGGTGTCTGTTCTTGGAAAATTCGAACAGTTCGATGTCGAAAGATTTCCACTCACTACATAATCTATATAAGCTCCAACAGGTGCATCACTTTGTGGAGTAACTGTAGTGGTAAGTGAACCGCTGGCTGGCTGGAGGTAATGATTATACTGGCCTACGGCACCCGGATAAATAGATGTCCATGTTGTTGAAGCAGCTGTCAATCCTACAACACTCATAGTCCCGCTACACCCCACCCGCAAAGTCAAATCATCAGAAGCTTTAACTAAACGCGATGAAGTGAAAATATAATCGGCATTGTCATTCCCCTTTTTACAGAATGATATAGTGACCGAAGTTTGCCCCAAAACACAAATAGGGGGGCCCAACCTCCTCAAAGTATCCTCACAGTTTAATCTGTAAAAAGCAGAAGTCCCGCTGGGTGCCGGATTTTTAACCTCAAAATTCAGGATGTCTGCATCGGGATTTAGCATTACCTTAAATTCGATGCATTGTTGATTTGGATCTGTTTCTTTACAAGTAAGCCCTGAACGATCGAAATTTATGATAGTTTTCTGAGAGTTTGGCGAGCCAGTTAGGTCAATGTTTTGAGTGGCAACTTGCCCATACCCCACACAGACACTAAACATCAAAAGAACTAATAGTAAAACTCTCTTCATATTACCAGTTCCTTTGTGGGCAAACCACGTTATAAGTGTTATCAAGCAGAATTCCGAGAATAATCTCGTGGGTTCCTTTATTTACGCTTCCCAGGTTAGACAGGGTTAAATCATAAGAATAGCTGATGTTGCACAAATTTGAGAGATAGAAGCCCAGCATCCCTGAAAAAGAATCTTTATGGCGATAGCTTCCTCCAAGCCAAAACTTATCCTGAAAGGAGAACTTAACATTGGCATCGCAGGAAATCGGAACCGGTGAAACATGTTTGAACATTACTGAAGGAATGGCCGATATGCCTTCGCTAAGGAAAAATTTGTATCCTGCTGTTAAAAAGTAGTGATTTTTGTATTTCCCTTGCTGGTACTTTTGTGATGATTCATTGCTGAACGAAGCCCGTTGCCTCAGTAGTTGTTGCCCAGAAAGTCCAACAAAGTAAAGAGGCCCGTAAAGCCAAAGTCCCATACTTAAGTCGGGCTTGATATGTGTTTTTAAATAAGGAGGAATGGCCAGGTCATCATCCTCTTCCAACCTAATCTTATTTCTGTCCAGGGTTACAGCCGAAATTCCTACAGCAAGCCCCAGAGCCAAATTCGTTTTGGCAGACAAGCCCAGATGGTATGCATAAGTCCCATTAACATCAATGCGGCTTATCGGCCCTGCCTTATCAAACACTGCATGCATTCCAATCCCATGATGAGGGTCTGATGCTTGATAATTAGGTACATAACTCCTGCTTAAAGGATTGGCTTCCTGGCCTCCGAAGGAAGTCACACTGCTGGTAAGGTCATCTTTACCAATTGGCCCCTGAATCGAAAAATACTGTGTTACCGGAGCTCCATCCAAGCCTGTCCATTGTGTTCGGTACCCCGCCTTGCAATCAATGTAGTTTTCAATACCCGCCAGTGCCGGATTTAGAACATAGTTGTTGAAAAGGTATTGGGTATATTGAGGCTTTTGCTGCGCCAGGGCATCAAATGTTGTGACAATAAACAGCAAAAAGTAGAGGTGCCTCAAATTCTTATTTGTTTAATAAATAGATAAGCGTGGCCTTTATACGGGAACGAATGGACTTTAGTTCCAAATTATAGGAATTTGTATGCGTTTTAGTACGTTTTCGGGTCTTTTTTAAGTGGGATCCCTAGTATCTCTTTGAAACCCTTTACTTTAAGTAAGTCAGCTTTAAATTCAGGTGGTAGCTTTTCTGATGTCTTAAATGATTAGGCTAAAAGTGAAGTCTGTCCAGGACTCTCGGCGGCATAGAGTGTATTTGATTATATACAGAAATTGGCCTACCAAGCGCCACTGTTGCTTGAACGTTTAAATAAGCTAAATAAACAAGGAAATTCATTCTGTTACGTAGTGGAAGGCTTTTTGCTTACCCTATAGTATATATAGATTATAATACACAAAAATCAATCGTTATGGACATAACAGCAAATTATACAGGAGGTCATACTCATGCAAGCATGAGTCAGATAGACAAGGTCATTACCCTTTTGCGTTGGACCTATGGACTGGTGCCCATTATAGCTGGTGCCGACAAGTTTATGCACATGCTTACCGATTGGGACAAATACCTGGCTCCCGCTATCGCCAATTTGTTGCCTATGCAGGCAGGCACTTTTATGAGCATTGTAGGCATTATAGAAATTGTGGCTGGGCTGCTGGTGCTTATCAAGCCAAGAATCGGAAGCTTGATTGTAGGGCTTTGGTTAATCGGTATTGTCATTAATCTTTTACTAGGCGGACAATATTATGATGTGGCAGTAAGAGATGCCGTGATGGCTATTGGCGCATTCTCGCTTTGGATGCTTTTAAGTGACCACGTGGAAGAATAGACAATTGGAGATACCGTGGCTTTGATAGTTGAAGAAGCAATTTTTTAAAAGGATGTATGTTAACTGCGCCCAAGCTTGGGGAGTATGCACTTATTGGCAATTGCCGTTCTGCAGCATTGGCCAGTAGATATGGGTCCATTGACTGGTGCTGCCTTCCCGAGTTTCATTCTCCGGCCGTCTTTTCTGCTCTATTGGACAGCAAGAAGGGGGGCCACTTCTCCATTACGCCCACTGGCCATTTTCGCTCCAGCCAAAACTATATTACGGATACCAATGTGCTGGAAACAATGTTTCAGTCCGACGAAGGAGAAGTGAAATTGACCGACGTTTTTGTGGCTACTACAGAGGAAGAAAAGACAAAGGGGCTTTTTCCAGACCATGAAATCCTTCGTATGGTTCAATGCAGGGCTGGAAGGATGCAACTGAAAATGGAGTTTCAGCCAACTGTTTCCTACGGGGAAAGGAGCGCTGTACTTACCGACGCCAGGAATCTGGGAATTAAATTCTCCTGGAAGGAAAACAGTTTTGTGTTATTGACAACGCTTCCTGCAGAGCAGATCAGCGTTGGTAAAGCAACAGCTTCCTGCCAATTTGAAATAACAGAAGGAGAAAGCGTTTTTTTCTCTTTTAGTTGTTCCTGCTTAAGTCCGGCTATCCTGCCCGAGCTGAAAACAACAGCCTGGAAACGAATGCAGCAAACCATCAATTACTGGAAATCCTGGACTGGCAAATGTAGTTATAGCGGGATTTACCGCGAACAGGTACGGCGAAGTGCCCTGACTTTAAAATTGCTGGCTCATGCACCTTCAGGAGCTGTTATAGCGGCACCCACAACTTCGCTGCCAGAAAGCCACGAAGGTGAAAGAAATTGGGACTACCGGTACTGCTGGCTGCGGGATGCTTCGTTTACGGTGAGGGCTTTAATTAAATTGGGCTTCCAGGAAGAAGCACATGCCTACATGAGTTGGATACTTCATGCCACGCAACTAACCCAACCGGAGCTGCAGGTGCTGTATTCGGTTTATGGCGAGGCAAAACTAAAGGAAGAGAAAATAGATTGGTTGGAAGGGTACCAAAGCGCAAAGCCCGTTCGCATTGGCAATGGAGCATATAAGCAGTTTCAGCTGGATGTGTATGGAGAAGTACTTGATGCTTTCTTTACCTATTCAAAACTTATTCCTGAATTCGACCGTAGCAGCCGGAAGTTTTTGTTGGGCCTGGGAGAAGTGATTTGTAAAACCTGGAACCAGCCCGACAATGGCATTTGGGAAATCCGTTCATCGCTTGCCCATCACACCCATTCTAAGGTTATGGCTTGGGTTGGTTTGGATCGCCTCCTTAAACTTAGCCGCAAATACCAATGGCAAAACGTTCCGCTTGATAAGTACGAGCGGGTAAAGGCAGAACTCCAGGCTCAAATTGAAAAAAATGGCTTTAACCGGGATTTACAAGCTTATACACGTGAGTTCAATGGACACGATCTGGATGCAAGTTCACTCGTGTTTTCGTTGGTAGATTACTGCCCAGCTACTTCGCCAAATATGCTTTCGACGGTTCGGTGTATTAGGGAGCAGCTTTCAGAAAACGGTTTGATTTATCGTTACAAAACTGAGGATGGCCTTGCAGGCAGCGAAGGGGCATTTAGCATTTGCAATTTCTGGCTTATAGAAAATCTTGCTAAAGCAGGAAAAGTAGGGGAGGCCATAGCGCTGTTTGACACGGTATTAAAAGCCGCAAGCGAAACGGGTTTATTCTCAGAAGAAATAGATCCGGTGTCGTATGAATTACTGGGCAACTATCCGCAGGGGTTTACCCACATTGGCCTTATTAATGCAGCACTTTCTATTGAGGAGGAATTGCAAAAAAGAGGTGTATATGAGCATTAACATTGGTGACATATTACTTTGGGGATTTGCCGCGACGCTGATCTTAACAACCATCATGGCTGCATGTAAACCGCTGGGGCTAACTCGCATGGATTTACCCTTCATTCTCGGGACTTTTTTTACATCCAATCGCGACAAAGCTCCTGTATATGGTTTTCTTAGCCATCTGATTATTGGATGGTTGTTCGCCTTCCTTTATGCCACTGCTTTTGAAAGTGCAAACCTTTTTACCTGGTGGTTTGGCCTCGCAATAGGTTTTGCGCACGGCGCCTTCGTGCTTTCGGCGGGATTACAGATCATTGGCGCTTTCCACCCCCGCATGGCCCAGCCTTATCGTGGCCCCACACCCACTAAACAGCTCGAACCGCCCGGATTTTTTGCACTTAATTACGGCCGCGGAACTCCCTTTATCACCATGCTTGCACACCTGGTTTATGGCGGTGTGTTGGGTACATTCTATCATTAAGGGTTGGAAATGCTTTGGGATCTGTGCTCCATGTCATCCATACACCGAAAAACCAGGTATTCCCGGCAAAGCCATCGGTTCATTTTTTACCTTACTTTTTTAGTATTTATGGCACTACAATTGAACTATTTACTTAGATCAATTAAGGAGGCAGTTATGCTTAGAAATATGGAAGAGCTTCGAAATTTTACCCTCGGAGCAACAGACGGCGAAATTGGTAAGGTGAAAGATTTTTATTTCGATGACCAGACCTGGAAATTACGGTACCTGGTAGTTGAAACCGGCAACTGGTTATTTGGAAGGAAAGTGCTTATCTCTCCGGCTGCTTTGCACGCACTTAATTGGGATAATCGCGTTTTTCCTACTAACCTTAGTAAGGAACAGATAAAAAATAGTCCCAACATTAATACAGATAAGCCGGTGTCTAAACAGGATGAAAGTTCATTACATAGTTTTTACTCTTGGCCGCATGACCTGGGCGGCGGAATGGGTTATATGACCACAGGAATGGTCGGTGGAGTTGTGGCTCCGGGAGTTCCATTTGAAGAGAGTATCAATAATGAAATGGAACATCACTATGATAAACATCTGCGAAGTTTTAAACAGGTGAAAGAATATTCTGTTATGACCGATGAAGGCGAAATCGGTGAAGTTGATGATTTTTTAATGGAGGATAACAACTGGGTCATTACCTCGATGGTTGTGTTAGCCGGAAACTGGTATCAAGGCGAAAGGATTATGATCCCTGTTGGAGAAGTTAAGAACATAGAAGACGAAAACAATTCGGTCTATATCAAACAAACTACCATGGATATTAAACGCAACCCTGAATACACTTATAAAAATCCTTCCGGGATGAACGGTTGATCAGCGGTATAGTAAAAGACTGGATTCGTTTTAATTAATTTATAGGTGCCCATGATTTTAAGCGGAAACAAACCTCCCGTAATAAAAAAGCGGGCACCATTGAAAAGCATCAGCTGATGGGAAGCCAGGAACAATTAGCGGTAAAATGAGCAAACTAGCTGCACGGCCTTGCTTGCTATTTGCTTTTAATGTAATAAGAGCCAGCTTGATGGTGCTGGCTGCTTCCCTGTAAAATATTTAGTTCGGTAACTTTTCCGAGTATTCTTTTGAAACTGTTTTTAAAATATCAGTTAACTCCTCAATCTTAAAAGGTTTTGAAATAAAGCCATTCATTCCCGCCTTAGCACATCGTTCTTTATCTTCAGGAAGAACGTTCGCTGTCATTGCAACGATACAAGGCTGCTTTATTGTATCCATCATCCTGATTACTTCCGTTGCTTGTAAACCATCCATCTCTGGCATTAACATGTCCATTAAGATAAGATTGTAAGGGTGTTCGCAGATCATCTGCACCGCATCTTTTCCATTGCTGGCCAATTGCGGTTGATAACCAAGTTTGTTCAGTACTCTAACCGCCAGTTTTTGGTTTATTATATTGTCTTCAGCAATAAGGATATCAAGAGGATAGCTTTTGGCAAAGTCTTCAGTTAGCAAACCAGGCTGTAGTGTTGTCACATCCTGTTTTTGGTTTCCTTCCTTCAATTCCAGTTCTATCACTGAATGTAATTGTACATGTTTTATTGGTTTGGTCAATACTGCTTTAAACAGATCGGGGTATTTCGACCGGCTTTCATCTCCCACAGAACTTAGCAGGATTATCGGGACGTTCGGAGAATGAGCCTTTACTTGTCTGGCAAATTCAACGCCATTCATTTTCGGCATTTGCATGTCTGAAATTATCAAATCAAAATTTTCATTTTTGAGTAATAATAAAGCCTCATTGCCAGATAGGGCCTCCTTGGTGGTAAGTTTCCATAGCTCAAGCTGCTTTTTTAAAATGGAGACATTGGTACTATTATCATCAACAATAAGCACTTTCTTGTTTTCGTTGGCCGCTGTATTAAATGCGGCATACTGCTTTTTAGACGCAAGGGCAGCCTTAGTCCGAATAGTAAAACTGAAGGTGGTTCCTTTTCCTTCAACACTGCTTACACTCACATCGCCACCCATCAAATTAATTAGTTTTTGGCTAATAACCAGTCCCAATCCAGTACCTCCATATTTTCTGGTGGTGGATG
>Ga0307408_100003968_pt1 | contig 10079 bp, 9 predicted proteins | sample 322Cmetagenome_FD_202116 | JGI IMG/M metagenome (GOLD analysis project Ga0307408, IMG submission 202116) | Maize rhizosphere microbial communities from greenhouse at UC Davis, California, United States - 322HYB-C-3 | ecosystem: Host-associated > Plants > Roots > Rhizosphere > Soil | place: USA... | reverse complement strand
GAGCAGATCGCCGGTGATCGAAACGGCCACGTCCTTCTCGCGGACGCCGGGCAGCTCTACCTTCAGCACGAGGTCGTCCTTCGTCTCGTGCATGTCGACCGCGGGGAGCCATGCCCGCCCCGACGCCCCACCGGCGGGCGCGGGTCGCCCGAGGAAATTGTCGAACAGCCGGTTGACCTCGCCCTGGATGTCCATGAGGTTCCCGAACGGCTGCCGATCCGCGATTCCGAACTGACGCCAGCGATCCATCGCCATGTTCCCCTCCTCGAGGTAGCTGGCCGGCCCTCCAGGTCCGGCCTTATTGAGTACACATGTCATATATCATCTGAGTCTGTGAGCGTCAACTTGATGGCTTCGAATTAATCTCTCCCCAGACCGGGTGTAGGGTGCGGCCATGAGGCTCGGCTGTACGGGATGCCTGGGCACGCTGGTGGGCTTGGCGCTGGTGTCGCTGCTGATCGGGGGGGTCGCGGCCGTCGGCCTCAGGATGCTCGCCTTGCCCGACGCCCCACCGCCTGCGACCTCGCCGGCGGACGGGAGCCGAGCGCAGCAGAAGCTGTTCGGACTGGGTCGGCAGGACCGTCGGGGAGCCACCGTCACCCTGACGGAGGCCGAGCTAAACGCCCTCCTGGACCGGCACCTGGTGGAGGCGGGGGGAACGCGGCTCTCCGGGCTCAACGCGACGCTCGTAGGCGACGACCGCGTGGATCTACGCGCACGTACATCGCTGGAGAGGATGCTCGGCGAAGTGGGCCTGGCACCCGTCGCCGGGGTGTTGCCGGGCCGCTGGCGGTCGCGGCCCGTTCAGCTACGCGTCAGGGGGCACGTGAGCGTCGAGGATACCGCGTCGCGTCATCTGAGGCTGGACGTGGAGGCCCTCACGGTGGGCCGCCAGCCGGTGCCTGCCCCAGCCCTGCGCCTGCTGATCGATCCGGCCGCCGTGGGGCTGCTCCGCTGGCGGCTGCCCGACCACGTCGAGCGGGTGGCGATCGAGCCCGGTCGCATCGTCATCCGGACCAGGCCGTAGCACCGACCGACCTAGCACGCGCGCAAACCCCTGCTGTATAATCACTCCACCGCCAGGAACGCACATGACCCAGCCCCCCGGTGTTCGGTTCGAGCGGATCCTGGACATCGTGCAGCGCCTGCGTGGGCCAGGCGGCTGTCCCTGGGACCGCGAGCAGACGCCGACCTCCCTGAAGCCGTACCTGCTCGAAGAAGCGTACGAGGTCCTCGAGGCCCTCGAGTCCGGGACACCGGGTGCCCTCTGCGAGGAGCTCGGTGACCTGCTGTTCCAGGTGGTCTTTCACACGGAGATCGCCCGCGAGCGCGGCGAATTCGAGATGGCCGATGTGCTGACGCGCCTCGGCGACAAGATGGTGACCCGACATCCGCACGTGTTCGGCGACGCGAGCGTGGAGACCCCGCGCCAGGCGCTCGCCCAGTGGGAGGCCATCAAGCAGCGGGAGGCGGTGGCGGCGGGCCGCCGGCGCTCGGTGATCGACGGCGTGCCGCGCGCCTTGTCGTCGCTGCTGCGCGCGCAGCGCATCCAGAGCAAGGCCGCCCGCGTGAACTTCGACTGGCCCGACGCCCGGGCGGCGTGGTCGAAGGTCGAGGAGGAAACCCGCGAGGCCGCCGCCGCGCTGGGCAGCGGGGACCGGGAGCGACTGCAGGAGGAGCTGGGAGACGTGCTGTTCTCACTCGTCAACGTGGCCCGCCTCTCGTCGATCGACGCCGAGGAGGCGCTGCACGGGGCCATCGAGAAGTTCCGGCGTCGATTCACCACCATGGAGGACGATCTGAACGCCCGCGGGACGTCGGTCGCCAGCGTATCGCCGGAAGAGCTGGAACGCTCGTGGGAGGCAGTCAAGGCCCAGGAGCGATCACAATGAAAATGAAAGTCGGCCAGGCATCGATCGCGATCGAGCGCGGTGACATCACCGGCCAGGATGTGGACGCCATCGTCAACGCCGCCAGCTCCGAGCTCACGATGACCGTGGGCGTGGCCGCCGCCATCAAGCGCAAGGGCGGCGGGCTGATCGAGGAGGAAGCGATCCGTCAGGGTCCGATCGAGGTCGGCGAGGCTGTGCTGACCCCCGGCGGCAACCTCCCGGCGACCCACGTGATTCACGCCGCGGCGGTGGGCCCGGACATGAAGACCGACCCCGAGACGATCGCCCGTACCACGCGGGCCGTCCTCGCCCTGGTCGACAAGCACCGGCTGACGTCGCTGGCTCTACCGGCCCTGGGGACGGGGGCGGGGCAGGTGGCCCCACCTGCAGCGGCCGAGGCCATGCTCACGACGGTCATCCCCTACCTGAAGTCCCCGAAGACGACGCTGAAACGGGTGGTCTTCGTGCTCTATCAGGACGAGACGTTCCGTGCCTTTACCGATACGTTGAAACGGTTGGCCGCGCTACAGTAAAAGTTCCTCATGGCGCAAGTGAAGCTCGGGCAGCAAATGGTCCGTCGCCTCGGCGACCTCCTCGTCGCCGAGAAGCTCATCACCGCCGACCAGCTGCGCCAGGCCCTGGGCGAGCAGAAGGGCAAGGCCGACAAGCTCGGCTCCATTCTCGTGCGGCAGGGCTCCATCACCGAGGAGCAGCTGATCGGCTTCCTCTCCCGGCAGTACGGCATCCCGTCGATCACCCTGAGCAACCTCGACGTCGACGGTGAGACCCTGCGCCTCGTGCCCGCACACATCGCGAAGAAGTACGAGGTGCTGCCGGTCAAGCGAATCGGCGGAACGCTGACGCTGGCGATGTCGGACCCGACCAACGTGTTCGCGCTCGACGACATCGCCTTCATGACGAATCTCCAGATCCTGCCGGTGGTGGCGCCGCAGGCCGCCATCCGTCGCGCGCTCGACAAGGCCTACGAGGCGGCGACTCAGCAGACGGCGTCGATCACCGACATGATGACGGAGATCACCGGCGACGCCAGCAACGTCGAGGTGGTCGAGGACGAGCAGGCCGGGGCCAACGTCGACGTCTTCGAGCTCAAGGAGTCCGCTGACGAGGCGCCGGTCGTCAAGCTCGTCAACATGGTGCTGGTCGACGCGATCCGCAAGGGCTCCTCCGACCTGCACTGGGAGCCGTACGAGAAGACGTTCCGCATCCGGTTCCGCATCGACGGCGTGCTGCACGAGATGCTGTCGCCGCCCAAGCGGCTGGAGCCGGCCATCATCTCCCGCCTGAAGATCATGTCCAACCTCGACATCTCGGAGCGTCGGCTTCCCCAGGACGGCCGCATCAAGCTCCGCTACGGCCCTCGCGAGATCGACTTCCGCGTGTCCATCCTGCCCACGATCTTCGGCGAGAAGGCCGTGCTCCGGATCCTGGACAAGGAAGCGCTCCAGCTCGACATGACGAAGCTCGGCTTCGACTCATGGAGCTACGAGAAGTTCGGCCACGCGATCCACCAGCCGTACGGCATGGTATTGATCACGGGGCCCACCGGCTCCGGCAAGACGACGACGCTCTACTCGGCCATCTCGACGATCAACTCGCCCGAGCACAACATCATGACGGCCGAGGATCCCGTCGAGTACAACCTCAAGGGCGTCAATCAGGTGCAGGTCAACGAGGGCGTTGGCCGCACGTTCGCCGCCGTCCTCCGCTCCTTCCTGCGGCAGGACCCCGACGTCATCCTCGTCGGTGAGACGCGCGACCTCGAGACCGCCCAGATCAGCATCCGGGCCGCGCTCACCGGCCACCTCGTCTTCACCACGCTGCACACCAACGACTGCCCGTCCACCGTCGCGCGGCTCGTCGACATGGGCGTTCAGCCCTTCCTGCTCTCCTCCGCCCTGCTCCTGATCCTGGCCCAGCGGCTCGGCCGGAAGATCTGCAAGGAGTGCAAGGAGCCGTTCGACGGCCACGAGGACGACCTGGTCCCGTACGGCCACGTCTCCGAAGGCCGCGGCAAGGTCACCTTCTTCAAGGGCAAGGGCTGTCAGACGTGCAACTTCACCGGCATGAAGGGCCGGGTCGCCCTCTACGAGGTGATGCCGGTCTCGGAAGAGCTGCGCACGGTCATCCTCAAAGGCGGCCAGACGGCGGAGATCCGGGAGATGGCCCAGAGCCAGGGCATGAAGACATTGCGCCAGGCCGGGCTCAACAAAGTCCTCGAAGGGACCACGACGGTCGAGGAAGTCTTGCGCGTCACGCTGGCGGTGTAGGAGGACCTATGGCGGTCTTCGCGTACAAGGGACGCTCGGGTGCGGCAGCGGTCAACGGCGAGATCGAGGCGGACAGCCGTCCGGCCGCGGTGGCCGCGCTGCGCGCCAAGGGCGTGGTGGCCACGTCGGTGGAAGAGAAGAAGGCCAAGGCGGCGGCGGCCGCCGGAGCCGCCAAGCTCGGCGGCTCCGTCAAGGCCAAGGAGCTGGCCATCTACACCCGCCAGTTCTCTACCATGGTGGACGCCGGCCTGCCGATCGCGCAGTGCCTGCAGATCCTCTCCGAACAGAGCGAGTCGAAGGTGCTGCGCGACGTCACGGCGAGGATCGCCAACGACGTGCAGGGCGGCTCGACCCTGGCGGAGTCTTACGGGAAGTACCCCAAGACCTTCGACAACCTGTTCGTCAACATGCTGGCCGTCGGCGAGTCCGGCGGCGTGCTCGACGTCTGCCTGCAGCGGCTCTCGACCTACATCGAGAAGGCCGCCAAGCTCAAGGGGCAGGTCAAGAGCGCGATGGTCTACCCGATCACGATCATCAGCGTGGCCGCCCTCGTCATCATCTTCATGATGGTGTTCGTGCTGCCGACCTTCGCCAACATGTTCAAGAACATGGGCGCGGACCTGCCGCTGCCCACGAAGATCGTCATCTTCATGTCGGACATGACGCGGAAGTACATCATCTTCATCCTGGCCGGCATCGGCGCCGCCATCTACGCGGTCAAGCGCTACTACAACACCGACCAGGGCAGCATGATGATCGACACCTTCCTCCTGAAGGTGCCGGTCGTCGGCATGCTCATCCGCAAGATCGCGGTGGCGCGCTTCACGCGCACGCTCGGTACCCTCATCGCGTCGGGCGTCCCGATCCTGGAAGGGCTGCTGATCACGGCCCGCGCCTCTGGCAACCGGGTGGTCGAGAAGTCCGTGATGCAGGCCCGCCAGCACGTCATGGCCGGCGGCACGCTGGCCGAGCCGCTCAAGACGACGCCGGTCTTCCCGGCCATGGTCGTGCACATGATCTCGGTCGGCGAGAACACGGGCGCCCTCGACGCCATGCTGAACAAGATCGCCGACTTCTACGATGACGAGGTCGACGCGGCGGTGGCGGCCCTGACCTCGCTGCTGGAGCCGATGATGATCGTGTTCCTCGGCATCTCCGTCGGCGGCATCGTCATCGCGATGTATCTGCCGATCTTCAAGATGGTCACGCTCATCAAGTAGTGCCCGTCGGCGCACGGATGAAGCTGGCCGACTCGAACGACCTGCTGCGGGGGTTCGGGCTCGCCCGGCTCGGGATCGCGGCCCTCCTGCTGGCGGTGGGCCCGATCCTGCCGGAGGAGCTGATCCCCGGTACCAACCGAGGCATCCTCGCGCTCACGCTGCTGGTCGTCGTGGGCAGCTCGGGCGCGCTGGCCACCTTCACGCCCTTCGCCCAGCCCCACCGGGTGGCGTGGCTGGTCTGTGTGCTCGATACCGCGCTGGTGACGGCCGTGGTCGCCGCCACCGGCGGCGCCCGCTCCATCTTCGCGTTCCTCTACGTGCTGTCGGTCACCGCCGCCTGCCTGCTGCTCTCTCGCACCGGCGGCCTCGCCATCGCCGCCGTCGGCAGCGCGCTCTACGCGGGGCTGATCTTCGGGCGCACAATCTTCCCGATGACCGCGTTCTTCGAGGCCCCCCAAGAGAGCACGGCCCTCGAGATCATCACGATCTTCATCAACGCCGGGACGTTCCTGGTGGTCGCGATCGTCGCCGGCGGCCTGGCCGAGCGGTTCCGGGCCACCCAGCAGGAGCTGGAGACGAAGCGGACGAACCTGCGCGACCTGGAGGCGTTCACCGACCTCGTCTTCCAGTCGGTCGGCACGGGCCTCGTCGCGCTCGACGGTGACTACCGGGTCACCGCCGTGAACCGGGCCGCCGAGCAGATCACGGGCGTGCCGGCCGCCTCGGCGGTGGGCCAGCCGTGGGGCCTCTACGACGACGGCGTGGCGCTGGACGCCGTCGCGAGGGAGATCGAGACGTCGGGGCGCGGCTCGGCCTGGCGGGAGGTGACGCTGCTGCGCACCGACGGCGAGGAGATCCCCGTCCGCATGACCTTCTCCGCGCTGCGGGACGGCGACGGCCGCCGCATCGGCCTCATCGTCGCCTGTGAGGATCTCTCGGCGATCCGCGAGATGGAGGCGCGCATGCGCGCGGCGGACCGGCTCGCCACCGTTGGCCGGATGGCGGCCAACATCGCGCACGAGATCCGCAACCCACTCGCCTCGCTCTCTGGCGCCGTCGAGGTGCTGGCCGGCGGGGCGCCCGACGAGACCCGGGAGCGGCTCGCCCAGATCGTGCTCAAGGAGACCGGGCGGCTCAACGGGATCATCCGCGAGTTCCTCGAGTACGCGCGGCCGGCGCCGCTCAGCCGGATGTCGGTGAACGTGGCCGAGGCGGTGGACGAGGTGCTCGTGCTGCTGGAGCATCGGGCCACGCCCGGCACCCTCAAGACCGTGCGCGAGTTCGCGCCCGCGGTCATGTGGAGCATCGACGTCCAGCAGTTCCGCCAGGCCGTCTGGAATCTGTGCCTCAACGCGGTACAGGCGATGCCGGAGGGCGGCGAGCTGCGGGTGAGCATCGCCCCGGTGGCGGGCCGGCTGCTGGTCCGCATCACGGACACCGGCGAGGGCATCGCGCCGGACGACCTCGGCCACATCTTCGAGCCGTTCTTCTCGACGCGGCCGGACGGAAGCGGCATCGGCCTGGCCCTGGTCCACCGCATCGTGCAGGACCACGGGGGCGAGATCGACGTGCAGAGCCGTCCCGGCCACGGCAGCACCTTCACGATCACCGTGCCTGCCGATGCCTGACGTCCGGGTGCTCGTCGTCGACGACGAGCAGAGCATGCGTGACCTGCTGGCGATCATGTTGCGCCAGGCCGGCTACGAGGTGGTCGTGGCCGACGGCGGCGAGGCGGCCATCGAGACGCTCAAGCGCGACAGCTTCGACCTCGTCGTCACCGACCTCCGCATGCGCAAGGCGGATGGCCTGGCCGTGCTCAAGGCCACCAAGGAGATCTCGCCGCGCACGGTGGTGCTGGTGGTCACGGCCTTCGCCTCCACCGAGACGGCGGTCGAGGCCATGAAGCTCGGCGCCTACGACTACGTCACCAAGCCCTTCAAGCTCGACGAGCTGAAGGTCACCATCGGCAACGCGCTCGATCGCCGGCGGCTGCAGGAGGAGAACCAGGCGCTCAAGCGCCAGCTCCGGCGCGAGCGCGGGTTCGAGAACTTCGTGGGCCGCAGCCCCAAGGTCCTCGACGTGTTCGAGACCATCCGCAAGACCGCCGACAGCGGCTCCACCGTGATGATCACGGGCGAGAGCGGGACCGGCAAGGAGCTCGTCGCCCAGGCCCTGCACTGGGAGTCGAGCCGCCGCAACAAGCCGTTCGTGTCGGTGAACTGCGGAGCGGTGCCCGAGACGCTGATGGAGTCCGAGCTGTTCGGCCACGTGAAGGGCGCGTTCACCGGCGCCGTGGCGAACACCGAGGGACTGTTCGCGGCGGCCGACGGCGGCACGCTGTTCCTGGACGAGATCACGGAGATCCCGCAGACCGTGCAGGTGAAGCTACTGCGGGCGATCCAGGAGCGGCAGGTGCGGCGCGTCGGCGACACGCGCGACGTGAAGATCGACGTCCGCCTCATCGCGGCGTCGAACCGCGACCTCGGCCGCGCCGTCGCCGACGGCGTGCTGCGCGAGGACCTCTTCTACCGTCTCAACGTCATCCCGATCCACCTGGCCCCGCTGCGGGACCGGCGCGAGGACATCCCCCCGCTGGTCGCCCACTTCATCACCAAGCTGTCGCGGGAGGTCGGCCGGTCGGTGCGCGGAGTCACGCCCGAGGCGCTGGCGGTGCTCGAGCAGTATCACTGGCCGGGAAACATCCGCGAGCTCGAGAACGTGATCGAGCGCGCCATCGTGCTCGGCTCGACCGAGTTGCTCGAGCCGGAGGCCTTGCCGACGGGCCTGCGCCAGCCACGAGACCGCCACGACATCCCCGTCGAGCTGCCGTCGGAGGGCATCGACCTGGAGGCCACGCTCGACCGCATCGAGCAGCGCTACATGCAGCTGGCCCTGGAGCGCGTGGGGGGCATCCAGACCCGGGCCGCCGAGCTGCTGGGCGTCAGTTTCCGGCAGTTCCGCTACAAGCTCGACAAGTTCCAGCAGCGCCGGGGCGAGGCTCGCGGCGAGCCTCGCACCAAGCCCGACGACCGCGGCTGACAATTTCCGTCAGACCGATGCCAGCCGGCGTCAGGCAGCCCGTCCCGCCCCGGGGGGCCGGCACCCGCAATGTCTCGAAATCACGGCAGGGACACCTATGGCATCCCCGATGCATTCCCCCCGGCCCAGAAACAGAGACGTCATCCAGCTACTCTCAGGGAGGAACACAATGCTTCGACTGATGCGCAAGCGGATGAGTGGTCAGCGCGGCTTCACGCTGATCGAGCTGCTGATCGTGGTGGCGATCATCGGTATCCTGGCCGCCATCGCGGTGCCCCTGTACGCCAACGTCCAGCAGCGTGCGCGCATCGCCAAGGCCCAGGCCGACACGCGGGCCCTGGCCTCGGCGGTCTCCGTCTACGCCGCGCATTGCGGCGCTCTTCCCGGCGTTACCGCGTCGCTGCCCGGCACGTGCCTGGTGACGGTGCCCGCGGGTGTGACCAGCACCGTCAACGCTGAGCTGGGGACCCTCACCACGCAGGTCACGAATGCCCAGAACCAGGTGGGCGGGCCGTTCATGAACAACCTGCCCACGACTCCTCAGGGGTGGGCCGCTTACTCGTACATCGTCAGCGCCGCTGGTACGTTCGAGGTGTGCTCGCTCGGTGACAGCACCGGCGCCAGCTCGGACGGCGGCATTACCTGCCCGTAACGGGCGTCGCACCTTCGGCAACATACGCCCGGCGGCCGGGAACTCCGGCCGCCGGGTTTGCTTTGCGGGAACTATGAGCGAGCACACGACGATCCTGGCCTTCATCGCCGCCGGACTCCTGATCGGCAGCTTCCTGAACGTGGTGATCGCCCGCGTCCCGGTTGGAGCCAGCCTCTGGAGACCGGGGTCGGCCTGCCCCGGCTGCGGGGCGGCCATCGCCTGGTACGACAACATCCCGCTACTTTCGTTCCTCGCCCTGCGGGGGCGCTGCCGAGTGTGCAGCGACCGGATCTCCTGGCGGTATCCCCTCGTGGAGGCGGTCACCGGCGCCCTGTTCGGGGCCGCCGGCCTGGCGTTCGGGCCGACCCTGGAAGGCGTCGTCGCGGCCGTCCTGCTCGCGGCGCTGGTGGCCATCACCGCCATCGATCTGGAGCATCAGATCATCCCCGATGTCATCTCGCTGCCGGGCATCCTGGCAGGGGTACTTGCCAATCTGGCGGGCGGATGGGTCTCGTGGGTCGATTCGATCATCGGCGCGATCGTCGGAGCGGGCCTCTTCATCCTCATCATGCTGGTCGGTTCCTGGTGGGCGGGGCAGGAAGCGATGGGCGGCGGTGACATGAAACTCGCGGCGATGCTGGGCGCCTTCCTCGGTTGGAAAGTCCTTTTAATAAGCCTCTTTCTTTCGACCGTCGCGGGCGGTATTCTCTCGGCGATTTTAATGACGGTCGGCATCCGGGGCCGGAGGGATCCGATACCGTTTGGTCCTTTCCTTGCAGCAGGGGGCGCGGCTGCCCTCTTCTGGGGCGAAAGGATGGTGCGGTGGTATCTCAGCGCCTTCGCCGGATCGTAGCCGACGTGCGGGGCTTCACGCTGACGGAGCTGGTCGTCGTGGTGGCCGTCATCGGCGTCATCACGGCCGTGAGCGTGCCGGCACTGTGGACCTACTTCCGCTCGGCGGCGCTGCGCGGCGGAAGTAGGTCCACAG
>Ga0307408_100003966_pt1 | contig 10079 bp, 9 predicted proteins | sample 322Cmetagenome_FD_202116 | JGI IMG/M metagenome (GOLD analysis project Ga0307408, IMG submission 202116) | Maize rhizosphere microbial communities from greenhouse at UC Davis, California, United States - 322HYB-C-3 | ecosystem: Host-associated > Plants > Roots > Rhizosphere > Soil | place: USA... | reverse complement strand
TGCCAGACCTGACCCCGACTTTCAAACTAGCAGGCTGGCCAAGGGCTTGATGATTTCGTCGTCGGTCCAGTAGGCGGTGTGGGAGAGGGGATTCCAGCTCTTGGTCATGAAGTCGAGGATGCCCTGGCCGGCGTTGACCACGCGGTCTTCGACCAGCGTTTCGTAGCCTCCTTCCAGCGGCTGCAGCGGCCAGCCCAGCGCATCGTCGGGGTCGTACAGGTTGAGCCAGGTGAAGCCGGGATTGGGCTTGATGATCGGCTTGACGTCCATGCGCTGGTGGGCCGAGACGAATACCGGGATGTTGCAGCCGGTGGTCACGAAGGTGCGCACCGTGCCGCATTGCAGGAACTTGCGCTGCTCCGCGGTCAGGCTGTCGGCCATGCGCCCCGGTTTCCAGATGCCGGCAGCGACGGCGCCGCCGCCGGCGCGCTTTTGCGCATCGTAGATAAAGCTGGACATGACCTGGCAGCCCAGCGAGTGCGCCAGCAGTACGATCGGCGTGTCCGGGCCGCGCGTGGCGAGGATGGCCAGCAGGGCGCGCGCGATTTCCATCTGCGCCTGCTCGTAGACCGAGTTGTCGTATTCCTTGCGGTTCTCCAGTCCGGCCGCATCGGCAAAACCGAACAGGATGAACTTGCGCAGCTGTTCGTAGCGTACGGTGGCGCGTTCGCGCGTGCGGTTCCATACATCCAGCTCGTTCGGCTTGAGCAGGTGCTGGTAGTACACGCTGTGCACGTCGACGTTGGCGAAGGATGCGCCCATGCGGTGCGACAGCGCGCGGCGCATGTCGTCGGCATAGTCGAGCGGCTGCTCGCCCATGCCGTGGATGGTCAGGAGCGCGACCTTGGACATCAGGCGGCCGCCTTTTCAGGAGCGCCGCGGAAGCGGTAGCCAATGAACAGGGCCAGCAGCCAGACCGGGATCAGGTACACGGAAATGCGCAGGCCTTCGGTCATGTACATGATCAGCAGGATGCCGGCCAGGAACGCCAGGCACAGGTAGTTGGTCAGCGGGTAGCCCCAGCTCTTGAAGCCCGTTTCCTGGTTCTCGGCCTTTTTCCGGGCGCGGAAGCGCAGGTGGATCCAGCTGATCATGCCCCAGTTGATCACCAGCGAGGACACCACGAGGCCCATCAGGAAGCCGAACACTTTGCCCGGCATGAAGTAGTTCAGCACCACGCAAATGCCGGTGGCGAGGGCCGACACGCCCAATGCCGCCAGCGGCACGCCGCGCTTGTTCACGCCCAGCAGGGCTTTCGGTGCGTTGCCTTGCCTGGCCAGGCCGTACAGCATGCGGCTGTTGGAGTACACGCCGCTGTTGTACACGGACAGCGCGGCGGTCAGCACCACGACGTTCAGGATGTTCGCCACCCAATTGGAGTTCAGCGCGTGGAAGATCATCACGAACGGGCTGCCGCCGGTGACGACTTTCTGCCATGGATACAGCGACAGCAGCACGCCCAGTGCGCCGACATAGAAGATCAGGATGCGGTAGATGGCCTGGTTGGTCGCTTTGGGAATGGTCTCGGACGGGTTGCTGGCTTCGGCGGCCGTAATGCCCACCAGTTCCAGGCCGCCATACGAGAACATGATGACTGCCATCGCCATCACCAGTCCCGAAACGCCGTTCGGGAAGAAGCCGCCGTGCTGCCAGAGGTTGGCTACGGCCGCTTCCGGCCCGGCATTGCCGGACACCAGCAGGTAGCCGCCGTACACGATCATGCCGACTACCGCCACCACTTTGATGATGGCGAACCAGAATTCCATTTCGCCGTACGCGCGTACATTGGCCAGGCTGATGGCGTTAATGATCAGGAAGAAGGCGAGGGCGCTGACCCAGGTTGGAATCCCGGGCCACCAGTATTGAACATAGATGCCAACTGCCGTCAGTTCGGCCATGCTGACCAGCACGTACAGCACCCAGTAGTTCCAGCCCGACATGAAGCCCGCCATGTGGCCGCAGTATTTGTCGGCAAAGTAGCTGAAGGAGCCCGCCACCGGCTCGTCGACCACCATTTCGCCGAGCTGGCGCATGATAAGGAAGGCAATGAAGCCGGCCACCGCGTACCCAAGCAGCACGGAAGGTCCGGCCAGCTTGATGGTGTCCGCAATGCCCATGAAAAGGCCCGTGCCAATGGCGCCGCCCAGCGCAATCAGCTGGATATGGCGGCTTTTCAGGCCCCGTTTCAGTTCTGTCATGTATGGCGTCCTGGTGTCGAAAAGGAGAAAGGCCCTGATTCTACATCTTCGGAAGGCAACAATGTCTTTTTCGCACTGCCGCATTTTGCGAGACTTCTCTTTGACCTGGATCAAATATTTTGTGCGTGTCCTTGGATATGCTGCAAATATGCTCACACTTAAATTCCTTGGTGCCACCGGCACCGTCACCGGTTCCAAATACCTGCTGTGCCATGGCGACGAGCAGGTACTGGTCGATTGCGGCCTGTTCCAGGGCTACAAGCAGCTCCGGCTGCGTAACTGGGAAGCTTTCCCGGTGCCGCCTGAAAGCATTCGCGCCGTAGTGCTGACGCACGCCCATCTCGATCACAGCGGCTTCCTGCCGGTGCTGGTCAGTGCGGGGTTCCGGGGCAAGGTGTACTGCACGGAGGCCACGCGCGACCTGTGCCGCATCCTGCTGCCCGATAGCGGCCGCCTGCTGGAGGAGGAGGCGCTGTATGCAAACCGCCACAACTTCTCGAAGCACAAGCCAGCCTTGCCCCTGTATTCCGAAGCCGATGCGTTGCGCGCACTGGAGCATCTGGAAGTGGTGCCGGTCGGTCATGAGTTTTCGCCGGCGCCGGGCATGATGGCGCGCTTCCAGCTTGCGGGCCATATCCTTGGCGCCGCTTCGATATCGGTGCGCTGCGGCGGCCGTACCATCATGTTCTCCGGCGACGTGGGGCGGCCGAACGACCCGATCATGCGGCCGCCGACTGTGCTTGGGAAATGCGATTACCTGGTGGTGGAGTCAACTTACGGCGACCGCCGCCACGACGCCTCCGACCCGAGCGGCAAGCTGGCCGACATCATCAGCAAGACGGCGGCGCGCGGCGGCGTGACCGTGATTCCGTCGTTCGCCGTGGGCAGGGCGCAGGAGCTGCTGTATGAAATATGGAAGCTCAAGGAAGCTGGCGCGATCCCGCTCGCCTTGCCCATATACCTGAACAGCCCGATGGCGGTGGATGCGACGCGGCTCTACATCAAGCACCAGGGCCAGCACCGGCTGGACGAGCGCAGTTGCCATGCCCTGGGCCATGTGGCCCACATCGTCAACAGCGTGGAAGAATCGATGGCGCTGAACCGGCGCCAGGCGCCCATGGTGATCATTGCCGCCAGCGGCATGGCCACCGGCGGCCGCGTGCTGCATCACCTGAAAGCCTTTGCCGGCGATTCGCGCAATACGATACTGTTTGCCGGGTTCCAGGCGGCGGGCACGCGCGGGGCGCGCATGCTGGCCGGCGAAACCTCGGTCAAGATCCATGGCGAGTATTACCCGGTGCGGGCGCGGGTTGAGCTGATCGGCAACCTGTCGGCCCATGCCGACGCCGATGAAATCCTGGGCTGGCTGTCGCATTCCTCGGCCACGCCGCGCAAGGTGTTCGTCACGCATGGCGAGCCGGCGGCGGCCGATGCGCTGCGCCTTCGCATCTCGGAGCAGCTTCACTGGCCATGCCGGGTGCCGGACTACCTGGAAGAGGTAGTCCTGGAGTAGGGGATGCCATGGCGGCCTTGCTGGAAATCTCGCTCGCCGCCATGTGCGGCGCCCTGTTGGCAGCAGCGCTGACGGCATGGCTGATGTTCCGCCATGTGACGGGAATTTCCCGCCTGCTGCGCCAGCGCATGCGCAGCGCCGCGGCACGCGAGCACCTGGTGGCCAAGGTATTCGATGCGACTTCGGAAGGCATCCTGGTGGTCAATCGCGACATGCGCATCGTGGAAGCAAATCGTGCCTTCGCTGCCATGAGCGGCTATGCACGCCATGAGCTGGTGGGCCAGCATCCGCGCATCATGCAGTCCGGCAGGCAGGACGCGGAATTCTACAAGGCGATGTGGCAAGGCTTGCTGGGCACGGGCCAGTGGCAGGGCAAGGTGTGGGACCGGCGTTGCGACGGCACGCTGTTCGCCGCCCACCTGACGCTCAGCGCAGTGCGCGACGAAAACGGCAAGGTGCAGCACTATTTCGGCCTGTTCACCGACATTACGGAGGAATGCGCGCGTCAGGAGGAAATCGAGAAGATGGCCTTCATCGACCCGCTCACGCGCCTGCCCAACCGCCGGCTGATGGAAGACCGCCTGCAGCAGGCGCTGGCCTTTGCTGCGCGCACTGGAAGACTGGTGGCGGTGTGCGTGATGGACCTGGATGGTTTCAAGAACGTCAACGACACCTTCGGCCATGAAGCCGGCGATGCGGTGCTGGTGGAAGTGGCGGGACGCTTGCAGCAGGTGGTGCGTGCCAACGACACGGTGGCGCGGCTGGGAGGCGACGAATTCGTGCTGCTGCTGGCGGGTTTGAACGACGTGGGCGAGGCCGAGGAGATCCTGGAACGGGCGCTGGCGGCAGTGCGCGCCCCGGTGCGGCTGGTGGATGAACAGCCGGCGTTCGTGTCGGCCAGCATTGGGCTGGCCGTGTTTCCCTATGATGCGCAGCTGGCGGAAGACCTGTTGCGGCGCAGCGACGCGGCCATGTATGCGGCCAAGCGCCAGGGCCGCGATCGCTGCAAGCGGGCGCAGGCCCGCTGCTGAGGGCTACAGGCTTTCCTGGACGGTGCGGCCGTTCAGCGGCTGGACCGGACGGGCGTTGTGCTTGTAGACCTGGGCAAAGCGCTTCAGCTGCGCGTCCGACATTTCGACCGGGTTTTTCAGCACGAACCAGTTGACCTCTTCGCTGCATGGCGGGGTGGTCAGGGAACCGGCGAAGTTGTAGTAGCCTTGCGCGGCTGGCAGCAGCTTGCCGATATCGATGCTGACGCCTGCCACTTCCTGCGGCTCGCCTTTTTCCTTCGGCAGGGAATCCCACAGGGTCTGCACCAGCGGATTCTCGGCGCCTTTGCGGAACAGCACCGCTACCACGGCCAGCTTGCCTTCCGCGTTTTTGTGCACCAGGTGCGCCACCATCGGATAGCTGTGGCCATTGATCTTTTCTTCGCTCGGCTTGTGGAAGTGGAATTGCAGCAGGTCGTAGCGCTTGCCGTCGATCGTGACGCTGCTGCCTGGGGCGTAGTTCACCTGGATGGTATGGCCGTTGTCGAGGATCTTCAGCGGCGACGGGCTGTAGGCGAATTCCAGCGGCGGCAGCTTGGCCTTGCTGGTCTTGCGGATGTCGATTGGCGACTGGTTGTGGCCCAGCTTGCAGGTGCTGAAGTCCTGTTCCAGCTTGCCCCAGTTTTGCGGGCCGGTGGCGCCTTCGTAGCTCCAGTGCGCCGGCGCGTTTTCGGCGAAGGCCGCGGCAGGCAGCAGGGCGGCGCAGAGCAGGAAGGAGAGGGTGCGTTTCACTGAGTGGTCCTTTCAGGGTTGTTGGCCGCCAGTTCCAGGCGGCGCAGGAATTTATCGGGTGGCTGGTAGCCGATGATGCGCGCCTGGGTCACTTCGTTCCCGCTGGCGTCGAACATCACGATGCCGGGCGGGCCGAAAAGGCTGAAGCGTTTCATCAAGGCGCGGTCTTCTTCGCTGTTGGCCGTTACGTCGGCCTGCAGCAGGTGCATGTCTTGCATGGCGGCTTGCACGCGCGTGTCGCTGAAGGTGAGGCGTTCCATTTCCTTGCATGAGACGCACCAGTCGGCATAGAAGTCCAGCATGACGGGTTTTTTTGCATTGGCTAATGCCTGGTCAAGGTCGGCGACAGTGCGAACGCGGGTGAAGCGGGGTTCGGCATCGTGTGCCTGGCCCGCACCCGCGCCGGCAATAGTAGCACCGTTCACCGCACCGCGCAGGTGGGCCAGCGGCTGCAGTACATCGCGCCCTGAACTGGCCGCACCGACCAGTTCAAACAGGCCGCCGAGGAGCATCAGCACGCCGAGCGCCTTTGTCGCGTAAGCGCCTGCACCGGCGCCTTGCGGCACGGCTTCGCCCACGCGCAGGAATGCGGCGCACAGGATGGCGAACGCGCCCCACAGCGCCATGCTGGCGGTGACCGGCAGCACCGGGTTGACCATCCAGATTGCGACGGCGATCAGCAGCAGGCCGAAGACTTTCTTCACGTGGTTCATCCAGCCGCCGGCCCGCGGCAGCAGGCTGCCTGCGGACAGCCCGGTCAGCAGCAAGGGCACGCTCATGCCGCAAGCCATGGCGAACAGCGCGCCGGCGCCGATCAGCGCATTGCCGGTCTGGCTGATGTACAGCAGGGCGCCGGCCAGCGGGCCCGCTACGCAAGGACCTACGATCAGCGCCGATACTGCGCCCATCGTGAACACGGCTGCGATCCGGCCGCCGGACAGATTGCCGCTGGCGGAGCTGAGGCGGGTCTGCAGGGCGCTTGGCAGTTGCAGCTGGTAGACGTCGAACATCGACAGGGCCAGTGCGACCAGGAGGGCGCCGAAGGTGAGCAAGACCCACGGCTTCTGCAGCGCGCCGGCCAGGCCTTCGCCGGCCAGGCCCGCAGCTACGCCCAGCGAGGTGTAGACCAGGGCCATGCCCAGGCTGTAGGCAGCGGCCAGCAGCAGGCCGCGCTTGCGGGTCACCCGCGCTTCGCCGACGATGATGGAAGAGAGGATGGGCACCATCGGCAGCACGCAAGGGGTGAACGAAAGCAGCAGGCCGAACACCAGGAAGGCCGCGCCGATGCGCCATGCGCTGCCGCTTTGCAGCGTGCGCTGCGCCAGCGAAGTGTCGTCTTCCGCCACGGCCGTACTGCCCGCCGCCGCTGTAGCGTCTTTCGCTGCAGTGCTGGCTGCGGGCGCCACCCCGCCGTTCGCCTGCGGGGAATTTGCGCTACCGGCATCTGCGGCCTGGCCTGGCGACGCGTCCGGCAGCGCTTCCAGCACGCCCGGCCGCGCCGGATCGACGCGGAAGCTGCGTTCGGCCGGCGGGTAGCACAAGCCGGCATCCGCACAGCCCTGGTAGGAGACCGTCAGGGTGGCGGCGGAACGGCCCTGCCATGGAAGCTGCAAGGCCAGTGCGCTCGCATAGGTTTCCATCTCCTTGCCAAAATTTTCGTCGAACTTGCGCTTCCCGGGCGGCAGCAGGACCGGCACGGCGGCGCCAGCGCTGCGCAGGCTGATGCGATCGCGGTACAGGTGATACTCGGGCGCGATCGTCCAGTGCAAGGCAAGCTGGCCGTCGGCGCGCAGTTCTGCACGCAGGTCAAAGGCCTGCTCCGGCGCCAGGAAATCATCGGCCAGGGCAGGGCTGCCGAACAGGGTAGCCAGCAGCAGCGCCGCCAGCCATTTCATGAGGAACTTCATATTATCTCCGATAAATTCGGCCATCCTGGTCGATGGCCAGGTAGGACAAGCCAGACTGTTCAAGGAACTCCAGCCCGTCCCGCTCCAGCAGCATGGCCGTGGTGCTGCAGCTTCCGGCAGCGATGGCCATGGGCGACACCACGCTGACCGAACGCCAGTACGACACCGGCATGCCGCTGCGCGGATCGAGGACGTGGCAGTAGCGCCGCCCATCCGCTTCGAAAAAACGCTCGTAATCGCCGCTGGTCGCCAGGGCGCCCCGGCTGAACGGCACGCTGGCGATGGTGGCCTGTTCATCGCGCGGATGCTGGATGCCGATGCTCCATTCGGCGCCATCCGGTCGCGGCCCGAGGAAGCGCATGTCGCCGCCCAGGTTCACGTAGCCATGCCGCACGCCTTGCGCGATCAGGATCTCCGCCGCGCGATCGACCGCATATTCCTTGCCGAAACCGCCGAAATCCAGCTCCATGCCGGCTTGCGGAAGCAGGACGCTGCCGCCCTCCCGCCGCACCTGCTGCCAGCCGACCAGCGGCAGCAAGGCCTCCAGCGTCGAAGCCGAAGGAACGGCGCCGAGCCGGAAGTCCCACGCCTTGCGCAGCACGCCGGAGGTGATGTCGAAACGGCCGCCGCTGCTGCGATGCACGGCATCGGCATATTCCAGCAAGGCCAGCGTCTCTTCGTCGCAGCCGACCGGCGCCACGCCGGCCGCCGCGTTGATCCGGCTCACGATGCTGTCCGGGCGATAGCGCGAGTATTTGGCCTCGATCCGGCGCACTTCCTCCAGCGCCGGCTCGGCCAATGCCCGTGCCTCGGCGCCGTCGGCTGCGGCCAGCCGGATTTCGCAGCGGCTGGCCATCGCCTGGAAGTCGATCGTGTAGACCGGGTTTACCACTGCCGTGTCACTCCGATCTGCAGGCTGACCGCGCGCATCGGCGCCAGCCCCGGGCTGCCGCTGCCGAACACGCGCCAGGCGCCGCGCTGCTCGTAGCGTTCCACCTTGAAGTCGACCGCCCAGTCCCGGTTCAGCTGCTTGGCCAGCTTGACGCCGAGCGTGACGGCGCCGAAGCCGGACAGGCGCTGGTCGGCGGAGCTGGCCTGGCCGCTGCCGAACACATAACCGGGCGGGAATGGCTCGCCGAGGGTGCGGTCATAGACCGGGTCGAAATAGAAGTCGGCGGCGCGCTGGGTATACAGGCGCACCGCGGGCGTGACGGTCCAGCCATCGCTTAGTCCCTGCACCCATTCGGCGCCCAGCGTGTGGGCGCTGATGCCGAAGCTGTCGTGGTAGAAGCGGTAACTGAGCCGGCTGGTGGCGCCCAGCGCGACAAAGCGGTGGTTCCACTGCAGCAGGGCAGTGTCCTGGCGCCGCTTGTCCGGGCGGTTGTCGGCCATCTTGTAGGGATCGGAGTAGTAGCCGTGACCCTGCGTATGAGTGAGCGTGAACTGGCCGACGTCGACCGGCGTCAGCACCTGTGTCACGCCGGCCAGCACGCTGACGGTCTGGCGCCCGGCATCCTGCACGATATGGTTGACGGGATTGATGCTGTCATCCGAACCGCCGACACCGAAATTCCAGGTCGTGTTCTTGTCCTCGCTGGCGAGCGATGCCTGCATCGACAAGGCACGCGACACGTAGTCATGCTCGGTCGAATACGCGGCCGACACGCTGACCGTGCCGCGCGGCAGGTAGCGCGTGACGGTTACGTCGCCGGCCTTGCGCAAGTCGTCCATGCGCGAGGCGCCGGAAACCGCAGTGTGGTAGCGCGGCGAGGCGCCCGACACGTCGTCCACGGTGGCGCTGGCGGCCACCGACCATTCGCCGGCGACCGGGGCCAGCACGGAGACCGCCGGCGCATGCACGCGCACGCGGTCAAGGCCCGGCTGGTCCTCCTTGTAGTACAGGTATTTGACGCCGATGCTGCCCCGTTCCGGCGCCGTCTCGGCATGCACGGCGCCGATGCCCGGCAGCAGCATGGCCGCCGCCAGCAAGGCCTGGCCGACCGGCATGCCGTTCTGTGGTTTGTTTTCCATGGTCTTCCTTGTCAGTTGCAGCCGCAGCCACCGCCGCCCACGGCGCTGCCGCCGGATGCCGCTTCCTTGCTGGCGTAAATGTGTTCGTTGAAGCGCGTCTCCAGGCTGTCGCCCTGGAGCAGCATGTCGGTGCGCGCCAGTTCACCCTTTTCCCATGGCTGGACGGGTTTCAGGGCGCAGCCGGAGAGCCCGGCCAGCACGGCGCAGGCAGCAAGCAGGCGCGCGCTCATTGGCGTACTCCCAGTGCGCTCTTGATGCGCGCTTCCAGCACGGTGCGGTCCGCAGGGCGGAAGCCGCTGTGCTCATACAGCACCTTGCCGTCGGGGCCAATCAGCACGCTGCTTGGCATGCCCTTGACGCCGTAATTGCGCGGCGCGGTGCCGCTCGGGTCGAAGGCGATCACGAAGCTGGCCGGCGTCGCGTTCAGGAAGTTGCGCGCGTCGTCGGTCTTGGCGTCGACGTTGATGCCGACCACTTGCAGGCCCTGGCCGCCGTAGCGGGCCTGCATTTCGTTCATCCACGGGAAGGACTGGCGGCACGGACCGCACCACGAAGCCCAGAAGTCGATGTACACCAGCTTGCCCTGGTATTGCTCGAGTTTTACGGTGCCGGTTGGGCCGGCCAGGGAAAAGGCCGGTGCGGCCTGGCC
>Ga0307408_100003965_pt1 | contig 10080 bp, 11 predicted proteins | sample 322Cmetagenome_FD_202116 | JGI IMG/M metagenome (GOLD analysis project Ga0307408, IMG submission 202116) | Maize rhizosphere microbial communities from greenhouse at UC Davis, California, United States - 322HYB-C-3 | ecosystem: Host-associated > Plants > Roots > Rhizosphere > Soil | place... | reverse complement strand
GGCGTTGCGGCAGCGGAGATCAGTGCTTATGATCCAACTACCAAACGTTTGTTTGTATTGAATAACGGCACCCTGTTGAAAAATTCGCGCATCGAAGTATTGAATCTTGCCGACCCAACTAAATTGTCATTGCTGACCACTATTGATCTTAGCCCTTACGCTGGTGGCATTAACAGTGTGGCAGTGAAGAATGGAAAATTGGCCGGCGCCTTGCAAGGTGTTGATAAAACCCAGCAGGGCACTGTAGTGGTATTTGATACATCGACTTACGCATTGTTAGGCATCGCCAAAGTAGGTGCCTTACCCGATATGCTGACTTTCTCACCGGATGGAAAATTTATCCTGACTGCAGACGAAGGCGAAGCGAAAGACGATTACTCCTATGATCCAGTAGGCTCTGTGTCGATTATTGCGTTGCCGTAATTGCTGTAAACAAGCCCCCTATAAAAACGGGGCTTGAGTGGTAATACAGCTTTTAAGAAGGCTGTGTCCGGTGTTGAACCGGCACAGCCTTTTTTATTTCAGTATTTATCAGCAGTTTCATATAATGTGTCATGCCGCGTAATTGACGCAATGCTGAAAAGTGACTAATTCACGCTTAATGATGGTTATTGGTGAATTTACGAATCTCAATCCCGGAATAGGCAGGTAATTTTTGGCGATCTCACCTGCGATCCCCTTTGATAACGGTAATCACTGTAGACATCAGACTAACCTCAAAAAATTTCAGTTACACAGTAATATATTCGATGCGTTTAAACAGTGGCATAAAGGTTTCATTCAATATTTTTTCCATTTTTTTCAGTTTCACTGGTGCTCCTTCATAATCGACACTCGGTGATTTACAAGCAAAAAGAATGTGATTACCGTACTCGCCAGAGCACACCATGATAGTGCTGAAATAATCGATCAGGCAGTCAAAAAATGGCGAGTTAGGATCGGGGAGACGGTGATAATTAATCACTAGCCAACCGTTTTTGCTCAGTGTTCGCCAGCATTCCTGTACAAATTGCTTTTGCCCCTGCATTGGGCTCATGTGGTAAGCGTCATACATATCAGCGAAGATAATATCGGTACTGGCGTCCTTGCTGGATTTCATTTGTAATTCGGCATCTTCAATCGATACCCACACGCGCTCGTCATCGGGAATGTCAAAATAATCCCTGGCAATTTCATAGACTTTGGGGCGTAGCTCTATGACATGAAAATCGCAGTGCGATAAATAATGATGCAAGCTGCGCAATAAACTACCGCCACCCAACCCAAGCAATGTGGTATGGCGAGGTTCCATAAAGCCCAATACCAGCATCATGATGCGTGTGTATTCATGTACAAGTGCGTAGGGCTTTTCCAAATAAAATCCACTCTGCTCATAAATGGAATCAAAACTTAAGCTGCGATAGCGAGGGTAATCCACCACCAAAATGTTGCCGTAGGTATCGCTGGTGCTGTGTACAATTTTTCCTTCCGGCATTGCTGATGTACCCGTAAACAAAAATTTAAGTTTCATAGAGCGGTCTTTAAAGAACGATGTTGGCGTGTTTGATGCCCAGTGTGCGCAAGAGCAGCAGCACTTGATTTGCATCGGTAGTGGAAATAGCCACATCGAATTCATTCATCAACAGAAAGCTTTTTCCATCACGCTCTCTAATCCAGACAACCCATTCCGATAATTCGCCGGGGTTGCGCATCATTTCAATTGCAATAGTCTCGTTGGCGAGAATTTTTTCTTTTATTTCAGATATTTTCATGGGACGTAAAACTCTAAAAAGCCAGTAATAGGAGGTAAGGAGTTGGTCAGTGGTTGGAGAGCATCCGCCAAGCGTGGATATAAACGAAATATCTCTTCGATGGGCTTGGTGTTGGCTTTGGTCAAGGTTTTTGTAGGTCTTCTCTAAACCTCAATCCTGTGTGAGTTACTGCAAAACAACTTTCCCACAGGGCGTGCCCCCTATCTGCTGGGAAAACAATTGGGTTCTGTGAGGCATAGGCCAATCCTCGATGCGCCTTGACCTGGCAAGTATAACTTTCATTATCATATTATGCTAATAACATTATAATGTAGTTATAATTAAAGCCTATGGTGTATCCTTATAGAGGTTAACGACATGCGAGTCATGGCACTTAGGTCTGCCAGATTGCGGCATCGGAATCGGGGGCGATCTTTGTTTTGTAAGCAGCACTCGCCCCAATTATCAGCACTTTATAAAACCTTCGCAGATGAGAGAGAGGATATGGAACAGAAAACCGCGCGTCTTACGATACTGATTGACCCGACTAAGAAGGATGCTTTCGAACAGCTATGTGCATCCCAAGACGTAACTCCATCTCAAGTGGTGCGGCAGTTAATCCGTGAATACCTTGAAAAACATGGCGTTACCTACGCCAATCAAGCGCAAACCCCAAATGGCACTAATGAATGACCGGATTGAATTGGTTGTACCTGAGTGATTGTTTTGGTGTGCAGGTCGCCTTGCATCAGACGGCAGTATCTGCACCCGTTGCCATTATGATGGGTGTGGTTACTGGTACTGCGGGTGGCGTCATCCGTGACATCATTTGCAACGAGATTCCGCTCATTTTAAAACGCGAAATTTATGCGACTGCTAGCGCTTTGGGGGGATTGTCTACTGCCTCCTTGATGCACTGCAATTCGCCATAGTTGTTAACACACTCACCAGCATGTTCTGCGTTTTGGTTGTGCGCTTCTGGGCAGTAAAAGCGCAATGGGCATTGCCTTCTTTTGTACTCGAAAAATGAAACATTTTATTTTTAGTTCTCGCCGGAGATTTATCCATGACTCAACTTCCACCCTGCCCGAAGTGCAACTCACTTTACACCTATCAGGATCAAAATATGCTGATTTGCCCCGAGTGCGCTCACGAATGGTCACCACAAACCAACGACGAGCCAGAAATCGTCAAACAAGTTCGTGATGCCAATGGCAATCCGCTTGCCGAAGGTGATTTCGTTACTGTGATCAAGGATTTAAAAATTAAAGGCTCATCATCTGTGGTAAAAGTGGGAACCAAAATAAAAATATTACGTTTGGTTGATGGCGATCATGACATTGATTGTCGTATTGAGGGGATTGGTCCGATGATGCTGAAATCTGAATTTGTGAAAAAGGCGTAATCCAATCCGCAAAAAAACAATTAATTTGATTGTTGTATTGAAAGAAGCGAAAGCTGATGTAAAACATCTCAATGAGAGTAGTGGTCAGACTTACACATCGGTGCTGGTTAAATACACCAATTCCGGTTCTGGCAAATAGCTGGTGTTGTTGAAAATCAGATCAAAAAAAGCCCGCACAAAAATTTGTGCGGGCTTTTTACATTAGACGCAAATACTATCGCGCGAAACTTAATTAGATATAGTAATTCGCATCAATAATTTCACCCAATTCTACAGTGGCAACCTGTGGTTGCGCCTTGAGCCAGGCGAGCAATTTTGCTTTGTCGGCCTCAGTGGCTGAGCCGTAGCGTTTGCTTGAACCGATAAAGCCGGATAGGCGCTTGCTGGATAAGCCGCCTCCAAATACCAAGCCTTCAGCATTGATCGCGTCGATAAAAAAGCTATCGACAAATTGGCTGATGGTTTCGTCGGTCAGGTCATTTTTGAATTCGCACTCCAATTCAAAACCAAAAGTGGCGAACTCGTCCTGGAATAATTTTTTACGCAAACGTTTGCTGCGCTGGGGGGCTTTTTTTTCGTTTGCGGTCTTTACTGCGGTCATGGGTTTTACCTTTCTTTTAAATCACACTTGAATAAATTGATAAAGTCTACTGCTGTTGTTGGGCGTGAACTCACGTCAAATCGGCGTTGCTGACGCCGTTTAAATCCATCAGGGTGGCGACTTGTTTTTCTAATAATTCGACACGGCTTTCGAGCTGTTGGATTTTTTGTTCCAGTTGCGCTGTGTGCTCATCGTTACCACTGCTTCTGCTAGAAGTGGTGCTGCTATTTTGCATAGCAGCTATAGCTGCTAAATCCGGTGCGCCGCACAGCAAGTGCATGTAGCGGTCTTCGCGCTGGCCAATTTGGCGCGGAATGTGGACAACCAGTGGTTTGGTTTTTGCGCACAGTTGCTGCAGTTTTTCTTCCAGTGCCTGGTGGCTCGCAAATTCGGTCATGCGCTGGGTGCGGGTTAATATTTCGGCAATTGTCTGCGGGCCGCGCAGCAGCAACACCGTCAAAATCGCGTGGGTGGGTTTATCGACGCTGAGTACGCGGGTCAGGCGCTGATCGTAACGTGCGGCGCGGTTGCCGTAATCCACGGCGATAAAATTGCGGTCTTGTAATTCACTTACGCAGCGCTGAACAGCGCCACTTTCATAATTACTAATCGGTTCGCGGCTGGTTTTCTGGTTGCATGCCAGCAGCAGGCTGTTCAACGTCAGTGGATATTGGTCGGGCGTGGTGAGTTGTTTTTCCATTAGCGAACCCAGCACACGGGCTTCAATGGCATTGAGCAGGGCGGGTTCCTCTTGGGGAATAGGGTTTTCTATGGGGTCCATTGCGCTGTCTCGGTGGTCATCAGAGGGGCTGCCACTCTACGCCCATGGGCGGCAAATTTCACTCTTTACGTTTTCGGGCGACACTTATTCACAATTTGTCTGACGGATATAGGTATTAATGCCTATATTTTAAGCGTTAGTGTTGAAGTCGTTAAGTGATACCAAGTGATTTTGTCGAGGACGACCCTATGGACGCACTGTGGTTAATGGGAAATCCGGGTAAGTGTTTCCGGATTTCGGATCAGCAAATTGTTATTGATAGGCAAGGTCAGTTATTCAGTAATGCGGCCACTTTTGAGCAGCCGTTAGTCACGGCGGATGAGTTCGCTGCCCTCTGTTCCCAAGTGGATATTCTGATACTCGTGGCGGGCGCTGTACCCTTGGATCCGCTCTGGTTTTCCTCCATCCCCCCGCAATTACCCAAGCTCGGTTTTTTAGCCGATAACAGCCACCCCGAAGCACGTGTACAACTCACCATGGCGGGCGTAGATGGTTATGTTTCCGGCGCTATGAACCAGACGGATTTTGCAGTGGTGTTGCATAAAATCCATGAAGATAAATTGGCGATTAATAGTTTGCAGGAAGAATTAAAAAATTTTTCCGCGATTGCGTTTACGGCCATGTCATCCGCATCTGAAATGGGAAGTGTCGCGGTGTTTGCTGAAAAAGTGCAGGCGGTGATGGATTTGCATCGCCTTGCGCAGCTCCTGCTGACCTGCTTGAAAGATTTGCGTTTGGAGGGCGTGATCCAATTTATATTTGATGAAGACATCACCTTATTTCCTGCGGATGTTTCTATTTCCTATCAGCGCTTATTGCACAGTGCGCGCGAGTCAGATGCGCGCATCGTATCCCAGGGGCGGTTTTTATTATTCAGCTTCGATCACATTCAATTATTAATTACCGATGCACCCCATCTGGATGCAGAGCGCTATGGGCGCCTGCGCGATGTGTTGGCGCATTTGGTGTCGATTGCCGAAGCGCGCGCAAAAACGCTCAAAGTGAATACGCTGTTAAAAATCCAGCAGGATAATACGCGGATGGTGATGATGTTGTTGGAAATGGCATCGCGCGATAACCGCAATTCAGTCAAGGAGATTATGACGGGCTTGTCCGATTCATTGCGCGCTATGGCCACCGGTTTTGATTTAAACATGGAGCAAGAGGCTGCATTATTAGGGCTTTCAGAGCGCGCGCTCAATTCGCTGGAAGGTTTGCAAGAGGCGACCTCTGCAGTGGAAGAACATTTCCGCAGTTTGTTGCAGCAGCTGGATACCGTATCCAGCCTGTTGCAATCAAAGGGGGATGTAGAATCGGTTGCGGTTGAAAGCGATAGCCGGGTAGAACTTTTTTAATAGTTGAGGGCGATAAAAATCAGGCTTCGTATTGGATAAACGCATCTGCCTCTTCGTAGATAACTTCATCTAACAACTGCTCCTGATTTTTACCATTGCAATCGATCACGATATCCGCGTAGTGCAAATACAAAGGGCGGCGCTCCGCGTAAACTTCGGCAAAGGTTTGGTCGGCTGGGCGCGCTATACCGCGGCTATCCATATTGTGAATGCGCTGCTCCAGCAATTCGATGCTCACATCCAAAAAAATAATCGGGCCGAATTGTTTTAAATGTTGCATACCCGCGGCGCTGTAAACGGCGCTGCCGCCAGTGGCAATAATATGGTTGGGATATTGCGCCTTAAGTAGCACTTGTTCTTCTGCTTCCCGCAAAGCCTGGTAACCTTTTTCATGCAGAATATCCTGCAGGGTCTTGCGATGCTCCAGTTGGATCAGCAAATCCGTATCGACAAAATCTTTGGCTAGATTTTTGGCCAGCAATAATCCCAATGTACTTTTACCCGCGCCGGGCATGCCAATTAAAATCAGGCTTTGGTGATAGGGATTCATAGCGTGCTCCTACGAATAAGCTGTGGTGCGAGGGGGAGGGGTCTTTCAACTATAGCTGATTCTAGGCTATTACAGCGTTGAAGTGTGGTTGGCAATAAAAACTACAGGCGCTCTGTGCGCCTGTAGTTGAAGGTTAGAGAACACCATGCAATGGGTTAATGCACAGCCTTAAGTCTTGCAGGTGAGCTCAATTCATTTAATAGCAGGTTACCTAAGGGAGCAATTCGACCGCAGCTCATATTGGCTGCTACGGTTAAATCCGCCGCACGCCGTGCCAGATCGTTGAAATTGCGCATCACCGCCGGGTTGCGTGGATCGGGAATAGAAATGCCGGTCAGGAATCCGGATAGCTGCGCAGGCATACCGGGAACCGAGTTGTAATCCAGGTGCGCGAAGGGGGTACCGGTTTCCATTAGGTGACAGCCGCTACAGGTGTTGAGTGCCAGTTCAAACAAGGCGTCGTCCCTCACTGTGGCGGGCGGTGGCGTTACAGGAGCTGGTGTCAATGGCACCGTCAACGAGGCTGCAGGTGCATTCCACATCGACATGACTGGCGCGCTGCCAGCGGCAAAAGGACTACTGCTCGGGAAGTTCAAGGGGATTGTGTGCTGCCCTGAAGGTGGGCCGACGAGTAGTGGCCAATTCGCGTTGATATAGGTGGCCAGAGTCGCAGAGTTGTTGAAGCTCATATGCGGCTCTTGTTTGACATCGGTCTCCACCAAATTGCCGCCACTGGCTGGCAATACAAATTCACGCAGCTCCCAGAAAGGCGAACCGGGTAACAGCTCATTGGTGCGAACCTGGCCTATGGCACTTTGGTTGGGGGCGGAAGGATTCGCACCAGCCGCGGTGAACACATTGGTCAGGCTTGCCAAATCATTGTTGTAATTGGCTGAGCTGGCGAGGTCGATCCACTTTTGCGCCCAGGTACGGATATTGGTGCAACCTGCAATCGGTACTTTGTATTCGAGGATCAGGGTTTTACTCAGGTTGTTGCAATTGCCGTCGTGCAGGGCAAACACAAAGCGGCCTTCACCGGCGTCACCACCCGCATAAGGGCCGGTGCCGCCACGCAAATCTGCACGCAATACAATGCCGAGTAAACGGAAAGGACTTTCCTGTGGCAACAGCGTTGCGCCCGGGCCGCCGCTGCGAATCTCCCAATCCTTAATCACTTCCTGATAAACACCGGGCCGTGCAGCAACATTGAAACCATTGATCGTTTGGTTAATCGTCCAATGTTTAAATAATAATTTGATGTAATCAGAGGTAGACGAGGTCCCGTTTGCCATATTTTCCATCAAGCGCCAAAAGGTCCATTCACCGGTTGCATTTCCCACGGGTGATGTACTACTGGTGGGGCAAGCCCAAGTGCGGCCGGGATCATTGACCACACTCACATCGGTAATCATCAGCGATTGCGGAATGCTGACTGCGGCAGCGGGTACAGGGTCAAAATCGACCGGTAGTCCAATCGGCAAATTAAATAATGGCAACGCAATCGGCTGGTTGACCTTAATTAATGTCGGATCAAATGGCAGTGTGAAAATTTGTTCCTTGCCGTTACTCACACCGAAAAATTCCATTTTATCGCCACTGATCGCAATGCGCTGCCGGGTTATTTGTTGACGGCCACCGGGAGCAAAGAAATTATTTTTTTCCCCGTCAGTGACCTTCGCCAATTGCATATTCGCTTTGGTAAACGCTTCAAAATCAAAGTCCACTTTAGCACTGAATAGACCGTCACCAGCGCGCAGATCGCCGCCGGTCCCATCATCTAAAAGCGTCACAGCTTCTTTATCGAGAAATATCCCCACCTTTTTTTCACGTGTTGAAAGCGTAGAGAAACGCGCGCTAATTGTCGCGGTTTTATCATCCAGTTTCGTGATATTCAGTGCACTTGGTTTGTTGTTGGAATTTTGGGCCGATACGACTGGCGTTATGGCTATGCTGCTTATTAACAACAGCATACTGGTAGAAAACAAGCTATTCCTGGCTCGCATAAAAAACCCCTTGTAAAAATAACGATGAAATAATCCATACAGGTTAATGCACTATCGAATTCGATATTTCCCGGTGCAGGTTATTGATAAGAGATGAAGGTAGGAGCTGTCAAAGGTCGCTGTGCAATATGTCGCATCAACTTACCAAATAAAATAAATCGTTTTTTTATGTGGATAATTGACACAGTATTTTTTGTTACGAAAGTTCCACTTTTATTTGCTTATTCTGTTTGGCTGTTAAGGTGAGCATAATTTAATTTTTCTGTTTTACCTTTGAGCGATACTCTTCTATGTCATAAAAATGGATTGACGCATTGATTCGCTGATTTGTTTCTTCAGTATTTTTATTGTTGTGGGTGTTGGTTGTTAAAGCGATCAACACATTGTTGGCAGATGCAGCTTTTATTGCGCTGTGCAGGCGCAAGTTGCGCCAGTAATTCGGGCGGGAAGGTTTGTGCTTTGCACCAGCAGCTGCTGGCGAAACTGCCAGTTGTTGCCGGTGCGCAGTGGTTGGGTTGGCCACACAGCGGGCACTGGTGGTTCGCCAGGGGTGTTACATCAGGCATTGCACAGGTCTTCAAAGGCATCCACGACGGCTTCTTCATCAGCCTCGGACAATTCGGCCAAATCCATAATGCAGGGTTCGTTGATGCCGAGTATTTCTTCAATTTCCTCAAAGGGCAGGTAGGCATCCAGCGCGTGTTTGACATAGTTTTTCACAGCGGTGTGAATGGCCGTTTCATTATCGCGTGCCGCTTGTAATTCCGCGACTGTCTGGTCGGTCAACCATTGGATAAAGGCGACGCGGTCGGCGTCGGAGGTGTTGGTGCGGGCATCGTAATTCAAGGGAAGTACCTCTATAGCTCGGAAAAGACGCCAGTATAAAGGTTTTTAACCTTGTTAGACGAGCGCCGTTTCGTGCAGGTCAATTTTATCGAGGGTGCTATTAAAGTGATTGAATTGTTCATGGTCATTTGCGATGGTCTCGATTACCCGTTCCATCAAATTTTTTAGATGAACCAGTTGATCGTAAATCTGATCTTGCATCACACTGATTTCGACCAGCGACCAGTTTTCGGAATTGCTTCGATGTGTACCTACATTCACTAGCCAGTCTTCTTGTTCGGGTTGCAATATTCCACTGCGCACCACTGAAATAGCGAGCCTGCCCATCACAGCAGTGACCGAACGGATAATTGGGCTTTTGGAATTGACAAAGAGCTGTTGGGCGAGGCCTTTGGCAGTTTCAAATTGTATGCGCAATTTTTTTTGCCGCGCGAGTAATAATTCAATCGAGGGTAATTGCAGGAGTGTCTCGGTGGTAGGTGGTGCTTCTTTAAATAAAATCGTGGCGGCGTTGTAAACTGATTCAAAATAAATATTGTCGCTGAGCTTTAGCGCGGCGAGCAACATGCTATGCGCATGCACACCGTAATCCTGATAGCGGCTGTGGTTGAAAATAATATGATCTGTAGCGGCAATGATTTGGCTTACCATCGAAATTTTATCGCCGAATATGTGGCGTGGATAACCAGTGCCATCAATGCGTTCGTGATGATCAATAATTGCAATGCCGATTTCTTTGGGCAGCCCGGGCACCATGCCTAAAAAGCGCTGCGCGATCAGTGGGTGTGCTTGTAAAGCTTTCCACTCAT
>Ga0307408_100003964_pt1 | contig 10080 bp, 7 predicted proteins | sample 322Cmetagenome_FD_202116 | JGI IMG/M metagenome (GOLD analysis project Ga0307408, IMG submission 202116) | Maize rhizosphere microbial communities from greenhouse at UC Davis, California, United States - 322HYB-C-3 | ecosystem: Host-associated > Plants > Roots > Rhizosphere > Soil | place: USA... | reverse complement strand
GGAAGCGTGGGCCGCGCGAGCCGACGTCCGGTTTGCGCAGCTCTTTACCCAGGAACTGCCGCCGAACTCATATGTGCTCACTCACAACCCGGGGATGTTTCAGCTGTGGGGCAAGAGCGCGGGGCAGCTCCCGTTGATTGTTCAGAACCCCGCTTATGTCCGATACCTCTCGGGCCGATATACCGGTGGGGTCTTCGTCCACTGGAACTTCTGGTGCAACGTTCAGGATCCGGTCCACCCCGAGTTCTGTCGTCGGGCGCTGGAACTAGGTACGGTTGAGGTGGTTCGGGAGTATCGCGAGCGCGATCAGCGCTTCGCACTGTACCGAATCACGAAGCCACCCTCGTAAGTAGCGTCAGTTTGCACCCGGTTCGCGCGCGTCCCGAAGACCGAAGACCGTGTAACTTATCTTGACTTGCATGGCTTGGCATTCAATAATCCGCGCCGGCGCGCAGCCGGCTTGCTGCGCCCGCACCTGCATCCCTATCGGAAAACCGAACATGCACTTCAGCCTTGCTCAGGGCCATCCGACGGGTACGACCATCAGGCGCCACGTGCCTGTCCTGGTCATGATGTTGACGCTCGCATCCGCTTCTTCAGCGTGGGCGCAGAAAGTCACCACGGTTGAAGACCTGACATTCGAGCAGACGCTCGTCCAACTGGCCAACCCCCTGGGCCTGCGACCCATCGGCGAGTCGATCGGGCTGACGACTGCGCTCGAAATCGCGACCCAGCCTTTGAGCAGTGCCTCAGGCGGGATGGTCTTCAAGCTGGATCCCGCCACGGGCCTCCTGACTCGCGTCAGCAGGACGCTTGGTCCGTCTTTCGCCGAGCGGGCGTTGACGGCCGGTGAGGGTCAGGTAGCGATAGCTGCGGCCTTCAGCTCGACCTCCTACGACAAGTTGAGCAAGTTCGGCCTGAACAACCTGCCCCTTGGCTCCGTCACCGCCTCCAACCCGGCGAATGCGCGCGTCGGCACCGGTGATTTTCATCTCACGTCGAAAACGCTGACGATGGCGGGAACCGTAGGCATTGCGCCGAAGGTCGATGTCGCCGTGATCGTGCCGCTGATCACTGCAACGCTGGAAGCGGTGACCACGCAGGTGGATGGGAACGGCAGGCTGATCCGGCTCGCCGAAACCAACACCAAGTTCTCCGGCATCGGCGACATGGCTGCGATCCTGAAGTTCAAGGCCGCCAAGCTCCCGGGACCGGAGATTCCCGATCCGGGCGGGCTGGGCTTCATGCTCACGATGCGCCTTCCCACCGGCTCTCGCGAGAACCTCCGTGGCCTCGGCGTGTATCGCACGATGGCATCCGCAATCTTTTCCGCGGGCAAGGGTCCCTTCAAGCCCCACGCGTCAGGCGGCTTCGAGTTCTGGAGCAAGAGTGTCGATGTGCCTACCGCAACCGCGACCGGCGGACTGGTCAAGGTCCGTCACCAGGTGCTGTTCGCGGCCGGCTTTGAAATCGAGGCGCATCCGAAAGTAACCTTGCTCCTCGATTTTCTGGGCCAGAAGATCCGGAAGGGCGGGGAAGTGGGCGTCGTCTCCGACCCGGTCAATGCCGGCGGAATCAGTTCGATTCAGTCGCTCGTGGATCTCCCCGAGGGGATTCTCAAGGGCATCCTGGTGCCCGGCATCAAGGTCAACCTGAAGGGCAAGCTGCTGCTGTCGTTGAACGCGCTCGTCACGGTGAAGAACAACGGTCTGCACTCGAAGGTGACCCCGGTGGTGGGCCTCAACCTGGGCTTGTAAGTTATGCGAAAGCTGCTGCTCGCAACGCTCCTGCTCGCCGCGGTCGGTTGCCAGAACAAGACGGCGACTGGCCCCGGCGTTGTCAAGATCACCGAGACCACGACGACGACGTCGACGATTCCGGTGACCACGACGACCGTGCCGATCCTGACGGAAGCGAAGTTCACCTTCTCGCCGGTCACGCCGGAAGAGTGCCAGGTCGTGAACTTCAACGGCTCCACCTCGGTCGGCGGGACGGACGCCGACGGTCCGCACACCATCGTCAGCTACACCTGGGACTTCGGTGACGGCGACCCGCCAAAGACCGGCGTCACGGCGACCCACGATTTCGTGAAGACCGGGATCTACCTGGTGACCCTGACCGTCGTGAACGACAAGGGGACGAAAGCGTCCCGGCCCGAGTCGATTACGGTCAGACCCACGTCGACGACGCCGAAACCGTGCAGTTGATCACGGTCAGACCCAAGCCGACCACCTGACCCTTCGGCAACCATCGACGCCCGGCCCTCGCGTACCTCGTCTGGCCGACTCGCGGCGGAAACACCCCGGATGAGGCGGCCGGACCCGCTGTTTCGTCTACAACAGATACATGCAGCAGTCGTGTAGGCTGACGTGGCCCCGATGCGTCCACAACAGATGAGCCGGCGCCAGGATCCTTCGGATGCAGAAGCGCTCAGCGTTCGCCTGCCTGATGGGAAAGTCCTCCGGTTCCGCACCAACTTCTACATCGGCCGCGATTCCGATTGCGAAGTCCGGATCCTTGACCCGCTCGCGAGCCGCCGGCACGCCCAGGTGTCGTACGAGCATGGTCAATGGCTGATCCGGGATCTGCAGAGCAGCAACGGTCTCTTCGTCGACGGCCGCCGCGTCGAAAACGCCCCGGTTCGCGAAGGCATCGCGGTCAGCCTGGGAGAAGATGGCCCGCGGCTCCAGATCGGACCGGACATCCGCTCGATAGTGTCGGAACCCGAGGACGGCCCCACGCCGGAAACGTTAGAAGACAGCAAGGTAGTAGACGCCGCGGAGCGCTATCTCGTCGAGAGCGACAGTGACGATGAAGCGGTGGGCGACCGGACCAGGATGATCCGCGTCGCGTTCCAGAAACACCAGAAGAAGCAGAAGCGGCAGCAGCGGTGGGTCGTGGCGATCGTCGCGGTGCTCGGCCTCGGCGCGGCCGGCTACGCCTATCGGGCCCACCGGGAGGCGGAAAAAGTCAAGGCGGACGCGCGAGAGTTCTTCTATCAGATGAAGGATCTCGACATCACGCTGGCAGCCATTCAGGAGGATTTGCTCCGCAGCTCTGCCGGCAACGCGGCCAGAGTCTCGGAGCTCGAGGAGCAGCGCCGCCGGCTGGAACAGCGCTACGAGCAGATCGCCGAACGCGCCTACGGCCGGAGCCTGACTCCGCAGGATCGGCTCATCCTGCGTGTGACGCGCCTCTTCGGCGAATGCGAGGTCGCGGCGCCTCGGGAATACCTGGGCGAGGTCCATCGCTACATCAACCAGTGGCGAAAAACCTCCCGCTTCGAGGATGCGGTGAAGCGTGCCGAGGCCGCCGGCTACACCAGGCGGATCGCCTCGGCGTTCATGCAGAAGCAGCTCCCGCCGCAGTTCTTCTATCTCGCGATGCAGGAAAGCAATTTCATTCCCACCGCGGTCGGTCCGGCGACCCGCTTCGGGTTCGCCAAGGGCATGTGGCAGTTCATCCCGGAAACCGGCGAAAGGTACGGACTGAAACGCGGCCCGCTCGCAGGCGACTCACGGATCGATCTGGCGGATGAACGCTCGCACTGGGAGAAAGCGACAGTCGCGGCCGCGAGCTATATCAAGGACATCTACCGCACCGACGCCCAGGCGTCGGGCCTGCTGGTCATGGCGTCCTACAACTGGGGGGAAGGTCGGGTCATCAACCGGCTGAAAAAGATGCCGCAGTCGCCCAGGGAGAGGAACTTCTGGACTCTGCTCGCCCAGTACCCTGAAGACGTCCCCGCACAGACCTACGACTACGTCTTCAGCATCGTCTCGGCGGCCGTCATCGGCGAGAACCCGAGGCTGTTTGGATTGGGGTTCGACAATCCGCTCGCCTTTGCCGCCCCGTCACGCTGAGCTCAACACATACCACGCAATCGCAGCTGCAGCCAGCACGATGACGACCGCTGTCACGATCAGGACCGGCGATCTCACGCCTTCGGCCCGTGCCTGTTGGGCGGGCGGCGCAGGAGCTGGCGGCGTTGGCTGAGACGCGGGAGGCGGAGTCGGCTTCTTGGGGGGCAGATTGAGCTTGGACCGATCGATGACGACCGTCGCCGTTTCCCTGGGGTTCGGCATGGTCGCCTTGACGCTCTTCAGATCGCGGCCGAAGTCCGCGGCACGCGAGTAGCGCGCGGCGGGCGACTTCTCCAGGGCACGCGCGACGGCGGCCTTCAGGGCCGCCGGCAGCTCGCCGCTTTCGATCCGCCGCGGGACATCGTTGACGATCTTCAGCATCACCGCGGTCGCGGAATCGCCTTCGAACGGATGCCGCCCGGTGAGCATCTCGTAGATGACGGCGCCCGCAGAGAAGATGTCCGTGCGGGTGTCCACCTCGCGTCCCTCGATCTGCTCGGGAGACATGTAGCCGGGGCTGGCGAACACATCGGCGACCGTGGCATTGGACGACGCCGCCGTCGCAATGCCGAAATCGAGCAGCTTGACCGTTCCATTGAGGCACAGCCAGATGTTCGCCGGCTTCACGTCACGGTGCACGACTCCCTGCTTGTGCGCCGCCTCGAGCCCGGCGCAGAGCTGAATCGCGATGTCGACCTTTTCCCGCAGCGGCATAGGCGTGCTCTGGCGCATCCGTTCAGCCAGGCTGAAGCCGCGCAGGAACTCCATCACGATGAACGGAGTGTCTTCCTGCTCGCCGAACTCGAACATCGTGACGATGTTGACGTGCTGCAGGCGCGCGGCAGCCTTGGCCTCGTGGAAGAAGCGGGCGTGCGCGGCCTCGTCGCCGAGGAAGCCGGCGGCCATGACCTTGACCGCGACTTCACGGCCGAGAACGGTATCGCGGGCCCGATACAGCACACCGAGCGATCCCTGCCCGATGCGCTCCAGCAGCTCGTAGCGGCCGAACCTGGCTGGATCCGCCATGCAGCTACTGCGAGCCCGCCGGCGTCACGCTCAGCGCGATGCGTTGAAAGGTCTCTTTGTACTTATCGAACGTCGGGAGTGTGGTCGTGCAAATCACCCGGTACCAATCGGTGCCACGGGGCAGAGCGTACAGGCGGACGTGTTCGGGACCCTGAGAGCCGGCCTGTGTGAAGTCGATCAGGATGTTTCGCTGGCCCAGGAAGTCCACGAACTGATGTGAAAAGCCGGACGTCAGCGGCCGGCGCTTCTGCCAGTCCTCGATCTCGAGCGTGGCGGTCTGATCGATGATCTCGTTCACGGCCAGCGGCACGGGCATTTTCGTCCTCTCGACGGCAACCGCCGCCTCTCGCGATTTGTGGAACAACACGACGAACGAGGAGCCGACGCCGACGAGGGGCTGCCAGTCCCTCTTCGGGTAGTCGACGGTAAACCCGCTCGACAGGACCATGCGCTGATCCCCCGCGGCCGGCCCCGGACGGGCCGCCGCAGGCTGGGCGGCCTGAACCGGTTGCGCGGGTTTGCTGCTTGGCTTCGGGGCCTGGGCACCGGAGATCGGCGACTGTCCGGAGATGAGCGCCAGGATGGCGATCGACCGTATCGTGTGCTGCATCGCTGTAGTCCTTCGTGTTCCGTGACTGCTACTTTCCGCCCTTCAGCACCGCGAGGCGCTGCTTCGCGAGTGCGAGATCCTTGTGACCCGGAACGAACTCGAGAAGCCGCGCGGCGCGCTCGTACTCCCTGATCGCCTCATTGTTCCGGCTCCGCGTGTCGTAGTTCTTGGCCGATGTCATGGCAGCCTCTCCCTGGATCCGCGCCTGGTCGGTGAGACTGTTGGCGAGCTCGGCGGCGCCTTCAATCTCCGGATCGAGGTTCCTCGCTTCGCGGAGCTTGTTGAGCGCCGTGACGATGTCCGAGCCCGCAGCGGCCCTGGCCTCCTCAACCAGCTTCTGGGCGGCGGCGTGGCGCTGGCTCGCCTCCGCGGCCGCTTTGCCGTTGCGCGCCTGTCGCAGCATCGAGCTCGCTTCGTTCGCCTGGACGCCGTAGTCGCCGCGCCCGCTCGTGCTGAGCGCTGACTGAAGCTTCTCGATCGCCGTATCGAATTGCCGGTCGGCCAGCGCCTTCCTGCCTTCCTCGAGCTGGCTCCGTGCCGTCTTTTCTCGAGTGGCGCGCTCCTTCTCCGGCTCACCCTGCCTCGCGGTGACTCTGAGCGTTTCAGGCAGCGGAGGCGCCACGGGTTTCGGCGACGCGGCAGCCGGGGGCGCTGTCCCATCGGCCACGGCTGGTGGTGCTGGTGTGGCACCTGGCTCGGGTAACGCGTCGATCGCCGTGCGCTGCGCGACGCCGCGGGGATCCTCCGGCAGTGCGGCGAGCGCCGCGGTGTTTTCCTCCCGGGCGGAGGCCTTGTTGCCCTGCTGGATGAAGGCCTGTGCTTTCGCGTAGTGATCCAGGAACGTCTCCTCTGGATTCGGCGTCGCGGGAGCAGGGATGGAGGTGGTCGTCGGCGGTGTCGTCGTCGTGGCGGCGACGCTCTCGGTGTCGGAAGCGGGCGACTTTCGCATCATGACGACCGCGACTGCGGCAAGGAGGAGCAGAGCCGCGACGGCCGCAATGATCGGGATCGTGTTGCTTCTTGCCTTCGGCGCGGGCACGACCGATTTGCCGCTCTGCGTATGCCCGGGCTGCGCCGCCGGACTCCGCGGGGTTGCGGGCTTCGGCGCATGGCTTCGTTGCGATGCCGGCGGAACGGTGCCCGGCGGTTCGAGCAGCTGCGTTGGCTCGATGTAGGCTTCGCGACGGCCGGTCACGTCCGCGGCCTCCAATTCGTCAGTCGAAGCCATGGCCGATTTTTCGTCCGGCATCAGGATCAGCCGGTACGGTCCAATCGTGACCGGCACGTTCACGGGCAGCGGTTCCTCGGTCTTGATCTGCCGTTCGCCGATCCAGACGCCGTTCTGGCTGTTCAGATCGGCGATGACGTAGCGCCCGCGCTCGTGCCAGATCTCGGCATGTGATCGTGAGACCTGCTTGTCATGATCTTCGAGGACGAGGTGGTTGTCGGTCCCCCGCCCGATCCGTGTGCGTCCTTCGCCAAGTTCGAACGGCGCCACGAACTGGTCGCCGCGGTATACGCGGAGGGTTGCCACCTCACGCCTCCTTCCGGTTTGTGTCGCGACGTGCCCCGGCCGGGGTCACAGGTTTCGAGGGACGCGACTGAAAGAGCGTCTTCACCCGCGAAACGGTGCGAGCGACCCAGCCATCATCAGCGACAGGTTCGAAAACTGCGGTTGCATCGGGGTCGGGCTGACTGGTCGCCAGATCCACCGTTTCGTCGTCCAGCGTCGTCGCCGACAGCGCCGCTGCCGTTGCGATCTTCGCAATCAGCTCCTTGGGCGCACTGTTGTCGGGCTCGAGTGCCAGCGCCCGCTCGGCGAGTCCGCGCGCGCGGGGAAAATCCTTGTCCCGCAGTGCGGTGGCAGCCTGTTCGAGGAGATCGCGGGCCTCGGTCGTGCGTCGCGCGGCCTCCTGCGCGGATGCCTCCCTGGCGGCATCGCTCGCCTGACGTCGCAGCGCCTCCGCAATCACCGCATGTGCACCGCCGAGTGGATCGAGCTCCGCCGCCCGACGTGCGTCCTTGACCGCGCGATCGAACTTGCCCCGGGCCAGGAACGACTTCGCGCTTTCGGTCAACCCGGCGGCGCGTTGCCGCCTCTCGGCGCGCTCCGCTTCCTCACGGAGCCGCGCATGTGCAACCGCGGATGTCCGAAGCGCGCCTTCGTGACTTGGCACACGCGCCAGCGCTTCTTCCGCGAGGCGGGTCGCGGTCTGTGCGTCTCCCCTCTCGAGCGCTGATGCCGCTTCAATGGCCAGCTGGTCGGCGTCGCTCTGGGTCTGCTCGGCCGCTCCGAGCTTCCGGTGCTCGGTCCGAAGCCGGCCGAGCTCGACGTGCAGCGCAGTGCTGGATGGATGTCGCAGGGCCAGCGTCTCGAGCCGCTTGATCGCCAGCGTGCGGTCGCCGTTCTCGAATTCACTGCGCGCGAGCGCCAGCTGCGAGCCGACCTCCTCCACGAGCGCGTCGGCTTGCTCGCGCGCCGTCCGCGCTTCGACGATCGCGGTGCGCACGAGCGCGATCTCCGGGTTCGACGACCCGGTCTGCACGGCGAGTTGCATCTGACGCTCGGCCTCGACGAGGTCCTCGAGCTGCAGGGCGCTGCGGGCCCGTTCGAGAAAGCGCTCGCAGTTTCGTGCTCTCTCCGCTTCGGCGGCCGCGAGATCCTGACGAACACGGGTCGAGAACTGCCGCGCCTCCGCGTGATCGGGATGAATCAGGAGGGCCTGGTTCGCCAGCGCCAGCGCGGCGTCCAGACGGCCATGGGCCTTCGCGTCGCCGGCCTCGACGAGCAGGCTGCGAACCCGGTCCGCGCGCGCCTGCTGCTCGGCGGCGGCGGAGCGGGCCCGATTCACGAGCTGTTCGATTTGCGCAGACGGGATCCGGCGGAGCACGCCCTCGAAGCTGTCGAGTGCCCCCTGGACGTCACCGTTCTCGAGGCGGCTCTTGCCCGCCGCGAGAGCGGCTCCCGCGCTGCGCAGGTCGGCAATGCGCTGTTCCGACGCGGCGACGACGGGACCGATCCGCCGTTCGATCTCTTCGATGTCGCGGCGGAACCACTCGCCGGAGCGCAGTGCGTCGGCCCCGGTGGCGAGGAGTTGCGGATACCCCGCGGCGATCTCGGTCAGCCGCGAGGGAAGATCCACCTCTGGCGCGACGCCAAGCGCTTCGGCTTCGGCCTGCTCCTCGGAAGCAAACTCCCGAAGCGACTCGAGCGAGATCGCCACCCGTTCGGCAAGGGCGCGGGTCTCCGCGTCGTAGCGACGCCGCCAGCGCGAGAGCTCGGACGAGAACTCCGGAAACTTCTGAAATCGTGCGGCCGGGTCCTTCGACAGCGCCTTGAATACGATGCGCGCCAGGGCCGGCGGCGCGTCTTTCGCTTCGATCGGCGGCGGGTCTTCCGATACGACCTTGTGCAGAACCGCCGGTAAATCCGGAGCGACGAACGGCTTCCTCCCGGTGAGCATCAGGTAGAGCACCGCACCCACCGAGAAAATGTCGGACCGCTCGTCCACCGCCACGCCGCGCGCCTGCTCCGGCGACATGTAGTCCGGAGTCCCCACAATGAAACCGCTGGCGGTCATGCTCGAGCTCGCGAGCCGGGCGATGCCGAAATCCAGAATCTTCAAGCCGCCGTCGGCCTGCACGAACAGGTTGCCCGGCTTCACGTCGCGGTGGCAGACACCCGCCGCGCTCGCAACCGCCAGGCCCTCGCAGACCTCCAGCGTCAGATCGACCTTCTCCTCGATGGAGAACGAGCGCTGCTTGAGCGATCGGTCGAGCGTTTCCCCCTTCAGCAGCTCCATCACGATGAAGAGCCGCCCGTTGTCCTCGCCGATGTCGAAGATCGTGACGATGTTCCGGTGGGCCAGCTTGGCTGAGACCTGGGCCTCGCGCATGAAGCGCGCGCGGATGTCCGGCTCTCCCTCGAGGTCGGTCATCATGACCTTCACGGCCACGTCCCGGCCCATCAGCTCGTCGTGCGCCGAATAGACGACGCCCATCGCGCCGCGACCGATTCGGTCGACGACTCGGTAGCGGCCAATCCGCTCCGGGCGTCCGGGACGCTGGTTCTCGGCCACGAGTACCGTCACTCCCCGCAACTCGCGACCAACGCGGTGACGTTGTCCCGGCACCCCCGGTCCAACGCCGCGCGCACCAGCGCCTCTGCAGTCCGTTCCACCGAGGACTGCCTCGAGAGCAGGTCCTGGATCGCGGAGTCGTCCAGCGACCCGTGCAGCCCGTCCGTGCAGAGCAGGAGAATCTCGTTCGGCGCGATCTTCCTTTCTTGTATGTGAATCTCGGTGTTGTCGCGCGCCCCGAGCACGTTCGTCAGCACGTGTCGCATCGGGTGCTGCTCAGTCGGCGCTGCGCCGTTGAGCGGTCCCTGACCGCCGAGCACGGTCGCGGCCCACGAGTCGTCTCGGGTCAACTGGACCAGCTTGCCGTTGGCAGCGAGATACATCCGGCTATCGCCGACGTGAGCAATCGACATCGTGCCGTCGGCGACGAGCGCCGCCACGATGGTCGTCCCCATGCCGGTGTAGTCGTCATGGTTCTCGGCTTCGCGGAACACGCGCCGGT
>Ga0307408_100003961_pt1 | contig 10085 bp, 9 predicted proteins | sample 322Cmetagenome_FD_202116 | JGI IMG/M metagenome (GOLD analysis project Ga0307408, IMG submission 202116) | Maize rhizosphere microbial communities from greenhouse at UC Davis, California, United States - 322HYB-C-3 | ecosystem: Host-associated > Plants > Roots > Rhizosphere > Soil | place: USA... | reverse complement strand
GCCGGCGAAGTTCCCGGGCAGGAAATGCTGCGGGCTGGTCACGAGCACCGCACCGCTGCCGCCCGCATCGATCCGCCGCACCACAGCCAGCGGTTCCTGGGGCCCGTACGCCGCCAACCGGGGGAGCACGTCACCCAGCCGCGCTCCGCCGTCGTCGCTAGTTGGTGCTTTTACCGGCTGGAGGTGGACGTCCAGCTCGCCGCCGCAGGTCAAGCCGACGGCGAAAGCGTCCTCGGGGCTGTAGCCGAAATGCTCCGTCCGCGGCCGCTGGTCGGCGATGACGTCCAGCGCGGCGGCGACAACGGCGCCCTCCACGCATCCGCCGGAGAGCGAGCCGAGCACGCTGCCGCTGCCGGAGACCAGCATGGAGGTGCCGACCGGGCAGGGAACGGACCCGCTGGCGGCAATGACGGTGGCCACGGCGTAGTTGTCCCCGGCTGCCTCCAGCCAGGCGCCGAGTTCCGCACCGAGATTCAGCATAGGTTTTGTCCTTTCAATCCGCGGCCGGTGCCGGAACTTGCCGGCACCGGCCGCAGGGGTTATCCGCCGAGCAGCTCGCTGATCGGGCCGCGGGCGAAGTACACCAGGAACCCCGCCGCCACCAGCCACATCAGCGGATGGATCTTCTTCGCGCGCCCGCTGGCCGAGTTCACCAGGACCCAGACGATGAAGCCCACGCCAATGCCGTTCGCAATCGAGTAGGTCAGCGGCATGGTGATCATGGTCAGGAAGGCAGGCATTCCCACGGAGAATTTCTTGAAGTTGATCTCGCGGATCTGCGCGCTCATCAACGTACCGACGACGACGAGGGCAGAGGCTGCCACTTCGATCGGCACCACGCTGGTGAGCGGCGTCAGGAACATCGCGCCGAGGAAGAGCACGCCGGTGACCACCGAGGCCAGCCCGGTGCGGGCGCCCTCGCCGATGCCTGCGGCGGAATCCACATAGACGGTGTTGGAGGAACCGGAGGTAGCACCGCCGGCCACCGCACCGATGCCCTCAACGATGAACGCGGACTTCAGCCGCGGGAAGGTGCCGTCCCTGTGCGCCAGCCCGGCACTTTTGGCCAGTCCGGTCATGGTGCCCATCGCATCGAAGAAGTTGGTGAAAACCAGCGTGAAGACCAGCATGGTGGCCGCCAGTCCGCCGATCCGGGCGAAGGAGCCGAAGATATCGAACTCGCCCACCAGGGCCAGATCCGGTACCGCGAAGATCTGGCCGGCGAGCACCGGGGTGTTCAGATGCCAGCCGCCCGGATTGGTGTCGGAAGCCGGCCCCAGTTGCAGGGTGGCTTCGAGGACGGCGGCCAGCACCGTGGTGGCGACGATGCCGATCAGGATGCCGCCCTGGACCTTGCGCGCCACCAGGATGCCGATGATCAGCAGCCCGGCCACGAAGACCAGCGTGGGCACCGAGGTGATGGAGCCGTTGTTGCCCAGCTGGACGGGCGGGCCGCCCTCGGTGGCGCGGACAAAGCCGGAATCCACAAAGCCGATGAAGGTGATGAACAGGCCGATGCCCACGGTGATGGCGGCCTTCAGATCCTTCGGGATGGCACGGAAGATCGCGGTCCGGGCTCCGGTCATGCCGAAGATGACAATGAGGACGCCGTTGATCACCACCAGGCCCATCGCTTCGGGCCAGGTCACGTCCTGGATGACGGCAACGGCGAGGAAGGAGTTGATGCCGAGCCCGGCTGCGAGGCCGAACGGCAGGTTGGCGATCAAACCGAAGAGGATGGTCATCACTCCGGCGGTCAGCCCGGTGACGGCGCCGACCTGGGCAGCCGGCAGCCAGTTCCCGGCTACGTCCACCGGAGCGGAATCGGCGCCGAAACCTCCCAGGATCAGCGGGTTGAGGATCACGATGTAGGCCATCGTGAAGAAGGTGACCAGTCCGCCGCGGAATTCGCGTCCCAGGCTGGAGCCGCGGGCGGTGATCTGGAAGTAGCGGTCGACGAGTCCGCGGGGTTGCAGGCCGGTTGGGGGAGTGCCCGGTGTCCGCGGAGCGCCCTGCTGGACGTGGTCGGTACGGGTTCGCGTACGGGGCTGGATTATGGCCATGACGGCACCGCCTCAGTAATCGATCCGGGTCGCCAGGCTGTTCCATATATTGAAGGGTTCGAGATGCCCCGTGTCCTCTGGTTCGCCGGTCTCGCGGACCACGGGCATCAGGCGCCGCTCCACGGGGGTGTCAAAGTAGTCGTAGAAGACGGCGTCATCAAACCCCGCGCGGGCGGCATCGTGACGGTCCGCCGCAAACACTACGCGGTCGATCCGTGCCCAGAGCGAGGAGGCCAGGCACATCGGGCAGGGTTCGCAGCTGGAGTAGAGCACGGCTCCGCTCAGGTCGAACGTGCCCAGGCCCTGGCAGGCGGTGCGGATGGCGGTGACTTCGGCGTGCGCGGTGGGATCGTTGTTCGCGGTGACGCGGTTGACGCCCTCGAAAATCTGCCCGTCCGCGGCAACCACGATGGCGCCGAAGGGCCCGCCGGCATTGCGGACATTGTTGGAGGCGATTTCGACGGCCTTGGCCAGATATTGGCTGGTGGCGATGGGGGTGGTATTCATGGTGGCGACTCCCTTTTTGATCGGGAAGCAGGCCACGGCATGGCACCAGACGGCGCGGGCGGCGACCTCAGCTTCGACGATTGCTGTTTAGGTTAGTAGCGCCCGGTAGATAGCTCCCGTAGATGGGAACCCGCCTTTGGCAAGAAAAACTCTAACAGTTCAGAGTGACTGAGACCACACTTTTTGTGGAATTTCTTTTTTGGGATGTGAAAAAGTGCTGGAAGCTAGCTCGCTGCGGCCGCGTTCAGCTGCGCAGAGATCTGCTCCGCGGCGCTCTGCAGGAGCGGCACTGCCCGCTTGGCAAACGCATCATCCACGCGCGAAACGGGTCCCGAGACGGAGATGGCCATGGGAGTGGGAGCGTCCGGTACGGCCATCGCGAAGCAGCGTACGCCGATTTCCTGCTCCTGCTCATCGATCGAGTAGCCGCGCTCGCGGATGTTCTTCAACTCCAGCATGAGGTCGGAGATGTTGCCAATGCTCATCTCCGTCGGTGTGGGCATGCCGGCGCGCGTCACGATGTCGCGGACGGCGTCGTCTTCCAGCTGGGCGAGGATCGCCTTGCCGACGCCGGTGTCGTGGGTGTGGGCACGGCGGCCGACTTCGGTGAACATGCGCATGGAGTGGGGTGACGGAACCTGGGCGATGTAGACCACCATCTCGGAGTCCAGTACCGCCATGTTCGCCGATTCACCCAGAGTCTCAACCAGGTTCTTCAGGTGCGGCCGGGCCAGGGAGCCGAGCTGCTTGTTGGCGACTTCGCCCAGGCGGATCAGCCGCGGGCCCAGCGAGTACCGCCGGTTGGCGAGCTGCCGGACGTAGCCCAGCGAAACCAGGGTCCGCAGCAGCCGGTGGATGGTGGGCAGGGGCAGCGATGTGAACGACGACAGCTCACTGAGGGTGACCTCTCCGCCCGCATTGGTGATGAGCTCGAGCAGCTCGAAAGCCCTCTCTACTGACTGGACGCCTCCGCTGGCTTTCTCTGCCATGGGAACTCACTCTCACATTGCTTGAACGCGTTTCTTGAAAATATCCACTTCGTGGAACTGCTCTCTCAAACATACCGCAATTGCGGCGCAATTTTCCGCCTGTCGAAAGAAAATCTGGCCGAGGTGGTTGTATTTCCACTTCTTAGATAATAATATCCATAATACGGAAACTACTTAGGCCGGTCCGGCCCCAGAAACAGAGGAGAATCAATGGCGACTCCCAGCCCCGGGTACTCGATAACCCTGCGTGTGGAAACCCCTGCAAGCTTTACCGCTACCAGCGAGCTCGCAGCCGCTGTTGCTGCCGCCGGTGCAGCCATCACGGCACTTGACGTGACCGAGAGCCACCACGACAGCATGGTTGTGGACATCAGCTGCAACACTGTTGACGCCGCCCACGGCGAGCGGGTCAGCGCTGCGCTGGACGAGCTCGACGGCGTGCAGGTCCGTAAGGTCAGCGACCGCACCTTCCTCATGCACCTCGGCGGCAAGCTGGAAGTCGTCCCCAAGGTTCCCCTGCGCAACCGTGACGATCTGTCCCGCGCCTATACGCCCGGCGTCGCACGTGTCTGCATGGCCATCGCCGAGAACCCGGACGATGCGCGCCGCCTTACTGTGAAGCGCAACACGATCGCCGTGGTGACGGACGGCTCCGCCGTACTGGGCCTGGGCAACATCGGGCCTGCCGCCGCGCTGCCGGTGATGGAGGGCAAGGCCGCACTGTTTAAGCAGTTCGCCGACGTCGATGCCTGGCCGGTCTGCCTGGATACCCAGGACACTGAGGAGATCATCAAGATCGTTAAGGCCCTGGCTCCGGTCTACGGGGGCGTGAACCTGGAAGACATCGCTGCTCCGCGCTGTTTCGAGATCGAGCAGCGGCTGCGCGATGAACTCGACATTCCGGTCTTCCACGACGACCAGCACGGTACCGCGATCGTCACGCTGGCCGCGCTGCAGAACGCGCTGAAGGTAGTCCACAAGAAGATCGAGGACGTGAAGATTGTGGTGGCCGGCGTCGGCGCCGCGGGCAACGCGATCATCCAGCTGCTGAAGGCGCAGGGCGCCCTGAACATCATTGCCTGCGGCCGCAACGGCGCCATCAGCCGCACCGAGACCTACACCGATGCGCACCGCACCTGGCTGGCCGAGAACACGAACCCGGACAACTTCACCGGAACCTTGCACGATGCCGTGGCCGGCGCCGACGTCTTCATCGGCGTCAGCGGACCGAACGTGCTGGGCGAGGGGCAGGTCGCCACGATGGCCGACGACGCCATCATTTTCGCCATGGCCAATCCCGATCCCGAAGTGGACCCGGCGATCGCCGCGAAGTACGCCGCCGTCGTGGCTACCGGACGCAGCGATTTCCCCAACCAGATCAACAACGTGCTCGCCTTCCCCGGTTTCTTCCGCGGGCTGCTCGATGCCGGCGTCTCGGAGATTACGCCCGAGATGCTGGTCGCCGCGGCCCACGCCATTGCGGACCGCGTGTCCGCCGAAGAGCTCAACGCCAGCTTCATCATTCCCAGTGTTTTCGACCCCCACGTGGCATCCGACGTCGCCGCAGCTGTAGCGTCGGCCGCAGCGGCCAAGTAAAGGAAGGCAACATCATGACTCTCACCGTGACCAACAATGCACCAGTAGCCGGAGCCGAAAGGATCCTGACGCCCGAAGCCCTGGGGTTCGTGGAAAAGCTGCACCAGAAGTTTGCCGCCACGCGCGACGGCCTGCTGGCGGACCGCGTGACCAACCGGCAGAAGGCCGTCGCCTCCGGTGGGCTGGACTTCCTGCCCGAAACCAAGCATGTCCGCGAGGGCGACTGGAAGGTCGCACCGGCGCCGGAGAAGCTGCAGGACCGCCGGGTCGAAATGACGGGACCGGCATCGCCGGCGAAGATGGCCATCAACGCGCTGAACTCCGGTGCCAAGGTCTGGCTGGCCGACCTGGAAGATGCTTCCACCCCCACCTGGCCCAACGTCATCGACGCGCTGGCGAATCTGACCGCCGCAGCACGCGGTGAGCTCTCGTTCACATCGCCCGAAGGCAAGGAGTACCGGCTGCGCACCGACGCACCGCTGGCCACTGTGGTCATGCGCCCCCGCGGCTGGCACCTGCCGGAAAAGAACATCCAGGTCGACGGCCAGCCGGCCGTCGGCGCGCTGGTGGATTTCGGCCTGCACTTCTTCCACAACGCGAAGTACCTCTTGGAGCGCGGCGACGGACCCTTCTACTACCTGCCGAAGACCGAGAGCTACCTCGAGGCCCGGCTGTGGAACGACATCTTCTCCTTCGCCGAGGCCGAGCTGGGCCTGCCGCAGGGTTCGGTCCGCGCCACGGTGCTGATCGAAACCATTCCGGCCGCGTTCCAGATGGACGAGATCCTGTTCGAGCTGCGCGACCACGCCTCGGGTCTGAACGCCGGTCGCTGGGACTATCTGTTCAGCATCATCAAGTACTTCCGCGAGGCCGGCGAAAGCTTCGTCATGCCGGACCGGGCCTCCGTGGCGATGACGGCGCCCTTCATGCGTGCCTACACCGAACTGCTGGTCAAGACCTGCCACCGCCGCGGTGCCTTCGCCATGGGCGGCATGGCCGCGGTCATCCCGAACCGCAAGGAACCCGAAGTGACCGAACAGGCATTCGCCAAGGTCCGGGCGGATAAGACCCGCGAAGCGAATGACGGATTCGACGGTTCCTGGGTGGCCCACCCGGACCTGGTCCCGGTCTGCCGCGAGATCTTCGACTCGGTGCTGGGCGACAAGCCGAACCAGGTCGACCGCCTCCGCGACGAGGTCGAGGTCACCGCGGCCCAGCTGCTGGACGTATCCTCCGCCCAGGGCGAGGTCACCGAGGCGGGCCTGCGCCTGAACCTGTACGTAGCCGTTGCCTACACCGCCGTCTGGATCTCCGGCAACGGCGCCGTGGCCATCCACAACCTGATGGAGGACGCCGCCACCGCGGAGATTTCCCGCACCCAGGTCTGGCAGCAGCTGCACAACAAGGTCACGCTGGCCGACACCGGCAACACGGTGACGCGTGAGCTGGTGGAGCGGATCCTCACCGAGGAGACCGAGAAACTGCGCGGTGAAATTAACGACGCCGACAAGTTCGCGAAGTACTACGAGCCGGCCAGCAAGCTGATCGCGGACCTGACTATCGGCGAGGGGGACTTCGTGGAGTTCCTGACGCTTCCAGCCTACGAGCTGGTTTCCTGATGGCGCCCAAGCTTGCCCTCTCCGGTGCTGTTGCCGCCAGGATCGACGCGGACCTGGCCGCCACCGACGAGCTGCTGTCCGCCGCCTACCCGGGCGAGGGCAGCGGCCGCCAGCCGGTCCACACGGTCTACGTCCCGGCCGACTCGTTCACCCTTGACCTGGCCGCGCGCTGGGGCGGGGACGCCCTCGCCGCGGTGAAGGAACACGGCGGCCTGGAGCAACTGGCCACCTCCCTCGGCCTGGGGGAGAGTGCCCAGCTGGCCGAACTGGTCCGCCGCAAGCTCGAAAGCGAGCCGATCGAGGACCTGCGGCTGGACTTCGAGGACGGCTACGGCAACCGGGCGGACGAGGAAGAGGACGCCGACGCGCTGAAGGCCGGCGCCCTTGTGGCTCAGGCCGTCGCCGCCGGCACTGCTCCGCCATTCATCGGCATCCGGTTCAAGTGCTTCGAAGAGCCTACCCGCGCCCGCGGTCTGCGCACGCTGGACCGGTTCATCGGTGCACTCGTGGCGGAGTCCGGAGAGCGCGGCCTGCCGCAGGGCCTGGTGCTGACGCTGCCCAAGGTCAGCACGATAGCCCAAGTGCAGGCGATGGTCTTCGCCTGCGAGCAGCTGGAGCAGGCGCACGGCCTGCCAGCGGGACGGCTGCGCTTCGAGGTGCAGATGGAGACGCCGCAACTGATCCTCGCCGCGGACGGTACGGTACCGGTGGCGCAGCTGATCCACGCTGGCGCAGGCCGGGTCAGCTCGCTGCACTACGGCACCTATGACTACAGCGCCTCGCTGGGCATCGCGGCCGCCTACCAGTCCATGGAGCACCCCGCCGCGGACTACGCCAAGGCCGTCATGCAGGTGGCCGTGGCCGGCACCGGCGTCCACCTCTCGGACGGGTCAACCAACATCCTGCCGCTCGGCGATGCGGAGAATGTAGCCAAGGCGTGGGCCTTGCACGCACGTCTGGTCCGCCGGCACCTGGAACGCGGCATCTACCAGGGCTGGGACCTGCATTCGGCCCAGCTGCCCACCCGCTTCCTGGCCACCTACGCCTTCTACCGGGACGGCTTCGAGGCTGCCGCCGTGCGGTTGAAGAACTATGTCCACGGCATCGACAGCGCCATCATGGATGAACCGGCAACGGCCCGCGCCCTGGCCCGCTTCCTCCATCGCGGACTGGTCTGCGGCGCCGTCGAAAGTAAGGAGTTCGAGCGGCTCGCCGAGGTGTCCGTTGCCCAGCTCGAGGCCATCGCCCATCCCCAATCCGCTTCCACCAGCGAGGAAACCCATGACTAACCAGCCGAACTACTTCGCCAATCCGGCCGGCCACCCGCCGCAGACGGACCTGCTGACTGACCGCGCCATCGTCACCGAGGCCTACACGGTGATTCCGCGCGGCGTCATGCGCGATATCGTCACCAGCGTGCTGCCCGACTGGCACGACACCCGCGTCTGGATCCTTAACCGCCCGGTCGCCGGCGGCGCCACCACCTTCGCCCAGTACCTGATGGAGGTTGCACCGGGCGGCGGCTCGGCCAAGCCCGAGGCCCAGAGCACGGTGGAGGGCTTCCTCTTCGTGGTCGACGGCGAACTCAGCGTCACCATCGAAGGCGAAAACCGCGTTCTGGCCCCGGGCGGCTTCGCCTACGCGCCGGCCGGTTCCCAATGGCAGGTGAAGAACGACGGCGGTGCCGCCTCCAAGTTCCACTGGATCCGCAAGGCGTACCAGGCACTGGAGGGCTACACCGCGAAGCCGGTGTTCGGCAACGAGCAGGATCTTGAGCCGAACCCGATGCCGGGCACGGACAATAAGTGGCGCACCACCCGGATGCTGCCGGTCGACGACCTGGCGTACGACATGCACATCAACATCGTCACGTTCGAGCCGGGCGCGTCCATTCCGTTCGCCGAAACGCATGTCATGGAGCACGGCCTGTACGTGCTCGAAGGCAAGGCGGTGTACCGGCTGAACGGGGACTGGGTCGAGGTGCAGGAGGGCGACTACATGTCGCTGCGCGCGTTCTGCCCGCAGGCCTGCTACGCCGGCGGCCCGTCCAACTTCCGCTACCTGCTGTACAAGGACGTGAACCGCCAGATCGTTCTCTGACGAACACCACCGGCCGCGCTGCGGCCGGACAAGACTGCTCCGCCCCCGTCTGAGAGTCCGGGGGCGGAGCTATTTTGCTTTAATTCGGCGATTCCTCGGACTCGCCGGGCTCCCAGCGCAGCAGATCTCCGGGCTGGCAATCGAGTACCTCGCACAAGGCGGCGAGGGTGGTGAAGCGAACAGCCTTGGCACGGCCGTTTTTGAGCACTGCGAGGTTTGCGGGGGTAATGCCGACGCGTTCCGCGAGCACGCCCACGGGCATCTTGCGCTTGGCCAGCATCACGTCGATGTCGACGATGATGGCCATCAAATCACCTCGTCCAGCTCGGTCCGCAGATGCTTGGCTTCAACGTCGCGGGCGACAGCCTGCGCCAGGAGCTTCCGCAGCACCAGGACGATCAGCGCCATCCCTGCGATCAGCAGGGACGCTCCGCAGATCAACAGGACGATGCCGGGAGCAATACCGCCCGGGGCCAATAGGACGGCAAGCCCGAACATGAGGACCGACGCCGCCGCCACCGCGCTGAAGATGACGTCCACGTACCGGAAAGCGCCGTCGGAGAAGACCGTTCCCCGGCGGACCATCGTCAGCAGCCGCCACACGCAGACCATGGTGACCTGCACCGTGACGATCCCCAGCACCACGATTATGAGGAACAGGATGCGCAGGGCGGTGTCCGCGCCGGCCTCTTCCAGATCAGTGGAAATCAGCGGCACCATCCACACCTGGATGAACAGCGAGCCGGCGAGCAGCAGCGCGAGCACAGTGCGCAACGCCAGAAGCGTCAACTTTCCCAATGGAGTCTCCTTCTTGTCGAATAACAAGGTAAATCTATCGATAAACAGTAGTTGAAGCAACCGGCAACTAGACTATGGAAAAGAGTTTCCGTTTTATGGAAAAGAAGCTTGACAGTGCTTGCGGTCACTCGGTACGCTTTTCGTAGAGCAAAAGTAAATTTCCACAATATGGAATACGCGAATCCCGAGGAATACCGATGTCTTACACAGTGAACTGCTCCATCCTCTTCACCGAACTGCCTTTGCTGGAGCGCCCCGCGGCCGCCGTCGCCGCCGGCTTCGACAGCGTGGAGTTCTGGTGGCCGTTCGCCGAATCCGTTCCCGGTGACGCCGACGTCACTGCGTTCGAGCGCGCGATCAACGATGCCGGCGTCCAGCTCACCGGGCTCAATTTCAACGCCGGTGACATGCCG
>Ga0307408_100003958_pt1 | contig 10087 bp, 5 predicted proteins | sample 322Cmetagenome_FD_202116 | JGI IMG/M metagenome (GOLD analysis project Ga0307408, IMG submission 202116) | Maize rhizosphere microbial communities from greenhouse at UC Davis, California, United States - 322HYB-C-3 | ecosystem: Host-associated > Plants > Roots > Rhizosphere > Soil | place: USA... | reverse complement strand
AGGCCCTCTTCATCACCGACGACCGCGTCGAGACGCGCTACGACGCGGCCCAACTCCAGCTGGAGAAGCCGCTGCTCCCCGACACCCGGTGGGGCGGCTCGCTGGCCTACACGCTCTCGCGCTCCGAGGAGCAGGGGCAGAGCACCGACATCTTCTGGGGATTCAACAACAACTACCCGACGGTGCCCGAGGTCCCGTGGCGGCGCGCGCCGGGCAATCAGACGCACACGATCGTCGCCAACGGTCTGGTACGCCTGCCGTGGGAGATCCTCTTCAGCACGCTGATGAGCTTCGGCTCGGGGATCGCGGAGACGAAGCGCGACGCCAGCCAGGGCTTCGGCTACGGCATCGAGCGGAACTACGTCTACCAACCGCCGACCCGGCCGTTCGTCGGGATCGGTCACGTCTTCGCGTCGCAGAACGTGGATGTGCGCCTCGAGAAGTCGTTCCCCATCGGCTTCCAGCGGGTGGCCGTCAGCGCCGACCTGTTCAACGTGTTCGGTGTGGCCAACTACGGCTGCTACAACGGCGACATCGACCCGATCACCGGACCGCCGAACGCCAACTTCAACAAGCCCGGCTGCGCGGGCCTCGGCCGGCGGCTCCAGGTCGGGCTGCGCTACGGCTTCCAGCCGAACCGGTCCGGGTTGAGCGGACAGTGAGGGGCTGCGGGTGAGCCACCCAGGCCACGGCACGATCTGACCCGGTGGGCGCCGGCCCGCGCTCAGGGCCCGCGCCCGCCGGCTCCTTCACGCTTCCCGCACCCACCGACCGGTGAGCCGAGACGGAACGTCGTCGTGGACGAGGTGCGTCGCGCTCGTGCTCCTCGGCGCGGCCGGCGCCGCCTGCGCGCCGGCCGCGCCGACCACCGCACCTGCTCCCTCGCCGGTCCCGGCGAGCGCGGCCGACGCCTTTCTCGACACGCTGCAGCACCGCACCTTCGACTGGTTCTGGGACACCGCCAACCCGCGCAACGGCCTCGTGCCCGACCGCTGGCCGACGCGCTCCTTCTCGAGCGTCGCCGCGGTCGGCTTCGCCCTCGCCGCCTATCCGGTGGGCGTCGAGCGCGGCTGGGTCAGTCGCGAGCAGGCCCGCGACCGCGCTGTGACGACGCTGCGATTCCTCTGGGAGGCGCCCCAGGGCGCCGCGGCCTCCGGCGTCGCCGGCTACCGCGGCTTCTTCTACCACTTCCTCGACATGGAGAGCGGGCGCCGCTTCGAGCGCGTCGAGCTCTCGACGATCGACACCGCGCTGCTACTCGCCGGCGCGATGGTGTGCCGCGAGTACTTCGACCGCGCCGAGCCCGGCGACTCGACCCTGCGGGCGCTCGCCGACTCGCTTTACTTCCGCGTGGACTGGCGGTGGGCGCAGGACGGCGAGCGCGCGGTGAGCATGGGCTGGCGCCCCGACTCCGCGATGCATCAGAACGCGCGCGGCTTCATCGTCTCGGACTGGCGGGGCTACAACGAGGGGATGTTGCTCTACGCCCTCGCCATTGGCTCCCCCACGCATCCGGTCGAGCCGGCGGCGTGGGAGGAGTGGACCAGGACGTACAAGTGGGACCGCTTCCAGGGCCAGGAGTTCCTGCAGTTCGCGCCGCTCTTCGGCCACCAGTACTCCCACGTGTTCATCGATTTCCGGGGGATCCGCGACGCGTACATGCGCGGCAAGGGGATCGACTACTTCGAGAACTCCCGCCGCGCCACGCTCTCGCAGCGCGCGTACGCCATCGCCAACCCGCGCGGCTGGCGCGACTACGGCGCCGACGTCTGGGGACTCACCGCCTCCGACGGCCCGCTCGACTCGACCCTCGTCCTGGACGGCCGGCCGCGAGAGTTCCACACGTACTGGGCGCGCGGCGTGGGGACAGACGAGATGAACGACGACGGCACGCTGGCGCCGACCGCGGTCGGCGGGTCGGTGCCGTTCGCGCCGGAGATCACGGTCCCGGCGCTCCTCGCGATGCGGCGGCGTTACGGCGACGACCTGTTCGGCCGCTACGGTTTCGTGGACGCGTTCAACCCCACGCTCCGCGTGCCGGGGCCGCGGCTCCAGCACGGACGCATCGTCGCCGGCAAGGCGTGGTTCGACATCGATTACCTCGGCATCGACCAGGGACCCATCGTCACGATGGTCGAGAACCACCGCTCCGGCCTGATCTGGACCGCGATGCGCAAGAATCCCTACATCGTTCGAGGGCTGTGCCGCGCGGGCTTCACGGGCGGGTGGCTCGCGGACCGCTGCTCGTGAAGCGCGCCCGGCGCGTGCTGTTGCCCCTCACCACGCTCGGCGCCGGCGTGCTTCCGGCGTGTGCCGGCCGCCCAGTGGTCACCGCGCCGCCGGCGCCTGCCGAGCGCGCCGCCGCCGCGGGCCCGGCCGACGTCACGCGCGCGGACGACCGCGCCACCCGCCTCACCGACTCGCTGCTCGCCCTCATGACGCTCGACGAGAAGCTCGGCCAGCTCCGCCAGGCGCCCGCCGAGTGGAACCAGACTGGACCCGGCGCGCCTGCCGGAGGCGACCAGCTCGTGCGCGAGGGGAAGATCGGATCGTTTCTCAGCTTCTGGGGCGCCGCCGCGACGCGGCGAATGCAGCGCATCGCGGTCGAGGAGTCGCGCCTCGGGATTCCCCTCCTCTTCGCGCAGGACGTCATACACGGCTGGCGGACGGTCTTCCCGGTGCCCCTGGCCGAGGCGTCGAGCTTCGACCCCGACGCCGTGGAGCGCGCCTCGCGCATCGCCGCCGTCGAGGCGACGGCGTACGGCATCCACTGGACCTTCGCACCGATGGTGGACATCGCCCGTGACCCGCGCTGGGGGCGCGTCGTCGAGGGCGCCGGCGAGGACCCCTACCTCGGGAGCGCGATAGCCGCCGCCCGCGTGCGCGGATTCCAGGGGGACGACCTCGCGGCGCCGAACACGATGCTCGCCACGGCCAAGCACTTCGCCGCCTACGGCGCGGCCGAGGGCGGACGCGACTACAACACCGCGGAAGTCTCCGAGCGGACGCTGCTCGAGGTGTACCTGCCTCCGTTCGAGGCCGCGGTGCGCGCGGGGGCCGGCTCGGTCATGTCCTCGTTCAACGACATCGGCGGCACTCCCGCCCACGGGAGTTCGTGGCTGCTCGGCGACGTCCTGCGCGGCCGCTGGAGGTTCGAGGGCCTCGTCGTCAGCGACTGGGCGGGTGTCGAGGAGATGATGGCGCACGGCATCGCCGCGACGCGCGCCGAGGCCGGCCGACGCGCCCTCGAAGCTGGCGTGGACGTCGAGATGGCGAGCACGATCTACGGCACCGACCTGCCCGGTCTCGTGCGCTCGGGCCGACTTCCCGAGCGCGTCGTGGACGAGTCGGTCCGACGCGTTCTCCGCGCCAAGCACGCGCTCGGCCTGTTCGACGACCCGTACCGCTACAGCGACACGACGCGCGAGCGGCAGGTGACGCTGTCCGCCGAGCACCGCGCTGCGGCGCGCGAGCTGGCCGGCAACTCCGTCGTCCTGCTCCGCAACGAGGGCGGTACGTTACCGCTGCGCGCGGGCTTCGGCACGATCGCCGTGATCGGCCCCCTCGCCGACGACGCGCGGTCCGCGCTCGGCTCGTGGGCCGGGGCCGGCCGCGAGGAGGACGCGGTCACCGTGCTCGCCGGGCTGCGCCGCGCCGCCGGCCCCGGCACGCGCGTTACCCACGCCCGCGGCGCCCCCGTGGACACGGCCGACGCGAGCGGCATTCGCCGGGCGCTCCGCCTGGCCCGCGCCGCCGACGCCGTGGTGCTCGTGCTGGGCGAGCGCGAGAACATGAGCGCCGAGGCGCACAGCCGCGCGTCGCTGGAGCTGCCCGGCTCGCAGCTCGCGCTCGCCCAGGCGGTGATCCGCGGGACGCACCGCGCCACGCCGCGGAAGCCCATCGTCGTCGTGCTCATGAACGGCCGCCCCCTCGCCACACCGTGGCTCGCCGACAGCGCGCCGGCGCTCGTCGAGTCGTGGTTCCTGGGCGTCGAGCACGGCAACGCGCTGGCGGACGTGCTGTTCGGCCGTCGCAATCCGTCAGGCCGGCTGCCGGTGAGCGTGCCGCGGGCCACCGGGCAGGTGCCGATCTACTACAACCACAAGAACACCGGGCGGCCACCGACCGCCGAGAACATGTACACGTCGAAGTACATCGACGTCCCGTGGACGCCGCTCTACCCGTTCGGCTACGGGTTGAGCTACACGCGCTTCCGCTACGGCGCGCCGAGCGTGTCGGCGGCACGACTCCCCGCGACCGACAGCGTGGTCGTCTCGGCGGAAGTGACGAACGCCGGCGATCGAGCGGGGGACGAGGTCGTGCAGCTCTACCTGCGGGACGACGCGGCGAGTGTGGCCCGCCCCGTGCGGGAATTGCGGGGCTTCCGGCGCCTCTCGCTCCTGCCGGGCGAGACGCGCCGCGTCTCGTTCACCCTCCGCCCGGAGGACTTGGCGCTGTACGACCTGACACTGCGACGGGTGGTGGAGCCGGGCAGCTTCACGGCGTGGGTGGGGCCGAGCTCCGCCGACGGGGGCGAGGTGCGCTTCGAGGTCACCGGCGATACGCTCGTCCTCGCGCCGCCGCCGCCGAGGTTCCGGTGAGCGGCCGGGCGCGCCGGCCGGTCGCGTGCGCGGCGATCGTGCTGCTGGCGTCGTGCGCCCGTGCCGACGCCCGCGCCGAGGCCACCGTGCGCTTCTGGGCGCTCGGCCGCGAGGGGGAGGTCGTGCAGTCGCTCGTCCCCGAGTTCGAGCGGCGCAATCCGGGCGTCCGCGTCCGCGTGCAGCAGATCCCGTGGACGGCCGCGCACGAGAAACTGCTCACGGCGTTCGTCGGCGGCGCGACGCCCGACGTCGCGCAGCTCGGCAACACCTGGGTGAGCGAGTTCGCGGCGCTCGGTGCGCTGGAGCCGCTCGACGGGCGCGTCGCTCGGTCGGACGTCGTGCGTCCCGAGGCGTACTTCCCGGGGATCTGGGCGACCAACGTCGTCGACGGCGAGACGTTCGGTGTACCCTGGTACGTGGACACCCGCGTCCTCTTTTACCGCACCGACCTCTTGAAGCGGGCCGGCGCGACGCGCGCGCCGCAGTCGTGGACGGAGTGGGTGGACGTCATGCGGCGCGTGAAGCGACTCGGCGGGCCGACCGAGTACGCGGTGCTCCTCCCGCTCGATGAATGGGCGCAGCCGGTCATCTTCGGCCTCCAGAAGGGCGCGCCCCTGCTCGCCGACGGCGGCCGACGCGGCGGCTTCCGCGACCCGCGCTTCCGCGAGGCCTTCGAGTTCTACGTCTCGCTCTTCCGCGAGGGACTCGCCCCGCCGGTGGCGAACACGCAGATATCGAGCGTCTATCAGGAGTTCGAGCGCGGCCGCTTCGCGTTCTACATCACGGGCCCGTGGAACATCGGCGAGTTCCGGCGCCGGCTCGGGGCGGCGGTGCAGGACGACTGGACGACCGCACCCCTCCCCGGACCGGGCGGAATCGGGCAGGGCGCGTCCACCGCGGGCGGGTCGAGCCTCGTCCTGTTCCGCGACTCGCCGCAGAAGGTCGCGGCGTGGCGCTTCGTGGAGTACCTCTCGGCGCCGGCGCAGCAGTTGCGCTTCTACGAGCTGACCGGCGACTTGCCAGCGCGGGTGGAGGCGTGGGAGGCGCCGGCGCTCGTCGGCGACGCCGAGGCGCGCGCCTTCCGCGAGCAACTCACGCGCGCCGTGCCGACGCCGGCCGTCCCCGAGTGGGAGCTGATCGCGCAGCGCGTGGCGCAGTACGCCGAGCAGGCCGCGCGCGGACGCCTGAGCACCGACGCGGCGTTGACGGCGCTCGACCGCGAGGTGGACCGCGTGCTCGAGAAGCGGCGATGGATGCTCGACCAGCGCGCCGCGCGGAAGGCGGGCGCGGCGAGTAGGGGAGGTCGCTGATGGCGACGATGCAGGGCACCGTCAGCGGAAGCACCGGCACCGGCGACGTCCCGGTCGGCGTGGCCGGCGCCGGGCGCGCGCGGCGCCGCCGGCTCGGACCGAGCGAGGGGGGGAGCCGCGCCGGGTGGCTGTTCGTAGCCCCGGCGCTCGTGCTCATCGGCCTCTTCTTCGTCCTACCGGTGCTCGCTGCGTTCGTCCTCAGCGTGACCGACTTCGACATCTACGCGGTGGCGGACCCCGACAACGCGCGCTTCGTCGGCGCCCGCAACTACGCCGAGCTGCTGCGCAACCCGCTGTTCTGGACGGCGCTCAAGAACACCCTCTACTTCGCCGTCGTCGGCGGGCCGCTCACCGTCGCCGCGTCGCTCGGCGCGGCGCTGCTCGTCAACTCTCGGCTCGTGCGCTACCGGGCGTTCTTCCGCACGATCTTCTTCGTGCCCTTCGTGACGACGCTCGTCGCGGTGGCGATCGTCTGGCGCTACCTCTACCACCCGCGTTACGGGCTCCTCAACTACGCCCTCGAGCGCATCGGCGTCGGGCCGATCGACTGGCTGGGAGACCCGCGGTCGGCGATGCCGGCGATCATCGTGCTCGCCGTCTGGAAGAACTTCGGCTACAACATGCTGATCTGCATTGCCGGACTGCAGAGCGTGCCGGAGGAGCTGTACGAGGCGGCGGAGCTCGACGGCGCGTCCGCCTGGCAGCGCTTCCGGCACGTCACGCTGCCGATGCTCGGGCCGACGCTGCTCTTCGTCGGCGTGATCACGATGATCGGCTACCTCCAGCTGTTCGCCGAGCCCTACGTGATGACCCAGGGCGGGCCCCTACGCGCGACGACGAGCGTCGTCCTGCTGATGTACGAGGAGGGCTTCCGCTGGTGGCGGCTCGGCAGCGCGGCGGCAGTCGCCTTCGTGCTGTTCGTGGTGATCGCCGGCGCGACGATGATCCAGCGGCGCCTTCAGCGCGACCGCGCGGCCGAGGGGGCGCCCTGAGCAGCGCGCGGCGCACGGGCCTCGGGACGCGGCTCGCGGTCTACGCGCTTCTCGCGATCGGCGTCGTCGTCGCCCTCGGGCCGATGGCCTGGATGATCTCGGCGTCCTTCATGGGCGCCGGCGAGGCGAGCTCCTACCCGCCGCGCCTCGTCCCGCGCGATCCGACGCTCGAGCACTACCGGGCGCTCTTCACCCGGCTCAACCTCGGGCGCTACCTGCTCAACAGCACCCTCGTCGCGTTCGCCGTGACGGCGCTCTCGCTGCTCGTCAACGCGATGGCGGGCTACGCCTTCGCCAAGCTGCGCTTCCGCGGCCGCGATCGCACCTTCCGGCTCCTCACGACGGGGCTCGTCATCCCGGTGCAAGTGGCGATGCTGCCGCTCTTCCTGCTCCTCAAGTCCATGGGGATGATCAACAGCTACTGGGGCGTCATCATCCCCGGGCTGGCGAGCATCTTCGGGATCTTCCTCGTCCGGCAGTACGCCCTCTCGCTCCCCGACGACCTGCTCGACGCGGCGCGCATGGACGGGGCGGGCGAGTTCCGCATCTTCTGGTCGGTGGTGCTGCCCGTGGTGCGTCCGATCCTCGCCACGCTCGCCATCTGGACCTTCCTCAGCACCTGGAACGACTTCATGTGGCCGCTCATCGTCCTGAGCGACGAGCGGCGCTACACGCTGCCGGTGGCGCTGGCCGGCCTCGTCGGGGAGCACGCGCAGGACACGGAGCTCATGATGGCGGGCTCCGTCCTCACCGTGCTGCCGGTGCTGCTCGTCTTCCTGTTCCTGCAGCGCTACTACATCCGGGGCGTCATCGCCGGGAGCGTGAAGGGATGACCGGCACTCGGCGGGGCGCTGGGCTGCCCGGCGCGCCGGTGGCACTGCTCTGCCTCACGACGGTGCTCGCGCCGGCCGGCGCGCAGCCGCCGCGTCCCCCCGGCGTACTCGACGACTTCGCGGCGGTAGGGGCGTGGACGGCCGCGCCGTCGGACGGCGTCACGCTTCGCGTCTCGCCCGGCGAGGGCTACCGCGGCCGCGGCCTGCGCCTCGACTTCGACTTCAACGGCCGCGCGGGCTACGCCGTCGTCCGCCGAGCGCTCCCGCTAACGCTTCCGCCGAACTACGAACTCTCGTTCTGGATCCGCGGGCAAGCGCCGACGAACAACCTCGAGTTCAAGCTGGCGGACTCCAGCGGCGAGAACGTGTGGTGGGTGAACCGCCGCGACTTCGTCTTTCCCGCGCGGTGGACGCGGGTGGCGATCAGGAAGCGGCAGATCTCCTTCGCCTGGGGCCCCGCGGGCGGTGGCGAGCTCCGGCGCGCCGCCTCGCTCGAATTCGCCATCACCGCCGGCAGCGGCGGGCGGGGTACGGTCTGGATCGACGAGCTCGCGCTCTCGCCGCGCGAGCCCGTGCCGGCGGTTCCTCCCGCTCCGCGCGCCACCGCCTCGATCGCGGCCGCCGCCGCTCCCCTCGCCACAGACGGCGACAGCGCGACCGCCTGGCGGTCGTCCGGCGAATTGCCGCACAGCCTGCGGCTGGACTTCAGTCAGCCGCGCGAGCTGGGCGGGATCTCGGTCGTGTGGGACTCGCTCGATTACGCGACTGACTACGTGGTCGAGGGCTCGGCGGACGGGCGCACGTGGGCGAGACTGTACCGCGTGACCGGCGGCGACGGCGGACGCGACCACGTCGCGCTGCCCGAGAGCGAACTGCGCGGCGTGCGCCTGCGACTCCTGCGCAGCAGCCGCGGCCGCGGAGTCGCCGTGCGCGAGGTCGTCGTGCAGCCGCTCTCGTTCGGCGAATCGCCGAACGCGCTCTACTTCGCGGCGGCACGCGACGCTCCGCGCGGCAGCTATCCGCGCCCGTTCACCGACAGCGTGCAGTCGTACTGGACCATCATCGGTGCGACGGCCGCCGAGCGGGAGGCGATGGTGAGCGAGGACGGCGCTCTCGAGGTGGGCAAGGCCCGCCTCTCGATCGAGCCGTTCCTGTTCGTCGGCGGGCGACTTCGCAGCTGGGCGGACGTGCGCCCCACGCAGAGTCTCGCCCGCGGCTACCTGCCGATCCCGTCGGTCTCGTGGGACGTCGCGCCGCTCGAGCTGGTGACCACCGCGTTCGTCGCCGGCGTCGCCGATTCGGCGTCGCTCGTGACGCGCTACCGCGTGACCAACCGCTCAGCGAGCCCCGTGCGGGGTACGCTCTTCCTCGCGCTGCGCAACTTCCAGGTCAACCCGCCCTGGCAGTTTCTCAATGCGCCGGGCGGCACGGCGCGCGTGCGCACCGTCGACTACGACGGGCGCGTCGTCCGGATAGATGGAGGCCGCGAGGCGGGGGGCGAGACGGTCGTGCCGGTGACGCGGCCAGCGGCGTTCGGCGCGACGACGTTCGACGCCGGCGATGTGACCGCTGCGCTGCGGCGTGGGACCGTGCCGCGCGTCGCGCGCGCCGCCGACTCGTCGGGCAGGGCGTCGGCGGCGCTCGCCTTCGCGATCGACCTCGAGGCCGGCGGAACGCGGGATGTCGTGCTCGGCGTTCCGTTCGCGGCCGGCGCCTCGCTGCCGGCCGCCCTCGGCGATTCGGCCGCCGCGCACTACGCGGCCGAGCGCCTGGCCGCGACCGGGCGCGAGTGGGAGGAGCGGCTGGGTCGCGTCTCGGTGAGCCTGCCGGCCGCCGCGCGCGACGTCGAGCAGACGCTCAGGACCACGGTCGCGTACGTCCTCATCAACCAGGACGGGCCGGCGATCCAGCCCGGCTCGCGCTCGTACGAGCGCTCCTGGATTCGCGACGGATCGCTCACCTCGGAGGCGCTGCTGCGGATGGGCCACGCCGACCGCGTCCGCGCCTTCCTCCAGTGGTTCGCGCCCTTCCAGTACGCGAACGGCAAGGTACCGTGCTGCGTAGACCGTCGCGGCGCGGACCCCGTTCCGGAGCACGACAGCCACGGCCAGTTCGTCTACCTCGCCCGGCAGTACTACCGGTACACGGGCGACCGGGCGGTGGCCGAGCGGATGTGGCCGCACGTCGCGCTCGCCGTGTCGTACATCGACTCGTTGCGGCAGTCACGCCGCACGCCGGAGTATCGCACCCCCCTCACGTCGCACTTCTACGGCTTGATGCCGCCGTCCATCAGCCACGAAGGCTACTCGGCGAAGCCGATGCACTCGTACTGGGACGACTTCTTCACGCTG
>Ga0307408_100003957_pt1 | contig 10088 bp, 6 predicted proteins | sample 322Cmetagenome_FD_202116 | JGI IMG/M metagenome (GOLD analysis project Ga0307408, IMG submission 202116) | Maize rhizosphere microbial communities from greenhouse at UC Davis, California, United States - 322HYB-C-3 | ecosystem: Host-associated > Plants > Roots > Rhizosphere > Soil | place: USA... | reverse complement strand
CCGGCGGGCCCAGTGTCATCGTCGGTGCGCCGCTGCGGCTGCGGCCGGGCGCCCACTTCGTGATGCCGATGGCCACCCGGCTGAGCGCGCCCACCGGCCCCTTCACCGCCACCGTCGGTTTCATCGACCTGGAGACGCTGCTGCGCAGCTACCGCGCGCGCTCGATGCGCTCGGGCATGGCCGTGCTGCTGGAACGCGACGACGGCATCGCGATGGCGCGCTGGCCGGAGGTGCCGGGACTGATCGGCAGCAATCTGCGCGAGGTGCCCGTCGACGAGGTCGTGCCGCCCAATCCGCCGGCGAGCGGCCAGTTCATCGTCACCCGCAGCCCCGCCGACGGCCGCGAGCGCATCGTTTCCTACCGCATGCTGCAGGACTATCCACTGCGCCTGTTCGTCTCCTTCGAACGCGACCGCATCCTCGCCGGCTACCTGCAGCAGCGCCGCGCGGTGCTGGTTTTCTCGGTCGTCATCAGCGCCATCGCGGTCGGGCTGATGGCCTGGTTCACCCGGCTGCAGCAGCGCGCCCGGCTGCGCGAGGCGGAGAGCGAGGCCACCGCCGACGCCTCGCCGATGGGGCTGTTCCGCTGCGACCTCGCCGGCCGCACCGTCTACGCCAACGAGACCTACCTGCGCCTGCTGGAGGTCGACCGCGACGCGCTCGCCTGGGGCTGGCTGGAGCGGCTGCCGGCGGCCGAGCGCGAGCCCACGCGCGCGCAATGGGCAGCGCTGGTCGCGCGGGGCGAGCCGGTGGACCGCGTGCACCAGCTCATCCGCCGCGATGGCAGCGCGCTGCTGGTGCGGCTGCGGATGCGGCCGATGCGGCTGGGCGACCGCATCGTCGCCCATGCCGGCACCCTCGCCGACATCAGCGCCGAGCTGGCCGCGCGCCGCGAGCGCGAACGCAGCCAGGCCGTCATGGGCGCGATGGCGCAGAGCGTCAACGTCATGATGCTGGCCGTCGACACCGACGAACGGGGGCTGTTCTGCAACAAGGCCTTCGAGCGCCGCTTCGACATCCCGGAGCGGTCCTGGCTGGGCCGGCACGCGTCCGAGGTCTTCGACGAGCTCTACCCGGCGGTGCAGCCGCTGATCCAGCGCGCTTTCGCGGGCGAGACCAGCGTGGTCGAGATGCGCGACGACGACGGCGTCAGCCGGCCCATGCCGCTGGACGGCGACGATCGCGGCGAGACCCGCTACGTCGAGCTCACCTATGCGCCGCTGCTCAACGACGACGGCACCATCCTCGGCGCCTACGGCGTGGCGCGCGACGTGACCGACGTGAAGCAGGAACAGCTGCGACTGCTGCGCGCCTCCAACACCGACCCGCTGACCGAGCTGCTCAACCGGGCCGGCTTCGCGTCGCAGGTCCACGCGGCGCTGGGCCGGGCGGTCGACCGCGACGAGCTGGTGGCGCTGCTCTACCTGGACCTCGATCGCTTCAAGCCGGTCAACGACGAGTACGGCCACCCGGTCGGCGATGCGCTGCTCAAGGCCGTCGCCGGGCGGTTGCGGCATGCGCTGCGGCCGCAGGACCTGGTCGCCCGCCTCGGCGGCGACGAATTCGCGGTGTTCCTGACCCACGTCGCCCGGCCCGTCGACGCGCAGGTGGTCGCCGACAAGCTGGTGCATGCGCTGACGATGCCGTTCCGCATCGGGGCGCTGGAGCTGCACATCGGCACGAGTGTCGGTTTCTGCGTCGAATGGGCCCGGCAGGCCGACATCGACGACCTCGTCACCCGCGCCGACGAGGCGCTCTACCGCGCCAAGCGCGCGGGCCGGGGACGGTCCAACGGCAGCCTCTGCGCCGACCGGCTCGGACCGTCCGGCGAGGCGCCGCCCGCAAGCCGGGGCTGACCGCCGAGGACCGGGCTCAGCCGCATTGGCCGAAGTCGGAGGGATCGCGGCCGTTCAGGCCCGCCGTCGGCGTCGCGGCACCGTGCTTCAGACGCATCAGCGTCATCTGCAGCACCTTGGCGTCGGCGCTGGCGCGGTGACGGCGCAATTGCGCCTCGGCGCGTACTTCCTGCTGCACCGCGTTCCAGCGGCCGGCCTCGTCCTCGGACAGCAGCCGGCGCAGGTCCTCGAGACGGAAGCGCGGCAGCCGGCCGGCGCTGTCGAAGAGCTTGGACAGCCAGCTGTAGTCGTGGCCCCAGCTGTCCGAATAGACCGTCTGCCCGGCCAGGCGCCGGTTGAGTTCGTCCGCGACCCACTCGCGCGGCCGGCCATGGCGCAGCAGCAGCTCGCGGGAGATGCCGTGCAGCGCCTCGGCCTGCTCGTCCCAGTGCGACCACTCGGGCGCCGGCTGGATCAGCGAGCAGAACGGCAACCCGCCCGGCTCGACGAAGCCGATCTCGATCGGATAACTGCCGCGACCGAAGCCCGAGGCTTCCAGGTCGAGGATGGTCGGCGCGAGCACCGGGACGGCGGCAGGCAGGGCAGCGACGGTCATGGGGGCGAGTATGCAAGCGGCGCGCCAGCCCCGGCCGTCGTCCCTCCTCAGATCAGGGGACGGCCGGCGCGGCGGTCGGCGCGGGCGAGGACGGCGGATCGACCGCATCGCCGTCGCCGCTGTCGCCGCGATCCCGGCCGCGGCGGCGCTGCAGCGCATGCCAGCCGTCCAGGCCGCCGTCCAGCGCCAGCACCCGCGCATGGCCGCGCTGGAGCAGCTCGTGGGCGCCCTGCACCGCGGAGATCTCGTTCGGGCAGTTGCAGTACAAGACCAGCAGGCGGTCGTGGGGCAACTGGTCGGCGTAGTCGGGCAGGCGCGTCAGCGGGATGTTGAGCGCGCCGGGCAGCGTGCGCGGATCGGCGGCGCGACCGGGGTCGCTGCGCACGTCGATGAACAGCGGCGCCATGTCCTGGTCGACCAGCGCGGCGGCGTCCTCGACGCTGATGCGTTCGACCTCGCCCTGCAGCCGCGCCATCTGGCGGCGACGGCGCCAGCGGTTGCCCACCAGCAGCAACAGCACCGCGCCGAGCGCCGCCAGCGCCAGCAGGCCGGCGTTGGACAGCGCGTCCAGCACGTCCTGGATCTGGTCGCTGAAGACCAGGCCCAGGCCGAGGAAACACAGCGTCCACACCAGGCCGGCGACGGCGTCGTAGGCGACGAAGCGCCGCCAGCCCATGCCCAGCGCGCCGGCCATCGGCGCGGCGACCACCGAGATGCCGGGCAGGAACTTGGCCGCCAGCAGCGAGCTGCCGCCCCAGCGCGCGATCAGGCTCTCGCTCTGGCGCACGCAGACGTCCGGCGACAGCGAGACGCGGCACAGCAGCCGCAGCACGCGGTGGCCATGGGTGCGCCCGGCGATGAACCAGATCGCGTCGCCCAGCACGTTGGCCAGCACCGCGGCCACCACCAGCGATAGCGCCGACAGCCGCCCCGCCGCCGCCAGCCCCCCGGCCACCACCAGCAGCGGCGCCGCCGGCAACGGCGCGCCGATGCGCGCGGCCAGCGTCACGAGGAAGACGAGCAGGAAGTCGTGCTGGATCAGCAGATCGATCAGGGCGCGCATGCGGCGCATTGTCGCGGCTGGCGAGGACTCCGGTCGGCGGTGGGGCGATTGGGCGATTGGGCGATTGGGCGATGGCGCGAACGCCGCGCGCCCCGCCGGCTCAGGACGCCAGCCGCTGCGGCGCCGGCCGGGCGACGAAGGCGAACTGCACGTACTTCGTCTCCTCCAGCTGCCGCCCGAACAGCCGGAAGGCGAGCCGCCGCTTGATCGACGGCGTGTACCACTGCTCGTTGATGCCCTGCACGCTGAGCACCTCGTAGCCGCACTCGTCGAACATCCTCATCGCGCTGGTGCGAGTGAAGAAGCGCAGGTGGGTGCGGTCGCGGACGCCGCAGCGCTCGTAGCGGAAGTCGCGGTCGTGCAGCAGCGGCCAGATCGTGTCCAGGTGCAGCAGGTTGGGCAGCGAGGCCAGGACCACGCCGCCGGGCGCCAGCAGCGGCGCGGCGTGGTTCAGCGCGGCCCAGGGATCGGGCATGTGCTCGAGCACGTCGTTGAAGACGATGGCGTGGAAATGCGCCTCGGGCAGCGGCAGCGTCGGGTCGAAATAACCTTGCAGCACGCGGTCCAGGTGCTGGCCGGCGCGCTCGGCGGCGCCGGCGTCCGGCTCCACGCCCCAGACCTCGGTGCCGGGGCGCGCCGTCTTGACCGCCTCCCCGAACGCGCCGGTGTTGCAGCCGACGTCCAGCACGCGCAGGCAGTCCGGCGGCAGGAAGGCCAGCATCTCGCGCCGGGCGATGTGGGGGTAATCGATGCGAACCAGCGGACTGGCGGAATGGGCGGCCGGCATGGGCGTCTCCTCGGCGGCAGGCACCGCGGCGGTGCGGGCAGCATAGTCACGCCCGGCCGCCGACAACATCCTTTGCTTTCGGGACAGGAAAGTCCCGAGGCGCTAACGGCTCGCGGGCCGGTGCCTGCCGGGCTGCAACTCGCGGGCCGCTGCATGCGAGGCCGCAACTCGCGGGCTGCAACTCGCGGGCCGCTGCATGCGAGGCCGCAACTCGCGGGCTGCAGCTCGCGGGCCGCGGCTCGCGCCGAACATGGTCGGGCTCGCCTGGGAGGTCGCAGAGCCGGCCGCGTCGCTCTGGCTCGCGCCGCGCGAGGGCGGGCTCGCCGGTCAGAAGCTCGTCCAGTCGTCGTCTCCGGCGAGGACCGGCTCGGCGATCTTGCGAGAGGCCGGTTTCGTCGGCACCACCAGCAACTCGGGCGCCGGCGCGCCCCGTCTCGCCGGGGTCGCCGTGGCGGCCACGACACGGATGGCCGCGTTCGCCGCCGCCACGGGTGCGGGTGCAGGTGCGGAGGCGGGCTTGCGTGACACCCACGACGTCACCGGGGCTGCCCGTGCCGGCTCGGCGCGCGGGTTGTCACTGCGCAACGCGGGCGCCGGCGACGTGATGGCCGCAGGACGGCTCGCCTCGAGCGCGCGCGGCAACTGCTTCGCCTGCGGGAACTGGTGACCAGGCCGCACTTGGCGGTCCTGCCAAGCCGGTTTCTCCTGCCCGTCCCGCTGTAGTGCCTGCACGGGCTGCGCGGAGAGCGGCGACTGCCCATCGGTGCGGAACACCGCGACCGCGCCGACCATGTCGATCGCCTGGCGCTTCATGCTGTCCGCCGCGGCGGCGCTCTCCTCGACCATCGCGGCGTTCTGCTGCGTGGCGCGGTCCATCTGCGTGATGGCTTCACCAATCTGGGCGACGCCGGCGCTCTGCTCGACGCTGGCGGCGCTGATCTCGCCGACGATGTCCGACACCTGCCGGATCGCGCCGACCACCTCGGTCATCGTGGCGCCGGCCTGGTCGACCAGCCCGCTGCCCAACTCGACGCGGGCGACGCTGTCGCCGATGAGCTGCTTGATCTCCTTGGCGGCACCGGCCGAGCGGCTCGCCAGGCTGCGGACCTCGGCGGCGACGACGGCGAAGCCGCGGCCCTGCTCGCCGGCGCGGGCGGCCTCGACCGCGGCGTTGAGCGCCAGGATGTTGGTCTGGAACGCGATGCCGTCGATGACGCCGATGATGTCGGCGATGCGGCGGCTGCTCTCGTGGATGCCACGCATGGTGTCGACCACCTGGCCCACGACCTCGCCGCCGCGGGTCGCGACCTCGCTGGCCTCGCGCGCCCGCTGGTTGGCCTGCTGGGCGTTGTCGGCGTTCTGGCGCACCGTGGCGCTGAGCTGCTCCATCGAGGCAGCGGTCTCCTCGAGCGCCGCGGCCTGTTCCTCGGTCCGCGACGACAGGTCGTTGTTGCCCTGCGCGATGCGGGTGCTGGCGTCGGCGATCTGCTCCGCGGAACCGCGTACCTGGCCGATCAGCGCGAGCAGTTGACCCTGCATCGCCCCCATCGAGGCGAGCACGCTGGCCGCCGGCGCCTGCGCGGCGTTTTCGACCGGACGCAGGTCGCCGTCGGCGATGCGGCGGGCGGCGTCGGCCAGTTGCGCCGGCTCGGTGCCAAGCGCGCTCATCAGGCGGCGCGTGATCAGCCAGCCCAGGCCGCAGGCGGCCGCCACGGCGGCGAGGCTGAGCAGCGTCAGCCACCAGCGCTGCGCCTGGTACTGGGCGGAGGACGCGGCGATCTCCTCGTCGGCCGCACGGGCGGCGAAGTCGACGTACTCGCGTGTGGCGGCCAGCAGCGCCGCCAGCAGCGGGCGGCAGTCACGGGTCATGGCGGTCATCGCCTCATCGCGCCGGCCGGAGGACGCCAGCTCGACGATGCCCGCCGCGACCGGGCCGTAACGCCCCTCCACCTCCAGGAGTCGCGCGACCAACTCGCGTTCGCGGGGGCTGGCGTCGGGCGCGGCGGCCACCGCGTCCTTGAGCTTGCGCAGGTGCTCGCCGATCGCCGAGTGGGCGTCCAGCGCCATCTTCCGGGCGGACTCGACGTCCGCCGCCTCCTTGACGATCACCATGTCCCGCACGCCGATGGCCCGGCGGTTGGCGGCGATGCGCACGTCGACGGCCATCGATTCCCGCTCATCGATACCGTGCACGAACCCGGCGAACCGTGCATCCGCGGCGGCGAGGCCGCGCAGCGCGACGGCGCTGACCAGCATCACTACCGCGACCAGCGCGGCGAAGGCAAACGACAGCTGCTTCTTGATGGAAAGACCATTCATGGATCTGCTCTTGAGACAAACGGCGCTCGGAAGGGCGCGGGCGGCTGCGGTGGGCGGCCGATCAGTCTGGCGGCATGGGTTGATGAAATGATATTTTTGAAATCGTCGCTGCCGATATCACCACTTCGGACGAGCGTGACGCAGTACGGAAGGGGGGGGCCCGGCCCCCGCGAACGAGGGGAGGAGCACCGTGATCGGTGTCACGGCCCGGGAGATCGGGGGCTCGCCTTCTCGTCTGAATGGTCGTCCACGGTGTCGTTCGGGAGCGCGGCCCGGGGGGGCTGACACGGGGATCGCGAGGGGGTTGGCGGGCGCGAAACGAGCGTCCGTGCCGCTGCGCTACGATCGCCCGATAGACCGTGAGCCTGTCATCCCGAAGTCTTCGCCTGGTTTTCCTCCGACGGACGCCGTGCAAGCCCTCGCCTTGATTGCTTGGCGACTCTGTTCGCGCCGCATGTCGCGGCGCGACACGCGCGGAGGTGTTCCATGCCTGTCCCCCAAACCCTCGACGAGCTCCGGGTGTCGTTGCGCCAAAGTGTCGATGCCCTGCAAAGACGCCAGGCCAGCGAGATCCCCGAACAGCTGATCGACCGGCTGGTGGATCTGGACTGGCTGGAATGGCATGGTGGCAATTTGCGTCTCACGACCACCGGGGCCAACATCCACCGTCAGGAGATCGTCCGCGTTCGCGCCCTCGCCGAGTCGTCCTCAGGCTCCTCGATCACCCCCAACCTCACGGAGGCCACCATCGCTACCCCGAACTACCAGTACGAGAAACGTCAACGCGAACTCGCCAAGAAAAAGAAGAAGGAAGAGAAGGCCCAGCGCAAGGCTGCTGGCTCGCCGCCCGCGCCTGCGTCGGAGACCCCCGACGGCGAGAAGCCCGGCCCGGCCTGAGCGCCACGGTCCTTTTGGTGAGCTAGTTCGCGTTGCCGACGGCATCGCGAGAGGCCGTTAGGAATTGGTGCTGACTCGCGGTGGGGGGTCTGGGATCCTCCGCCGCCTATGTCCACGTCCCGCCTGGCCTCCCTCCGAGGCGTCGCCTTGCTCGCGGCGCCCTTCCGCCGCATGGCCCGGCTCCTTTCGACCGACGTGCGCCTGGAGCGCAAGGGACGCCGTATCGGCATCCGCGTGGCGGCCCCTCCGCCCGAGCCTTCGCCGCCGGACAGCAAGGCCCTCGAGGCGCAGAAGTCCACCGGCATCGCGCTCAAGAAACTGCTCGACACGCATCGCCAGACGCGGCGGGTGATGCGTCATCTCGGCTATGTCGAGCGCGCGCTGGCGGCCCGTGGCCATGAAGCGCTGAACGATCTGCCGGTGGAGGTGATCGCGAAGGCGCTGAAGCAGTTCGAGGCCCTCGTCAGCAACTGGTCCGATCCCGTGCTCGCGGGCCTGCGGTCGCAGATGGCGGTGGCGGTGCTGCGCCGGTCCGACGACCCGCTCCATGGCGACGCGCCCGACCGACGCTCCGAGTTCTACACGGACTCGCGGCTGGAAGTCAGGGATGACTCGCCGTCAGCGTTCATGGAGTTCGAGCGCGCGTTCCAGGCGCACAACTCGCGGCCGTGAGCGGTGGCTCGTCGGGGGCGATCCGCTCACCCACACTGCCCCACAAACCCGCACGCCGTGCAGAACTCGCACCCATCACGATGAATGAGCGTCGAGTTCCCGCACTCGGGACACTTCTTGCCGGCCATCGCGACGATTCCGGCCTCCGACGCTGAACGCGCCACCGCGCCCGCCTTCACCGGCGCCTGCTGCAGCAGCCCCATGTCCACGAGCGGATAGCCGTTCTCGTCGAGCACGCCCAGCATCGCGTAGCGGTGGATCACCAGCCGCGCGACGTAGGCCACCGTCGACGGCCACACCTGCTGTCTGCGCTCGCCCGACAGCGTCGGCACCGGCGCCATGAAGTGGCCCAGCGGCTCGCCGACATTCAGCAGCTTGCGCAGCTTCATCCCGATCCAGCCCGGATCGAGCACGCGCATGTCCAGCGACAGCAGCCGCGCCAATCCATCCAGCGCCTTCGGATAGTTGCCCGAGAAGCCCATCGCGCACGGCCGCGTGACGCTGCCGCCGTCGGGCGTGGGCAGACTGACCTCCTTCAGCGTCAGCGTGAACAGCTCGCCGGTCGCGGGGTTGTCGACATCGACCGCCCACGCCAGCGTCCCCGCCGTGCCGGTGCGCGGTTCCTCGCGCGAGAACATCGCGTCGAGCACCGGCGTCGGGCCGCCTTCCTGGAGCGCGCCGAGCTGCTCGCAGCGCCAGCGGATCACCGCGGCGGTCGCCGCCACCACGCCCGGGAACAGCCGCGGCTCGCCGAGCGGCGGCATCGGCATCTCGAAGGCGCGCTCCTCGGCGACGGTGGCCAGCGCGTCGAGCTTCAGCCGCAGCCACGCGGCGTCGTTGGCGCGCAGGTCCATCGACAAGGTCTTGGCCATCGCACCGAGCCCGCGCGGCTGCTCCGCGCCGTTGACCCAGACCTCGAAGGGCAGCGTGCGGCCGAATAGGCCCGCGTCGGGGCCCTCCGCCGGCAGCTCGCCGACGAACAGCGCGAAGTCGCCATGCGGGTGGCGGATCATCGTCGACCACGCGGGATTGCCGCCGGGCATCTCGGGCCGGCTCGGCCAGCGCAGCGAGGCCAGCACCGGCTTGGGCAGCCGCTCGACGCGCAGGCGTTGATTCGGACCGGTGTCGGCCTTCAGCGGTTCGGGCTTGGCGATCGGCTCGACGCTCAGCACCGCGCCGAGCACGCTGTTGGGCCGGTAGGTCGCCAGCCCCTTCAGGCCGCTCTGCCACGCCCAGCGGTAGAGGTCCTGGAAGTCGGCGTAGGGATAGTCCGCCGGCACATTGACGGTCTTGGAAATCGAGGTGTCGATGCACGGCGCGACGGCCGCGACCATCGATTCGTGATCGGCGGCCTGCAGTTCGAGCGCGGTGACGAAGGCGTCGGTCAGCGGCGCGTCGGGGCCGAAGAGATGGCGGTAGAGCCGCCAGGCATGGTCCTCGACGGCGTACTCCTTGAAGCTGTTGTCCGGCATCCGCTTCTTGCGGGTGTAGCTCCAGGAGAACGCCGGCTCGATGCCGTTGCTCGCGTTGTCGGCGAAGGCCAGCGAGATGGTGCCGGTCGGTGCGATCGACAGCAGGTGCGAGTTGCGCAGGCCCTGCGCGCGGATCTTGTCCTTCAGCCACGGCGGTAACCGCGAGGCGAAGTTGCCGCCCGAGAGATAGAGATCCGCGTTGAACAGCGGGAACGCACCGCGCTCGAGCGCGAGGTCAGCGGAGGCCTCATAGGCGGCATCGCGCATGACCTCGCTGATGCGGCGCGCCATCGCGCGAGCCGCGTCGCTGTCGTAACGCAGGCCGAGCATCACCAGCGCATCGCCGAGCCCGGTGAAGCCCAGACCCACGCGGCGCTTGTTGGCGGCCTCGCGAGCCTGCTGCGGCAACGGCCAGGGCGTCACGTCG
>Ga0307408_100003956_pt1 | contig 10089 bp, 6 predicted proteins | sample 322Cmetagenome_FD_202116 | JGI IMG/M metagenome (GOLD analysis project Ga0307408, IMG submission 202116) | Maize rhizosphere microbial communities from greenhouse at UC Davis, California, United States - 322HYB-C-3 | ecosystem: Host-associated > Plants > Roots > Rhizosphere > Soil | place: USA... | reverse complement strand
CATGTTGTGGCATATTTACTACACATACTAAATGAAGATAATTTGTTTATTAATTGGCTTTGATGGTTGGTTATTGGCGTAACAATATTTTCATATCCATAAATTTTTCCTTGTTCATAATTGGTTATTGGTCAAGATTTGCCGGCGTATCTTGTAGTTAGAACAAGGGCTAAAGTCGGTGAAATTTTAAAAGCTTGTGAGGGGTAAACAGCTAAAAACAGCAGGGGTATTAGGTTAAAAAACGGCTTTATTTAATCGGAAAGGCATTTTTTCCATTTACCCCTGTCTAAACTAGCAAGGAGGTTTCGTTTTTTGGAGGAAGAGATAAATTCGGTGGGAGGATTGTGAGCTTGGATACAATGAAGCAACTACATCTGGTGCAGGGTTTTCTATTGCCGTTGGGCTTCAGCCCAATGTCATTTAGTTAAGGTCAATGACCCCATCGGGGTCAGATGTCGGTAGAAAAAATAGGCCGATATGAATTCCGTGCCGTAGGTACGGAACTCCCGAACATTCGGGATAGCGTACCTACGGCACGCAAAATCGCTCGCAATCAAATTTTCTACTCCCGAGAATTCGGGACACCTACGGCGCATCTCTAATCCTTAACTAAATGCCGTTGGGCTTCAGCCAACGGACCATTTGAGACTGGGAAGGGCTTTAGCCACATTAATGCGGCTAAAGCCTTATTTATTGCATTTCTTATCCGTCAGCTAAAGGCAGACGGCAATAGATACTCTTCACAGACCTTTAAACATCGCTCAAAATCGACGAATTGCAAGGATGCGCGCTTAAAAGTGCCTGACACCTCAAAGGTGTCTGACACTTAATACTCCTGCTGGTTCAAGCGTGCCGCTTGGACCTTACTATGATATAAAATTTTTGCAGATCTTTTTGCGGGCTTTCACCTTTGATAAATGTCATTTCCCACTTTTAGTGTTTGAAAAAAAATGTCCGCGTTCCCTGGTGCACAACACTTCGATAAACTCAGTGCGACGTTCTCTGTCGTTCTCTGTCCGTAGAGTTCAGCGAAGCGTCTCTACGGATTATTCAATGGAAAGGAGTCTCAGACTCACTGAAATATTAAAGTGCCTAAGAGTCAGAGACTCTTTTTTATTTCTGAATCCGTAGAGCCCTTCGGAACTCTACGGACAGTTCAGGGCATTTCTTATCCGTCAGCTAAAGCAGATGGCAATAGATACTCTTCACAGAGCTTTAAACATCGCTCAAAATCAACGAATTGCAAGGATGCGCGCTTAAAAGTGCCTGACACCTCAAAGGTGTCTGACACTTAATACGCAACATAACAAAATGCCCTATTCGAAACTACCCATTGCCTTTACTCGTAATTTCTCGCTTTATGGTATGACTCGCGTTAAATTGCTTTCTATACTTCCGGATGTATTCGGAGGGGTTGATGCCGAATAACTTGTTAAACTGCTCTCTGAAATATTTAACATCCCGAATGCCTACCATATAGGCTGTTTCTGAAACTGTTGAATTGGTACTGATAAAAATTTCGGCGGCTTTTCTTAAGCGAATGGAGCGGATAAAACTATTTCCAGACTGGCCAGAAACCGACTTTATACGGAGGTAAAGCGTAGAACGGCTCATGGCAATTTTATCTGCAAGCTTCTTAATTCCAAAATCCTGATCTGTAAGGTGCTCTTCAACAATCTGAATACATTTATCCAGAAACTCCTTGTATTCAGCAGAGATCTTAGAATTATCCGGCTGAAGCGTAACCTGGTTATAGAAGTAGTTTTGCAGATTGTTCCGGCTCTTTAAAATTCCAGAAACCCTTGCCAGCAAAATCTCCTTTTCAAAAGGCTTACTGATAAAATCATCGGCTCCACATTCTATTCCTTTCAGCTTCACTTCTACAGATGAACTCGCTGTCAACAGAATAATTGGAATATGGCTAAGCGCTGGATCTTCTTTTATCCGGCTGCACAATTCAATGCCGCTTAAACCTTGCATCATCACATCACTTATTACAATATCCGGAATATGTTTCCTGATCATTTCTAAGCCGGTTGCTCCATTATCAGATTCAAGTACTTCAAATTCATGTTGAAATAATTGCCGGACGTATTGTCGCATTGGGGCATTGTCATCAATTATGAGGATCGTTTTTATTTCTGTATAAAGCTCGCTCACTTTATCTGAAGTCGCCTGTGGTTCTTCAATCCCTATCTCTACCGGCTTGGTTTCTTCAATAAGCTCTTCAAGGAAAGCTGAGGGTTCTGAACTTTCCTCAAAAATCATATCAGGGTTGAAATGATCCTTGCCTTTGCGCAGAGTTATTGTAAAGATGGTGCCCTCCCCTTCTTTGCTGGTATAGCTCACGGTTCCTTTATGGGCATCTATGAAATTTTTAACGAGGGAAAGCCCTATTCCAAAACCTCCCTTTGCCGGGGCATGCGAGCCGCCTACCTGATAAAACTGCTCAAAAAGCTTATCTCCAACATGTTGCGGAATTCCAGGCCCGGTGTCGGCTACAGTAATAACAATTTCCTCCTCAGTTTCAGAAAGTTCCATGTGCACCTTTCCATTTGCAGGAGTAAATTTAAGGGCATTAGAGGCAAGGTTAAATAGCACTATTTCTATCTTCTCGCGGTCTGCGAAAACTTCCAGGCTTTCGCTGGCTGAATTAAGTGAAAAGTCGATCTTTTGTACTTTTGCCTGATGTGTGAAGCAAAGAAATACTTCCCTGCAAACATTGGTGATATTCAGTTTAACCACTTTAAGTTTTCCATTTTCGCTTTCAGATTTTCTGAAGAGCAGTAGCTGGTCGACCAGACTTAGCAAACGGCGGGCATTTCGATACACGATATTGAGGTTTGCAGGCGCAATTTCCCTGCCCTCTTCATATAGCATCTCTTTTAATGGATTGATGATTAAGGTTAAAGGCGTCCTAAATTCGTGCGAGATATTAGTAAAGAAATTAATCTTCTTTCGGTGTAGTTCCTTTTCCTTCTCGGCTTCGAAATGGGCAGTTTTAACTTCGTACTTTAATTTAGCCTGCTCGGTTCGATAGCGTATATAAAAGTAAATAGCCCCTACCGCAGAACAGCAGTAAAAAAGGTAAGCCCACCAGGTTTTATACCATGGTGGCAGCACCTTAACGGTAATGCTGGAATAATTTTGCGACCAAACACCGTCATGGTTAGCCGCTTTTACTTTAAACGTATACGTTCCCGGGTCGAGATAACGATAAGTAGCCGAATACAGCTTTTTAACATAGGTCCATTCTTTGTCGAGCCCATCCAGTTTGTAGGCAAATTCGCCTTCAGATGGGAATGAGTAATCAAGCATTACGTAATGCAAAGAAAATACCGGCTGGCCCGGACTTAATACCACTTCGTCCTCTTCGGTTATATCCTTAACCCCTTCAGTATCTTCATTTTCCTCTTGTTTACCAAAGAGTTTCAGCCCGGTAATTAATACCTGCGGATGATACTGGCTTTGCTTTACTTCACGGGGTTTAAATATATTCCAGCCTTCAGTTCCGCCAAATACCATAAACTGCATTTGGGGGCTATAGGCAGCAGAGCCCTCGTGAAATTGCCCCGCTTGTAAGCCATCGCTACTATCAAAGTTCTCAATTTTTCGGCTTCTGGTATCAATTCGGCTAAGCCCTTTATTGGTGCTTACCCACAATATGGCATCATTTTCTGCCTGGATGGCATTCACTGTGTTATTTCCTAAGCCATTTTTCTCGTTGAACACCTCAATTTTCCGGGTATTTGTGTTATAAGCAATAAGCCCATCGCCTTCAGTACCTATCCATAGCCAGCCGCTTTTATCCAGAAAAAGTGCAAACACTACGTTATTGAATATGATGTTTTTTTCCTCTGCTTTCTGAAATAACTGGGTGAACTTTTTTGAAGCGACATCAAAATAATTGAGGCCGCCGCCATAAGTGCCAACCCAGAGGTTTCCTTTCTTATCTCCGGCAACAGAACGTACGTCGTTGGAATTAATGGAGCTGGTTGCTTTATTGAAGCGAGTAAAATTTCCGGTACTTACATCCAGCAAGTTTAAGCCGCCACCATTGGTACCAACCCAAAGCCGCTGCTGAGGGTCTTCGTAAATTACCCTAACATCATTAGCGCCAAGGCTTTTCGGGTTTTTACTATTAAAACTGTAGGGAAGGAAACTATCTGATGCTTTGTTATACAGCAAAAGCCCTTTCTGGTAGGTTCCAAACCAGAGGCGGTTCTTACTGTCTTTAAATGCCGAAAGGATGGCATTATCAGTAATACTTCCGGGGCGGCCGTCGGCAAAATAGTGTTTAAGTGTTTTTCCTTCTACACTGGTTTTATAAATTCCATTACCATCGGTTCCTAACCATAAATGCCCCTCCTGGTCCAGGCACATTCCGTAATATCTTATAAAGCTTTCATCAGACTGTTTTACCTCGTACTTTTTAAATTTCTCATCCACACTGCTTATCATGTATAAGCCGTTGCCGTAAGTGCCAATCCAGATGTTTTTGTCTTTGTCCTGAAATAAAGTTTGCACAGAACGATTAGTTAAGGGCACTCCATTATCGCCTTCTACCGTTTCAAAAATGTACTTTTCAGGGGTGGAAATCAGTTTGTAGAGCCCGCCATCCTGAAGCCCTACCAAAAGCTCTCCTTTGCTGTTTTCTATAACAGATAAAAAGATGTTACTTTTCAGGCTGTAACGCTGTCCGGTGAGTACATAAAATTTATTCTCTGCCCTATTGTAAAAGGCAAGCCCCTGCGAAGTGGCTACCCAGATATTATGTTTCTTGTCTTCATACAGGCAATTTATACGCGTTTCTCCTGCCGATCCAATAAATTGCTGCTTCTTTCCAATCACTCCATTTTTTACCCTGAAAGCAGCCAATCCTTGGTCAACTGTACCTACCCAAAGCAAGCCTTTTGAATCCTCGTATAAAGTAAGCACAGAATTACTCGGCAAACCTGGTAAGGACTTGCTTGTATAGCTTCTGGATTTTTTCGTATTTCCGTTAAAATGATGAAATCCGTTACTGGTAGCTACCCATAAGTTTCCGTCCCGGCTCTCAGTAATATAGCTTACATCATTGGCAGAAGATAATGATTCCTTATCAAGGCGATAATTGACAAACTGAGCAGTTTTTGCGTCGTATTGATTTAGCCCGTTTCTTGAGGATACCCATAGGCGGCCAGCTTTATCGGTAAATATGGCTTGAACATAATTGCTGCCCAGGCTGCTGCTATTGCCCTTCTCGCTCTTGAAAACTTTAAAGGTATTCCCGTCAAAACGATTCAACCCGTCTGATGTAGCAAACCACATAAAACCGCGGCTATCCTGGCTTATGCTGTTCACTATACCAAAAGAGAGTCCGTCTTTTAGATTATAATGAAGGTTCCTGCTTCCTGTAAAGACCTGACAATAAGCCCCTATATGCAGAATCACTAAAAAGAAAAAAAAGAAAATGGTTCTCATTACCCCCTCAAACTTGGCTATAATTGGTAGTACATAGATACCACTTTTTAACTAAAGCCCCACACCTTAAAAACAATTTAGGTTATCACCCAGCTAGATTAAATTAACGGCAATCTGCAATCGGCATTGCTTCCACAATTACAAATATCTATATGATATTTCTTGCCAGCCTCGATATTTAGCAAGTTTCAGATTTTATAAGCGTTATTGATTAGGATATTTGTATCAGAAAACAAATCAGATGGAAACTCAGGAAGAACTCCACTATAACCGCATTGCAGAAGCAATTCTCTATATCACAAGCAACTTTAAAAAGCAGCCTGATTTGGAAGAGATTGCCGAAAAGGTGAACATGAGCCCATTTCACTTTCAGCGAATCTTTAGTGAATGGGCAGGCACAAGCCCAAAGAAGTTTCTGCAATACATCAGCATTGAATACGCCAAAAAGCTGCTCAAAGAAAAACAAGCAACCGTTTACGAAACCGCCTATGAAACTGGGCTTTCGGGCACCAGCCGGCTTCATGATTTATTCGTCAGCATCGAAGGCATGACACCTGCAGAATATAAAAACCATGGCAAAAACCTTAATATAAACTTCAACTTTGCTGAAACCCCTTTTGGAAGTGTTATTGTGGCTTCCACACCCAAGGGCATTTGTTACATGGCGTTTGATGAAAACGAAAGCCAGGCCGTTGAGGACTTAAAATCAAAATTCCCAAATGCAGTATTCGTAAAGCAATTCGATTCGATACAGGAAAATGCCCTCCAGATTTTTCAAAACGATTGGGATAAACTGCCTCAAATAAAACTGCACTTAAAAGGAACCGATTTCCAATTAAAAGTATGGGAAGCTTTGCTAAAAATACCCATGGGAGAACTTACCACTTATGGCTCAATAGCCAGGCAAATTGAAATGGCTAGCGCCTGCCGAGCTGTAGGGACCGCCATTGGAAGTAATCCGGTTGCTTTTTTAATTCCTTGCCATCGCGTTATTCAATCTTCAGGTTCAATTGGCGGATACATGTGGGGAAGCGTCCGCAAAACGGCAATAATTGGCTGGGAAGGTGCAAGAATAGAATCCTCAATTTTAGAAGAAAAGCCGTAATGAACATTGAAGAAAAAATAAGTTCTCTGAATTGGCAAGCTATTACTGAGGATATGCATCAGCAAGGCTTCGCTTTGGTGAATAATTTATTGTCTGATGAGCAATGTAATGGACTGATAAAGGATTACCAAAAACCCGATACTTACCGAAAAACGGTGGTAATGGAACGGTACAGGTATGGTTTGGGTGAGTATAAATATTTCAACTACCCTTTACCGGATTTAATTCAAAGCATCCGCAGCACCATTTACCCTCACCTTGCCCCTATTGCAAACGCCTGGATGCAAGTGCTGGATATTCCACAAAATTTCCCATTAACGCATGATGAACTCCTGCAACAATGCCATCAGAATGATCAATTGAAAGCGACAGTTCTGATTTTAAAATATGGGAAGGGAGGTTTTAATACCCTCCACCAGGATTTGTATGGCAAGGTCTATTTTCCAATTCAGGTGGTTTTGTTCTTAAATGAGCCTGGAAAAGATTTCACCGGAGGAGAATTTGTTTTAGTCGAACAAACTCCGCGGGCACAATCCAAAGCCATGGTGATAACGCCGCGAAAAGGCGATTTGTTAATTTTTACTACGAACTTTCGCCCTGTTAAAGGAGCCAGAGGCTATTATCGGGTAAATATGAAACATGGAGTGAGTCCGGTACATTCCGGCCAACGCCATACCCTGGGAATTATCTTTCATGATGCCTTAAGTTGATATGCTGAAACATATTGATGTTACTGATGTAGAACTGAGAAAGAAAATCCGGAAAAAAGAGATCATTTTTGGCGGAAACAACAGGCTTAAAATTTACGGCAGGCTAGACTGTAAATCGGGCAAAAGAATGACACGTGTAAACAGAATTTTCTTTCAATCAGAAACGGAAGCAATAAAGCATGGCTTCAGGCCCTGTGGCCATTGCATGAAAGAAAGCTATTTTAAATGGAAGAATGGACTTATTTGATAATCAGCCAAGTGAAAGGAAAAACGTGCTGCCACATGGCGGTATAGTGAACTACTATGGTAAGTTGTTTACTCCGCAACAAGCAAATCATTATCTCGAGACCTTACTTGATACTATTGATTGGAAGAATGATGAGGCTGTTATTTATGGCAAACTGATAGTTACTAAACGGAAAGTTGCCTGGTATGGCGAATCTGAATTTGAATATACGTACTCGAATACCACTAAAAAAGCCCTCCCCTGGACCAAAGAACTACTGGAACTGAAATCTATCGTTGAAGAAAAAACTGGCGAAACTTTCAATTCATGTTTATTGAACCTATATCACGACGGCAGCGAGGGAATGGCCTGGCACCGCGATGCCGAAAAGGATTTAAAAAAGGATGGCGCTATCGGCTCCCTGAGTTTTGGTGCCGAACGTAAATTTGCGTTTAAACATAAAACCACCAAAGAAATAACTTCCCTTATTCTGGAGCATGGAAGCTTATTGGTAATGAAAGGCGCAACTCAAACAAACTGGCTGCACCGCCTGCCCCCTACTAAATTGGTATCGCGCCCAAGAGTGAATTTGACTTTCAGGACGATTATGGAGTGAATTATGATGCCTTGCGGATTGCAAATCCCGTCGAGCAGAACCAAACCTTTTGTCAGCATCCGGCTATTTTTTATACAGAAGCGCGATAGTTTATACTGAAGGGAAGTTTTATATGACTGCTGTATTTGTTTAAAATCATATCAGCTGCAAATGCACCCATAGTTCTATAGTCGGTTGAAAATGTAGTAATTCCGTTACCTATATAGCGTTTAACCGGACTTTCATTATATGAGATAACTCCGACATCGCTCCCTAAGTTTAAGCCAGCTTCATTAACCCGTTCCACAAGATCCACAAGATCATTTTCTGTTAAACAGATATACAGTGTGCCCGCTGTAATACTTTCATTCTCCGTGCTTGGAATAACCTCCCTTTTAAAAGAATATGTGTCACAGAACGAATTAAGCCCATCATGTATATCATGAGGAAAATGGCTGTTTGATGGAAAAATTAACTTAATGGTGTTATACTTTTTCAAGCTACTTCGCATTTGTTCTAATGCGTCATAAATATCTTCCTGAAAGCTTTCGTAGATGCAAGCGCAATCGCTATCCAAACCTTCTAGTTTTCGGTCGAGAACGATGAGTTTACTTTTCTGAATAGAGGAATTGATAAAAGCGGTAGCTTGGTCTTCGCTATTGTTGAAATGAGGGATAATTAAATAATGCGAGTAATTTTCTTTAGTACTTTCAATTATCCTCTGGAAGCAACTAAAACTATTATTGTAAACATAGATATCTAACAGTACATCGCTTCCAAGCTTGTCTGACAATGCCTGGTGCAGCTCTTTCTTTTGGTTGCTAAGTTTATTCAACACCAAACAAACCTTAATTGCTTTTCTAAAGCCATCGAGGTTTACATAGTGCCCTTTTCCGTAAGATGGATGTAATACACCGTTTTCCTTTAAATACTTATACGAGCGCTCAACGGTATCCTTTGACAGGCCAAGCGACGCTGCCAGTTGCGCTATTGATGGCAACGATACCCTTGTTTTGGAAATGCCGCTTTCAACCACATCGAGTATGGAATTTGCCAGCTGTAAGTACTTTGGCGTGCACGACTTTTTATCAATCGAAATATTGGTGAGCAAATCACTTGCAAAATTGTACTTCTCCATATTACTACCCCTAATTTTTAATTATACTCAATTGAATTATTTGGCTTATAAACGGTTTCCCACTGCTGATTACTGAATAAAGCCGTGCCTTTTATCAGTATTAAAATGTTAAATAAAATCCCAACAAGCTGACATTAGCCATGCCCGGTTAGAATTGTTGCTTTAATTTCAGCAGCCCTTAAGAAACGATGTATTTGGTTTATAAATAACGATTGTAAAGTTAGATGGAGTCGCAAAAAAACGTACGGATTATCGTACGGAATATCCCGTACAATTGTACGGAAAGAGAAAAAACGCGGGTTATATGCGATTAAAAGGCATTTTTTTCTTTCGGCGGCTGTCTCTCTCCATTGCTGTGGCTTTGAGAAGCTGGCAGAGTTTTTTTGGTGAAAACCAATAAGGAGCAGGCAGAATTTGCTGAATATTTTCCGGTGGAAAATTTGCGATCCCCGTTATGAAGGAGGTAAAGGTTGCGGATTTTTTCTGGTGGAAATACGCTAGCCGGCGCAAGTAGTTTTAATTATTGCTTCATGTTAAGCGTCTCGCAATAAGCAACTTGTATTCCCCTCTCCTCGAGGAGAGGGATAGGGTGAGGTGATAAGTCCATGAAAATCATCGTCCTGAAAAAAGTTTACAGGTTTTAGAATAATCCTGTTATGTATTTACAGAATCTTGCAAAGTCGTTTACCCTCTCTGCCTTCGGCATCTCTCCCAAAGGGCGAGAAAAGCCAAACCCTCCAAACGCACTAGCCTTTATCACGCTTTATATCAATCATTTACAAAAAACCTCACCCTTAAGTTAACGGCTATGCCAGGGGAATTAAAGGGGTGGCTATATCTTAATAGCATTCG
>Ga0307408_100003954_pt1 | contig 10091 bp, 8 predicted proteins | sample 322Cmetagenome_FD_202116 | JGI IMG/M metagenome (GOLD analysis project Ga0307408, IMG submission 202116) | Maize rhizosphere microbial communities from greenhouse at UC Davis, California, United States - 322HYB-C-3 | ecosystem: Host-associated > Plants > Roots > Rhizosphere > Soil | place: USA... | reverse complement strand
ATACTCCCGAAAAATTGATCGACTGGGCTTCCCGACATTCTCTGGACGTTAACATTTCGCTTCCCGGGGATCAACCCGCACTTCGAATTGTTAAAATTTCCCCCAGGCAAGGCAATCTTCCGGGCGCCGCCGCCCAAGCTTTGGAAGGTCGCTTCCACAGCGGCCGGCTCTTCGAGGTCACCGTCCACTACCGCGATCCGGCGGCGAAGGCCGACGAGATGGAGATCCGTTTCAACAAACTCAAAAAGGAACTCACCGGCGAATACGGCGCGCTTTCGGCCAACCGCCAGGACCGCACCATCAAGGACCAGTTCGCCACGCGTACCCTCTCCTTCCACCGCGAACCCGTGAAAGGATTGTTCCTGCTGCTGGCCTACACCGAGATCGAGGACCAACTCCGCCAGACCCGCGAGGCGACGTTCTCGCTCCTCTATCGGAACGACAACCTTCGGCAGGATCTCGAAAAGCTCGCCGTCCCCGGCGGGCAGATGCCCGGTGGGAACGGAAAGTGACGGAGGTGGAAGGACCATGGCGACTATGGGCTTTCCCCGCAAAGCGGAGTGGATGTTTTAGTCGGTGATCGTGGTCACCGAGCCGTTCATTTGGATCGTGCGATCGAGCCTGAAGGTCACATAGGCGAGCCGGTCGATCCCGAAGGGAGTCTTGGTCACCAGCTCGATGGTCCACTGGCCGTCAGTCGGGAAGTAGGAGTCGTAGTCGGACAGGGTGATGAGCTGGTCCTGCGGTTTGACGTCAGTGTTCACGTAGCCATTGGGAAGGATCGCTCCGGTTTTCCCCAACTGGGGAGCTCCCGTGTATGCCTGCAAGTAAGTGGTGCTACCGGGATAGAGGTCATTGCCGGTAAACGTCACCGTCGGCATCTTGTAGCGGATGAGCTGGTTGGCGGTGATGCCAGCGATCGCTCCGTCTGATACAGGCCAGATTTCGATATACTGGGAAGCCAACTGAGCTGCAGGAGCGGTGTAAGTCTGTCCGCTGCTAGCGTCCGTTCGGGTGTCCTGCAAGGAGAAGACAGAGAAGCGCTCTTGCCCCCGGACCTTGGCGCGGTCGGCACCGGGAATCGCAGTGATCGCGAAGGTCAGAGAGGCGGTGCCGTTCTGCTCGATGTAGCTCTGTGACAACAGGGTTGCCTGCGTGAGATCGAGACCGACAGCCGTTCCTTTCGTTGCGTAGGGTTGGACATGGCGGAGAAAGTTCACCTTCTTGGCAGCCTCCGGGGCGGTAGGATCGGTCAGCAGCAGGCCGTCCACATTCACGTCGACATAGAACGGACGGTCGGCACGGGTCCGAGGAACGACATCATAGGGATCCTCGGAACGAATTGTCACCGTCGCCACCGGAACATAGGAGGCAACGTAACGGGACTCCAACTTGTAGGATTTGACGGGTGAAACGGCATTATTGACCGTCCACAGTTCGAACCGGGCACCTCCGGGATTTATGGGAAGCTGCGATGACTCCTGCCCGTTTGCCGCCACCGGCATGCTATAGACCGTCCCGGAGGGAAGTTGAAATTGGTAGATGAAATTGGTGTAGGAGCTGCTGGACGACTGCGCGTGGGCAACAGGCGCTGCCACCAGCAGGAGCGAAAGGATAAGGTTTTTCATGGCTTCTTGGTGGTGGCTGGCTTTTGAACGTTGGCGGATTCGACGGGAGCTTTGAGTGGAAGCACGGAGATCGGGCCACCTTGATAGGTGGCCACCACCACGCTGCTGCTTTTGCCGATCCGCTTCGAAAGTTCCTCCCCGAGTGCCGCATTTCCCTCGGCCTGAACCCGGCTGACTTCGACGGTGGTGATCCACCCGCGGTTCATGGCGTAGAAGTCCTGCCAGGTCTGCACGGTGCATCCCGGTTGGAGCTTGATGCGATCCGCCATCGAGGGAGGGATGTGGAGAATCGCCTTCTTCGGCACGATGGTGGCACGGCCGTTGAACGAGAGAAAATCCGAGATGGCCATCAGGTCGGTTGGCTCCGTGGCCTTGGATGGATCAGGCCCCTCGGCGGGAATGAACTTTCCCAAGGGGTTCTGATTGTTTGCCACCCTCAGGCGTTCGGAGAGTTGGTCGTGGGTCGCCGCATCCCGCATGACAGGGACAGCTTCCGCCGCCACAGAACTGGCCGACATCATCGCGACCATGCCGAAAAGCGGCAGGCATGTTGTGGAAATCTTCATGGCTCAGATGAGTTCGGATTTACCGCATTTCGTCATCCACCCCACCGGACGGATCGACCGCTCCATTGGGACCGCCGCTGCCGTTTCCGGGATTCGAGGAGTCGACCCCGTCGAGGTTGTTGCCGTGGCCGTTGTTCGGATGCTTCCGGCTAAAGGTCACGAGAACCACCTGGTCCTGATAGTCGAAGCAGGGCGAGCTTTGGTTGGTCTGCGCCAATTCCATTACCAGCAGGACGCTGAGCGGCCCGATGTTCACCTTGAAGGAGGAGTCGATGTAGGGCCTGAGGTAGCTGGCCATGGCGGCCTGCCCTTGGAACTTCGACTTCGCGGGGTAGTAGTCCCCATTCACAAGGGCCACCACTTGAAGATTGGCGCTACGGGTCGTGTAAAACGGGCTCCAGCCGGTGCCGATCACGAAACGACCTCCGAGATCGATCGTCTGTCCAGCGTTGACCTTTTTGATGTAGAGCTGCTTCGAGGGATCCACATTGGCCTGCGTACCGTAGAACAGCTGCTTGTAGGTACCGCCGCCCAAGCTCAGACGAAGGTCGGTCGCCGGCGAGGTGGAGCTGTTGCCGCCCTGGCAGTTGGTGATCCCCGTTCCGATGATCTGGATCGTGACGTAGGAATCCGTCGTAGGAATGACGGTTCCTGGCGGATTGACCACCGCCATCTCTTCGGAGCCGTCTTCGGAGCCGCCACTCCCGCTCTGACCGCTTCCGATGCGGGCGGGGTGCATGATTGACCACGTAAGCGTCGGCTTCGTGCCGGTTTGCACCATGGTCGGGAAAGCCGTCATCGCTCCGGCAGGGGCGAGCGGGTCGGTCGTGGTGGTCTGGGCCTGGACGGCACCAGAGATAAGCGCGCAAGTGGCGAAAGAAGCCGCCGCAAGGGCAGCCAGTCGACTGGTTTTCATGGCTGGTATCGGGTGAACAGTGAACAACCTTCTCCGCTCTCTGGGCTCCTCGGCTGTGGGACTGGCCTTTGGAAGAGAGGGACCCGGCGAGGGTGCCGGGCACGGGACGGCCACATAATGGAGCCGGACCGTGCCCGCTCGGGACAGAGTCCCTCGCCGGGTCTCCGGGGAAGCGATCGGGATGTATCGCCTCTCCGGACAGAATCAGTTTATGTAAGGGGACGACCGGAGTCGTCTTCGGGTGTGTGTGTCGGGTGTGGGAACAGCAATCGTCAGATTGCGGTGGGTGATCTTGCTCAGCGCTGAGGGAGGCCGCCATCCCAACCGGACCAAGGTCCACGCGGGACATCGCGGGCTTCGACGAAACGCCATTGGACGCGCTCGCCGCTGCGGAAGCCGAGGTAGTCGCGGACGGCAGGGCTCAAATCGATGCCTGCTCCTTGGTTGCGATTACCCCGTGGATCCTCGTTGCCGAAAACATACTGCCAGTGGTCTACCTCGAAGGGACCGACATCCTCCCACTGAGCGTAACAAACCTTGCCTTTGCTGTGAATCGCGAGCCAGCGGCCCTTGCAGACGGAAATTCCGTCGCCGCGATAGTCGCGCCAGAACCACGGAATCACTTCGGAAGCTTCCGGGCGATGGCCGCCACCCTTGGCCACATCATTGTAGGGCAGCGCGATGTAGAAAGGATTCTGCTTGGGAACAAAGCTGGCCGGCAGGTAGCCATTGCGGCGATCGGGGTCGTCATAGCCGCCGAAGTTCGCCTGCCAGTTCATGTCCCAAGAGCTCATCGTGTTGGGAACCGGATTGTTTTCCGTCGGCTGCTCGCCGATCCAGAACACGGTACCCACCACATTGCCACGCCAGCCGCGGAAACTGCGGAACCCGGTGTCCGGCTTCTCAAGGACCAGACGGGCCTTGTCCGGAACACCGAACGGATTGCTCAGCGCCGGCAGGGCCTCGCGGCGATTTTCCAGAAGTTCGCCATGCACCGCCTCGAGGCGATCGCCGAGAAGCGACACCCCCTCCGCCACCGGCAGGAGTGCCGGTGCCACAGACGCAAGGAGGAGGAGCAAGCGTGGCTTCATGGGAGTGTTTATTAAAAACCCTCGTCCTGTTAAGGACTCTTCGCCGCGCATTATGGACAATCAGGATAACCGAACAAGAAATTTCTGGTGAAATTTTGAACGAATTGAAATCCATTTTGTCTCATGAACTTCCACCGGGAAAAATTCCGCGATCGCGTTAGTTGAAAATTTTGCAGGAGAGGCCCTCAATGCCCGTCACTGCAAGCTTTGCGCCGCTCCCGACGTCATTCCCCCGCCCCGCTTGAGGAGCGTTGGCGGGGAAATGGCGCGGAACGATCGAACTCATGGACCTCTTCAGGGAAGCAGGACGGAAGGCCTCAAACAATGAAATTTTCGGTTATTTTAAATAACCGGGATACCAAAGAAAAATCCGGCACTTAATTTCAAAAACCGCCGGATTTAACCCCGGAAAAACGACGCTCAAGCTCTCTCATCGAGAATTCGCTCAGGGTCGGCCGTCCGTCCGGCGCGCAGTAGGGAAGCTCACAGCGGAATAAAATGTCCAGCAGGCGCATGGCCTCGTGCGGGCGCGGTGACTCCGCCAACGCTGCACGGCGGGCAAGCAACTTGGCCAAAAGATCGAACGCCACCCGGCTACCGGGAAGCTGACCGCCAGCCAGTTCATCGATCAGGCCGGCGAGGAAGGAGCGGACGTCGGCGAGTTTGAGAAAGTCCGGCAGCGAGCCGACCCGCAGCGTGCCGGAGCCGAAGTCCTCCAAGTCGATACCGGCCTTGGCAAATTCGTCGCGGTGGCGCAGGGCCAGCTCGCATTCGCGGGGACCGGGCTCCAGCAGCACGGGAACCAGCAGGGTCTGGCTTTCCACCCCACGGCCGTCGGCATCGTGCAGCCAGCGCTCATAGAGGATGCGTTCCCGCGCAGCACGGGGATCGAGCAAGACCAGGCCATCCTCCGATTCCAAGATGGCAAAGCGATCGTGGAGCGTGCCGATGTAGCGGAATGGCGGGGCCTTCACCTCCGGCTCCATCGCAGGCACCGCTACGGGCGAGTTAGCCGGTGCAGGAGCCGCAATAGCCTCGAACATCCGCTGCTGTACTGGCAAGCTGGCAGGCCATTCGCGGGGCGTGCTCGTGCTTCGCGGCGCTACAGGCTCCGGGACCTCCTTCGAAGGACCATGGAAAACCGTGCGCTCTTCCGCCTGTCGCGCAGGAGCGTATGGCGCTGCAACCTTGAAAACCGGCCGCTTCGCAGCCTCCGCCTTGGCCAAGCCCTCACGGACTGCCTCCGTCAGCACCTCGCGCAGCTCGTGGGGCCGGTGTAAGCGGATCTCACGCTTGGCGGGATGGACATTCACGTCGACCAGCGACGGCTCCATGTCGATCCACAACCAGGCCGCGGGATGCAGGCCATCGGCCAGCGCGCCGCGGAAACCCTCGGCGAGACCGCGGGAAATCGCGCTATCTTCCACCGGGCGGCCATTGAGGAAGACGCATTGGTGGCGACGTCCTTTGCGCGCGTGGATGGCTGGCAGCACGAAGCCTTCCACCGACACGCCATTGCCGTGCGTGAGCGGCAGCACGATCAATTCGGGTCCCAGCTCGTTGCCCGTCATCCAGCGCACGCGATCGAGCCGCGACATCCCCGCGGGGATGTCGAACACCTCACGCTCGTCCTTGCGAAAACGGAATCGCACGCCAGCGGCGGCCAGCGCATGCATGCGGAGCTGGTGCTCCACATGGGCTGACTCGGTGCTCTCCGCGCGCAGGAACTTCCGGCGTGCGGGCACGTTGAAAAAGAGATCCTTTACCTCGACCGTGGTGCCCCGCGCGCAGCCGGCTTCGCGCACGTCCCGCATCACGCCCCCTTCCACAGCGATCTCGGTCCCGGCGACCGCCTGGGGCTCGCGGGTGATCAGTCGGAATCTCGACACACTGGCGATGCTGGGCACCGCCTCACCGCGGAAACCGAGCGTGCGGATGGCGGCGAGACCGGCGGAATCGGCGAGCTTGCTGGTGGCGTGGCGCTCCAAGCTCAGGAGAGCATCATCCCGGGACATGCCCGAGCCATTGTCGATCACCCGCAGCAGGGCGGCCCCGCCGCGACGAATTTCGACCAAAATCTCCCCCGCCCCGGCGTCCAGGCTGTTCTCGACCAGCTCCTTGACCGCACTGGCCGGCCGCTCGACCACCTCCCCCGCCGCCACTTGGCTGGCTAGGATTTCGGGCAGGATGCGGATGCGGGGCACGCGCCAAAGGTGGCGGTTCGCGGCAAAAGTTCCAAGGCGAAGAATGTGTTCCGCACTCTCCGAGTGCGGAACGAAGCGGTTCTGGCGGAAATCGGAGACCTCCAAGCACTTCGGGCAGCCGCACTCGGAGAGTGCGGACCACTTTGGCTCTTGCGTCTGCCAGTACCGGGCGTTGTCTTTCCTGCAGATGATTACGGTGACCGACAAGGCCGCAGCCGAGCTGCGGGCACTGCTGGAACGCAAGGGCGCGACTCCTGAAACCGGACTGCGCTTGGCCGTCCGCAAGGGCGGCTGCGCGGGCTGGCAGTATGTCATGGAAATCGCCGCCCCAGAGGAAGGCGACACCCTCGTGGAGGTTCCAGGTGCCCGGGTGATCGTGGCCGCTGATAGCGCCGGCAAGCTGCAGGGCTGCCGGATCGACTATTGCGACGACCTGAACGACGCCGGCTTCCGCATCGACAATCCCAATGCCGCCCGCTCCTGCGGTTGCGGCACCTCATTTGAGACCGCCAACGAGCCGACGCCCGAGCCCGAGGAGTGCCGCTGATGCCGCGCGACAAGCAGCCGCCGCCAAAGAAAAAACGTTCACCAGCCTATTACTGGTGGGCTCTGGTCAATGTCGTGGCGCTTTGTCTGGCAGTCCTGAGCTGGATGCTCTGCCTGCATGTCTTCCAACACCCGGAGATCCCGCGGAACTACGAAATCCTGCGCAAGCTACATCGCGTAGAACCGCCGAAGGCTCTCCCTGCCATGGAGGCCCCGGCGGGTGAATCCGCCGACCCGCGTGCCTTCTACCGCCGCTACGCCGGACTCTCCGACGACAACCTGAGCACCTTCAACGCGGCGCTGATGCGGAACTACTTGATGAACCTCAAGGAGCCCAACCTGATTCAGTACGCCGAGGGCGACTATCAGGTCCAGGAGATCCGTGAACTAGGCCCGGACGACCTATTCCACCCGGGCTTCGCCGTGCGTGCGCAGGCCATGATCGCGCCGGACGAATTCACCAAGCCAGCTCCCTGGCCGGTGGTGATCGAATATCTTTTCCCGACCGACAACAAACAGGCGGCGGGCTGGATTGCCGCGGGAGACCTGCTCTCGATTTCCAAGTTCCCTAGCTGCGCCATGCTCCTCCACGTGGCGAAAGTCGCCGGTGAAGACACGCCGGTCATGGTCATGACCGTGGTCCCCATCGCATTCGGCGAGTTCGAAGTGGGGACGAACCGGAAGTTCACCCTCCAGGCCCCGACCGAACTGAATCCCGCAGCGCCGCTGCCGGTATTCAAAGCGGAGGCGAAGTAGAAAACCTCGCCTCCGCGCTCGGCAAACTTACTTCTTCTTCGCCAGCAGCGAGCTGCCGGTCATCTCCTTCGGCTTCGGCAGGCCGAGCATTTCGAGGAGGGTTGGAGCGACGTCCGCGAGAATGCCGTCCTTCACCTCATACTTCGCGGCATCGGCGGCGACGTAAATGAGGTGCACCAGATTGGTCGTGTGCGCGGTGTTCGGCGAGCCGTCCGCATTGATCATGAACTCGCAGTTGCCGTGGTCGGCGGTGAGCAGAAGCTTGCCGCCAAGCTTGAGGGTTTCCTCGACGATCGCCTTCACGTCGGCATCGATCGTCTCGCAGGCCTTGATGGCAGCTTCGACAACGCCCGTGTGGCCGACCATGTCGGGGTTGGCGAAGTTGAGAATGACGAGGTCGTAGTTCTTGAGCTGCTCGAGCACGGTATCGGTGACCTTGCTCGCGCTCATCTCCGGCTTGAGGTCGTAGGTCGCCACGTCCTTCGGCGAAGGGATGATGTAGCGGTCCTCGCCCTTGTTCGGCTTCTCGATGCCGCCGTTGAAGAAGTAGGTCACGTGCGGATACTTCTCCGTCTCGGCGATCCGCATCTGGGTCTTCTTCTCCTTCGCGACCGTTTCACCCAGGCCCATCTTCAGCTTGTCCGGGCCGAAGATGACGTCGCACTTATAGTTGGCGTCGTACTGCGTCAGGGTCACGTAGTGGACCTTGGGACGACGACCGGCCTTGAACGGCTTGAAGGTGCCTTCGGTGAGGAAAGCCTCGGAAATCTGGCGCACACGGTCGGCGCGGAAATTGAAGAACAAGACGACGTCGCCATCGCGCACGAGCTTCTTGCCCGGCGTGACAAAGACCATCGGCAGCAGGAACTCGTCGGTCTTCTCGTCGGCGTATTTCTCGGCCACCGCCTCGGAGGCGAGCACATCCTTCGCCTCACCGATGCCGTGGACGATCGCGTCCCAGGCAAGCTTGGTGCGCTCCCAGCGCTTGTCGCGGTCCATCGCGTAGTAGCGGCCAGTCACGGTGGCGATCCGGGCGCCGTGCTGGGCGATCTCGTCCTCGACCTTGGAAAGGTAGCCGGCGCCGCCGGTAGGAGAGGTGTCGCGGCCGTCGGTGATGGCATGGACGTAGATGTCATCGACGCCCGCCGCCTTGGCCATGGCGACCATCGCGCACAGGTGGTCCTGGTGGGAATGGACACCGCCGTCGGAAAGCAGTCCGAGGAAATGGAGGCGCTTCCCTTTCGCCTCGGCGAGCGCCTTTTTGAAGGTCTTGTTCTTGGCAAGGGTGCCCTCCTCGATTGCCTTGTTGATGCGGGTCAGGTCCTGATAGACGACCCGCCCGGCGCCAAGATTGAGGTGGCCGACTTCCGAGTTGCCCATCTGCCCCTCGGGGAGGCCAACATCCAGCCCGGAGGCACTCAGAAAACCCTTGGGATACTCTTCCAGAATCGCGTCGTGAAACGGGGTCTTGGCGAGCAACGTCGCATTGCCGTCCTTTTTCGCCGTCTTCTTTCCCCCGGGGTTCACACCCCAGCCGTCGCGAATGATAAGCACCACCGGTTTCTTGGCCATGACGGGCCGCGTTTAACGGCCTGACGGCCCAGCGTCCAGCGGGGATTCCGTGCAGATCGAGCGAATTCGGAATGCGCTCTCCCGCCCGTCTGCGGCGCTGCTAAATCAAGCCTTTTCTGCGTTCCCGCGCGGGTCTTTTGGACTGGCCACGGGACAGGCGGGGTGATTGGAAAGCGGCGCGGGAGAGCAGTTCCGCGACGATGAACCAATCTTCCGCCGGCCCCGCGGTCCGCCAGCCCTCGCTCCCAGCTGCGACGCTCGCGGCACTCGGCATTGTATTCGGCGACATCGGCACCAGTCCGCTTTACTCGTTCCGCGAGTGCTTCGCGCCGCACGGCACCGATCCGACGCCGATGAACGCGACCAATCTGATTGGTGCAGCGTCATTGATCGTGTGGGCGCTGATCGTGGTGGTCTCGATCAAGTACGTGCTGATCATTCTCAAGCTGGATAACCGCGGCGAGGGCGGAATCCTGGCCCTATCCGCTCTCATCCGCTCCGCCGCACGCCGCTTGGGAGGACGGGATCCGAAGTCAGTGCTGCTGCTGGGCTTGGCGGGATCGTCGCTAATTTACGCCGACGGCATGATCACCCCGTCGATTTCGGTGCTCAGCGCCGTGGAAGGCCTTTCCGTCAGTGCGCCGAGGCTGGCTGACTATGTGGTGCCGTTGGCCGTTGCAATTCTCGTGGGCATGTTCGCCATCCAGCGACACGGCACCGGCAAGGTCGGCATTTTGTTCGGCCCCATCGTTCTCACGTGGTTTGTGACCATCGGCGTCCTTGGCCTCCGCGGCGTCATCCAGCATCCGGAA
>Ga0307408_100003952_pt1 | contig 10097 bp, 7 predicted proteins | sample 322Cmetagenome_FD_202116 | JGI IMG/M metagenome (GOLD analysis project Ga0307408, IMG submission 202116) | Maize rhizosphere microbial communities from greenhouse at UC Davis, California, United States - 322HYB-C-3 | ecosystem: Host-associated > Plants > Roots > Rhizosphere > Soil | place: USA... | reverse complement strand
CAAAGGTCTCGCCGATAACACGGTGGACGCACTGAAGAAGGACGGCGTCGATGTGGTCTACGACGACGCGATCACGCCCGGCCAGATGGACTATTCACCGACGCTGACCCACGTTGCGGCACTGAAGCCAGACGTCATCTATTACACCGGCTATTTCGCCGAAGCGGGCCTGCTGGTGAAGGAAGCGCGGCAACTAGGCATGAAAATGACGCTGATGGGCGGCGACGCCACCAACGACCCCACGCTGATGAAAACAGCCGGCCCCGCCGCCGACGACATGCTCATCACCACGGCGCCGCTGGCGCAATTCCTGAGCGCCGCGCACGGCTATGTCGACGATTATACGAAGGCTTACGGGCAAGGCCCCGGCCCCTATTCCGTCTACGAATACGATGCCGTCGGCGTCACGGCAAAAGCGATCGCGAACGCGAAATCGACGACGCCCGCGGCGATCACTGCTGCCCTGCACAAAATCTCGGGCTATCAAGGCGTGACGGGAGCCATCAGCTTCAACGCCAAAGGTGATCGCAGCAACGCGGTGTATATCGTCATCACCGTGCGCGGCGGTAATTTCACGCCGTATCAGCGGCTCGATTCCGGCGGACACTGGGTGGCGATGAAGTAGGCCTGGCGCGCAACGGGCCACGCCATGAGCACCTTCTTCCAGTTCGTCATCGAAGGGCTGACGACGGGCTCTTTCTATGCCCTCGTCGCCCTCGGCTACACGATGGTCTACGGGATTATCCGGCTGATCAACTTCGCTCACGGCGACCTGTTCATGGTCGGTGCGTTCGTCGGCTGGACCGCTTTGACGGCGCTCGCCGCGGTGCACCTGCCGCTTGCGCTCGCGCTGCTGATTGCGCTCGTTGCTTCGATGGGCGTCACCGGCGCCCTGGGTCTTGCCATCGAGCGCCTGGCATATCAGCCGCTGTTGCGCGCGCCGCGACTGTCGATTCTGATCACCGCGCTCGGCGTTTCGCTCGCGCTGGAGAACGGCGTGCTGCTGCTCTATGGCGCCGGCTTCGACACCTACCCGCATGTGCTCAGCCAGGCAGGACTCGACCTGCTCGGCGTGCGGGTCAGCTTCACGCAGATCGGCATCATCGTGGCGAGCCTCGCGCTGATGCTGGCGCTTTACTTCTTCGTCCATCACACCTTCCTCGGCACGGCCATGCGCGCGCTGGCGATCGACCAGGACGCGGCGCGTCTGATGGGCGTCAATGTCGAGCGGCTGATCCAGCTGACCTTTCTGCTTGGTTCGGTATTGGCCGCCGTCGCCGGCGTCATGGAAGGGCTCTACTACACGCAGATCAATTTCTTCATGGGCTTCGTGCTGGGCTTGCGTGCATTCACCGCCGCCGTTCTCGGCGGCATCGGCAACATTCCGGGCGCGATGGCCGGCGGTATTCTGATCGGCCTGCTCGAAGCATTCGGCGCCGGCTATGTTTCGTCGCAGTGGACCGATGTGCTGGTGTTCGGTGTACTGATCGGTGTGCTCGTGATCAAGCCGACGGGCTTGTTCGGCGAACGCGTCGTCGAGAGAATGTAGGCCATGGGCGCGACGTCAGCCTCAGCGCGTTGGCGCCGCCCCGCGGCAGGCGGCGCTCTGCTGCTCGCCGCCGTGGCGTTGCCGGCAGTCGCCAGCAGCTATATCGTCGACGTCGGCCTGACCATCGCCACCTATTCGATCCTCGGGCTCGGGCTGAATATTGTTGTCGGATATGCGGGGCTGCTGGATCTGGGCTATGCGGCCTTCTTCGCCATCGGCGCGTACACGACGGCGCTGCTGGAAACACTGCTGCACTTCTCGTTCTGGGAAACGCTGCCGTTCAGCCTCGCGTTCGCCGGTGTTTCCGGCATCGTCATCGGCTACCCCACTTTGCGTCTGCGCAGCGACTACCTGGCGATCGTCACGCTTGGGTTCGGCGAGATCACGCGCATCGTTGCCACCAATCTGCGGATTACGGGCGGCCCGAACGGTATCTACGGTATCGATAGTCCCAGCCTGTTCGGCTACGAAATCAGTTCGCCCCGCGCGGTGTACGAACTGGGCATTGCGTTCTTCCTGATCGTGCTCGTGTTCGCGATCCGGCTCGGCCAGTCACGGCTCGGGCGCGCCTGGACCAGCATCCGCGAGGACGAGGCGGCGGCCGAAGCCGTGGGCGTACCGACGCTGCGCGTCAAACTGCTTGCTTACGTGATGGGCGCGTTGATCGGCGGTTTTGGCGGCAGCCTGTTTGCTGCGCGCTTCGGGACAATCGACCCGACCGGCTTCACCTACCTGCAGTCCGTCACGATCCTGATCATTGTGGTGCTGGGCGGTCGAGGCAGTATTCCTGGCGTGATACTCGGCGCCATCATTGTTGCCGGGCTGCCCGAGGTACTGCGTTTCCTCAACCTGTGGCGCATTTTCGGCTTCGCGATCGGGCTGGTGATTCTGATGCTGCTCCGGCCGCAAGGCCTGTGGCCCGCGCCGCTGCGCCGCGTGGCGCCGCCACGCGAAGGTGACGGCGTAGCAAAGCCCGCGCACCGGGAGATCGTCGCCGATGAAATCCTGCTCGATGTGCGCGACATGCAGCGCCGCTTTGGCGGGGTGCGGGCGGTCGGCGGCGTCAGCTTCACGGTGCGCGGCGGTGAAATTCTCAGCCTGATCGGCCCGAACGGCGCCGGCAAGACCACGGTGTTCAATTGCCTCACCGGCGTGACCCGTCTGAGCGGCGGCCAGGTTCTCTGGCGCGGCGCCTCGCTGGCTGGCGGAGCACCGCATCGCATCGTTCATCGCGGCATGGCGCGCACTTTCCAGGGCATCCGTCTGTTCGCCAATATGACCGCGTTCGAAAACGTGCTGATCGGCATGGACCATCGGCTTCACACCTCGTTGATCGCCGAATTGCTTGCGCTCCCTTCCGCTCGCACCGAAGCGGCCGATCACGCGGCAGAGGGCCTCGGCTGGCTCAGCTTCGTCGGCCTCAGTGCCCGGGCAGGCGAACGCGCGGCCGATCTGCCTTATGGCGACCAACGCCTGCTGGAGATTGCTCGCGCGCTCGCCAGCAACCCGTATCTCCTGCTGTTGGACGAACCGGCTGCCGGGATGAATCCGACCGAGAAGCATGCGCTGATGGAATTGATCCGGCGCATCCGGGATCTGGGCGTGACGGTGTTGCTGATCGAACACGACATGATGCTGGTGATGGGCGTGTCGGACCGGATCATCGTCATGGATCATGGCGTGATCATCGCCGAAGGTTCGCCAGGCGAGATCCAGGCCGACCCGCGTGTGATCGATGCCTATCTCGGTACAGCAGAAGAAACGGCCGACGATGCCACCGGGGAGAAATCGCTGTGGGACTCCTAGAAATCCGCGATCTGCATGTGAGCTATGGGAACGTCGAAGTTCTGCACGGCATATCGCTCGATGTCGCGGAAGGTGAGATCGTGGCCTTGCTGGGCAGCAACGGCGCGGGCAAAACCACGACGCTGCGCACTATTTCCGGCCTGCTTCGCCCGCGTGCGGGACAGATCGCGATGGCCGGAGAGCCGCTCACCGGACTGCGGGCCCACCAGATCGTGGCGCGGGGTCTCGGCCATGTGCCGGAAGGGCGCCGCATGTTCGGAGCGTTGACGGTCGAGGAAAATCTGCGGCTCGGCGGTTATCTGATCCGGGCCGACGGCGCGTTGCTGGAACAGCGCATGGCCGAGGTCTATCAGACTTTCTCGCGGCTCGGCGAACGGCGCAGCCAGTTGGCGGGGACGCTTAGCGGCGGCGAACAGCAGATGCTGGCCATCGCTCGCGCGCTGATGCTGCGGCCTCGCGTCGTTCTGCTGGACGAACCGTCCATGGGATTGGCGCCGAAGCTGGTCCGGGTGATCTTCGGCATGATTGCGAATATCTGCAACGAAGGCACCTCGATTCTTCTGGTCGAGCAGAATGCGCGTCAGGCCCTGCGTATCGCGCATCGGGCCTACGTGCTGGAAAGCGGTCGGATCGCACTAGCCGGCCCCGCCAGGGAACTGGCGCAGGATAGCCGGGTTCGCGCCGCGTATCTGGGTGGGAGTGCTATTGCGACGGAGTGATGGTGGGTCATGCACCAGCACCAGCGATGCCGAGACGCTCGAGCATGCGCACGCACTTCTGGCGCATGCCGACGGCAAGGTGACACAGACGATTTACCGGAGAAAACCGGAGCGCGTGAGACCCTTGCGTTGAAAATTCTAGGGCACAACGCCAGTTTTATGGCACAGCGCTGAATTTTTGAGTGCCGCAAAGGCATATGGGAAGGGTGGCGGAGAGACGGTCCGCCAACTTTGGATGCGTTAGCGTTCACAAAAACCCATCCGAATCTCTGAATACCCTTACCCACATTGGAGTCAACGGCAGCATCGGTTCACTAGCGCTCGCATGAACGCTAGCAAATTCCGCTACAATCAGACTTCTATTTGATAGTCGATTTGATAGTCGAACGATGCCGAGAGCCGCTAACAGACTAAGTCCAATGACAGTCACGAAGACCACCAAGCCGGGGCTGTATGCCGACGGCGGTGGCCTGTATCTGCAGATCACTGCCGCCGGAGTCAAGTCGTGGCTTTTCCGCTATATGCGCGAGGGCAAAGCGCGCGGTATGGGACTTGGTCCGACCCACACGATCGGACTGGCCGAGGCGCGGGCACGCGCCCTAGACTGTCGCCGCCGGTTGTTAGACGGTATTGATCCGATTGATTCGCGAAAAGCCGAGCACGCTGCCCAGCGGATCGAGCAGGCCGCCGACATGACATTCAAGCAATGTGCAGAGAAGTACATCGAAGCGCACCGAGCTGGATGGAAAAATGCGAAGCACGCCGCCCAGTGGACGAACACGCTGACGACCTACGCCGACCCTGTCTTTAATTCGCAGCCCGTCTCCGCGATTGACACTACGCTGGTCATGAAGGTGCTGGAGCCGATTTGGGCGACAAAGACTGAAACGGCGTCGCGACTGCGCGGCCGCATCGAGTCCGTGCTCGACTGGGCAACCGTGCGCGGCTATCGCACCGGAGAAAATCCGGCACGGCTCAAGGGCCATCTCGATACATTGCTCCCAAAACGCTCCCGTGTACAAAAGGTTGTGCATCACCCTGCACTACCATACGCCGATGTCGCAGCGTTCATGAAAACGTTGCGATTGCAGGAAGGCGTTGCCGCTCGTGCGCTCGAATTTCTCATCCTCACGGCCACCAGAACTAATGAAGTGATCGGGGCCACATGGCCGGAGTTCAATCTGGACGAAGGCGCCTGGACCATTCCTGCCGAGCGCATGAAGATGGGCAAAGAGCATCGCGTGCCGCTATCCACGCGAGCAATCTCGCTTGTTAAGGCGCAGCAAGACGTGAAGCGGGGAGACTATGTGTTCCCGGGCGCGCGTGACAAAAAACCGCTGTCCAACATGGCGATGTTGCAACTGCTGGAGCGCATGAAGCAAGCGGATATTACCGTGCATGGCTTTCGGTCCACATTTCGCGACTGGGCGGGCGAGACGACGCACTACCCGCGCGAAGTGTGCGAAGCTGCGCTTGCTCACGGTATTAAGGACAAGGCAGAAGCGGCATACGCCCGTGGCGATCTGTACGTGAAGCGAGCGGCATTGATGCAAGACTGGACACAGTTCTGCGGTTGAAGCACCGGACTAGCTCATCGCGACTGACAGGATTCCAAGGATGCACAATTTTTCTTTGACGGGGTATTGACGCCTAACGAAAGATCGAATAGATTTTGCGTCCATTGACGTGCAGCAAAGTACAGTTGCAAGTCAAACGTCGAAGTGCGGCTCTTGCTGACCTTCGTCGGGATTCGGCTGAACGGGGTTCGGTTGGTCCATCTGTCGTTTGCGCTTCCAGGCGCATTCGCGTGCAACGCAATATTGCGGCACGCGCTGACAGAGGGCTAGCGAACCGCGCTACCCCGAGTCTGCGTCTGGAAGCTTTTCACCTCACGCAGGTGCAACTTCTTGGACGCTATAATGAAGCACCCGAAACCTCGCATCCTTCTGCCTTTGGTGCCCACTGCATTTGAACAGCAGGGCTCCGCCAAATCTTTGACCAGTTCAAGGTCACATCCCGAATCAGCGTTGTTGCCGACTCTTGCGTCGGCGACGACTACGTCGGACCGCATTCTTCTTCGGCCCGAAGTCCTCGAGATGGTCGGGATCGGCCGAACCACGCTATACAAAATGGTGAAGGCGGGAACGTTCCCCGCACCGCTGAATCTTACGGCTCGCATCCGGGGCTGGCGCTTGTCCGCAATCCAGAACTTTTTGGATTCGCTGGAGGGCAAATAAATGGCCCTCACCCCTATCAAAAGACGTATCGCCGGTGATGAGGACGACGGCTGGATTCGCAAACGCACGCCGCGCCCCGCCCAATCGACCCCACGTCACTCAACCTCGTCGACCGGAAATATCCCCAACCGCCGCCCTTCGAAAGCAACCACGCTCGCCCGATTCAAGGAGGGCGAATGCGGCCTGCACGACTGGACCGGTGGCACATACCAGCGCATCTGCTCCGGGGTCCAGTGGATCGCCAACGTGATCAACGCCGATGGCGGCGACCCGGCACACGCGCTCGACATCTGGACGCTCCACGGCAATCGCAAACGTATCGAAGTACCGTGCGGATTGGTCGACCAACCCCGTGAGCTGCGGGGTTATCTCGTCAAGCAGGGTATGAAGATCGAACGCGTCCGTGACGCTGCGCACCGGATCGCGGACTACCTTTCTAATCGTCCGAATCAACCGGTCCATATCCGCGCGACCCGTGATGGTTGGCAAAAACTCGGCGACGCCGAAGCATACGTGCTCGGCGACAAGGCGTTCTGTGTGTCCGCTCAGGCGCTCTGCGTATCACGCGCGCCGCCCGTGGATGTCCGGCAACGTGTTGGCACCCTTGCTCAATGGACGAATATCGTCAGGCTATGCATTGGCAATCCGCTACTCATCGTCGCGCTGTGTGCAGCCTTCGCTTCGGCGCTTTTACATCCGTTCGGTCGCAATGCATTCGGTATCTCGTTGGTTGGACGTTCAAGCACGGGCAAAACTACCGCGCTCCGACTGGCGCTTGCACTCTTCGATTCCCCATCGAACCTCGCTAACTGGGTGAGCACTGCCAACGGTCTTGAGGCACTCGCGGCTCAATACTCGCACATGCCGCTGGTGCTCGACGAGATCGGACTAGCGTCGCGCGAAGTCATGACCGACGCTGCTTACCGACTGACGAATGGCCCCGGCAAGCTTCGTGCAGCACGCGATGGCAGTCTCGCACCGATAACACGCATCTCATCGGTATCGATTTCGGCTGGCGAAGAAAGCGTAGTGGAGCGCATCGAACAAGGTGGGCATCAGGCCAAGCTCGGACAGATCGCTCGCTTCCTCGCGTTAAGCTGTGACTATGAGCATGGCGCGTTCGCCAAACTTCACGGGGAAAGAGACGGTGCCGCATTTTCGGCGAAGCTCAATCAAATGGTGCAAGCGACGCATGGCGTGGCGTGGGAACCATTCGTGAAATACCTTGCGAAAAACATCTCGGCCGTCAAGAAAATGAATGTGCAACACCAAGACGGCGTCAAGGCGCACCTCATTGAAGGTCTCGAGTTCGACTCCTCTGACGGTGTCTGCGCTCGGGTTCTCGACAATTTCGCATTGATGTTCCGCGCGGGAAAAACTGCACGGCTTGCGGGGGTGTTTCCTATCGATGATCTGCCGATCGCTAACGCACTGCGCCAAGTCTTCCGAAAGTGGTTTGTTCAGTATCAGCAGCGTATCGCAACGCCCGATGAAACTATCTTGGACGAAGTGCGCTATCTCCTGCAAAAGCATCGCCACAACTTGCCTCCGTGGTCGGACTATTCCAATGCAGATCGTGAGACGGCTATCGGGTTCACGTGGTCGCTGCGAAATGGACACGAGGTATTCCTGATATTCCCGGGAGCGCTCGACGCAATGAGACGTAAGCACGGCCACCTTACCTTCCATCGCGCGCTGATCAGCGCTGGCTGGCTGCTGCCAGGTTCAGGGAATCGGCCGACTCAGCAACGCAAATTTGCGCCGCCAGCAAGCGGCCGCACGCCTATGTATGTGCTCAGCGTGGCCGCGATCTTCAACGATTGACGGTATTCACAACCAGTTCATGACCTGCCGAAATCTACATTCCTACGTAGATTTCGGAAGGAAAGAGCAGGCAGCGGGGGCAGCCTCTCCGCTGCGCTCCACTTCCGATCGTGTTCGATCATCATCTGCATACTAGTCTACTCTGTCTAATAATCCTTCCCTCCCATACATTCTCTGCGTGCCCGTCCGTTTTCTGGGCAAAGTGTCGATTTAAAAAAACTGTAAAGACGAAGTGCAGCACATCGCTGCAAAGCAGCAGCACAGCATGCACTCGCCTTTACAGGAACAATATGATCGACTTACTCGCTGTAGAAATAGCACATCCACATCTGGCGTTCGGAACCAAACGAATCAAGGAAGTAAACGGACACCTGCGACAGGAAAAGCACCTCAGTTCGCATGTGCGGCTCGCACCCGACGGGGCGATTGTCTACGCGACCTCCTTGCGCAAAGAAACTGCGATCGGGATTCGATGCAACCCGCTGAAGGTGCTGCAGGGCCATAACGTCTTCGGCGGAAACAATCTTCGTTTGCTCGCATCGGAGATCATTGTTCGCGTCCTAGACCATCTGGATATTGCCTATACCCATGACGATGTAACTAAATGGGTAGCCGGTGAGTTTGATATTCATGCCGTTGACATCACGCATCGCTACCTCTTGCCGGAGAACGTCATCCTCTTCGATATCCGGCAACACATGATACGAAACATGGCAATTGAACGTTATTTCCCGCAAGCGTTGCGTCGAGGTGACGGGGTTCGCTTCGACGCTTCGTCCAGTCATGCTACCTGGCTCATCTACGACAAGCACAAGGAGATGGAAGACAAGCGGACGCACGCTTATCCCGTTCTCGCCGCCGTGCATGGGGATCAGGCCGATGACGTGTGGAACTTGCTCACGGCCACAGCCAAACGCAGCGCACGTGTCGAACTCAAGCTCGGAAAGAAGTATCTTGAGCAGCATGACTTGAATCGCGGTTCGGCGTGGACTGCGCTGACGGCGAACGAAGTGTTCGACCGCGAGCTTGACGCGCTTCGACTAGAGCATCACAAGCCGATGAGCGTGCTGCGTGATTCAATTGCGGCAGTTACCAATCCGACGCATCGCCGTACGCTCGAAATGTGGGCGCGGGGTAGCAATCTGACGGGCCTGTTCAGCCGTGCTTCCTTGGACTCGCACCGCAAAGCGATCCTCGAAGCGTGCGGCATCGACATCGACCGCGATGTTCCAGCCATAGAGCCGTTGCCTCTGTCTGAACTGTTCAATGCAAGCAATCGCCTGAGCCACGTACCGAAATGGGTCTCGCGGTATCCGCTGGCATATGCTCGCGCGGGCACCCTCAAGCACCCAAACCGTAGCGGTACCTTTTCGCGCCGCAAGTCGCGCTGGGACATCGGTTAGTAGTTCAGACGCGGCGGCCACAGCATCTCGTATGGCGGCAGCCGCAAACGACGTGGCGAAGTTCAAGCTCACCAATCCGAATCGTGGACGGCGCCTCGGGTTGGTGCGTCTCGGCCGGGAAAGCACCAAACCTACGCTTCGGATGCCTCGCTTTTCCCGTCCAATAGTTTCGCGCCCGCTACAATCCGCGGTGTGATGTGGCGTATGGGGCACGTGCCTGTACCCGAAATAATCGGTCGCTCGCCGAAGAACAACCGCAATACATGCGTTTTGCATGCAGCTCGTACGGACCTAGGAAGTACCGGACGATTTACGATGCGTCGTGTCTTTGAAGCCATTTGACAATCTCTTTGGGACAATCGACCATCATGTTATTTTTGCATCTATGCGTGCAAGGGCAACGGGTGGCGTCGACAGGCAGCTAATAAAGGAGAACCGCCGTGATTCAGAATGTATGGGGGAAAATAAAATCGCTTACCGGCTACGAATGGCTCGCGGTTCTAGGGTCGATCGCCTCGATTATTGGGCTAGTGGCATTCTTTCTGCCCGCAAAGCCGGG
>Ga0307408_100003951_pt1 | contig 10098 bp, 6 predicted proteins | sample 322Cmetagenome_FD_202116 | JGI IMG/M metagenome (GOLD analysis project Ga0307408, IMG submission 202116) | Maize rhizosphere microbial communities from greenhouse at UC Davis, California, United States - 322HYB-C-3 | ecosystem: Host-associated > Plants > Roots > Rhizosphere > Soil | place: USA... | reverse complement strand
GCCTTCAGTGGCGACGCTGCGACGATACGAGTGAGACGGTGCGACCGATTCGCCTGCGGCCCGTCTCCGTCTTCTTCGAGCGTTCGTGCGTCGCGAAGCCGAACCGCGACAGCGTTCGCTGGTAGCGGGCGTCGTCGCTCAAAATGCGGCTCGATAAATCTCCAACGCCCCGGCAGCGTCCAGACGTCGCGGATTGAATGAGCCAGTCCACTGCTGCGCCGCCTGGGCCGCCAGTTCCGGGAGGACCGATTCCTTGACACCCGCATCGCGAAGCCTCAATGCCAGCCCGCCGGCGCCAGTGAGATCTTCGAGCCGTCGCGCCAGGAATTCAGCCGCATCTTCGTCGCGAGCCCGCCGCCGTGGAGATCGCATCAGTGCGCTGTAGCGATCGCGGGCAACGCTCCCGTTCCACCGGACTACGGTGGGCAACAGCATCGCCAGCGCAAGCCCGTGTGTGATGTTGTATTTCGCCGTCAGCGGATTCGCGCACGCATGCGCGGCGCCAAGCATGGATTGCTCGATGGCGACACCGGCAAAGTGCGCGCCGATAAGCATCGCCGCCCTCGCTTCGATATCCGTCGGGTGCAGCAGCACGCGCTCGAACGCTTCCGACAGCAGCCGCCAGGCTTGGTGTGAGTACATGTCGGACAAGGGCGTCCGCTTCGTGGTAACCGCGGTCTCCACGGCATGCGCGATCGCGTCGAGACCAGATAGCGCCGTGACATGTCGAGGCGCGGTCACGGTCAGCTCTGGATCGAGCAGCACAATCCTGAATGCCGCAGTCGGATCGCCGCACGCCATCTTCATGTGCGTCTCGGCATCGGAGATGACGGCATAGCTCTGCGCATCGCTGCCGGTGCCGGCTGTCGTCGGGATGCCAATCATCGGAAGTAACGGGTTCTCGGCGTGACCGTAGCCGCGGTAATCGGCCATCGTTCGACCGTTGGTCAGTAGAAAATTGATCCCCTTGGCGGCGTCGAGCGAACTGCCTCCTCCGAGCGCCACAATCGCATCCACCTCGTGGGGCTCGGCGCAGGCGCGACCCGTCTCCACCATCGCGGTGTCGGGGTTTTCGCCGAAATCGTGAAAAGGGAAAACTTCGAGCGACGCGGCTTCGAGCAGGCGGCGGACTCTCGCGACGTGCCCGGCGTCTACGAGTCCACGGTCGGCGACGAGGAGCACGCGCTGAAACCTCAGCTCCCGTGCGGCCGCCCCAACTCGCTCGACACATCCGGGACCGAAGATCGCGCGCGTCCGAGGGTAGAACTCGAACGGCACCATCGTGCGGTAAACTTTATCACCCACGTTATCGCGTCAGCGCCGACGCCAGGGCCATCCACACATGCAGATGACATCGAACGCGCCCGCTCGCGGGCTGACGCTCATTCAGTGGCTGATTTGCGCGATTGCGGTAATTGGATTTGCGTTCGACATTTACGAAATCCTGATGCTTCCGCTCGTCGTTCGGCCTGCGCTGCTCGAACTCACGGGCGCGGCGCCTGGCTCGCCCGAATTTCAGATGTGGGTGGGCCGGCTGTTTTACATTCCTGCGTTTGCGGGCGGCATCTTTGGCTTGATTGGTGGATACCTCACCGATCGCTTCGGGCGGCGTCGCGTGCTGACGTACAGCATTCTCATCTACGCATTCGGCGCGTTTCTGTCAGGTTTCTCGCGCTCGATCGAGATGCTCCTCGTCCTGCGGTGCTTCGTCTTCGTGGGGGTCTGCGTCGAATTCGTCGCCGCGGTCGCGTGGCTCGCGGAACTCTTTCCCGAGCCCAGGCGGCGTGAGAAAGTGCTCGGCTATACGCAGGCGTTCTCGTCGGTCGGAGGTCTGCTCGTTGCGACCGCAAACGGATTGGCGGTTACGTATGCCGCAAGTCTGCCGGCCATCGCGGCATTTGGTGTCGTGGCGCAGAACCCCCACGCCCCATGGCGCTACACGCTGATGTCCGGCGTGATTCCCGCAATCCCGCTCATCCTGATTCGCCCGTTCCTGCCCGAGTCTCCGATCTGGCAGGACAAGAAGCGGGCCGGCACGTTGAAGCGGCCGTCTATCGCCGCGATCTTCGCGCCGGAATTACGCAGGACGACGATTGTGACGACGGTCATGTTTGCAATGGCTTACGGGGCCGCGTTCGGCGCCATCCAGCAGGTGCCGCAGATTGTTCCTGGTTTGCCCGAAGTCCACACGATGGTTCAGGGACAGCCGCTGCCAACAGCACGGGCAATCGAGCAGCGCGTGGCGTCGGACGTCACGAAGGTTCAGGAAATTGGAGGACTTGTCGGACGCCTGCTCCTCGCGGTTCTCGCCGTCGTCATCGTGAGTCGCCGCCGCCTGGTTCGTGTCTTTCAGATTCCCGGTCTCATCGTGATGCCGCTGGTGTTCTGGGGGGCCGCCACGACGAGTCTTTCGTACTTATACGTGGGAATCTTCCTTGCGGGGCTCGTGACGGTCGCGCAGTTCAGTTTCTGGGGCAACTATCTTCCGCGGGTATACCCGGTCCATCTGCGCGGAACCGGCGAAAGCTTCGCCGCAAACATCGGAGGACGGTTGATCGGAACGTCCTTTGCGTGGCTGACAGCAACGCTCGCCGTCACGAACAACCGTGCGTACGCGCCAACGAAGGTCGCGATGGTTGCCGGCGCGATTGGATTGTCCGTGTATCTGGTTGGATTTATCGCGAGCTTCTGGTTGCCCGAGCCCAAGCCGGAAGACGAACTGGTGTGATCTGCTCTTCTATCCCAGACAGAACAGCTTGCCGTCCTGCGACCCAATTACGAGCCGGCCCGACGCAATCGCAGGTGAAGACGACAACGGTCCTCCGGCTTCGAATTCGAACACGCTTTTTCCCGAAGCTGCATCGAGCACGTAGAGTTTTCCGTCATTTCCGCCCACGTAGACACGACCGCCAGCGACAGCCGGAGACGAATCGACGCGTGCGCGTGTGGTGAACGCCCACAGCCGCTTGCCCGTTTTGATGTCGATCGCGTGAACCATCTTGTCGCGTCCGCCGACGATCACGCGGCCGTCCGCCACTGCAGCCGAGGAGTAGAACGGAAAGTGGCGGTGCGGATCCTTGTAGCGCCATATGACCTTGTGAGCTTTCAGATCGACCGCAAGCACTTCGTTGTCGTACGTGCCGTAATAGGCGCGCCCCTCGAGAATCGCTGGAGATGCGCCGGTGTACGCGCCAGAGGAGAGTGTGAACAGCTCTTTCCCGTCGTTCACGCGGATGCCGCGGAGAATCTCGTCGCAGCCGGCAATGTAGGCGATCCCGTCAGCCACGGCAGGCGTGCCGTGGACGTACCCATTGGTCCGCACTTTCCACGCGAGACTGCCATCCTTTGCGGCGACAGCGTACAGGTACGCGTCGTAGGAACCGATGAGCACTTTGTCGCCCGCGACCACGGGCGATGATTTGATTTCGGTGCCCGTTTTGAACGTCCACGCGGCCTTTCCCGTTGTCACATCAACGGCGTGCAGAACACCCGCGAGATCGCCGATGTAGACGACGCCGTTCGCGACGGCTGGCGACGATTCGCCGATGCCGTCCTCGGAAGCCTTGTATTTCCACTTCAGCGATCCGTCAGAGAGGCTGACCGCGTGCAGCTCACCGGTCTGCGAGCCGACGAAGACCACGCCATCGGCGATCGCGGCTGAAGAGTCGATGGCATCCCCGGCTTCGTAAGTCCAGAGCACCTTCAATGTCGCCGGCACTGTGGCGGCGGACGTGCCGTGGAGCGCCGACGTTCCACGAAATTGCGGCCACCGATCCGGCGGCGCCACCATTGGCGCCTGTGCGAGCGAACCCGAACCCGCCAGGAGAACGCAACCGATCAGAACTGGATACAGCCGTGCCCTGGCAACCGTGCGCAGCATCTATTTTTGTTCGGCCAACGCGAACAACTGGTTGCGATTGGTGATGAACAGCACACCGTTCGCCGGCACCGCGGTCGAGTACACCGAACTGCCCATGTTGTTCTCGGCCAGCACCTTCATGGCCTTGTCGGCGTTGAGTATCGTGATATCCCCATCCTCATCGCCGAGATACACCTTGCCATCAATGACCATCGGCGATCCCCAGATGGCTGCAAACATGTCATGCGTCCAGAAGGGTTTCCCGGTCTTGGCGTCGAGTGCGTGGAGGAACCCGCTGAAATCCGAGTAGAAGAGGATGCCGTTGTAAATGGCACCGGTCGAGATCGACCGGCGGATCTTGTCGTAGTGCCAGAGTTGGCCCGTCTTCGTGAGATCGCCCCGCTTGGTCGCGTCAATCGCGTAGAGATGCCCGACGCCTTCGCCGTGTTCGGGGTCTTGTCCGTTCGCGATGTACACAACGTTTTCATGGATGACTGGCGTACTGATGACTTCGTTTCGTGTCTTCGGCCAAACCGACTCTTTGGGATTGAGGTCGAATTCCCACAGTCGCTTGCCCGTCTTCGCGTCATAACCACGCACCCAGCCGTCTCCCTGTCCCACGACGACCTGCACGGTGTCGCCGACACGGCCGACGGCCGGCGAGGACCACTGGCCGTGCAGAATCTTTTCGCCAACTGGATTGTCTTCCCACACGAGTTTGCCGGTCGTCTTGTCGACCGCAATGATCGCTGGTGCGCGGGGCGACGGCACGTTGACGTGGCTCTCGTCCTGACCGTTGGAGGTGCTCACGAAGACCAGGTTGTCGTGAACAACCGGCGACGAGTTCGCCATGTTGTGCTGCTGGACGCCGAGCTCCTCCATCATGTCGTATCGCCAGACGATGTCGGCGTCGACGTCGCGCGACAATTTCTCGTCTTTCACGAGCCCGTCGTTTTCCTTGTCCCGGAATCCCTGCGCGTCAACGGCCATCAACTCGCCGCGGTTCGAGACGTAGTAAACGATACCGTTTTCCACGAGCGGGCTGGAGCAGACGCCTTGATAGGGCCAGTCGTTCGCGCGGCCGGCGGCAAGCTTGTCGTGTACGGCCTGCCACATGAACTGACCGTCAGACTCGCGGAACGCCATCAGGATGCCCTTGTCTCCCTTGACGGCTGGATCCCGCGGCGCTTCGTTATTCGTGCCGACGAAGACCATGCCGCCAGCGACTACGGGATTCCCGTAAGTCTGCGACCCGAACTCGGCGACCCATTTGACGTTCTTCTTGGCCTTCACGTCCCACGTCGTCGGCAATCCTTTCATCGTTGAAACCATGTTCCGATCGGGCGTGCCGCCCCACATGGGCCAATCGGTGTTGGCGGGATCCGACGCGAAGAGGACAATCGATCCGACGACGGCGGAGAGAAATAATGCGAATAGAGAATTTTTCATAACTATTGCCGAACTCCCGAGCTTAGTTCTTATTCCGGTACACCCGGATATTGTCGTAATAGATTTCGGATCCACCGCCGGTGCCATCCGGATTCTTCGGCTGCGAGTTCATCGCATCGGCGTAAATTCCGGGACTGCCCTTCACACTTCCGATCGGATCGATTCGTTCGATCGTCCACGTCGCCGGCTCCGGTTCTCCTTTTGGCCACACCTTGCCGCGCGCGCGGACCTGTCCCTTGTCGAGCCCCTGAACCTCGAGTTTCATGACGTACCACGTGTCAGGCTTCCACTTGTAATCGACACGCTTGGTTCGCTGCGTTTCGGGCTGCCACGGCTGGAGCTCCAGTCGCTGGTGATTGCCGAAGAGCACCAGCTCGTAGCGCTGCGCGACGATGCCGACGTCGGCGATCTGACGGCGCTTCTCCATGGAACGAACATCTGCTTCGATGGTGTAGTTACTCAGATCGGGAGGACCGAAGAACGGGCGCGTGCGCTTCGCAAACGCAAACGAATTTTCCGCGAGCTTCACCAGCACGCGGTTGCCATCGACCGCGCGGACCGTGAACTTCCCCGTCGCGTTCACCCAGTGTGCTGGCGGTGCATCGCCCGGGCCTTCGAAGTCGAACGTCCACGGCAGGTCCGGGATCACTCGGAGGCGCGCGGCACCAGAAACCGAACCCACCGAGGCCTTGACGAGGCCGGCTTGCGCGCCTGCGGATGCCTCAGGCGTAAAGCGGCCACTGTCGAGAGTCCCCTTGAGCCCTTCGAGCGTCCACGTGGCCGCTCCGGCGTTCGACACCGGCTTCCCGTTTGCGTCAAAAGCCTTGAGCGAAAACGCAATCGGTTGACCCGGCTTGGCCATCAATTCGGTCGGCGTGACGAGCAGCACGCTGGCTGGACCGGCGCTGGCGTTTGCTGATGGCGCAGACGATCCATTGGAGTTGGACGAGCGCGTCGAATTCGGTACCGCCTTCGGTCCGATGGCATAAATCGCGTCCATCGACGTCACGTAAATGCGTCCGCGCGCGACGATCGGCGATGCAATGATCTGTTCCGACTTCTGCGGCGTTCCCAGCCAATCCTGGTCCAGGATTTCCGCGCGATCCGCGTGCGGCCGCACGATGAAGAACTTACCGCCAGCGTCTCCAGTGTTCTCCGTCCCGACATACAGCTTTCCGTCGGCCAGCACCGGCGACGCCTTGGCAATCGTGCCAAGCGTCTGGTGCCATAGATGCTTCCCGGTCTTCGCCTCAAATGCCAGCAGCACCCCGCCGTTGTCGAGGACGTAGATCCGTTCTCCGTCGCTGACCGGAGACGCATATCCCGCCTGAACGCCACGAATCAGCCAACGGGCAGCCTTGTCCGTCAACATCCCTTTTGAGTTCGCGGGTACGGCGGCGAGCATGCCCATTTCATTCGTCTCGATGTTCTCTTCGCTGTGGCTGACGATCACGTCGGGACCGAGAACGAGCGCAGCCGTGTTCAACCCGCGCTTGCTGACGAGCCATTGCCACACTCCTTCGCCGGTCGCGACCTTGAGGCTGTGCATGGCACCGTCGCTGCCGCCAGTAAACAACATCCGTGTGCCCTCAACCTCGGCAATGAAGGGATTCGCGTAGATGGTGTCAGTGGGGCGTCCTTCTGGCGCGCTGAGCCAGATCGCCTGGCCCGTGGACTTGTCGAAGGAGATGAAACGGTGCGCGCCGCCCGCGTGCTGCCCCCAGAGAAATGTCAGCCCGCTCACGATCAGCTGATTGCCGTCGATCACAGGCGAGGACACGCGGCCGCCGTGAGTGGTCCACATCCCGAATTCTTCTGCGAGAGATCGTTCCCACAGCAGCTTGCCAGCGGGCGAAAACGCCATCAGCAAGCCGTTGCCGCTGAACGCGAACACATTGCCAGTCTCCGGATCGACGGCCGGGGACGCCCATGCGATTCGGTGGGGCGGAACATCGCTCGTGAAGATGTTGTACTTGTGCTCCCAGAGCACCTTTCCGGTGTCTGCGTTGAAGCACATCAGGCGCTCCTGCATGGATGCGCCGGTACCCGACGTGTTCTGCAGGTACAAGCGATCGCCAAAGACCACGGGCGCCGACCGACCGCCGTAAGGCGCCTTCCAGGCGAGGTTTTCGCCCGCGGTCGGTGACCAGGACGAAGGAAGTCCCGTCGCCTTTGACGCGCCAGTGCGTTCGGGACCACGCCATTCCGGCCAGTCGGTTTCGCTCAGTACCGCATCAGCCGACACGTTGAGCGCGACGACGGCCAGCAGCAGCGAAAGCCACAGGAAACGCGTCGAGGCTGCAGAGTTGGAAGTCAGCATGGCAATTTCTCTTAAGAATAGGTCGGCGGTCGGGCCGCTTTCAATTCTATTGGTTAGGACGTCTGGGACGGAGCGACCGTTTCTCAGCATTTCGTCACGGGTTCCTGGTCGCTCGTGACAGGCCAGCGGCCGACGGTCCCGTATCCGCACGAGCGCCGCGAACCGCTGCGTATAATTTCCCTTCTACTCGACAACGTTCATCCTTGCTTCGCGGGAGTCTTGATGCGCCGAATGTCCGTTCCAGTGCTCGTCTCGCTATTGCTGCTCGGCGGCCTCGTTCGCGCTGATGAGAACTGGCCGCAGTGGCGGGGCCCTGGCGGGCAAGGCGTCTCGGCTGAGGACGGCGTGCCTACCGACTGGCAACCCGATCGAAACATCGTTTGGAAGGTCGGCCTGCCGACTGGACACTCGTCGCCGGTTGTCTGGGACGACCGGATCTTCGTCACTGCCGCCGTCGAGGGAGACGTGATACCCGGTGCAAAGCCCGTCGAGCACATCGTAGACGGAAAACCCTGGGTGCATCCCGACAGTGTTGCTGGCGATCGGAAGCACACGCTGAAGCTGCTGGCCATCGATGCGAAATCGGGCAAGATTTTGTGGGATCGCACTGCCTACGAAGGGGCGGTTCACGACGCGCGGCATCGCCGCAGCAGTTTTGCAGGGCCCACGCCCGCGACCGACGGCAGTGTGGTCGTGGCGTACTTCGGTCCCGAGGGCCTCTACGCCTACGACTCGGCGGGAACGCTGCTGTGGAAATCGGTCGAGAAGTTCCCTACGCTCGGCCTTGGCACCGGCACGTCTCCCGTTCTCTACCAGGATCTCGTCATCGTGCAACGTGACGAGAACAACGGCGACCACTCTGCCATCGTCGCGTACGACAAGCGCACGGGAAAGGAACGCTGGCGTACGAAGCGTCCGGTGCAGATTAGCTGGGCAACGCCAGTCCTCGTGTCCGCGGGCGATCGCACACAGCTCGTGACGAACGGAACCGAACTCATCATCGCTTACGAGCCGTCATCCGGTAAGGAGCTCTGGCGCACCAAGGGCGTCGAGAGTAATGCCATCCACACGCCGCTCGTTGGGCATGGTCTGGTCATTGTCACGGCAGGGTATCCAGCAAAGAAAGTGATTGCGGTTCGCGCTGGCGACGTCGCCGACGACAAACGCGTCGCGTGGGAATATGCGAAGGGCACGGGTTACGTGCTGTCGAACATCCTGTACGAGGATTACCTCTACCTGTTGAGCGACAATGGCACTGTCACGTGTCTCGATCCTAGAAGCGGTGAGGTGAAGTACGAAGGCGGGCGTGTGCCCGTTCCCGCGCGGTTCATGGGTTCGCCTGTCGCGTTTGCGGGCTACATCGCGATGACGAGCGAGGACGGAGACACGTTCATGCTCAAAGCCGGGCCGTCGCACCAGATCGTGCGTACCAATTCGATCGACGAGCCGGTCTATTCCTCCCCAGCGATTTCGAACGGACGCATTTATATTCGCGGAGCGCACCATTTATTCGCGATTGGACAGCGATGACCTTCAACTTCCAGCTTCCAACCCCAACGCCGAACTTCCAACCTCCCAATTTGATCAGTTTGGGAGGTGGGCGTTGGGAATTGTGAGTTGACACTCGTCAGAAGAGCACCTTCACGCCGAATTGAATGCGTCGAGGCGATCCCGCCGACAAGATCTTTCCAAACGTGGGTGAGCCGAGGAAGGCGTCCGGCAAGTCGAGATTGGTCCGATTCGTGAGGTTGAAGATCTCGAGCCGAAGCTGGAGACGCGTGTCGGCTAGCGGGACCAACTTCGTAATTCCAAGGTTGAGGTTGCGATAAGGCGGTCCCTCCAGCATGTTGCGCCTTGCGTTGCCGAACGTGCCAAATGGCGGCATCGTGAAGGCCGCGACGTTGAACCACTGGTCCTCCGAGCGATCTCCGACAGGCAGCGACGGAGTCCCGCTGACATTCGGCCGATCGTTGGAGCCGAACCCGAGATTCGAACGTCCCGTGTTGCTTTGATCGATGTCGGGATGCAGAGCGACCGTAAAGGGCCGCCCGCTGTTCAGCGTCGCGATGACGTTGAGCTGCCAGTCATTGAGCCAGACGTTGCCACTGAGCGGCAAGGCATAGGACAAGCCCATCGAGAGTCGATGGCGAAGGTCGAAACTCGATCGCGCCTCCTCCGCGTCCGGGTCGTTGCTGTCCTGAGGGAAGTTCGGGTCACCGGTACTGGTGAAAAAACCGGAGGCGTTGTCCCTTGATTTCCCGTAGGTGTATGCGATGAGCGCGGTCATTCCGACGTCGGAGCGCTGCTGAAGTTTGATCTGCGTGGCGTGGTAGCGCGACGAGCCGCGCGACTCGATGAGCGTCACGTCGGCAAACAGCGGATTGGGTCGCAGATTCGGAAACACCTGGCTCGGCGCCGGCTGATTTGCATCCCGTGCGGAAATAAGGTCGTGACCCCGCGAGCCGACATA
>Ga0307408_100003950_pt1 | contig 10098 bp, 7 predicted proteins | sample 322Cmetagenome_FD_202116 | JGI IMG/M metagenome (GOLD analysis project Ga0307408, IMG submission 202116) | Maize rhizosphere microbial communities from greenhouse at UC Davis, California, United States - 322HYB-C-3 | ecosystem: Host-associated > Plants > Roots > Rhizosphere > Soil | place: USA... | reverse complement strand
GGATCCGTTTCGGTGGCCATGGCGGCCACGATGTGGCGGAGGGTTTCGAGTTCCTCGTCGGACCGGCGTTCCGCCGCCAGCCCGGCTGCCGGAACTTCAATGTGCGGGCGCGCCTCGGTCAGGTCCCGGGCCGAGTACTGGCCGAGGGTGAGGTCGTTGGCCACCTTGTTGGCGACGACGAACGTGCCCTTGCCCGTCTTGGTGACCGTCAGGCCCAAAGCAGTGCAGGAGCGCAGCGCTTCCCGGATGACCGAGCGGCTCACCCCGTACTGCTGTGCGAGCGTCGCCTCGGAGCTGAGCTTGCCGCCCACGGGAATCTGTCCGGCCTCAATGTCGCCGCGGATGGCGTTGAACACCGCCTCGGCAGCACTGAGCCGCGCGAGGGGGAGGGGAGCAGGCTGTCCTGCTGTCCGGCTGTCTGACAGGTTCACGCTTTAAATATGGCACCGGTCACAACTTGCTGTCAATCTTCGGGGTGAACGCCCTGGTGAACTCGGAGTAGTTCCATCAGAAACCGTGCCGTCTGAGCCGTCCGCCCGGTAGCCTCCTGCCATGGACGAATATTCAGAGGAACTGGTTGAGCTTGCTTTCATGGCCTTGGATCACGCGATCGACTCAGTGGTCTCGTCGGGCACCGACCTGGTGCCTTTTGTCATCCGGGAGCAGGCGGGCCAGCGGAGCCTGCAGCGCTACCTCGTTGGGAACCAGCTCGAGGCAGGCGTTGCCGCTGCAAGGCAGTCCATCAAGGAGGAGCCGCTTCCGGACCGCGTGGCCGTAGCCTGGGATGGCTACATGACCACGTCCGAGGGGCGGCAGGAGGCGGTCTTCGTCGAGTCCTACGAGAATGGCACGCCGGCAGGGTTCGTCATGGCCCAGCGCTACCAGCGGGCCGGGTTCCTCAAGAAGAAGCGTGAATCCGTTGGGAACCCCGCCCTTGTGGAGAAGAACACCGCGCCGCTTTTCTAAACGCTTTTGCGGCGGGCAGGAGAAGCCTAACCGTCAACTGACGCGGGCATGGTCCTCAATGGAACGCAGGATGCCGAACAGTTTCACAACGCCGTCGTCTCCGAACAGGATGTCCGGGCCGGAAGGCGCCAGTTCGTTGTACGGCGAGTCGAAGAGGGCTGCTGGGTTAACCTTGCCGTTTTCCACCAGGTGGTTGGTCAGGACCTGGAGGAAGTCGAGCTGCTGGGCTGTCAGGGTTGTGCCGGCAACAAATTCCCCGAGCGCTTCCTCTACTGCCTCGCGATCCAGGCCCACCAGCGACCGGACATAGAGTCCAAGCCCGTCGGCCGCAGCCCTGTCCAGGTCTTCCCGGGAACCGAGGCCGCTTTCCAGCAGGATCCGTTCCAGTTCGGACAGGTCCATGGCGGTCAGCTGCCTGTTCCGCCGCAGGCGCTGGATGGAAGCATGGTCCTGGTGGTCAGCAAGGTACAGGCGGATCTTCTCACGGTAGCGGGCCAGATCAAGGCTGCCATTGGCTGCACCCGTGAGCTCGATCTCCTCAAGTTCGCCGAGCTCATCCAGGAAGTTGGTGTAGACAACGTTCCGCTTGCGCTTCTCGATCAGGTGCACAAGTTCGCGGAGCCGCAGCCTGATATCTTCCAGCCATTCCGCTGAAACGGACTCCCACTCGGCGTCGTCCATGACGGCCTCGATCAGGGGCAGTTGCGCAGCAATGGCTGGAACGTCCGGCTGGTCCTGGAGGGCGGCGGCCACAGCCTGGACTTTCTTCCGGAACGGGCCCAGGGGCTGACCCTGCAGCGCTGCCAGTTCGGTCTGCAGCACGAGATAGTCGAAGCGTTTGGCTTCCTCAGTGTCCGGCAGGGCGCCGATGGGGGCGAGCCGTGCCACGTCTGTCTCGAGGGCATCGAAGTCCCCGGGGCCCAGCGAATCCCAAGCGGATGGTTCGGAAAACTTGTCCACCCATTTACGTGCCGGCTTGACCAGGAAATTCTCCAGCGGCAGCCGGCCCACCGTGTTCTTCAACGACTCCCGCACCCCAACAACGAAGGGGGAGCCGGAATCCCACGCGAGGTCCGCCGTCGTACGCAGCAAACGGACGCGCGTGGCGAAGGTGCTCTCCGCCAGGGACTTGCCCAGGGATCCTTCGTTGCCGGGCATGCCGGCATTGAAGTATTCGGCGTTGCGGCAGAGGTCGAAGATGAAGAAGTCCTTCTTGTCCTCGCCGGGACCGAAAAGGTCGGGGCAGAGGCGGGTGCCGCGGCCCACCATCTGCCAGAACTTGGTCTTGGACCGGACCATTTTGAAAAAGACCAGGTTGACGGCCTCGGGCACATCGATGCCCGTGTCCAGCATGTCCACGGAGATGGCGATGTGGGGGTTGCTGTCCCGGCGCGAGAAGTCGTCGATGAGGGTCTGCGCGTAGTTGACCTGGTAGGTGACCACGCGGGCGAAGTGGCCTTTGAGATGCGGGTAGTTCTTGTCGAAGCGTTCTGCGATGTAGTCGGCGTGCCGGTTGTTCTTGGCAAAAATGATGGTCTTGCCTAGCCGGTCGCCGCCCGCCACCTTGTGGCCGTGCGTCATCAGCACTTCGAGCGCCTTGTCCACGGTGTCGGTGTTGAAGAGCCAGGAATTGACGACGGCGGGGTCCACGGATTCGGGGATCTCGCCGTCCTCGTTCCAGTCGAGCTCGTCCCATTGCTCTTTTTCGTGCTCGGGAAGGTCGTCGTAGGCAATCCCTTCGTATGGGAATTTCAGCGGCACCGGCACCACGCGGGGCGGTACGAGGTAGCCTGCCTCGATGGCCTCGTTAAGTTCGTAGGCGAATGTAGGGACGTTGTCCTCAATGCCGAACAGACTGTACGTGTTGCGGTCCACCTCCGACTGAGGGGTGGCGGTGAGGCCGATCAGCAGCGAGTCGAAGTAGTCGAAGATCGCCTTGTACTTCTGGTAAATGGAGCGGTGGGCCTCATCCACGATGATGAGGTCGTAGTGGCCAACCCCGAACCGCCGCTGACCCAGCTTCCCTTCGGTCTGGTTGATGAGGTTCATCATCGTGGGGTACGTGGCCACGTGGATGCGGCTGTCAGTATCTTCTCCAGCGCCGAGAATGACCGGGCCCGAGCCGGGCAGGTGCGTCTTGAACGCATTGGCCGCCTGTTTCACCAGGGCCACCCGGTCTGCCAGGAAGAGAACGCGCTTGGCCCAGTTGGCTTCCTGCAGCAGTTTGGTGAGTGCGACGACCGTGCGCGTCTTGCCCGTCCCCGTCGCCATGACCACCAGGGCCTTGCGTTCGAAGCCGTTCTCGTAGGCCTCGGTGACGGCGCGGATGGCGTTGTGCTGGTAGGGCCGTTCTACGATTGCGTCGTCAATCTGCTGCTGCGCCAGCGGCTTCCGCGTCTGGCGGCGGTTGACGAGGAGCTGCAGCTGGTCCCGGGTATGGAAGCCCTGGACGGCCCGCTCCGGGTACATGGTGTCGTCCCAGATCCAGGTTTCGTAGCCAGACGTGAAATAGATGATGGGACGCCTGCCGTACCGCCGCTCCAGGCAGTCGGCGTACAGCTTTGCCTGCTGCTTGCCCACGTGCGGGTCCCTGGTGGTCCGCTTGGCTTCGACGACGGCGAGCGGCAGTCCGTCGGCGCCCCAGAGGACATAGTCCACAAAACCGGTGCCACCCAGGGTTCCGCTGGCGGTGGGCATGGTGTCCACCCTGAATTCGCGGTCCTCGGGGTTGTTGAGCGGCCATCCGGCTTCATGGAGTTCCATATCAATGAGGTGCCGGCGGGTCAGCGCCTCGTCGTAGTCGTGCTGGTCCGGGACCGCCTGGTTCTGCTGCTTGGTGGCGGCGATTTCGGCCTGCAGCTGCGCCAGCTGGGCGGCGAGGTCGGCCGATTCGGCCGCCGCCTTGGCCAGGGCCTCCTCCTTGGCCTTGAGCTCCTCCTCCAGTTTCTGGAGTGCCTCGGGGGAGTGCTGCTGGGAAGGTGCTGCGCTGACCGGGGCGAGGTGGCCGGCGTCGAACGCCAGAGACGGCGGCAGCTGGCTGCCGTTCTTCGCGTAGTTCCGTGTGAGCCAGTAGCAGACGTGGTGGAGCTCCCGGAGGACCAGTTCAGCGCCCTGAATGGTGGGGTTGACCGCATTGTGGACGGCGTTGTTGCCGGCCTTGCGGATGATGGTGAGCTTGCTGCCTATTGTGCCGCCCACCAGGCTCTTGAAGGCGGGCTCGTTGAGCAGGGCGTTGAGGTCGTCCTTGTACGGGAGGACCATTGCCGGCTCTACCTTGTAGAGCCATTCGACGAGCCGCTCCACGGTGTACCGGGCGTAGAACATGGAGGCGCGGGGGTCGATGCGGGCGAACTTCTCTGCCCGGCGGGCATGCTGGGCCAAGTCGGGCCAGTCGGCCAGCATGAATCCGAAGTTACTGCTCACTGCCGCTGCCCCCATGCAGCTTTCTCCGATCCGCGACGCAATGTTTTGCACTAGTCAACCATGCCGCAAACAGCAACAGGGAATGCTAGCGGGCTACTTTCGCCCCAGACGGCCGGTGGCTCTCCTGCCCGTGATCTGTGTCCCTCACGTCCTGCGCCTCGTTGTCGCTGAAGATGGCGCCCCAAAGAACTTCCGCGAGCCGCACAGGGGCGGCGATCAAGCCCAGAAGCACAGCTGTGGCAGGAATTAAACCGGATCCATCGGTGCGTTGCCGGAACAAGCCACCGATGACAAGCACGGCAGTGATGGCAAGCGTGACCGTAAGGATGCCCGTTCCTCTGGAAACGGCCAAGACGGCGATGAGCCACAAGGTGGCCGACGATCGGCTTCGGAGGGCGTTCCACCCTTGCAGCACGACGGCCACTGCAGCAAGCAAGACCAGAGCGGTGCACACTTCGGGCGCTAACCAGGACCTCGCCGCAATCCAGCTTTGGCCAACCTCAAACCAAGGTATCGATGCCCCCAGATAGTTCCCGCTCAGAGCAGATAGAACTGCAAGCGGTGGTTCGCCGCCACTCATGATTGCGACGATGGCCAGCAACGAAGCAGCAAATGTATAAAAAGCGTTGATGCGGCCTTCGAATTTCTTATCGAGCCCGGTGAGGATGTCCGAAATCATGTGCCCTGCCCTTCCTATGGTGGCTAGAACCTACCGGGCAGGGCCGACATCGTTGGCGGCTATAACGTCTATTCGAAGAAGTCCTCGTCCAGTTCCACCACGTCATAGCTCTGCTTCACTTGGACTCCCACGCGGTACTTGATCATGAGGCTGACCAGGCGGGCGGAGTCAATCAGGATGATGCGTGAAGGAACGTTCTTGGCGTATTGGCGGGCTCCGGAGGTGAAGGTGCTGGTGGTGATGAAGACCCCGCGGGACGCCCCGACGCCATGGAGCGCGCCCACAAAGGCTTGGATGGTTTCGCGACCGACCGTGTTGCCGTCGACATAGCGCTTGGCCTGGACATAGATCCGGTCGAGGCCCAGGGCATCCTGGTCGATGACACCATCAACGCCGCCGTCACCGGAGCCGCCGATACGACGCCCACGCTGTTCCGCCCCGCCGTAGCCCATCTTGAGGAGAAGCTTGACTACTGCCTCTTCGAAGAAGTCCGGGTGGCCTTCGCGCAACCGCTGGATGAGTGCTGCGCCGACTTCGTCGTGGATCCGGTTGATGCCGTCCTCGATCTGCTCCACGGGTTCCAGTTCTTCCACGGCCGGAAGGCTGGTGATCGATGCTTGCTGGGCTGGGATCCGCTTCTGCGACTTCGGCCAGTACTGGGCGAAAAGCTCATGTGCCTGGCTGTAGTTGATTCCATCCGGGTTGGCGTGAAGCCACTGCTTGCCGGCATCTGTGACACAGTAGTGGCCCTTTGCTGGCCGATCAATCCAGTCGGCGCGCGTGAGGTGGCTGAGTACCCACCCCATCCGTTGCTCGTAACGCAAACCGCCGGAATTGAGCGTTTCCAGTCGCGCCGATTCCGATAGGCCTGCCTGATCCGCCGCTTGGTGAAACAGCTCCTTGCGGTGCAGCGTTCTGCCATCCTCGAGGGCCCGCAGCACGGGAACAATCAGTGCAGGCCAAATCGGAACTTCGGTGGCTGTGGTTTCCGTTTGAACTTCCGACATCACAGTTCTCCTTTGAACGCTCGGTGCTGAAGTGACGCAAACAGGGAGTCCAGTTCCGCCAGATGCTTGCGGTGGAGCTCTATCAAGCGTTCGACCACGGCGACACGTGCCACAAATGTTTGCTGGAGGTCCAGCGGCGGAATTGGCACGTCAAGAGCGAGAATTTGTTGTTTTGTTATTGCCTCACGCGTTGCGCCACTGCCTGCGATGCCTAGTAGTTTGGCCTTCATTGCTGGCGCTAAGAGGGCGCGTTCCAAATATTCTGGAGTAACATCCGGAGTCGGCCGTATAATGCAGACATGCTGATTCACTCGTGCAGGAATCACAGTCTTCGGTGCTCTACAAACACGCGCCACTGAAGCGCCAGTGATGTTTAGTAGTACGTCGTTACCTTTCACGGTTACGACTTGAAGAGCTCGTGCTTGGTCGTCATCGATGAATGCGAGATCCTTTAGTAACAACTCTCCGTCACGGACATTCATACTGCGTATTAGAGCGACCTCAGTTCCTTTGTAGGCGTTCTTTCCACCTCGAGGAGTTGCACCGCTTCCCACTTTCGACGTGACGTCTCGTAGAGGTTGACGCGGCCATTCAACAGTTTTTGTAGGATCGCCAAACATGGAGTGGAAGATCGATTGAGGGAGGGTGTCGAGGTGGGCGAGAGCTTCGCGGCGCTCCGCGCGGAGCTCATCGGCCTTATCCAGAATTGCTGCAATCCGCCGCTGCTCGTCGAGGGGTGGGAGGGGAATCATTGTGTCAGCGACATATGAGGTCGGAACTCGTCGTTGGCCCCCGCTGCCAGTCATGCGAAGTTCGCCTGCAGCTCGAAATGCTGGTCTACGCAAGAAATGCAGGGCGTAACCCGCGTCAAGCTTTTCGCCCGGCCGCACCACATGGAACTCAGTCGACCCGGCACCGAGATCGTTCTGTATGGCGGCACGTCCGATCTTGCCGTTTTCAAAGCAGGGGGTGATCTTGGCGACCAACAAGTCATCCCGCCTGAAGGGTGTGAAACCCTTTCTGACTTGACTTACGGTACGGGGCTCCTCGTTGATTGTCTTTCCTGCTTCATCGCTCATGCTGGCCATGCCAACGAATGAAACAGGGTCGTCGAGTTGGATGGCCTTGTCCCACGTTGGATTTATTCGTGCGACATCGCCGAGCTTGACGAGCTTCACTTCAGTAGCTCCCGTAGTTCTTTCATGCCCTCACTGATCTCAGCTTCAAGTCCGTCAAGGGTCGCCAGAATGTCGGCCGGTTCGGCGTGCTCGACGGCTTCGTGCTCTATTTCCTTGTACCGGTTGAGCGACAGGTCGTAGTCGTTAGCTGCAATCTCGGAAAGCGGCACACAGAATGACTGGTCCGTACGCACACGCGCAAGCTCCGTCGTCGTACGTTCATTCCAGCGGGTGAGGACGTCCGGGAGGTCGGACGAACCGAGGGGAGTGCGCTTGTCGTCGAGACTGAAGCCGTCAGACTTCACGTCGTAGAACCAGACGTTGTCCGTGCCGCCGGAGTTGGTCTTGGTGAAGAACAAGATGGCCGTGGACACTCCTGCGTACGGCTTGAAGACGCCGGAGGGGAGCTTGACCACGGCGTCGAGCTTGTGGCCCTCGACGAGCATTTTCCGCAGCGACTTGTGTGCACCGGTGGAACCGAACAGCACGCCGTCCGGAACAATTACGGCCGCACGGCCGCCGGGCTTGAGCAGCTTGATGAACAGCGCCAGGAAGAGGAGTTCGGTCTTTTTGGTCTTGACGACGGTCAGGAGGTCCTTCGCCACGTTCTCGTAGTCCAGGCTGCCCGCGAACGGCGGGTTGGCCAGGATGACGTTGTACTTTTCCTCTTCCTCGGCGTGGAGGTCGGCGAGGGAATCGCGGTACGAGATGTCCGGGTTCTCCACACCGTGCAGCAGCATGTTCATGGAGCCGATGCGGAGCATGGTGTTGTCGAAGTCGAAGCCGTGGAATTGTTGGTTGTGGAAGAACTTGCCGCTCTCGTCGTTGGTGAGCAGGTTCGGGTTGTTCTTCCGCAGGAATTCGCCGGCCTGGACCAGGAACCCGCAGGTGCCCGAGGCGGGATCGCAGATGGCTTCCAGCGGCTTGGGCGCGGTCATGGCCACCATCAGGTCGATGATGTGCCGCGGCGTCCTGAACTGCCCGTTCGTGCCGGCCGAAGCAAGCTTGGACAGCATGTACTCGTAGAGGTCACCCTTGGTGTCCTTGCCGTCCATGTTGATGCTGTCGATGACGTCGACCACCTGCTTCAGGACGCCCGCGTTCGGGATCTTGAACTGCGCATCCTTCATGTGGTGGCTGTAAGTGGAGTCCTCCCCGTTAGCGAGCTTGGGCAGTTCGTTGCGCAGGAACGGGAAGATGCTCTGCGAGAAGACGGTGAACATCTCGGCCTGGGAGAAGTCCTTGAACCGGGACCAGCGAAGGTCCGAGTAGGGGCGGCCCTGCGGGTCCAGGCCGTCCGGGAACACGGCGTTCTGCAGCGGCTGGCCCAGCAGGTTGGCACGCTTTTCCTCCCGGGTATGGTTCTCGTCCAGGCGTTTCAGGAACAGCAGGTATGTGATCTGTTCGATGACTTCCAACGGGTTGGAGATACCGCCGCTCCAGAACGTATTCCAGACCTTGTCTACTTGGGACTTGATTTCACCTGTGATCACCCGAGTGAGTTTAGTGCCCCATATGGGGCAAACGAGTCCATATGGGCATTTTTCGGTACGTTCGTACCGAAAGTGCTCTTTTCGTGTAAGGCCCTCCTCCCGTATGATTGAACGAGGCACAGATCGGCACGTTCGTACCTAAGGAACCTACATATGGCCGACTCCCTTGCTGAAAACGTGGCAGCTGAGGTGCGCGCCCGCCGCGCCGTTCTCCGCCTGACCCAGCACGACCTCGCCCAGCTGGCCGGGGTGTCCGAGCGTTTTGTCCGCTTCGTGGAACAGGGCAAGCCCAGTATCCAGCTGGATTCGCTGATCGCGGTCCTTGACACCTTGGGGCTTGAACTGAACGTCACCACCCGGGCCAGCCAGGCCGCCCGTGCCCGTGCGGGAGCGGGAAGTGCTGAAGGCGCAACATCATGAGGCACCGGATCGCCGATATTTACAAGGCTGGCGTCCTGGCAGCAAGGCTGGAACGGTACGACGGCGGAACCCGGTTCAGCTACCTCCCCGCCTACCTCGCGTCCGGGGGACCCGCCGTCGCCTCCTCCCTGCCGCTCAGCCCCGAGCCTGTCCTGTCCGCCGCGGGGGCCGCCCCGCCATATTTCACCGGGCTGCTGCCAGAGGGCCGCCGGCTCAATGCGCTGCGGCGTTCCATCAAGACCAGTGCTGACGATGACCTGTCCCTGCTCATCGCCGCGGGCGCAAACCCGGTGGGGGATGTCCAGATCGTGGGCCACGGGGAACCGCTGGACCCCGATGAACATGCTGTGCAGCTGGACCAGAAACAGCCCGTGGATTTCGGCCAGTTGCTGGGTGATCCGGACCTGATCGACCCGGTGGCGCTTGCCGGCGTTCAGGACAAGCTGTCCGCAGGCATGATTTCGCTTCCGGTGGCCAGTGCGGGCAAAAGGTTCATCCTCAAACTCAACGCTCCGGAGTTCCCGCATGTGGTGGAGAACGAGCTGGTCATGTTCCGCTATGCCGCCAGGCTCCGGATTCCGCTCAGCCGCGTCCAGCTGATCCGCGACGTCGCCGGCCGGCCGGGCCTGCTGGTGGAACGCTTCGACCGGGTGCCCCTGCCCGGCGGAGGCCCGGATGACGTGCTGCGCCTGGCGGTCGAGGACGGGGCCCAGATTCTGAAGCTCTATCCGGCAGACAAGTACAACGTGGGGTACGGGCAGGTCTGCCACGCGCTGGCCGACCATTGCTCGGCGCCGCTTCCCGCACTCCGGAACCTCGCCATCCAGGGCGCCTTTGCGTGGCTCACCGGCAATGGCGACCTGCATGCGAAGAACGTCTCCATGGTCCAGCAGCCGCATGGCGAGTGGGCGATCGCGCCCGTCTACGACATC
>Ga0307408_100003949_pt1 | contig 10099 bp, 10 predicted proteins | sample 322Cmetagenome_FD_202116 | JGI IMG/M metagenome (GOLD analysis project Ga0307408, IMG submission 202116) | Maize rhizosphere microbial communities from greenhouse at UC Davis, California, United States - 322HYB-C-3 | ecosystem: Host-associated > Plants > Roots > Rhizosphere > Soil | place... | reverse complement strand
GTCGCCGTGGGGGCGCCGCGCGGCGCACGAGCGGGGTCTTTGATAACCGTTTGGTTAATTATGCCACCTTCCGGCGTCGCGCAGGCGCCGCGGGCGAGGGGCTGAGATAGCCGATGACGAGCTCGCCGATGTGCGCCAGTCGCGCCGCTCGCGCTCGCGGCGCGACGAGGTCGCGGCCGAAGATCGTCGACAGCGTGTGGCGGTTGGAAAGGTAGAAGTAGCCGAGCGACGCGATCGAGATGTAGAGCTGCACCGGGTCGACGCCGCGGCGGAACACGCCCTCGCGCGCGCCGCGCTCGAGCAGCTCGGTGAGGACGGCGATCAGCGGCGAGTGCATCGCGCGGATGTGCCGCGACCGCTTGAGGTAGCGCGCGCGATTGAGGTTCTCGGTGTTCAGCAGCGACATGAACTCCGGATGCGCGACGAAGTAGCGCCAGGTGAACGCGCACAGCTCGCGCACGCCGTCCGCGGGCGGGCGATCGAGCAGGTCGAGCTTCTGCTCCTCGCCGCGGATATGCGCGTAGGCCGCCTCGAGAACGGCCAGGTAGAGCGCTTCCTTGTCGCCGAAGTAGTAGTACAGCATCCGCTTGTTGGTCCGCGCGCGCGCGGCGATGCGGTCGACGCGCGCGCCACCGAGGCCGTGCGCCGCGAACTCCTCGGTCGCCGCCGCGAGGATCGCCGCACGCGTGCGGTCGCGGTCGCGCGTCACCGCCGCGGCGCGCCGTCGGGGCGCGTCGGACGCGGACGGAGCGGGGTCGCGCGGCATGCGCGCATGTTAACCGGTTGGTGAATTGGCCGGGCTTCGGGCAGCGACCGCGCCGCCCGCTACGACGCGCACGATTCGAGCGACCGCCGCTGGCGCTCGACCTCGCGCCGTCGCGCTCGATGACGGCTCGCCGAGATCCCGGCGTCGCTACGCGACGCGGACGATTTTCATCGAATTGGTGCCGCCCGACTGCCCGAGCGGCTCGCCGATCGTGATGACGATGAGGTCGCCCGATTGCACCTTGCCCGACTGCAGCAGGAGCTTCTCGGCCGAGCGCAGCACGGCATCGCGATCGCCCTGCTGCTCGAGGAACATCGGCCGGACGTTCCGGTAGAGCGCGAGCTTTCGCTGCGTCGACACCTCGGGCGTCAGCGCGTAGATCGGGCAGCCGGGGTTGTGCCGCGACATCCACAGCGCCGTCGATCCCGACTGCGTGAGCGCGACGATCGCCTTGACCTTCAGATGGTAGGCGGTGAACAGCGTCGCCATCGCGACCGACTGGTCGATCAGCGTGAACGTGCGGTCGAGGAAGTCGTCGTCGAGCTCGACGTCGTCGGACTTCTCTGCCTCGACGCAGATCTGCGACATCGTCTCGACGGTCTCGACCGGATAGCGGCCCGTCGCGGTTTCCGCCGACAGCATCACCGCGTCGGTCCCGTCGAGCACCGCGTTCGCCACGTCCGACACCTCGGCGCGCGACGGCACGGGGTTGAGGATCATCGACTCCCACATCTCCTTGGCGGTGATCAAGAGCTTGTTGTGCTCGCGCGCGAGCCGGATCATGCGCTTCTGCAGTCCCGGCACCGCGGCGTTGCCGACCTCGACGGCGAGGTCGCCGCGCGCCACCATGATCCCGTCCGACGCGTCGATGATCGACTCGAGCGATCCGATCGCCTCGGCGCGCTCGATCTTGGCGATCAGCTGCGCGCGGCCGCCGGCCGCGAGCAGCAGCTGGCGTGCCATGTACATGTCCTCGCGTGTCTTCGGGAACGACACGGCGAGGTAATCCGCCTCGAGCTGGACGGCCGTCTTGATGTCGTCCATGTCCTTGACGGTCAGCGCCGGCGCGGTCAGGCCGCCGCCGAGCCGGTTGATGCCCTTGTTGTTCGACAGCGTGCCACCGAGCTCGACCCGGGTCTCGATCCTCGACCCCTGCACGCGCACGACGGCGAGGCGGATCAGGCCGTCGTCGAGCAGCAGCACCGAGCCGGGCGAGACGTCGTGCGGCAGCTCCTTGTAGTCGAGCCCGACGCGCTGGTCGTCGCCGATCTCGCACTCCGCGTCCAGCACGAACGTCTGCCCGGGCGAGAGCGTCACCTTGCCGTCGGCGAACCGGCCGATGCGGATCTTCGGCCCCTGCAAGTCGGCCATGACGGCGATCTCCCGCCCCTGCTCGCGAGCGGCCGATCGCACGCGCTGTGCGCGCTCGAGGTGATCGGCCGACGACCCGTGCGAGAAGTTGAGGCGCACCACGTCGACGCCGGCCGCCAGCATGCGGCCGAGAACCTCCGGGTCGCTGCAGGCAGGGCCGAGCGTGGCGACGATCTTGGTCGAGCGGGACATGGCGGGGGTGCGCAGCGCGCGCGCGTCGGCGGGTTGGGGTGGGGCGATCGCGCGAAGCGCCTGCGCGGACGGGCGTCTCATCGATGGGCTCCGTAGCTTATCCCGCCGCGCGGGCTTCGAGCGCGGCCACCGCGGGCAGCTTGCGCCCCTCGAGGAATTCGAGGAACGCGCCGCCGGCGGTGGAAATGTACGAGATGCGGTCGGCGACGCCGAACTTGTTGATCGCCGCGATCGTATCGCCGCCGCCCGCGATCGAGAAGGCGTCCGATGCGGCGATCGCTTCGGCCAGCGCGCGCGTGCCGCTCGCGAACGCGTCGAACTCGAACACGCCGATCGGGCCGTTCCACACGATCGTTCCCGCGCGCGCCACCACCGTCGCGAGGTAGGCGACGCTTTGCGGACCGAGGTCGAGGATCAGGTCGTCGTCGTCGACGTTCTCGATCGCCTTGAGCTCGGCGGGTGCCTCCGCGGCGAAGCGCTTCGCGACCACCGCGTCGATCGGGATCGGGATCTTGCCGGGAAAGTCGTCGAGGATCGCACGTGCTTCCCCGACGAGCTCGGCTTCCGACAGCGACTTGCCGATGCGGCCTCCGGCCGCGGCGATGAACGTGTTGGCGATGCCGCCGCCGACGACGAGCACGTCGACCTTCGAGGCGAGGGCGCGCAGGATCGTGAGCTTGGTCGACACTTTCGAGCCGGCCACGATCGCCACCAGCGGACGGCGCGGATTCGCGAGCGCGCGCGTCAGCGCATCGATCTCCGCCGCCATCAGCGGGCCGGCACACGCGACCGCGGCGAACCGGGCCAGCGCATGCGTGGTCGCCTCCGCGCGGTGCGCGGTGCCGAACGCGTCGTTCACGTAGACGTCGCACAGCGCCGCCATCCGTCGCGCCAGCGCCTCGTCATCCTTCTTCTCGCCGGGGTTGAAGCGGCAGTTCTCGAGCAGTACCACCTCGCCGGGCGACAGCGCATCGTGCCAGGCGCCCCCGTCGACCCAGTCGCGGACCAGCGGCACGGCGATCCGCAGCCGCTCGGACAGCCGCTGCGCGACCGGCGCCAGCGAGTCGGCCGGCGAGAACTGACCCTCGGTGGGACGACCCAGGTGCGAGGTAACCATCACCGCGGCGCCGCGCGAAAGCGCGTCGCGGATGCCCGGGATCGACGCCCGGACGCGCGTGTCGTCGGTGATGCGGCCGGCATCGTCGAGCGGCACGTTGAGGTCGGCGCGGATCAACACCTTCTTGCCTCGTACGTCGACATCGGAAAGGCGCAGGATCGGCATGGCACCCTCAAAAGATCAGCGACATCAGGATGACGTCGTCGTAGACCCCGTCGACCTTGCGTCCCTTCGGCCAGCGGCCGCGCTCGACGAATCCCGATCGCCGGTACAGCGCGTGCGCTCGGTCATTGCTCGCATACACCGACAGCTCGACCTGTTCGAAGCGCTCGCGGGCGGCGGCCAGCGCCGCCTGCATGAGCGACGTGCCGATGCCGCGGCCGCGCGCCTCGGCGAGCACCCCCATGCCGAGCACGCCGACGTGCGCGTGCACGTGCCCCATCTTCGGCGTCACGTCGCACCAGCCGACGATGCGCCGTGACTCGTCGGCGACGTACTGCACGAACGATGCGTCGATGATGCGGGCGACGAACAGCGCCGTCTCCTGCAGCGAGAACGGTTGGGTGACGGCGAGGAAGAGGCGCTCGCGCGCCACGGCGCCGACGCAGTCGCGGAGGCCGGCGATGTCGCCGAGCGCAACGCGACGCACGTCGACGCCCATGCCGCCGCGCCCTATCTCGCGGCCATCAGCGCGACGGTCGTGTCGAGCATCCGGTTGCTGAAGCCCCACTCGTTGTCGTACCAGCTCGTCACCTTGACGAGCCGGCCGGACACCTTGGTCAGCGTCGCGTCGAACGTCGACGACGCCGGATCGTGGTTGAAGTCCGACGACACCAGCGGGGCCTTGGTATAGTTCAGGATACCCTTGAGCGGCGCCGTTTCCGACGCCTGCTTCATGATCGCGTTCACTTCCTCGACGGTCGTGTCGCGCGCGGCGATGAACGACAGGTCGACGATCGACACGTTGATCGTCGGCACGCGGATCGCGAAGCCGTCGAGGCGACCGTTGAGCTCGGGCAGCACGAGGCCGACGGCGGCGGCGGCGCCGGTCTTGGTCGGAATCATGTTCATCGTCGCCGACCGCGCCCGTCGAAGGTCCTCGTGGTAGACGTCGGTGAGCACCTGGTCGTTGGTGTAAGCGTGCACCGTCGTCATCAGGCCGCTGACGAGCCCGATCGATGAGTGCAGCGGCGCGACGAGCGGCGCGAGGCAGTTCGTCGTGCACGACGCGTTGCTGATGACCGTATGCGAGGCCTTCAGCGACTGGTGGTTGACCCCGTAGACGATCGTCGCGTCGACGTCCTTGCCCCCCGGCGCCGAGATGATCACCTTCTTGGCGCCGCCGCGAAGGTGCGCCGATGCCTTTTCCTTGGTGGTGAAGAATCCGGTGGACTCGAGCACGACGTCGACGCCGAGCGACGACCACGGCAGCTGCGCCGGGTCGCGCTGCGCGAGCACCTTGATGCGGTCGCCGTTCACGACCATCGCGTCGCCGTCGACGGCCACCGTGCCCGGGAAGCGCCCGTGGGCCGTGTCGTAGCGCGTCAGATGGGCATTGGTCTCGGGGCTTCCGAGGTCGTTGACGGCGACGATGGCGATGTCGTGCCGCTTGCCGCCTTCGTAGTGGGCGCGGAGGATGTTGCGCCCGATGCGTCCGTATCCGTTGATTGCGACTCTGATCGTCATGCTGCGCTCCGCGCTGGAGAGGATCGAATGTGCAAGGGTATCAGTGGACCGCGGGATTGGGCCCGGCCGCTGCGGCGAGCGCGTCCAGGTCGCGAAAGCCGTAGCCGACCTCGATGAGATCGATGCCGTCCCACTGGAACGCCTGCTCGGCGACGACCTCGCCGCCGAGGGCGTCGTAGAACAACCTGGCCGGCTGGTTCTTCGCGATGACCCATGCAATGAGGCCGCTCGCCCCGCGCTGCCTCTGCGCGGCGGCAACGGCGGCCACGAGGCGCCGTCCGATGCCCCGCCGCTTGTGCTCGGCCGCGAGGTAGATCGCCGACAGCTCGGCGTCGAATCCGTGTATCGGCGGGTGGCGCGCGTTCGCCGACGCGAAGCCGACGAGCGTCCCCTCGTCGAACGCCACGAAGACGCTCGCCAGCGGGCTCTGCGCGCCGATGATGCGCTCCCAGAACGCGGCGTTGTCGGCGACGTTCATCCCGTCGAGATACGCGTCCGGCATCATGCCGCGATAGGTCGACCGCCACGCGTCCACCCGCACCCGGGCGATCGCAGCCGCGTCGGCGGCAACGGCGGGGCGCACACCGACGGCGCTCACGAGCGGGCGAGCTCCTTCGCCACCGAGGCGACGCGCTCGGCGGTGAAGCCGAAGTGCTTGAACAGCACGCCGGCGGGCGCGGACTCGCCGAACCGATCCAGCCCGACGACAGCGCCGCGCGCGTCGTCTACGCTGCCGACGTACTTGCGCCAGTAGTCGGTAACGCCCGCCTCGACGGCGAGCCGCGGCACGCCGGGCGGCAGCACGCTCGCACGATAGCCCGCGTCCTCGGCGTCGAAGCGGCTGGTGCACGGCATCGAGACGACGCGGACGTTGACGCCGTCCACGGACAGCGACTCGCGGGCAGCGAGCGCGAGCGGCACTTCCGAGCCCGTGGCGATGATGACCACGCGCCTGCCGCCGGCTCTGGCGAAGTCGGCGAGCACATAGCCGCCGCGCCGGATGTTGTCGACGGTGGCGTCGTCGCGCTTCGCGAACGCGACGTTCTGCCGCGACAGCAGGAGCGCCGACGGGCCGTCGGCGCGGCGGATCGCCTCCGCCCACGCGAGGGCCGTCTCCACCGAGTCGCACGGCCGCCAGACATCGAGACCGGGGATCAGGCGCAGGCTCGACGCATGCTCGACCGCCTGGTGCGTCGGTCCGTCTTCGCCGAGCCCGATCGAGTCGTGCGTGAACACCAGCACGTGGCGCAGTCGCATCAGCGCCGCCATGCGGATCGCGTTCCGCGCGTAGTCGCTGAAGACGAGGAACGTTCCCTCGTAGGGCAGGAAGCCGCCGTGCAGTGCGAGCCCGTTGCCGATCGCGACCATCGCGAACTCGCGCACGCCGTAATTGACGTAGTTGCCGGGCGCCTCGCGAGTCACGGCGCGCGTGCCGGACCAGTTGGTGAACACGGAGCCGGTCAGATCGGCCGAGCCGCCGATCATCTCGGGGAGCGACTTCGCCAGCGTCTCGATCGCCTGCTGCGAGGCCTTGCGGGTGGCGATCGTCTCGCCTTTCGCGCTCTGGCTGGCGACCAGCGCCGCAACGGCGGCGTCGAAGCCCACCGGCAGCCGGCCCGCGATCCGGCGTTCGAATTCGGCGGCGAGTCCCGGGTGCGCCGCACGGTACGCGGCGAAGCGCGACTGCCAGTCGTTTTCCATCCGCGCACCGCGCTCGCGCATGTCCCACGCCGCCTTGATCCCTGCCGGGATGGTGAAAGGTGCATGCGGCCAGCCGAGCGCCTCGCGTGTCGCGGCGACTTCCTTGTCGCCGAGCGCCGCGCCGTGGCAGTCGGCCGTCCCGCATTTGTTCGGCGCGCCCTTGCCGATGATCGTCTTGCAGCAGATCAGCGTCGGCCGCGCGGTTTCGCGCCGCGCCGCGTCGATCGCTCGACTCACGGCTTCGACGTCGTGGCCGTCGACGTCGGGCACGACGTGCCAGCCGTAGGCGGCGAAGCGCTTCGGCGTGTCGTCGGTGAACCAGCCGTCGACCTCGCCGTCGATCGAGATGCCGTTGTCGTCGTAGAACACCGTGAGCTTCGCGAGGCCGAGCGTGCCCGCGAGCGAGCAGGCTTCGTGCGAGATGCCTTCCATCAGGCAGCCGTCGCCGGCGAAGGCCCACGTGCGGTGATCGACGATCGCGTGGCCGTCGCGATTGAACTCGGCGGCGAGGAGCTTTTCGGCCAGCGCCATGCCGACGGCGTTGGCGAGGCCCTGCCCGAGCGGGCCGGTCGTCGTTTCGACGCCTGGGGTGACGCCGACCTCCGGGTGACCGGGCGTGCGCGAGCCCAGCTGGCGAAAGCGGCGGAGTTCGTCGATCGGCAGGTCGTAGCCCGAGAGGTGCAGCAGCGCGTACTGCAGCATCGAGCCGTGGCCGTTGGACAGCACGAAGCGGTCGCGGTCGGCCCAGCGCGGATTGCCCGGCGCGTGCTTCAGGTGGCGGGTCCAGAGCGCGACGGCGATCTCCGCCATGCCCATCGGCATGCCCGGATGACCGCTCTTCGCCGCCTCGACCGCATCGACGGCGAGGACGCGAATCGCGTTCGCGAGGTCGCCATCGCGCACGGCCGGCCCGGCGTTCGTCGCGGTGGAGGCGTTCGTGGCGGGGCTGTCGGGCATGGGGAGGGACCGTACGGGCAATCGATCGGACGCGAGCCGAGGCGGCTGCGCCGGTGCGACGGACGCGAGCATCCTGCGCGAGAGGCGTCGCGGCTTTCGGGAGAACTTGAAATTATCGTCAATGCCACCATTTCGTGCAATAATCCGCTGCTTTTCCCACGCGTTCGCGTTGCGCAGTCCTACGCGTGGGCGCAGCGGTTGTTGGTAAGTTCGAAGGCTGTAACGGGGGGCCCAATTCGCTAGCTGAGGCGGGCCGTTTCCTTGGTGGGGTTGCCCTATTTCCGGCGGTCGCGAGCACGGTGCCGGGGTGGGGCTTTTCCTTTTGGGGAGACGACTGATGGACGGAATCCATCTGCTGGGCGAGTGGTACGGGTGCCCGGCTGACACGCCTGAGATGGTGAACGCGGTCGCCCTGCGCGCGGCGTGCATCGACGCCGTCACGCGCGCGGGGCTGACGATCGTCGGCGATCGCTTCCACCAGTTCGAGCCGCAGGGCGTCACCGGCGCGGTCATCCTCGCCGAGTCGCACCTCGCGATCCATACGTGGCCGGAGATGGGCTCGGTGACGATCGACGTGTACGTCTGCAACTACACGACCGACAACACCGACAAGGCGCGCGCGGTGTTCCGCACGCTCGAGCGCTGCTTCGGGCCGCTGCGCGCGCACGTGCAGGCGATCCGCCGCGGCGACGTCGACGTCTCGCACGCGGGCGAGTCGCGCATGCACGCGGCGAGTCACGCCGGCTGAGCGGCGGCGCGGTGTTCCGGCGATGAGCACGAACGACGGCGCCGGGCGCGGCGATCTCGCGCCCGGCGCGATGACCGAGTACCTGACCGACGACTGGGGATTCTTCATCCGCAGCGCGCGCGCGCTCGAGCGTTTCCGCTCGCCGTTCCAGTCGGTCGAGGTGCACGACACGACGCCGTTCGGCACGCTGTTCCGGCTCGACGGCTGCTTCATGACGAGCGAGAAGGACGAGTTCTTCTATCACGAGAACCTCGTGCACATGTCCGCGCTCGCGCATCCGGCGCCCGAGCGCGCGCTGATCATCGGCGGCGGCGACGGCGGCTCGGCGGAGGAGCTCCTCAAGTATCCGTCGATGAAGTCGGTCACGCTGTGCGAGATCGACCTCGCCGTCGTCGACATCGCGCGGAAGCACCTGTCCCGCGTGCACCGCGGTGCGCTCGACGATCCGCGGCTCGACCTTCGCATCGGCGACGGCCTCGAGTTCGTGCGCGACGCGACCGACCAGTACGACCTCATCGTGCTCGACCTGCCCGACCCGATCGGCCCGGCCACGGCGCTGTACACGCCCGCGTTCTACCGGTCGTGCGCCGCGCGGCTGTCGCCGGTCGGTGCGCTGACGCTGCACATCGCGAGCCCGATCGCCCATCCCGGCCGCATCCGCGAGGGCCTGACGTCGCTTCGCGCGGCGTTCCCGCTGGTGACGCCCTACCTCGCCTCGATTCCGCTCTACGGCGGCATGTGGATGATGGCGTGCTGCAGCGTCACGCTGGATCCGCGCAAGCTCACCGCGCACGACATCGACCGGCGCATCGCCCAGCGCGGCATCGGCGACCTGCAGTACTACAACGGCGACGTCCATCGCGCCGCCCTCGCGCTGCCGAACTTCGTCCGCGAGCTGACCGGGACGCGCTGACGCCCCGCGCCGGCGCTCCCGGCATTTCGCTTCCGGTTGGCTGACAGCGCCTCGCGGCCTGCGATGGATTATCGCGGCCGCGCGAATCCGCGATCGTTGCTAGCGTGACGCGCCTTCCTCGGTGCGTCGGTCCGGCGACTGGCCGACCGGCGCGTGCTTGAAGGGGTCGGCGAAAGCCCCGACCTATCGGATGACACGATCATGACGACGACCGCGATGACCTCGATGACCCAAGCGCTCGACAGCGCCGACTTCGTGCTGTTCGAAGGCGTGGTGTTCGAGACCGAGTACCTGCGCGTGCCCGACGAGGACATCCGCGCCGACGACGTCGTCCTGGAGGCGCGCCGCGGCGAGGACGAGATCTCGCTGACGTTCGAGGAGATCGATGCGGCCGAGCCGCTGGGCGAGGGCGCGTTCCGCCTCAAGAACGGGGCGCTGCTGCGCTTCCTCGCCCAGGTGACGCTGCACTAGCCCGCAGCTGCCGAACAATCGCGGCCCGCTTCGAGCGGGCCGCTTCGCATCCGGGCTGCCTCAAGCGGCGTTACGCCGCAACACGAAATCGTAGACGGCGGCGAGCGCGTCCGGCTCGCTCGCCGACGGGCGCATCGTGAACTCGAGACGCGACCGCGTTTCGCGCCCGGAGAGTCC
>Ga0307408_100003947_pt1 | contig 10100 bp, 11 predicted proteins | sample 322Cmetagenome_FD_202116 | JGI IMG/M metagenome (GOLD analysis project Ga0307408, IMG submission 202116) | Maize rhizosphere microbial communities from greenhouse at UC Davis, California, United States - 322HYB-C-3 | ecosystem: Host-associated > Plants > Roots > Rhizosphere > Soil | place... | reverse complement strand
AGTCTAATTGCCTCACCATTAGGTGCAATGGCTGGGAAAAAGGTGAATACCAATATTTTACAAATAGTGTTGGCATTATTAATTTTAGCAACAGCAACAAAAATTTGGATGGATATATTATTATGATTTATTATTGAAGAGATAACTCATCATTAAATTGATGAGTTCTTTTCTTATGCTTTTTGTAATATTTAATTTTCAATATCATAGCCCCAATCATTCATACCGCCTGCCATGTTATAAATATTAGCAAAACTATTGCTTGTTAATATTTCACTAGCTTGTGCAGAACGATTCCCACTGCGGCAGACTACCAAATAGGGTTCTTCTTTATCTAAATCATTCAATTTATTTTCTAATTCTTGTAGCGGTATCAATATTGCATTAGGAATGTGGCCATCTTGATACTCTTCAGGGGTTCTAACATCTAGTACAACTACTTCGTTGTTGTCGATAAGTTGCTTTGCTTCCTCTGTGGTTACATTTCTGTATCCTTCGGAACCAATTCCACATGCAGAAAGGATTACTACAAATATTATTATTAATGCGTGCTTGAATTGATTCATTTTATGTCCTCCTATAAGTGTTAACTGCTCTCAGTATACCTTATAGGGTAAAGGTATACTCGTGTGAAATTTGAAGAAAAAGTGAACATTTTCATGTTTAGATGACTGACCCTTTCTACGTCTCTAGCCCTATTCGAAAATCAAGCTCAGGCTCAATTATATGTAACTTTGAAAAAAGGTAAGATGATATCAAGAAAGCAAAGGAGGAAACAAAATGAAAAAATTTGGTTTAGTTTTAGCAGGAGGAATTGCAGCCATCATCTTACTTTCTACAATTGGTCCGATGGTGGGGTTACTAATAAGTCTGGCGGTTTTATATTTCATCTACAAACAGTTTTTAAAAGCAGAATCAACAGGATGGAAAATTACGTTGGGGATTTTCGGGATTATTTTTCTAATGGCTTCTATCTCTAATGCACCTGCCATTATCGGTGTAGTTGCTGCTTACATTCTTTACCTAATCTATAAAAACTGGAATTCCAGCAAACACTCTATCGTTAAAGAAGAATCTGATCCATTTGTAAATTTTGAAAAACAATGGAATGAAATAAAAAACTACTAATCAAAGGAGAGAAATTAAAATGACAAATCTTTTCACAAGAATTAAAGATACTGTTATCGCAGACTTAAATGAGGCAATTGAAAAAAAGGAAAAACACAATCCGATTGCGTTACTTAATCAATACCTTCGCCAGTGCGAACAGGAAACAGAAAAAGCTGCAAAGTTCTTGGAGCGTCAAACTGCACTTAAGGATGAGTTTACAAAAGAGCTGTACCATGCGGAGCAGCTAGCCGAAAAAAGGAAGCATCAAGCTGAAATTGCTTTAAAAGCAGGAGAAACAGAGCTTTATCAATTTGCTTCAGATGAGTATGAACTATATTCAAATCGCACAGAAAGATTAAGAGCATCCCTCGAGCAAGTAAAAGTTCAGTTAGGCGAACTAGAAAGAAAGCATGGCGAGATGAAGAACAAACTAAAAGATATGCAGCTTCGCCGGATGGAACTGATGGGACGTGAAAACGTAACAAGAGCGAACCATCGAATCAATCAAGTTTTAGATACAAACAATTACTCAGATAAATCATACTCACGTTTCGAAGAAATTGAAAATTACATCGACCGACTCGAAAATCAAGTTAATCGTTCATATAATCAAACAACGATTGACGCACGTATAGAACAATTAGAAAAGGAAATTAAACATTCTAATTAGAAATAGCTCAAAGCAAAACGCATGGATTAATGGATCCATGCGTTTTTGCAATTATTGACTTTGTTTATTTATCCACTTTATATAATTGTCCATCACCGTATCAATAAACTGAACAGTTGGCTCATGAACAAGTTTTCCAGATTCGTCGAGCTTTTCATGAACAGCTCCAATAAATACTTCATTTCCTGGTAGTGTTAGTGCAGAAATTCCAGGAGAATTTAAAATCTGTCTTAAATGCATTTGTGCTCGGGCGGTTCCTAATATCCCAGGGGAACTGCCGACAATCATGACAGGTTTGTTCACCATTACTTTATCAACACGGGAAAACCAATCAATCGCATTTTTTAAAAAAGCAGGAATAGAATGGTTGTACTCAGGTGTAACAAAAAGAACACCGTCACTTTCAGCAACCTTATTCTTAATCTCTGTTACGATTTCTGGAGGTGTCAGCTCATCATCCTGATTATACATTGGAAGGTTTTCAATAGGCAAAATCTCAATCTCTGCGGTTGTTTGATAACGATTTTGCATGTATAATGCTAATTTTTTGTTAAATGATTCCTTCCGATTACTACCCACAAGTGCTACGATTTTCACACATATCTCTCCTTTCATGTCTGTATTGATATTATCATTAAAATGATTGTAATCCATATTCAGCGACTCGGGGAAAACGTAATGGTGCCAAAGCATTAGAAAAAATGAAACCTTGTTCCTAATTTATCGTATAATTAAAAGGAAGATTTTACATAATTTGAGACAGGGGTGTTATGGATGGAAAGTCAAACAGAAATCATTACAAAAGATCAAAAGCCTTCATTATTAGGAATGTTTACGAGTCCGGGTGAACAATTTGAGAGGATTAAGCAGTCTCCAAAAATCTGGGTGCCGCTGTTAATTGTAAGCATCCTTTACACAATCGGGATGACTTTAATGGCGTTATCAATGGACGCATCCACGCTTATTGAACAAGGGGTTCCGGAGGACCAAGTAGACTTGGCATTAGGTTTTACAAAGGTTACCGTTGCCATAACAGGTATCCTTACACCCATTATTGGTGTTCTCATTAGCAGTACAATCCACTTAATTATTACCAAGATTGCTAGTTCACCAGTAACTTTTAAACAATTATTTTCAATGAATACGTACATCATGGTAATCGGTGGTGCAGGAGTCATACTAAATACAGCGATTAGATATGCCATTGGTGGCAATCCAGAAATATATGTTACTAGTTTAGCAGGCTTACTAAATCAAGAAAAAGCGGGTATCTTGGGTTCATTTGAGGTTTTCGCAATCTGGACTATGATTGTAACGGCTATCGGACTTCATAAAACAGCACAATTATCTAAGGGACTTGCATGGACAATTACGATTGTCTTCTTCTTAATCGGAATTGGCTTTGCCTTAATCGGCAGTCTTCTGCAAGGAGCGCCAATCCTATAATGAAAAAGAAAACATGGATTATGATTAGCGTGGTCAGCCTGGTCATCATTATGATTTCCATCAGTGTTTACCGGGAGGTTTTTGCAAAAGGAACTTCCGTTGAAACGACTGAAATGAAGGAGGAGGAAATTTCCTCCCTTTTAATGATTCCAGGTACAGTTAAACTCGAAGTGGAACAAATCATTTATGCATCTCCTGAAAAAGGAGAACTTAAAGAGTTGCTAGTAGTAGAGGGGCAGGAAGTAAAGAAAGACACGGTAGTAGCAAAGCTTCAAAATCCACAGCTTGAACTAGAAATGGAGCAAAATAAGCTGTCTATCGAATCTGCTAATTTGAAAATAAACCAACTTGATAAACAATTGAAGCTTTTAAAAGAGAAAGAAAAAACTCTTGCAGATCAGGTGGGGAAAGAGGATGCAAAAAAACAGCTTGACCCTGAATATCAGCAAATAGAAATGGAAAAGAAGCTCGCTAATTTAGAACTGAAGCAAACAAATCTTCAAAAGGAAATGATTGATAAACGACTAAGTGAATTGGAGATTAACAGTACAATAGATGGTGTTGTCCTATCGGTTCATAAACCAGATTCATCCTCTCTTGAAAACAGCATGGCTGAGCCTATCGTACATATTGGTAAACTTGATGCAATGATAGCAACTGGTCTGTTATCTGAATATGACACATTGAAAGTAAACAGTGGACAGAAAGTTACTCTTCGCTCAGATGCCGTACCAGATCAAGAATGGCAGGGAGAAATTACAAAGATTTCTCTGCTGCCTGTACAAAACCAAACAGCTCTCCAAAGTGGAAGTCAGGCTGTTCAGTATCCATTAACAGTAAAACTTACAGGTGATAGTAAAGCATTAAAGCCAGGTTTCCAAGTAATCATGGAAATTGAAACAGACCAAAAACAAGCAAATGTTCTCTCAATAGATGCTTTATATGATGATGGAGATCAGCCGCATGTTTATATTGTTAAAGATGGCAAAGCCATTAAGAAAAACGTACAAACGGGTATTACTTCTGGGACGAGGATAGAAATTTTAAAGGGTATATCTAAAGAAGATCAAGTTATCATTAACGGACCTAATTCAATAAAGGACGGTATGGAAGTGACCGTAAAATGATACAGCTAGAATCAATTACCAAAACTTATTTGCTTGGAAAAGAAAGCGTTAATGTATTAGATAATATTAGTTTAATAATAGAACAAGGTGAATTCGTCGCCATCATGGGTCCCTCAGGTTCAGGAAAATCAACTTTAATGAATATGATTGGCTGTCTGGATAAACCAACTACTGGGACCTACACGTTAAGTGGAGAAAATGTTTCTCATTATAGTGATAATGAACTTGCAAGGGTTAGGAATCAATCGATTGGATTTGTATTTCAGCAATTTCATTTATTACCCCGTTTATCAGCTTTGAAAAATGTCGAGCTCCCGATGATTTATGCCGGAGTATCCAAATCCGAACGTCAGACAAGAGCAGTAGAAGCACTAAGAAAAGTGGGATTATCTGACCGTATGGATCACCTCCCAAATGCCTTATCCGGCGGACAAAAGCAGCGTGTTGCGATTGCGAGAGCCATAGTTAATAAACCAAAGATCATTTTAGCAGATGAGCCGACGGGTGCACTTGATTCAAAGACAAGCATCGATATTATGGAGCAATTCAGGGAACTAAATGAAGAAGAAGGCGTTACGGTAATCGTTGTTACCCATGAATCTGAAGTGGCAGCGTATGCGAATCGTACGATTTACGTTCGAGATGGTATGATTCAACTGCTTCCTGCTTCCATTAAGGGGGCGTCTGAATGAGTTTTATGGAAAACCTGTTAATGGCATTAAGCTCGCTAAAGGCTCATAAAATGCGAAGTATTTTAACCATGCTCGGAATTATTATTGGTGTTGGAGCAGTAATCATTGTAGTGGCAATTGGTCAGGGCGGAGAAGCGATGCTTAAAACACAAATTACCGGTCCAGGAAACACGGTAGAACTGTTCTATCAGCCTTCCGATGAAGAAATTCGATCAAATCCAAACATTTTCCTGCAGGCTCCGTTTAAACAAGAGGATATTCGGGCTCTTGACCAAATACAAGAGATAAAAAGCATTGTCGCTTCTAGCACTCAAATGTCATCTGTTAGATTTCAGCAGGAAACTGCTGATGTGTCTTCTACAGGTATCAATCAGGCCTATTTAAAATTGAACGAAATGAATGTTGAAAAAGGGAGAAGTTTTTCCACTTCAGATTTTCTAGGCGGCCGTAGAGTAGGGTTAGTTAGCCATGTCATCCAGGAAGAATTATTTAATGGTAATAATCCTGTTGGAAAAGTTATCAAAATGGCAAATCAGCCAATAGAAATTATCGGTGTTTTAGAAAAACCAACAGGTCTTCTATCATTTAGTTCATTGGAGGTTTATCTTCCCTTCCAAACATGGCGGACAATTTATGGCAGCAGTGACTATACCCAGGTTACTCTGCAAGCCGACTCGTCTGACGAGTTGCAAATTGCAGGTAAAAAGGCTGCAAGACTATTAAACAATATGCATAATACAGAAGATTCCTATCAGGTCCTTAATATGGAAGAAATCGCAGCAGGGATTGGCCAGATTACAAGAATTATGACCTTAATAATTGGAAGCATTGCTGGTATTTCGTTGTTCGTTGGCGGTATTGGTGTTATGAATATTATGCTCGTTTCCGTAACGGAGCGTACGAGAGAGATTGGAATACGAATGGCGCTAGGTGCTACAAGAGGCCAGGTATTAACTCAATTTCTTATTGAATCGATGACACTGACACTAATCGGCGGGATTCTCGGAATTTTTCTTGGCTGGGGAAGCGCTAGTATTGTCAGTTTCTTTGCAGGATGGCCATCCTTGATATCGTGGCAGGTTGTGTTAGGCGGTGTGGTCTTTTCGATGGTGATTGGAGTTGTATTTGGACTCCTTCCAGCAAATAAGGCTTCAAAATTAGACCCTATCGAATCACTTAGGTATGAATAAAAATTTTGTTTGAATATTCAGTAAACATATACTATAATAATTTCAACTCAAGGTATGAGTAAAATAATAGTAGTAGGGAGACGAGCTCAGTATGGAAAAAGTTAGTGTAGAAAGTAGAGGTTATTTTGGTGAGTTTGGCGGTAGTTTTGTTCCTGAGGAGCTTCAAGTTGTAATGAACGAGTTGGAAGCACAATTTTCAAAGTATAAGGATGACCCAGATTTCATCGAGGAATTCAACTATTACCTCAAGGAATATGTTGGACGTGAAAACCCGCTGACCTATGCAGAGAATTTAACAAAACAAATGGGTGGAGCAAAAATCTATCTAAAACGAGAAGATTTAAACCATACTGGTGCTCACAAGATTAATAATGCAATCGGCCAAATATTATTGGCAAAAAGAATGGGTGCAAAGCGAATTATTGCTGAAACGGGGGCAGGCCAGCATGGTGTTGCAACGGCAACTGCATGTGCCATGTTTGGAATGGAATGTATTATTTATATGGGGAAACTAGACACGGAGCGTCAAGCTCTAAACGTCTTTAGAATGGAACTATTAGGGGCAAAAGTTATTCCAGTCGAGAAAGGGCAGGGCCGTTTAAAGGATGCCGTGGATGAAGCATTGGCTGACTTAGTTCAAAACTACGAAACTACCTTTTATTTATTGGGTTCAGCTGTTGGGCCACATCCATACCCATCTATGGTAAAACATTTTCAAAGCATCATTAGCGAAGAATCAAAACGCCAAATCATTGAAAAGGAAGGAAGGCTCCCAACTGCGGTTATTGCCTGCACTGGCGGTGGCAGTAATGCTATTGGTGCCTTTGCTCATTATATCGATGAGAAATATGTCCGCTTGATTGGAGTGGAGCCGGAAGAAGCACCAACCTTAACAAAAGGAACCCCAGCAGTCATTCATGGTTTTAAATGTTTGACGTTATTAGATGAAGATGGTAATCCTCAGCCAACCTATTCGATCGCAGCAGGGTTAGATTATCCGGGTGTTGGCCCAGAGCATAGCCACTTGAAAACTACCGGAAGAGCGGAATATGTTACGGTTACTGGGCAAGAAGCTTTGGAAGCATTTCTGCTTTTAAGTAAAACAGAAGGAATCATTCCAGCGTTAGAGAGTTCCCACGCTGTTGCGTATGTTATTAAACTAGCAAAAGAGTTATCGAAGGATGACGTACTGGTTGTAAATTTATCAGGTCGTGGTGACAAAGATGTGGAGCAAGTATTTAATATGTTGAAAAAACAATAGGTATACAAAAGACGTATCTGACAACGATACGTCTTTTTGTTATTTATTCGAACAATGGGAGAATGAACTTGTAAATCATAGGAAAAAGTGAGAATCTTGATTCGGGGAAGTAAATAATAAAAGACTCCCAGCAGGAGTGACATAGATGATAAAGAAAAAAATACGCCATATTCAACGTTATCGAGACATTGTATATGCTTTTACCAAGTATGGCTTTGGGTTCGTTATGAAAGAGTTAGGGCTTCTTGATTTGTTATCAGTTCCAAAGCGAGTATTTGTTGAAGGAAACCAATCACGAAATAGCAGAACAACAGGAGAACGAATTCGGATGTTTCTCGAGGAACTTGGTCCAACTTTTGTGAAAATTGGCCAAATTGCCAGCACTAGACCGGATATTATTCCAGCCGATATCCTTCAAGAACTGGTTAAGCTTCAAGACAATGTTTCTCTTTTTTCATTTGATGAAGTGAGAAGAATTGTAGAAGAGGAAATGGCTGATTCTCTCGAAAATTCATTTGCAGAATTTCGTGAGACGCCGTTAGCTGCAGCATCTATTGGGCAAGTCCATCATGCTGTTTTGCTATCAGGCGAGCGTGTTGCTGTTAAAATTCAACGTCCCAATATTATGAGCGTAATTGATACAGATTTAGAAATCCTGCAGGATCTTGCCAGATTAGCGGAAAGCAGGATTGATTGGGTTGAAAGGTATCAAATTCGGACGATTGTAGAAGAATTATCAAGGTCTCTTCGAGAAGAATTGGACTATGAAAATGAAGGCAGAAACGCAGAAAAAATTGCTAAACAATTTATTAATGATTCAAAGGTCCATATTCCCAAGGTATATTGGGAATACAGTACGAAGAAGATTTTGACGATGGAGTACATTGATGGGGTTAAATTAAATGAGATTGAAAAGCTTCAACAAGATGGATACGACACAAAAGTATTAGGTGAGAAAATAGTAAATGCTATTTTTCATCAAATCCTAATCGATGGATTTTTCCATGGGGATCCTCATCCAGGTAATATCGTTGCCCTGCCAGGCCAAGTGATTGCATTTATGGATTTCGGGATGGTAGGTCGAATAACTCCTGAAATGAGAGCTCACATTGCCTCTTTTGTCATTGCATTAATGCGGAAAAACACTTCTGAAGTAGTGAAGGCAATCACGAACATGGGGCTTGTACCAGATGAAGTAAATGTAAAACAGTTACATTCAGATGTAGATAAGCTTCGCGAAAAGTACCTGGATGTTCCTTTTAGTCAGATGAGTATTGGAAATGCTGTAAATGAACTCTTTTCTGTTGCTTACCGTCATAAAATTACGATTCCGACAGATTTAACGATATTAGGAAAAACGCTGCTGACATTAGAGGGGACTGTTGAAAAACTTAACCACGAAATAAGTATTCTAGCAGTGGCCGAACCATTTGGGAAGCAATTACTAATGGATCGCTTTAAGCCAAAAAACCTGGCAGAATTTGCATGGTCAAATTTCACAGAATATGGGGATATCCTTCATGAATTCCCAAAAACGATAAAAGATTTTACCTCCGTTATGAAAAAAGGCAAAATGAAGATTGAAATATCCACTCCTGAAATGGAGCCAGTCCTTCATAAACTTAATCGTATAAGTAACAGGCTGTCCTTTAGTCTTGTATTACTGTCCTTTAGTATTATTTTGGTAGGAGTAATTATTGGTGCCTCGTTATCTGGACAAACATCCATTCTGTTAGACAAACTGCCAGTAATAGAAATAGGTTTTGGTATCGCTACAACATTGTTCCTGCTGCTTTTATATTCTATTTTTAAATCAGGAAGGTTTTGACAAAGAAATTTAACATTATTTCTAGTAGAATACCTGACCAATTGGCCGGGTATTTTTCTTATGAAGAAGAATATAATAAATCATACAATGGAGAGATAATTGAATCAAAAGGGGCGGAATATGTATAAGAGGAGAGTAAATTATTATTTTAGTTATAGCAGATCTGCCTATATATCTATTTATAAAAGATTATTATATATCTTCTGCGGTGCTTCGCTTGTCGCCATATCATTACAGTTGTTTTTAGTGAAAAATAATGTAATTGATGGCGGTATCGTAGGAGTAAGCATCATTCTATCGCATATTTCTAGTATTGAGATTGGCTTGGCTCTGTTACTGCTAAATACTCCCTTTTTCTTTTTAGGCTATTCCTACCTTGGAAAAAGATTTCTAATTCTAAGTCTTTTTGCTATTTCTGTGCTCTCAATAGGTACCCATGTTCTAGAACCATTTCCTTCTATAACAAATAATCCAATTCTAGTAATAGTCCTGGGAGGCGTGATTTTAGGATTGGGTGTAGGAATCGTCATCCGCTATGGAGGGTCCCTAGATGGTACGGAGGTTTTGGCCATTCTATTGAGTAAACGAACCCCTTTTTCTATTGGACAAATTGTTATGTTTTTTAACTTTTTTATTTTTAGCAGTTCCATTTATATATTAGGCTTAAAGGAGGCTGTTTTGTCATTAGCTGCGTTTTTCTTAGCCTATAAAACAATTGATTTATTAATTAAGTAATAGATCGAGAGAATCCATTTCAGTGGGTTCTTTTTTGAAAG
>Ga0307408_100003945_pt1 | contig 10101 bp, 16 predicted proteins | sample 322Cmetagenome_FD_202116 | JGI IMG/M metagenome (GOLD analysis project Ga0307408, IMG submission 202116) | Maize rhizosphere microbial communities from greenhouse at UC Davis, California, United States - 322HYB-C-3 | ecosystem: Host-associated > Plants > Roots > Rhizosphere > Soil | place... | reverse complement strand
GAAGCGTTCCTCATGCGTTACTGGCAGGACATGGACGTAGCAGAAACTGCCGAAGCGATGGGATGTTCCGAAGGGAGCGTAAAGACGCATTGCTCACGAGCAACACACACTCTCGCTGAATCGCTCAGAGCCAAGGGAATTAAGTTATGAACACCGAAGATACCAACTTTGCCTACAGCGTGCGGCGCGCGCTCAACGAAAAGCTAGACGATCTCCCAGCCTCCACCACGGATCGCCTGGCCGCAGCCCGCATGGCTGCAATGAAGCGCAAGAAGGCCGATGCTCCGGCCCGCGTGCGCGTGACCCGTACCGCCCCGGCTGTCGCTGGCGGCGCGACCGGCTTCTTCGCCAACCCGTTTGCCTGGTTTAACCGGGTCAGCGTGGCCCTGCCACTGCTGTTGCTGATGGGCGGCATGGTTGGCGTGTACCAGTACGAACAACAGCAATCGATCGTGGAACTGGCAGAAATGGACGCCGCTGTGCTGTCCGATGAACTGCCGCTGTCTGCTTACCTTGACCAGGGCTTTGGCGCCTATCTCGAGACTCGCGAGCAATAAAGTATGGCGCGTGTAAGTGGCAGGACAAAATGGGTTGCTGGAGCAATTGCGCTGGTGGGCGCGGGGATCGCTGCCGTCGTCTGGCTGGCGAGCCGCCCTGCTTCGCCCCCTGCGCCAGCGCCTTCGACTGCCGCAACCGCCACAGATCCTGCCAGGCCAGTCGGTGAAAAGCCCCACTGGTCCGACCTGAAACCAGCCCAGCAGCAAGCCCTGGCGCCGCTCGAGGCAACTTGGGAAGAGCTGGGCCCGGTCCGCAAGCAAAAATGGATTTCCATCGGCAATCGCCTGGCCAAGATGAAGCCGGACGAAAAAGCGCGCGTCCAGGAACGCATGCGCGAATGGGTGTCGCTGACGCCGGCCGAACGCAAAGCCGTGCGCGAGAACTTTGCCCGCGCCCAGAAGAAAGCCACGCCGCCAGGGCAGCGTGCCGCCGAGTGGGAGCAATACCAGCAATTGCCGGATGAAGCCAAGAAGGCCCTGGCGGAAGCGGCTGCAGCCAAGAATAACCAGGTCGTCAAGACGCCAAGCCTGGCACAGTCCACGGTGAAGACCCCTGCTCCAGTCAAGGCGCAGGGCCACGGCCTGGTGCCGGCACCGGGCACAGTACCGCCGGGCACCGTGCCGCCGGCGCCGATCGGCTTGCCGCAAGGATCGCCTGCCGTTGTGCCGCCGGGTGCCACGCTGGGTGCGGGCAGCACTGTCCCGGCAGCTGCCGGGGCCGCCGCCACCGCGGCGCCTGGCGCCGCAGCAGGAACCGCTCCAGGCTCAGGCCCTGCCGCCCCCCCGGCTGCGCCAGCGGCAGATGCGACCGCACCTGCTTCCGTTACCCCTGTCACGCCAAGCGCGCCACCGGCCGTCCCGAATGCAAGCAAATAACGCCGTTCCGACCATCAAGCGTCGCCTGATCGCGATGGTCTACGAGATCCTGCTGGCGCTCGCAGCCCTGTTCCTGCCTTTCCTGGTGTTTGAAATTGCTGCCAAGGCCAGCCACACGCCGCTGGTCGAGCACATGCGCCAGTTTCTGGCCTTCCTGATCCTGGGCGCCTACTTCATCCATCAATGGACGCGCAAGGGCCAGACCCTGGCCATGCAAACCTGGCGCATCAAGTTGGTGCAGCCGGGCCAGAACCACCTGCCAATCCGCACCGCTGCAATGCGTTACTTGCTGTGCTGGTTGTGGATCCTGCCCGGTATCCTGGTCGCCTACCTGGGTGACCTCAGCAACAAGCACAAGCTGTATGCCCTGCTCGCCAGCGTCCTGCTGTGGTCGCTGACTGCCTTCCTCGACAAGGACCGCCAGTTCCTGCACGACCGCATTGCAGGCACCCGCCTGGTGCAATTGCCGAAACCGGAGAAAAAAGGCGCCAAAGCCGCCTAAGCACTCGCTATACTGGACTTGGACAAGGGAGGCAACCATGGACAAGGACAGCAGCTTCACTGGCTCAATTCCGGAAACCTATGAGCGCGCCATGGTGCCGCTCCTATTCACCCCCTACGCGATCGACATGGCGCGCCGTCTCGCCCAGCGGCGTCCCGCACGCATACTGGAAGTGGCTGCCGGCACCGGCGCTGTCACCCGCCACCTGTTGCAGGAAATTCCCACCGCGCACATCGTCGCCACCGACCTCAATCCCGCCATGCTGGACCAGGCACGCAAGGCGGTCGTCTCGCACCGCGTGGAATGGCAAGAAGCCGATGGGCAAGCACTGCCCTTCCCCGATGCCAGCTTCGACGCCGTGGCCTGCCAGTTCGGCGTGATGTTCTTTCCCGATAAGGCGCGCGGCTTCAGCGAAGCGCGCCGCGTGCTGAAACCTGGCGGCCTGTATTGCTTCAATGTGTGGGATGGCATCAGCCACAACGATTTTTCGGCCGCCATCAACCATGCCCTGGCCAAGGTGTTTCCCCAGGACCCGCCGCGTTTCCTCGCGCGCGTGCCGTTCGGCTGGCACGACATCGACGTGATCCTTGAAGAGCTCAAACGCGGCGGCTGGACCGGCAAGATTACGCATGAAGTAGTGACAGCAACCAGCCGCGCCGACTCCGCAAGCTCCACCGCCATTGCGCTATGCCAGGGTTCGCCGCTAAGGGCCGACATCGAAGCGCGCGATCCGGCGCGGCTGCAGGAAGCGACCGATGCGGCAATCGCGGCGCTGGCCGAGAAGTTCGGCCACGGAGCCATCGAAGGCAAGATGCAGGCGATCGTCTTTACTTGCGAGGCGTGAACTCATAGACGCGGGCACCCTCGCCCACATCGTCATCATCATCCAGCGCCAGCTCGCCGCGCTCGAAGGCCGCGACGACTTCCAGCGCCTGTTCCAGTTCATCCCGCGGCACCATCACGCGCGCCCCGCCAATGGCCGGCGCCAGCAGGAAAGCCGCCTGCACGTGCTGGTCGTCCATCACCGTGGCGTTCAGGCCCGCAGCGCGCAGGCAGCCGCTCAGGATGAAGGCATCAGCTGGTATCAGGCAGCGGCGAACGAGGCAGAAGTCGTTGTCCATAGCCCCATCATAGCAAGCCTTCGTCCTCCGTGGCAGCTCCGCCTGGCTCGGGGCTCCACTCGATGATGTCGCCGGGCTGGCACTGGAGCTTCTCGCAGATCTTCTCGAGCGTGCCGAAACGGATGCCTTTTACCTTGCCGGACTTGAGCAGGCTGAGATTCTGCTCAGTAATGCCAACATAGGCCGCCAGCTCGCGCGACTTGACCTTGCGCCTGGCAAGCATGACGTCGAGGTTGATCACGATCGCCATCAGATGAACCCTTCGTTTTCTTCGGCCAGGCGGCGACCTTCATGCATCAGGCCAGCGATCAGGAAGAACAGCAGGCAGACCAGCATCGCCAGCAGCTCTTCCGACGAGACACCGATATTGACGTGGCCTTTCGCGCCGAACATGAAGCGCCATGCGAGGCCACGCAGCAGCGTGTCCAGCACGGACCACGCCAACGCAGCCAGCGCCGCGCCGGCAAAGGCACGCAAGTGGGCGATGGAAGCGATAGCGAAGTAGGCGCCTTGCTGCAGCGCGCGCAGCAAGGCATCGAGCCGCCACGCCGCGTAGGCAGTCAGGAACAGGACCGGCAAGTTCACCAGCATGCCCACCGCCAGCGGACCGGCTTCCAGCGCAGCCACCGCATCGGCCGCCAGCCATTTCGGCGTCACGACCATGTGGACCCCGGCCAGCACCACGCCGTGCGGCACCAGCCACGCCATCACAAAGTACGCAGCCTGCACCAGGACAAAGGCAAGCACGGCCAACCGAAGCATTGGAATTGATTTCATTATTGTTTTACGATAAGTTTTTACTGTAATATAGTTATCATACCATTAAAAAAGGAGCTCGAAATGCGCGGCATTGCAATGCTTTTGCTGGTCTTCCTGGCTGGCTGCAAGACCATTGAAGTCAAGGAATCGATGTTCATCCGGCCCGATGCGCTGACCAAGGCAGCGCCGCTGGCGGAGCAGGCTTTCGACAATGGCACGCCGCTGGAAGTGGCGCGTCCGGACGGCGCCAGGCTGCGGGGCGTGCTGGTTACCCGTCCCGGCGCCGAACGAACCTTGCTCTACTTCGGCGGCAATATGTTCCATCTCGATCAAAGCGGCCAGCGCGTGGTGCAAGCGCTGGCGGGCTGCAAGGTCAATGTCGCCATTTTCGATTACCGCGGCTATGGCCGCAGTAGCGGAATGCCGACGGTGGCGAACATGAGCGGCGACGCGCTGGCGATCTACGACAGGCTAGACCTGCAGTTCCCGGGCAAGGTGGCGGTGCACGGCCAGTCGCTTGGCAGCTTTGTCGCAGCCAACGTGGCGCAGAACCGTCCGGTGCGCGCTGTGGTGCTCGAAACTACGGCAACGACGGCACTGGAGACTGCCGAAAACCTGCTGCCGTGGTATTACAAGCCGTTCGTCAACGTCACGGTTGACGACGCACTTAGCGCTGTAGATAACGTCACGACCGTGCGCCGCATCCGGTCTCCATTGCTGGTTCTGGCAGGCGCCAGGGACAAGTCGACGCCTGTGAGCATGTCGCAACGCGTGTTCGACGCAGCGCCTGTGGCGCGCAAAAAGCTCTTCATCCTTCCGGATTCGCATCACAACAACGTGCTGGCCAACCCGTCGACAGCGCCGGAGTTATGCCCTTTTATCGAAGCCTGAACGGGTGGTTAGGATCATCCTTGCACTTCAGGTAGCGATAGAGGCCTTCCTTGACTAACTTCTCGATACCATGGCTGCATACGTCCTCGAGGCTACCCAACGCATAACTCTCTTGCAGCTGCCCTTTGGCGTTGAAATCAAAGCCCTGCCCTCCCACCATGACGGAGAGCTGGCATTCGACCTCAGTGCAGTGGTTTTCGCAGTCCTTGCAAGCCCTTGCTGTCTCACCGTCATGAAAGGAGTGGCAATGGTCATACTCGGCCGGCACCAGGATTTTGAATGTGCGTGACTGGAAATAGCCGCATTTGCCGTTCGACTCGAAACGCGCTACGCCGCGCGGCGCGGACGGATAGTCGAAGTCGCCGGCATGGTAAATCCCCGGCACAACGACACGCCCGCGCCGAACTACCGCCACCACCTCGCGGGGGTCTTCTATGAGGATCACTGCCTTGCCGGATTTTTTGAATTTCAGCTTGCGCAAGTACTGAGGCTTCAACTCGCGCACGCCATCCTTGACGGTGAAACAGCTTGCGTCCCAATCGCCCCCATCGCCCGATGCCGGACAGCCGGGAGTTACGGCAAACGCACGCAAGGGGGCCAATACGAGGAAGAGCAACAACAGGCAGGCACGCATTATTTTTCTCCAGTGAGCAAAGGATGTTGGGCGGTGAAGGCTGCCAGGTGTTCGAGCAAGGCGCGCACGCGAGCCGGCAAGTAGCGCTGCTGCGACCAGACGGCGTAGACACTGCGCTCGCGCGACGTCCAGCCAGGCAGCAGCCGCACCAGCGCGCCCGACTCCAGGCTGGCGTGGCATTGCAATTCAGGTGCCAGCACGATGCCGAGACCTGCTTCGGCCATCATCACTGCCAGGCGGACCTCATTCACGCGTACACGCGGGTCGGGATGCAGCACTGTTTGCGCGCCGGTATCCGGGTCTTGCAAGTGCCATTCGCGCAGTGGCAGCGTGGCGATGGTCGCATGGCTAGCCAGTTCCGCGATACCAGATGGCTTGCCATGCTGCGCAAGATATGCGGGCGACGCGGCCAGCACCAGCTTTACATTTCCCAGTTTGCGCTGCGTGAGGGTGGAATCGGCCATGGCGCCGATGCGGATCGCCAGGTCGGCGCCGCTGCCGACCAGGTCCTGCACTTCATTGGACAGCTCCAGTTCGAGCTGCACCCGAGGGTATTGCTCAAGGAAGCTGGCCCAAGCCGGCGCCAGGATTTCGCTGGCAAAGTTCACTGGCGCCAGCACGCGGATCGTTCCTTCGATGGCGCCAAGCGTAGCATCCAGCCGCAAGGTGGCCTGGCGCAAGGCCTGCACCAGGGGGCGGCATTGTTCATAGTATTGCGTCCCCTCCGCCGTGAGCATGGTGCGGCGCGCACTGCGGTGCAAGAGGCGGTAGCCCAGGCCTGCCTCCAGCTTCTGCAGGCGACGGGTGACGGTGGCGGTGGGCAGGCCCTCCTTCTCTGCGGCAGCGTTCAGGCTGCCGGCTTCGACGATGGCGATGAACAGGGCAAGGTCGTCCAGCATGATTCCATTTTCGGAATTAGAGATTGAAATTTCGCCCCTAGTGTACTCCTGAGGAATTGACTACGCTTGAGCCATTCGTCAAATTGCTGGAGAAAACCATGACTGACTTGCGTACCCGGATGATTTTTGCGCTGCTGATGTCGTTCCTGATGACCGTAATCATGAGCGGCTGGATCACCTGGCTGAATATCGGCTTCCACCCCGACTATGCAGCGCGCTGGGGCCGCGCCTTCCTCGCCGCCTGGCCGGCAGCCTTTTTCGCCGTGTTGACGATCGCACCGATGGTGCAGCGCCTGACCCTGCGCCTCGCCGCCGCCCTACGCTAGAGCCCGTGTCACACCTTGGGGTCACACCCCAGGTGTGACACGGGCTCATCCTCAACACGGCAGAGGCCGTGTCACACTTGGGGTGTGACCCCATGGTGTGACACGGGCTGGGCTGTGGGTTACTTAGAAGCGCTCGTAGCCTTGGAGGTAGCGCCATTCGCCGGGCTGGAGGCCGGACATGGAGATGCGGCCGATGCGCTGGCGCTTCACTGCAGTGGCTTTCAGGCCGACGTCGGCGCACAGTTTTACTACCAGCGCTGGCTTCGGTGGCTTTACTGCAAAACGCAGGCGGTGTTCATTCTGCCAGCTTACCTTGCCTACGCCTTGATTCAGCAGCGTGAGGCCGTTGTCTGCGATCTCGCCTTCGACGTCGACGATCAATTCCTGTTCGACCGTGGCCCCTTCGTCCACCAGCTTGCGCGCGACGCGGAAGTCTTGCGTGAACACGAACAGGCCGCTGGCTTGCTTGTCCAGCGCGAGGCAGGCAGTCAGGTTGCGCAGGTGGCGCTTGAGGAAGCGGACGCGCTGGGCGTCTTTGCTGCGCGCTTCGGGCACCAGGCAAGCCACCGCGTCGGCGCCGGCTGGCTTGTTCAGCAGGATCGTGACGGGGGCGATGTCGAGCAAGGTTGCATCCGGCGCCAGCGCGACTTGCTGGCCTGGGGCGACGCGGGCGCCAGGTTCCTCTACCAGTTCGCCGTCAACCGTGACGTAGGCGCCTTCGATGTAGTTTTCTGCTTCGCGGCGCGAGCATGGAACCATGTCCGCCACGCGCTTGGCGAGGCGGATGGTGTTGTCTTCGTTGTTCATTATTGCTTGAAGTAATGGGCGAATACGGCGGCGACGTGTTCCAGGTCGGCGCGCGTTACGTCCAGGTGGGTCACGAGGCGCAGTGTCGGTGCCATCGAGACGCGGATGCGTTCTGCTGCCAACGCGGTATTCAGGCCTTCGCAGGCTTCGCGTGGCATGGTGACGAACAGGATGTTCGTTTGCGGCACGCTGACTTGCAGCACGCCGATCTTTGCCAGTTCGGCGGCCAGCCAGCTGGCGTTGGCGTGGTCTTCGGCCAGGCGTTGCACATTGTTCTGCAGGGCGTACAGGCCTGCGGCTGCAATCACACCGGCCTGGCGCATGCCGCCGCCCAGCATTTTGCGCCAGCGCTTGCCTTGCTCGATCAGTTCTTTGCTGCCGCACAGGACGGAGCCGACCGGGGCGCCGAGGCCTTTGCTCAGGCAGACGGAAACGCTATCGAAGCCTTTCACCGCATCCTTCAGCGAGATGCCTTGCTTGACGGCGGCGTTGCAGATGCGGGCGCCGTCGAGGTGGGTGGCCAGGCCGCGTGCGTGCGCGAGGCTGGTGGCTTGGGCGACGTATTGCTGCGGCAGTACTTTGCCGCCGATGGTGTTTTCCAGCGCGAGCAGCTTGGTGCGGGCGAAGTGGAAATCGTTCGGCTTGATGGCAGCTTCGATGTCTTGCAGGGCGATGCTGCCGTCGGGCTGGTTGGTGATCGGCTGCGGTTGAATGCTGCCGAGGACTGCGGCGCCGCCGCCTTCGTATTTGTAGGTGTGGGCGTCCTGGCCGACCAGGTATTCGTCTCCCCTGCCGCAGTGGGCCAGCAGGGCGATCAGGTTGGTTTGTGTGCCTGATGGGGCGAACAGTGCGGCTTCGTAGCCGAAGAGTTCTGCGGCGTGGGCTTGCAGGGCGTTGACGGTGGGGTCGTCGCCGTAGACGTCGTCGCCCACCTGGGCGGTGAACATGGCTTCGCGCATGGCTGCGCCGGGGTGCGTGACGGTGTCGCTGCGCAGGTCGATCCAGCGCTCGCCGTCGGGTGCGATCAGTTGGTTCGCACCGGCGCCGGCTGGATAGGCGGTGCTCACGGCGCCACCTCGCCAGCGTCGGCGGGTGCCTCGGCCGGCTGCGCGGCGCCAGCGGTCGTGCCGGCATCGGCGGATGCACCCGGTGCTCCGGTGTAGAAGCGTTCGCCCATTTCATCGAGGCCGATGGTCGACAGCACTTCCTTCAGGCGCTCGGCGGGCTTGCGGCGCGGGAGGTTCTTGTACGTAGCGACAATCAGCTCATTCTTCATCGAGTGCTCCCAGCCTACCAGTTCGGTGACGGTGACCTGGTAGCCGTGCGACTCAAGTTGCAGGCAGCGCAGCACGTTGGTGATCTGGCTGCCGAATTCACGCGTATGAATCGGGTGGCGCCACAATTCGGTCAGCACATTCTTGCCGAGCGATGAGCCTTTGTTCTTGCGCAGCACGGATGCGACTTCGGCCTGGCAGCATGGCACCAGCACGATGTGCTTGGCCTTCTTCTTCAGCGCGAAGTCGATGGCGTCGTCGGTCGCGGTATTGCAGGCATGCAGCGCGGTGACGATGTCGATCTGCTCCGGCAGCTTGTCGGAGGTGGTCGATTCAGCTACCGACAGCGGCAGGAAGCTCATGCCGGGGAAGTCGAATTTGCGCGCCAGTTCTTCCGAGCGCGCAACCAGTTCTTCGCGGGTTTCGATGCCGTAGATATGCGAGTCGTCGCCCAGTGCCTTGAAAAACAGGTCGTAGATGATGAAGCCGAGGTAGGACTTCCCTGCCCCGTGGTCGACCAGCGAGACCGAGCCCTTGGCCGCGCGTACGTCGTTCAGCAGCGGCTCGATGAACTGGTAAAGGTGGTAGACCTGTTTCAGCTTGCGGCGGCTGTCCTGATTCAGCTTGCCGTCACGGGTGAGGATGTGCAGCTCCTGCAGCAGCGCGACCGATTGGCCGGGCTTCACTTCAGGGATGTCGGTGACGGTGGTCGGCAGCGGTGCGCGCGGCGCTGGTGCAGCTTTGACGCCGCCGGCAGGTTTATTGCGCTTCATCGATCCACGCCTGCTGGATGGCTTCCAGTACTTTTTCGCCGCCGCGCTTATGGTCGTCGTCGAAGTCTTCCAGGTCGACGATCCAGTTGTGCAGGTCGACAAAGCGCACGGTCGTCGGGTCGACGTCCGGGAACTTGTCGTACAGGGCTTCGGCAATCGCCGTGACATCACTCCATTTCAGCATGGTGCACCTCGGCTCAGTGGCCGCCTTCGCTGGCGTGGTTGATCGTGTACTTCGGAATTTCGATGACCAGGTCTTCGTCAGCGACGATGGACTGGCAGGACAGGCGCGAGCACGCTTCCAGGCCCCAGGCTTTATCCAGCAGGTCCTCTTCAGTATCGGTCGCTTCGTTCAGGGAATCGAAGCCTTCACGCACCAGCACGTGGCAAGTGGTGCAGGCGCAGGATTTCTCGCAGGCGTGTTCGATATGGATGTCGTTCTCCAGCAGGACGTCGCAAACGGACTTCCCTGCTTCGGTTTCGATCACGGCGCCTTCTGGGCACAGCTTGGCATGCGGCAGGATGACGATTTGTGGCACTTCTATTCCTCGGTCAATTAAACAACCTGGTCCAGCGTCTTGCCGGCCAGTGCGCTGCGCACGCTGCGGTCCATGCGGCGCGATGCGAATTCTTCGGTGCCCTGGGCCAGGGCTTCGTAGGCGGCTTTCACCGCGTAGTGGTC
>Ga0307408_100003939_pt1 | contig 10114 bp, 9 predicted proteins | sample 322Cmetagenome_FD_202116 | JGI IMG/M metagenome (GOLD analysis project Ga0307408, IMG submission 202116) | Maize rhizosphere microbial communities from greenhouse at UC Davis, California, United States - 322HYB-C-3 | ecosystem: Host-associated > Plants > Roots > Rhizosphere > Soil | place: USA... | reverse complement strand
AAAATATCCTGCCGGTGGGCACTGGCCTGTCGGACCGGCTGTCCGACATCGTCGGTCGCACCACGATCCGTTACCGGGATTTCCTCAGCTTCACGCACCGCTTCCGGCTGGACAAGGATAATCTCGCTATCCGACGGAACGAGATCGACGCCACCATCGGCAGCAAGAAGACCTATGCGATGGTCAGCTATCTGCGGCTCAACCGGAATGCCGACCTCAGCCTGGAGGATTTGCGGAACCGGGAGGAGCTCCGGCTGGGCGGCCGCTTGCAGTTAGCGCGTTTCTGGTCGCTGTTCGGTTCCACCGTGATCGACCTCACCAATGCGAGGGAAGATCCGTTGAGCGTCGCCAACGGCTATCAACCCGTCCGGCACAGGCTGGGCGTCACTTATGAAGATGACTGCCTGACGCTCGGCCTGACCTGGCGGCGCGACTATCAGGTGCTGGGCGACGCACGAAAGGGCAACAGCTTCCAGCTTCGGCTGGCTTTTCGCAATATTGGCATATAAGGATCAGCCGTCCCGTTTCCTGCTCAGGGCCGGTTAAGGCGGATCGGCGCATCTCGTGCCGACCCGATTGGAGAGTTTTGTCGACGATGCAGCCTGTCGTTTCCCATTATGCCTTAAAGGGGTTTTCCCGCATTGGCAGCGCCACCGCCAAGGGCCTGCGCACCCTGCTCCTGTCGTCGGCCCTGCTGGCCACCGGCGCCTCCGGCGGTTTCGCCCAGACGGTGAATGACGATGACAATGTCGCCACCCAGCAGCTCAACCTGCCCAAGGACGTGACCATCTTCGGCAAGAGCGATCCCAATGTCCGCAAGGCAACGGCGATCGTCAACGGCCGCATCATCACCGGCACCGACGTCGACCAGCGCCTCGCCCTCATCATCACCGCCAATGGCGGCAAGGTGTCGGACGAGGAAAAGGAAAGGCTGCGCGTGCAGGTGCTGCGCAACCTGATCGACGAGACGCTGCAGATCCAGGAAGCCGCCGCCAACGACATCAAGGTGGACAAGGCCGAGATCGACCAGAGCTATGAACGGGTCGCAGCCAATTTCCGCCAGTCCCCCGCGCAGTTCGACCAATATCTGCGCCAGCAGGGCAGTTCCGCCGCCAGCATCAGACGCCAGATCGAGGGCGAACTGGCCTGGAGCCGCCTGCTCCGCCGCAACATCCAGCCCTTCGTCAACGTGTCGGAGGATGAGGTGAAGTCGGTGGTCGACCGCATGAACGCGGCGAAGGGCAGCGACGAATTCCGCATCGGCGAAATCTACCTTTCGGCCACGCCGGAAAATCAGCAGCAGATCATCGCCAACGCCCGCAACATCATCGAACAGATCAAGCAGGGCGGCAGCTTCGCGGCCTATGCGCGGCAATTCTCCGAAGCCTCTACGGCGGCGGTCGGCGGCGATCTGGGCTGGGTTCGCCCCGCGCAATTGCCTGATGAACTGGCGCAGGCGGCAGCGGAAATGCAGGTCGGCCAGATTGCCGGGCCCATCGGGGTGCCCGGCGGCATATCGATCATCTACGTCATGGACAAGCGCAAGGTGCTGACCGCCGATCCGCGTGACGCGCTTCTCAGTCTAAAGCAGCTCTCCGTGAGCTTCCCCGCGGGCACGACCAAGGAGCAGGCGAGCACCAAGGCCGCGGCCTTTGCCGCACAGGTCAAGGCGATCAAGGGATGCGGCCAGGCCAATGAACTGGGCGGCAAGATCGGCGCGGACGTGGTCGACAACGACAATGTGAAGCTGCGCGACCTGCCGCCGCAGTTGCAGGAAATCCTGATCAACCTGCAGGTCGGCGAAGCGACGCCGCCGTTCGGATCGATCAATGACGGCGTGCGCGTGCTGGTCGTCTGCGGCCGTGACGAAGCCTCTACCGCCGCTGCCCCCAATGCCGAACAGATCATGGCGCAGCTTGAGGAAGAACGAGTGAACAAGCGCGCCCGTATCTATTTGCGCGATCTTCGCCGCGATGCCGTCATCGACTATAACTGATCCTGCGGCCCCTCCGGCAATGGGGCCGCCCTTCGCCGTTTCGCTCGGCGATCCGGCTGGCATTGGCCCGGAAATCGTCGCCAAGAGCTGGGTAATGCGCGAGGCGCGAGGCCTGCCGCCCTTCTTCGCCGTGGGCGACGCAGCCTCTCTGCGCGCCGTCTGGCTTGGTCCGGTGGAGGTGGTCAGCACGCCGGAGGAAGCCGCGGAAGTCTTCGGCAAGGCCTTGCCCTGCCTGCAAGTGGCCGACGCGGGAGAGATCACGCCCGGCATGCCCAGCGTCGACGGCGCGCGCACGGCTTTTCAGGCTCTGGAAGTGGCGGTCGGCCTCGCCCGCAGCGGTTCGGCCGCCGGGATCGTCACTGCCCCGGTCGGCAAGGAACAGCTTTACGGTGTCGGCTTTACCCATCCGGGACAGACCGAATTCATTGCGGAGCGCTGCGGCGTTGCGCCGCATAACGCCGTCATGATGCTGGCGGGACCATCGCTGAAGGTGGTGCCGATCACCATCCATATCCCGCTGGCCGAGGTGTCGTCCGTGCTGACGATCGACCTGATCCGCGCCCGCGCCATTACCACGGCAAAGGGGCTCCAGCGCAATTTCGGCATCGGTCGTCCCCGTCTGGTCGTCGCGGGACTCAACCCCCATGCAGGCGAGGGCGGCGCGCTGGGGCGGGAAGAGATCGAGGTCATCCGGCCGGCCGTGGAGTCGCTGCTGGCGGAAGGATACGACATTCAGGGGCCGATCGCTGCCGATGCCCTATTCCACAGCCGCGCCCGCGAAACCTATGATGCGGCGCTCTGCATGTATCACGACCAGGCGCTGATCCCGATCAAGACGCTGAATTTCGACGAGGGGGTCAACATCACCCTGGGCCTTCCCATCGTGCGCACCTCACCTGACCATGGCACCGCATTCGGCATTGCGGGCAAGGACAGTGCCAATCCCGGCGCGATGATGGCCGCGATCAGAATGGCCGCCGAGGCCGCGCGTGCACGATTGACCCCTGGCTGCTAAGGCCGATGACCGCCGATACCCACCCCAGGCTGTCACCGCCCAAGCTCCCGCCGCTGCGAGACGTCATCGCCGCCCATGGGCTGCAGGCGAACAAGGCGCTCGGCCAGAATTTCCTGCTGGACGAGCAATTGCTGGACAGGATCGCGGCCATTCCCGGACCGCTCAAGGACCAGCCTGCCTTCGAGGTTGGGCCTGGTCCCGGCGGCCTGACCCGCGCCGTTCTGCGCGCCGGGGCTCGGCTGGTCGCGGTCGAGCGCGACCGGCGCTGCCTGCCCGCCCTTGCCGAACTGTCAGAGGCGTTTCCGGACCAGCTTCGTGTGATTTCCGGCGATGCGATGGCCGTCGATGTCCGGGCCGAAGCCGGCGAAGGGGCGCATATCATCGCCAATCTTCCCTATAATGTGGGCACTGCACTGCTTATCGGCTGGCTTTCGGCCGACTGGTCTCCGCTCCCCTGGTGGTCGAGTCTGACCCTCATGTTCCAGATGGAGGTCGCCGAACGGATCGTCGCAAAGCCCAATGGCGATCATTACGGCCGTCTGGCCGTGCTCGCCCAATGGCGCGGCGACGCCCGCATCGCGATGAAGGTCCACCGCAGCGCGTTCACCCCACCGCCCAAGGTCATGTCCGCCGTGGTTCACATCACGCCCAGGCCAGCCCCCCAAGGCGTGCAACTCAAGCATCTCGAACGCCTCACCGCCGCCGCCTTCGGCCAGCGCCGCAAGATGCTGCGCCAGAGCCTCAAAGGGCTGCCCGGCGCTCTGGAAGCGCTGGAGACCGTCGGCATCGACCCGCAACGCCGCGCCGAAACCGTCAGCGTCGAGGAATTCGTGGAGACGGCGCGCATATTGGGCAGTTTTTGACCTTCTCGCGGTTTCGGATGGATCCACGGCAGGTCGGCAGCCACTTCCCCTTGCGAATTCAGCCTTCTGTCGGGACGAAGGCGCCCTTTTCCCTATCCTTCACGACCTTGTCGGCCCGGAACACCGATCCGCTCATCGTGATGTAAACCCCAGGAGCGGCGACCTGCACCGTCGCAAAGGCCATGCCGAGGTTGAAGCTGGCGTCGCTCTCGCCAAAGCGTGCCGGTGCGAGCGCGCCGACCAGCACCACCGTCTTGTCGGCAATGGCGGACAGCAGCTTCGCAGTCTCGGTCATCGTATCGGTGCCATGGGTGATGATGATGTGGCTTTCGGGCGCGGCAGCCACCCGGTCGCGAATCAGGGCGCGGTCGGCATCGTCCAGCTCCAGGCTGTCCTTGCGCACCACTTCCTCGATGCGGAATGGCCGCTTGACCCGGGCGATGTCGAGCAGCTTCGATACTACGGTCTCACCCACCTGATAGTCCGACAGTGCATCGAAATAGATCTTGTCGATCGTTCCCCCGGTGGTGAGGACGAGAATGGGCTTTTCGGGGGACAACATTGCAGGACTCCCATGGGAACGCATTTCCAGGCCAAGGTGAACCGCGCCGGCGCTATTCGCCCCGTGCCATCGCATCGCCCCGGTCGCGGGCAGCGGCCAGCGTGTCGGTGAGCAGATCCAGCAAACGATCGTCGGCATCGAGCACGTTCAGTCCCTGCCGCGTCATGCCGCCGGGGCTGGCCACTCGATCCGCCAGCACCGCCGGGCTTTCGCGCGCCATGGCGGCCATGCTCGCCGAGCCGCGCACGGTGGCCAGCGCCATACGCTCCGATTGATCGCCGGGCAGACCAATGAACTCGCCGGCCCGCGCCAGGGCATCGATGAAGCGGAACAAAAAGGCAGGGCCACAGCCGGACAGCGCGGTGACCGCGTTGAACTGCCCTTCATCCTCAATCCATTCGGCCAGACCGAGCGGAGCGATGAAGGCTTCGACCGCCCTTCGCGAGAGCGCCGGGCAAGCGTCTTCCGCATGCAGGGCGATGACGCCCTTCCCGATACCAACCGGAAGGTTGGGCATGGCGCGCACGATTTCTCCTGCTGCAGGAAAGGCCGCGCGCAGTTCGGTCAGACGTGTTCCCGCGAGGATCGAGATGATCTGCATATCGCCGCGGCAAAGAGGCGCGAGCCAGCCCGCGACATCGCCAAGCTGATAGGGCTTCATGCCCAGCAGCACCGTAGTGCCGGCCGGCAGCGAGGCGGGGCAATCGGTAACCACCCTCACCCCCTCGGCGACCGGCTTGCCGCTGGGGCGCAGCACGGTGACTGTTGCGGGATCAAGACCGCAGGCGAGCCAGCGCTGCAGCATCTGCCCCGCCATATTGCCGCAGCCGACAAGGAAGAGATGATCGGGCCAGATGTCGGTCATCGAATTGCGCCTCAGGCTTCGCCGCGCGTTTCGATGAGGCTGGCGGAAATCGCTTCGGTCGGCGTCTTGCCGCCCCAGAGGACGAACTGAAACACCGGGTAGAAGCGCTCGCATTCGTCGATAGCGGTTTCCACAAGAAGCTGCGCCTGATCGAGGGTCAGCGTGCCGCCCGCCCCCAACAGCGCGCCGTGGCGGAACAGCACGATGCCGCTGGAGGACCAGAGTTCGAAATGGCCAAGCCAAAGCTGTTCGTTGATCAGGCCCAGCGTTTCGTAGATGGTGCTGCGCTTGTCGTCGTTCACCCTTATGTCGGGGAGGGCGAGCATTTGCAGCACCTGATCCTCGTCACGCCAGATGCCGCGAAGTTCATATTGTGCCCAGGATCCCTGGGTACTGGCGACGATTTCGTCCTCACCGACCTGATCGTAGCTCCAGCCATGCGCCTCGAAAAAGGCGGCCAGCATGTCGATCGGTGCGGCCTCCTGACCGCCATTTTCAAATTCGTCGCTGTCCATCATCTGCGCGCCTTAAAGCATTTTTTGCGCCGGTGGAAACCGGGGCGGCATGGAAAATGCGTGGACAACGCCGCTTTCGCCCGAAACCGGCCGCTTATTCTGCATCCTTGGGCTTGGCGCGGACCGTCTGCTTGACGGGTTCGGACGCCTTGCCCTCCAGCGCATCGAGGCGGGCTTTCAGCGACTCCACCTCTTCGCGAGCGGCGGCGGCCAGCGCCTTGACGGCGTCAAATTCGTCGCGGCTGACGAAATCCATGCCGCCGATCCACTGCTTGGCCTTTTCGCGGGCGTTGCTCTCAAATTCGCGGCTCATGCCCGCGACCGTTCCGGCCGCGCCGTTCACCAGCTTGGCAAGGTCGTCGAAAAAGCGGTTTTCGCTCTGCATGATGCTATGTCCTTCCGTGCAGCACCACGGTCGTGGCGCCAAAAATCATATCTGGGTCTGGAAAGCCGGTTTGCCAAGGCTTTCCGCGTCCGGATTGAGGCGGCCGATCTCATAGTTGAGGTAGGAGGCAAAGGCCAGCCAACACAGATAGGGCAGCAGCAGAAGCGCCGCGACACGCCGCACGCGCCAGAACAACAGGATCGTGACGGCCACAAGCCCTAACAGCGCGACGATAAGGACCAGCGCCTGATCCACCAGATGCGCACGAAAGAACAACGGGGACCAGAGAAGGTTGAGCACCAGTTGCGCGAGGAATGCGACTATCGCGATCCCCCGGCCCCTCGCGCCCCTGGCATGCAGCACGACGGCGAAGGCGAGCGCCATCATTATATAGAGGATGGTCCAGGCAAGGCCAAAGACCCAGCCGGGCGGGATCAGGTCGGGCTTTGCCAAGGCCGCGAACCAGCGATTGCCATAGCCGCTATTGGCGAGCTTGCCCGAAAGAAAGCCAAGGAAAACAAGCGCCGGCACAGTAACCAGTGCCCAGCGCGCATAGGCAAGACGTAATTGACCCGGAGACGCAATCTCGTTCATCGGCAACGAAGCTCCACCTTTTACTCGGCGGCGTCGGGCGAATCCTTCAAGGCCGAGTCCAGCCGCCGACTGACGGTTTGCGGTGAAACGGTTCGTCCTGCAACCCGTGAATAGAGAATCGGGATCAGGAACAGCGTGATCAATGTCGCCAGGCTGACGCCGGAAACCACCACCACCCCGATCGAATGCCGGGCCGCCGCGCCTGCGCCGCCCCGTATGACCAGGGGAACAGCGCCGATGACCGTTGCGATGGAGGTCATCAATATGGGGCGCAGGCGACGGACGGCAGCCTGACGAACGGCCGCGCTGATCTCCAGCCCTTCGTCCCGCAACTGGTTGGCGAATTCGACGATCAGGATGCCATTCTTCGCCGCCAGTCCCACCAGCATGACGATGCCGATCTGGCTGTAGAGATTGATCGACCCGCCCGCCAAGGCAAGGCCCAGCACCCCGCCCGCCACGGCCAGCGGCACGGTGGCGATGATCACGCCGGGATGGACGAAGCTCTCGAACTGGGCGGCGAGCAGCAGATAGACGATCAATATGGTCAGGCCGAAGACCAGCCAGATCGATCCGCCGGTTTCACGCAGCGACTGACTCTCCCCCCTATAGCCGACGGCAAGGATCTCCGGTGACTGGCGCGCCTGCTCCTCGAGAAAGTTCAACGCCTCGCCCAGCGAGTAACCCGGCGCCAGAGCCGCTGTCAGCGTGATGGCGCGCAATTTGTTGTAGCGGTTGAGCTGGCGCGGCCCGGCAACTTCGCGAATCGTGACGACGGCGGACAGGGGCACCAGCGCGCCGGTGCGACTTCGCACGTTGATCCGTTCCAGATCAGCCTGGGTCTGGCGCCCCTCCCGCTCTGCCTGAAGCAGCACTCGATATTCCTCGCCCCGGTCGACATAGGTGGTAACGCGGCGGGACCCAAGCAGCGTCTGCAGCGCCTGGCTGATGTCGTTGGCGGATACGCCCAGATCGCCCGCGCGCTGCTGATCGACATCGATCCGCATCTGCGGCTTGGTTTCCTTATAGTCGGAATCCAGATTGATGAGGCCCGGATTGGCGGCCGCGGCGGCCATGATGCGATCACGCGCTGCGACCAGCCCCTCATAGGTCGCTCCTGCCAGCACGAGATTGACGGGCAGGCCCCTTCCCCGGCCCAGCCCCGAACGCGGCGCGACATTGCCCCGAACACCGGGCTGGTCGGCGATCACCTTGTTGATCATGTCGGCCACCTGCGCCGTGGTGATCGTGCGGTCCTCCCACGGCCGCAGGAAGGCGATGATATTTCCGCCGTTGAAATCGTCACTGTTCGAAAAACCGGCGGGCGCGCGTATGTTCAGCACCTGGAGCGTGCCCTCGTCCCGAAGCGGCTGCAGATCGGTTTCGATTTTCCGCATATAGCCTTTCATGCGATCGAAGCCGGTGCCCTCAGGCGCCGTCACCTGGCCGTCGACGACGCCCGTATCTTCCGCTGGGACCAGTTCAGTCGGAAGCATGGTGAACAGGCCGCCAGCGACGGCAAGGAACAGCGCAACGGCGATGATGGCGCCCGCAGGCCGCGTGAGCACCCGGTCAAGCAGGCGCGCATAGGTCCCCTCCAGCCGCTGGAATCGCGCATCCACCCAGAGCGACATGCGTGACCGCTCCGAGCGCCGCAGCAGCTTTGAACAGAGCATCGGCGCCAGGCTGAGCGAAATGAAGCCCGAAAAGGCGATGGCGGCGATCATCGATATGGCCAGTTCGCGGAACAGCAGGCCCGTCTGCCCCGCCAGGAACATGACCGGCACGAACACCGCGCAGACCACCAGCGTGGTCGAAATGATCGCAAAGCCCACCTGCCGCGTGCCGAGATAGGATGCGACCAGCGGATCCTCCCCCTGTTCTATGCGGTGATAGACATTCTCCAGAACGACAATGGCATCATCCACGACCAAACCGATGGCCAGCACGAAGGCGAGCAGGGTCAGCAGGTTGATCGACAGGCCCAGCAGCCACATGACGGCACAGGTCGCCAGCAGGCAGATCGGTACGGTGACGGACGGAATGATCGTCGCCCGCAGGGAACCCAGGAAGAGGAAGATGACAAGCACGACGAGCAGTGCCGCCTCGGCCAGCGTATCATAGACATTGTCGATCGCGCGGCTGATGAACAGCGACTCGTCCGATCCGATCGTGACCTTCATCCCCGGCGGCAAGGTGGGCCGCAACTCATCGATCAGCGCCTTGGCCTTCTCCGCAACTTCCAGCGTGTTGGCGCCCGACTGGCGGATGATGCCCACGCCGATGCCTGTCGCCGCGTTGGAACGGAAGGACGTATAGGGGTTTTCGGCGCCTTGCTCGACCCGCGCCACGTCGCCCAGCTTCACCTGGTAACCGTCCGCGCCGCGTCCCACGACCAGCCCGGCAAATTGTTCGGGCGTCGAAAAGGCCCGCTCTACGCGCAGCGTCTGGTTCTGGTCCTTCGATTCGAAGCGCCCGGCCGGCAGTTCCACATTCTGCGCGCGCAGCGCCGCCTCTATGTCGCCCGGCGTGATGCCGAAGGCCGTCAGCTTCTCCGCATTCAGCCAGATGCGCGTGGAGGGCCTTTCCTCGCCCCCGCCGGTTACTCGGGCGACGCCGTCAATGGCGGAAAAGCGATCCAGCACATTGCGGTCCAGATAATCCGCAATCTGCGTCGGGGTCCAACCATCCTTGGTGAAGACGATGAACAATATCGCCCGCGCATCGGCGTCGACCTTCCGGATTTCCGGCGCGAGCGCATCCTCCGGCAGATCCTCCACCACAGCGCCCACGCGATCGCGCACGTCGTTCGCCGCCGAATCGATGTCCCGCGAGGGGTCGAATTCAATACTGACTGAAGAAACGCCGTCGCGCGAGGTCGAGGTGATGTTCTGGATGCCCTGGACCCCGGCGACGCCATCCTCGATGATCTGGGTGATGCGCGTTTCCACGACCGAAGCCGCCGCCCCGGTATAGCTGGTCTCGACCGAGACGATGGGCGGGTCGGTATCGGGATATTCGCGGATGGAAAGGCTGAGATAGCCGACAATGCCAACGATGCAGAGCAGCACGGCAACCACCGCCGCGAAAACCGGACGACGGACGGACAGGTCCGAAAGCTGCATCGCCTCGCCTCCTCAGCCGGCCGCTTGCCCGGCGCTGGCGCTCTTTGCTTCAGGCTTGCTCCCCGGGACGCGCACCGGCACGCCGTCGGTCAGTTTGACGACGCCGTCGGTGACGACCGTCTGGCCCGGCTTCACTCCCCCCAATATCTCGACCAGGCCGTTCTGACGGATGCCGGTATCGACCTTGACCCGCC
>Ga0307408_100003938_pt1 | contig 10115 bp, 10 predicted proteins | sample 322Cmetagenome_FD_202116 | JGI IMG/M metagenome (GOLD analysis project Ga0307408, IMG submission 202116) | Maize rhizosphere microbial communities from greenhouse at UC Davis, California, United States - 322HYB-C-3 | ecosystem: Host-associated > Plants > Roots > Rhizosphere > Soil | place... | reverse complement strand
GTTTACTCGGACGGAAAATTCTTCTTCAACACGCTCGACAACAACACGATAGCGCTCGATGCCGCAACCGGGAAAGAGCTGTGGAGAACAAAGGTCGGAGACATCAATCAGGGCGAATCGATGACGATGGCGCCGCTTGTCGTCAAAGACAAAGTGCTCGTCGGCAATAGTGGTGGTGAGTTTGGCGTGCGTGGCTGGTTGACTGCGTTGAATACGAGTGACGGAAAGATCGCCTGGCGTGCATATCACACCGGGCCGGACGCGGACGTGTTGATTGGTCCAAACTTTCATCCGTTTTATCCGTCGGACCAGGGCAAGGATCTCGGCGTGACGAGTTGGCCCGCCGACGCCTGGAAGATCGGCGGCGGCACGATGTGGGGTTGGATCTCCTACGACCCTGAAACGAATTTGATCTTCTACGGCACTGCGAATCCCGGTCCATGGAATCCGGATCAACGGCCCGGCGACAACAAGTGGACCTGTGGAATCTTTGCGCGCGATGTCGATACGGGCGACGCGCGTTGGTTCTATCAATTCAGTCCGCACGACCTGCACGACTACGACGGGATCAACGAACAGATCCTGATGGATATGCCCGTCAACGGGCAGCAGCGCAAGGTGCTCGTGCGACCGGAACGTAACGGCTACGTTTACATAATGGACCGCGCTAATGGTCAGGTGCTGTCTGCAAATCCATTCGCGTACATCACGTCGTCGAAGGGTGTGGATCTCAACAGCGGCCGCATCATCGAAAACCCGGAGAAGAAACCTGAGGTCGGTAAAGTCGTGCGTGAGATCTGTCCCGCGGCGCCGGGTGCGAAAGACTGGCAACCGTCGGCGTTTTCACCAAGGACGGGACTCGTCTACATCCCACATCAAAACCTCTGCATGGACTTCGAAGGACTCGAGGCGAATTACATCGCGGGCACGCCGTACGTCGGCGCGAACGTGCGCATGTACGCTGGTCCAGGTGGCAATCGCGGCGAGTTTCTGGCGTGGGATCCGGTGAAGAATGAAAAGGTGTGGGCCATCAGTGAAAACTTTCCGGTGTGGAGTGGCGCGCTCGTGACCGCGGGTGACGTGGCGTTCTACGGCACGATGGATGGATGGTTCAAAGCTGTCGACGCGAGGAACGGCAATCTGTTGTGGCAGTTCAAATGCGGCTCGGGAATCATCGGTCAGCCGGTGTCGTATCGCGGTCCGGATGGGAAGCAGTACGTCGCGATCCTGGCGGGAGTTGGTGGATGGTCCGGCGCGATCGTGGCCGGCGGGCTCGACGCGCGCGATCAGACAGCGGCGCTGGGCTTCGTAGGAGCGATGGGCGATCTGCCTGATTACACAGCGCGAGGAGGCATGCTCTATGTGTTCGCGCTTCCTTAAAGAATTTTTTCACGCAAACGCGCTAAGCAAAGCCGCAAAGGCGCAATTTAGAATTCCTCTTTGCGTCTTTGCGGGTATTCCTTTGCGGCTTTGCGTGAAAATTCTTTTGTTGCTTGGGGCGACCGCTTGTGCAAACCATCAACCTGCCGCGGTCGCTACGGTCCCGCAGATCACGCGTCCCGCCGGGGTGCTTCGTGTGTGCGCCGATCCGAACAATCTTCCTTTTTCGAATCAACGTGGCGAGGGTTTTGAAAACAAGATCGCGGAGCTATTGGCCCACGATTTAGGAGAGCGCGTTGAGTATACGTGGTGGGCGCAACGTCGCGGTTTCTTCCGAAATACTTTGCGAGCCGGGATGTGTGACGTTGTTATAGGCGTGCCTTCCGGGTTTGAGATGGCGTTGACGACGAGGCCGTACTATCGTTCGAGCTATGTTTTTCTCTCGCGCAAAGATCGCCATCTGAATCTGAGTTCGTTCGACGATCCACAGCTCAAAAAACTCCGTATCGGCGTGCAGATCATCGGCGACGATCAGAGTAACGCGCCACCGGCGCACGCACTCACGCGTCGCAAAATCGTCGACAACGTCAAAGGGTTCACGCTTTACGGCGATTACAGTCAACCTAATCCGCCGGCGCGCATAGTCGACGCAGTGGAGAAGGGCGACATCGATCTCGCAATTGTCTGGGGGCCGCTCGCCGGTTATTTCGCGAAGCAGTCGCATGTGGCGATGCAGGTTGTGCCGGTCACGCCGCAGATCGATCAACCATTCCTGCCGTTTGTCTTCGATATCTCGATGGGCGTGCGCCGTGGCGATCAGCAATTGAAGGATCAGTTGGAACAGGTCCTCGAGCAGCGTCGCGCCGACATCGATCGCATCCTTGAAGATTACGGAATCCCGAGAGTCGAAGGAGGCCAAGGTGTTTAAGAAAAAGTTTCACGCAAAGACGCAAAGGCACAAAGAAAAGCCTTTCGAAACGCGGCAGCGCTTAGCGTCTTTGCGTCTTTGCGTGAGCATCTTTCTGTGTTTTCTGTGTCTCACGTCCTGCAAACGCGAGCAACGACAGTTTTCGTCACCGCCTTCGACCTTCAAGTCTTACGACGTCACGATGAGCGACATTCATCCCGGCAGTCCGGGTATGCCGCAGCCGGTGCAAAATCCTTCGGACCAACGCGCCTTCGATACAAACGAAGGCAAGCGACTGTTCACGCAGTACAACTGCAGCGGTTGTCACTTCAACGGCGGCGGCGGTATTGGACCACCGTTGATGGATGAAAAATGGATCTACGGTGAGAACCCGGAAAACATTTACTCAACGATCGTCGAAGGCCGCCCGAACGGCATGCCTTCGTTTCGTCAAAAGATCCCTGACAACCAGGTGCAGCAGCTCGTTGCTTACGTGCGTTCGATGAGTGGGCAGTTACGAAAAGACGTCGCGCCAACTCGTAACGACTCCATGAACGCGCGTCGTTCCGAGCAGCGCACCGAAAGGGAAACGCCACGGCGTTCGAGTCCACCGCCACAATGATTGAGACGAGAAACACAACGCTAAAGATCTGTGCGGCGCTCAGTTTCGTGCTGTGTTGCACTTCGTGTGGCGGCATTCACAACGCGCTTAACCCGACTGGTCCACAGGCGCAAAATCTCAGCCGGTTGTGGTGGCTGTTTTTTATCGTCTGCTCAGTCGTGTTTGTGCTCGTGATGATCGCGTTGCTGCTTTCGCTCCGAAATCGAACTGGGGAGCCGCAAGTCGCCACGGCACCGGTGATCGAACCACCCGCCGAGCAGGAGCGAAAGCGTCGCAACGTTGTGATCAGTGCCGTCACGATCACCGTCATCATTCTTTTCGTTTTTCTGATTGCCAGTTACTCGGCCGGGCGTTCGATGACCGCTGAGCTCGAACACAAAAACGGTTTGAACATTGAACTCACCGGACATCAGTGGTGGTGGGAAGTCCGCTATGACGACGTGGACGCGAGCAACATCTTCACCACCGCGAATGAGATTCACATTCCGGTGGGCGTGCCGGTCACGTTCAGCCTCAAAGCCGCCGATGTGATTCACAGTTTTTGGGTTCCGAATCTCGCCGGGAAGAAAGATCTCATTCCCGGAAAGATCAACACGATCTGGCTACAGGCTGACAAACCCGGGGTGTATCGCGGCCAGTGTGCCGAATACTGCGGTTTACAACACGCGCGCATGGCGCTCTGGATCGTTGCCGAACCGCAGGAGCAGTTCAACGCCTGGCGCCAGAACCAGACACAAACATCCGTCACGCCTGCGAGCGATTCGCAGAAACGCGGGCAGCAGGTTTTTCTGACCTCGACGTGCGTGATGTGTCACGCGATCAACGGCACGCCGGCAGGTTCAAACATTGGTCCAAACCTGACGCACGTGGCCAGTCGCAACATGATTGCGGCGGCGACGGTCGTCAATACACGCGAGCACCTGGCCCAGTGGATCATAGATTCGCAACAGTACAAGCCAGGCAACAAAATGCCGCAGAACAATCTTTCCGACGCGGATTTGCAGTCGCTGGTTGAGTATTTACAGAGTTTGAAATGAGCCACGAAGAGGCACAAAGAAAACCACAAAGGATCGAGATCGATCAGGAAGAGCTCGAAGCCACGATGCGGCGCGAGAGGGAAGAACTCGAACGCACGTGGGCGCGACCTACTGGTCTCCGCGGATGGTTTACGGATACGGACCATAAGTCGATCGCGAAGCGTTACATCGTCACTGCGTTTGTCTTCTTTATCTTTGGCGGGATTGAAGCAGCCTTGATGCGCATCCAGTTGATGCGACCCGACAGCCATTTCCTCAGCCCGGATCAGTACAACCAGATCTTCACCGTACACGGCACCACGATGATGTTTCTGTTTGCAGTGCCGATCATGACCGCGATGGGGATCTATTTCGTGCCGCTGATGGTCGGCGCGCGCGACGTCGCGTTTCCACGCGTCAACCTTTACGGCTACTTCGTTTATTTGATCGGCGGCATTCTCTTGTACACCGGCTTTCTCCTGAACACTGGACCAGACGCCGGTTGGTTCGCTTACGTGCCGCTCTCAGGCCCCGCATATTCACCGGGAAAACGCGTAGACATCTGGGCGCAGATGATCACGTTCACTGAAATCTCCGCACTCGCCGGCGCCGTTGTAGTCATCGGCACTGCGTTCAAGATGCGCGCGCCAGGCATGACGCTCAACCGGCTACCGCTGTTTGTCTGGGCGCAGGTCGTGACCTCGTTCATGATCATCTTTGCGATGCCGTCGGTTATGCTTGCGAGTGGTTTCCTCGCCAGCGATCGTTTGATCGATACGCACTTCTTCAATCCGGCCGAGGGCGGCGACGCGATTCTCTACCAGCATCTCTTCTGGTTTTTCGGGCATCCCGAGGTCTACATCATCTTCATTCCCGCGCTCGGATTTATCTCGCCCATCATCGTTACCTTTGCACGCAGAAAACTATTCGGCTACGTCGCGCTCGTGCTGTCGTTGATTTCGACGGGGTTCATCGGCTTCGGCTTGTGGGTCCATCACATGTTTGCGACGCCGATACCGCAGATGGGCCAAAGTCTCTTCACGGCGGCCAGCATGATGATCGCGATCCCGAGCGGCGTGCAGATCTTCTGCTGGATCGCGACGCTCTGGGGCGGCAAGTTAAATATCAAGACGCCGCTGCTTTTCGTGCTCGGCTTTTTTGCGATCTTTATTCTCGGTGGTCTGACGGGTGTGATGCTGGCTTCAGTGCCGCTTGACTTGCAGATTCACGACACGTTCTTCGTGGTGGCCCATCTTCACTACGTTTTGATCGGCGGCTCTGTGTTTCCACTCTTCGGCGCTTTTTATTACTGGTTTCCAAAGTGGACCGGGCGCATGTTGAGTGAGCGTGCAGGACGGTGGAATTTCTGGTTGATGTTCATCGGTTTCAACCTCGTTTTCTTTCCCATGCATCAACTCGGACTCAACGGTATGCCGCGACGCGTCTACACGTACTTGCCCGAAACCGGTTGGGGAACTCTGAATATGATCGCGTCGCTGGGCGCGTTCATTCTCGCCGGCGGTGTGCTCGTCTTTGTAATCAATGTGATCTGGGCGCGTTACGCAGGCGCCGTGGCCGGTGATAATCCGTGGGCGGCTGACTCGCTGGAGTGGGCCACTACTTCACCGCCGCCGAATTACAATTTCCACAATTTGCCGGTGGTCCAGGGTCGATATCCGATCTGGCAAGCAACTGCCGATGCGCCGGTGGTGCGCGGGCTGAGCACTACCAAACGCGAAACGCTCGTGACGAGTGTGATGGATGCGCAGCCGGAGCTGCGCTTTGACATTCCGGGTCCATCGATCTGGCCTTCGCTCGTCGCATTATCAACAGCAGTGATGTTCATTGCCGGAATCTTCACGCCGTGGGCGATTTTAATCGGCGCGATTCTTGCCGGCATTGCGCTGACGTGTTGGTTTTTCGGCGATCCGAATTACGAAAACAAGACCGCGCGCGAAACGGGAGAGCGCTCGGAACATGTTGGACCGGCGCCCGAGTTGCGACCGAAAGAAGTATGAGTACACAGGTTGTCATCGACGTTTCCGAACTGCCGCATCATGAGTTCGATACATACGATCCGGTGTGGTGGGGAAATAATCTGCTGCTCACGATCGAGACGTCGATGTTTGGCATTCTGATCGCGACCTACTTTTACCTGCGACAAAACTTTCCCGAGTGGCCACCGCCGGTGGCCCAGCTCACGGCAACTCTTAAGCCGTTGCCACAACTCGGCTACGGAACTGCGAACACGATTCTGCTGCTGGTGAGTTGTATACCGATGGTATTGACTGACATCTCTGCGCGTCGCGGCAACAGAGGTGTGTCGCAGATCGGTCTCGTCGTCGGCGTGATGTGCGCGCTGGGCGCTCTCGTATTGCGCGGGTTTGAGTTCTCGGCGATGTACTTTCGCTGGGACAGCAACGCGTACGGCTCGGTCGTTTGGTTCATGCTTGGGATGCACATGATGCATCTCGCTATTCTGACCGTCGAAGCGATCCTGCTCGCGGTTTGGATCTTCACGCGCGAGTACGACATGAAACATCGCGTCGATATTGTAACGATTGCGATCTACTGGTATTGGGTGACGGCAATCTGGCTGGTGCTGTACGCAATCATCTATTTCACGCCGCGTTTGGGATGACGACGATGGACCAGGAACAGCAGGCAACAACTCCGAGGGCGCTGTGGACGTTGATCGTGGCGGGCCCGGCCATCGTTGCGATCCAGATGCAGGCAAACTTTATTTTGGTGCGCCAGGCATGTTCCGCGCAGCGCAACGTCGCGTTGTATGCAGTGATTATCCTAGCGATGCTTTTGACGATCGCGACTGTGCTGGTTGCGATCTCACTCTGGAAGCGTGCGGGTACCGTATGGCCCACGGAGGCGATCGATCTGGCGAACCGCATCAGGTTCATTACAGCGTTAGGGATATTGAGTAGCGCGATGTCGTTCCTGGTAATCCTGGCGCAGGGGATTGCGACGGTGGTTTTCGATCCATGCCAGTTGTAAAGAAGAAGATGTTTCACGCAAAGACGCAAAGACACAAAGAAAAGACGCGAAGGAGGCTACAGTGATTCTTCGTTGCGCCTTATTCTTTGTGTCTTTGCGCCTTTGCGTGAAACCGGTTCTGCTGTTTCACGAAGGCAGGCCACACAACTGGCATGACCTGATTCGCGCCTGGAGCTTTGAACCACTCGTCGTCTTATCGCTTATAGTCTCGGCACTGCTGTTCATCATCGGTTTCCGGCGCGCGAGATCGGTTCGCACGTGGGAAGCGATCTGTTTCGCACTCGGCTGGTTGGCGCTATTCGTCGCCCTCGTCTCGCCCATGCACGCGTGGGGGCAAGTGCTGTTTTCCGCGCACATGACACAACACGAAATACTCATGCTCGTCGCTGCGCCACTCCTCGTGCTTGGTCGACCACTTATCACATTTCTCTGGGCGCTGCCGTTAGACTGGTCACGCAAACTAGGCAAGTTTGCGAAGATCAACGCGCTCAGTCGCCTCTGGCACACGTTGACGATTCCACTCGTCGCCTGGTTGGTCCATGCCATTGCTTTGTGGATCTGGCACATCCCGGTGCTGTTTGAAGCAGTGCTTCGTTACGAGTGGGTTCACACCGCGCAACACCTCTCATTCTTCATTTCGGCGCTGCTGTTTTGGTGGGCCCTGATACATGGACCACAAGGCGCAATGGGCTACGGCGCCGCCGTGCTCTACCTCTTCACGACCTCGGTTCATAGCGGCGTGCTGGGCGCGCTGATCACTCTCGCCGGCTCCGTTTGGTATCCGTCGTATGTTGGTCTGACAAGTTCGTGGGGACTTACCCCACTCGAAGATCAACAACTCGGCGGTCTGATTATGTGGATACCGGCAGGTCTCGTTTACGTAATCGCCGGACTCGCGTTGTTTGCGGGCTGGTTGCGTGAAGCTGACGTGCGCGCGATGAAGCGGGAGCGTTTGGAGCTGGCTCCATGAAGAAGATTCTGGAGATCGCGCTTGGCATCGTGACGAGCGTTGGTGGCTTTCTTGAGATTGGCTCGATTGCCACCGCAGCACAAGCCGGCAGCGACTTCTCGTTTCAACTGATTTGGGCCATTGTTCTCGGCGGTATCTGCATCATCTTTCTCGTCGAACAAGCCGGACGCTTCGCGGCAGTCAGTGGGCGCACCATTCCCGACGCGATTCGCGAACGTTTTGGCTTCAACTACTTTGCGTTTCTTTATCTGGTGCTGGCGCTCGTTAGTCTGATCGTTCTCGCTGCTGAAATTGGCGGCGTTTGCATCGCGCTCGAACTCGCGACGGACGTCAGTTTTCAGTGGTGGGCCATACCGGTCGCACTTGTCGTCTGGCTCATCATCTGGAAAGGCACATTCGGAGTCATCGAAAAAGGTGTTTCCGTACTCGGATTGGTAACACTGAGCTTCGTCGTGGGCGCGGTCCTGATCAATCCGCCCTGGTCTCAGGTCGCGCAAAGTGCGTTGCCCTCGCTGCCGCAACATAACTCGGTTCACTACTGGTTTATCGCGGTCTCGATTCTCGGCGCCACGATCTCGCCGTATCTCTATTTCTTCTACTCTTCGGGCGCGATTGAAGACGAGTGGAACGAAGGCTACGTCGGCATCAATCGCATCATCGCCACCGGAGGCATGAGTTTCGGTTCAGTGATCTCGATCTCAGTGTTGATACTCGCCGCGATGATCTTCGCGCCGCAGGGCGTGAAGTTCGAACACTACTCGCAACTGCCGGCACTGCTCACGCCGGTTTTTGGATACTGGGGTTACTGGTTCATCGTGGCGTCCATCGGGATCGCATGTCTCGGCGCAGCGATGGAGATCACGCTCGAGATTGCGTATCTCACGGCGCAGGGTTTTGGTTGGAACTGGAGCGAGAACCAGCGACCGCTCGACGAAGCGCGCTTCAGCGCTGCGTACATGATCGCGATTCTTATCGGCATGTTGCCCATTCTCGTTGGCATCGATCCGCTGACGCTGACGATCTTCGGTATGGCGTTGACAGCGGCAACGCTGCCGGTGTCGATCGTGCCGTTTCTCTTCTTGATGAACGACTACAGCTACGTGCGTGTTTATCGTAACGGCTGGTTCTCGAATGCGGTGGTGCTTGTGATCATCGGGCTCGCGTTTGTGTTGGCGGTCGTTGCGATTCCTTTGCAGATCTTTGGAGGCAGCTAATGGATTTGATGCGGGATTGTTTGGATAAGCAACTCGAAGACAGCAATAAACGGCGGATGGGTCGAGTGGATGGAATAATTCTCGAGGTTGAAGACGGTCGCCAGCCGCGTGTTGCTTATATCGAGGTGGGAGTGAAGACCTTGATGAATCGTTTGAGTTCGCGTTTGGGAAGTCTGGCGAGTGAGCCGTATCGCATTGCGTGGGGAAAAGTGAAAGTCGGACTGAATAAAGTCGTGGCGGATGTGGAGGCGGAGAAGACGCCGGCGCTGGAGTGGGAACTGTGGTTGCGCAAGAAAGTGATCGGACGGATTCCGGGGGCATAGATGTCGAAGCGACAGTTACATGTAGAACTACTGTTGGGTGAGAAAGTTTTTGCGCTGAATGGTGTGTCGGTCGGGCGGTTGGAGGAGATCCGTACTGAAGTTAACAGAGGGCACTATTATGTGACGGAGTTTCTCGTGGGAAGTTATGCAGTGCTTGAACGTTTGGCGGCGTGGCGCATTGGGCGCGCGGTGCTGCGTGTTGTCAGAGCGCAGCGGAAAGAGGGCTATCGGATTCGTTGGGATCAATTGGATCTTACTGATCCGCAGCGGTTGAGATTGATGTGCGAGGTTGATGAGTTGATGCCGTTATGAAGGCGCGAGAATATTTCACGCAAAGCCGCAAAGCCGCAAAGGAAAAAGCCGCAAAATTCTTTGCGTCTTTGCACCTTTGCGTGAAATATTCTTTCTTGCTTATTGTCTTTGCGAGTTGCACCCACAAACCCTCAGGTCCGCTCGCATTCGTCACCAACGAACGCGACGGCACGATCACTGTGATCGACACGAAGACAGACACAGTCTACTCAACCATAAAACTCGGCGGACGCCTGCGTGGCATTCGTCTGAGCCCCGACAAGCAAAGGATCTGGGTTGCGATCAGTTACCCGACCAACCAATCCCAGGGCGAAGACAAGATCGCCGAACTCGATCTCAACGGCAACGTCGTCGCCAGGTAC
>Ga0307408_100003937_pt1 | contig 10115 bp, 12 predicted proteins | sample 322Cmetagenome_FD_202116 | JGI IMG/M metagenome (GOLD analysis project Ga0307408, IMG submission 202116) | Maize rhizosphere microbial communities from greenhouse at UC Davis, California, United States - 322HYB-C-3 | ecosystem: Host-associated > Plants > Roots > Rhizosphere > Soil | place... | reverse complement strand
ATTTTATTGCTCGTCTGTGCTTCTTGCCACGCGACCATCGATAAGTTGGCAGATGACTACTCCGTCGATTTACTTCGCCGGATGAAAAGGCGTCACGAAGACAGAATTCAAGAGCTCTATCACCTTGATGATAGCAAGGATAGTGTGGCCGTCGTCTTGCGTCATCCAATTAAGAAGATTCATGTCCCACAATTTTCAGACGTGAATGTACAGCGGGCTATTCTGGAGAATTCAGATTTCCGCCATAGACCTGGTAGCCAAATTATCCAGCTGGATTACCGCACGCGCGCTTCACGAGAATCGGATGCATCGTATTGGTCAGAGCTGGTGAAAGAGATGACTGATGGGTTTCAAAGTCAGATGCACTTAGTCGCTAGCGGAAGCGGGCAGCCAGGTCACTTATCGATTTGCGCGTTCGGCCCAATGCCATTACTCATGCAACTCGGCGCTCTTGTTGGGAACAAAGTCGAAGTATCCACATTTCAATGGGACCGCATCGCAGAAACGTGGAATTTTCGGAAGGAGCGGATACAACAACGTCAGGCCATCAATTACACGCCTGTGCCAGATGGCGGAGGTGAGATTGCACTCGCCATTTCCATGAGCGGAGAAGTCGACCGAATGTCAGTGGAAGCGGCGGTCCCGGGGATGCACATTGTAAGATTTGGAGTACCAGCTCCTACACCGCAACTGGTTGAAGATGCTGATGACGTGCTGCACTTCCGAACACAGTTTACTGCTTTGATGGCGGAGATTCGAAATAAGGGCTACAAGCGCATCCATGTGTTTCCAGCCATGCCACTCTCTCACGCAGTTGAGTTTGGCCGGCAACTGTTGCCTAAAGTCGACCCAGAGATTGAGGTTTGGGACTTCCAGGGTGGAGCGTTTAGCCCAATGTTAACAATGCAGCAATAGAAAAGAACCTCGCTGTGAGGAGGTCTGCGATATCGTCCAGGTCATTCTGGGCTTCAGCCTCCGCCAGCAGAATTTGGTCGCAGTACGCAGGCCGGAGGGAGGTCGCGCGAGGGACGCACCGCTACATGTCCGAGTCGGAAATGAACAGTTCCGCAACTATTCCGCAACTTAGCTAAGATTCAACTCCTTGCTGCCCGTAAGCACTAGCCCCTGTAGGGAAGAACGCAAGTTGCTTACACCGTTCGGTTAGACTGTTCCTCGCGGTCCCGATAAACCAACCAAGCGCGCATCGCTGCTTCCACGTAATCACGGCCTCGTGCGCGAGCTCCCATCATTTCGCACAATATCTCTCCTTCACTGGGATAAAAACTCGCTCCACATTCCCGCGCCGCCTCAAGAACGTAATCTCTCATCTGTCCCCACGGCGCCACCTGAACTTTGACGTGCCGGGCATCCTCGGAAAAAACATCTAGGGTCCCGTTAGTACTATCGAACGCCGCGAATACAGTGGCAGGCCCTCCGATAACGTTCTCGTTATAGCTCCTAACATAATGGTAAATTAGCTCCAGTCCCTTCAATTTATCGATATTGGTGACCGGCATCTTTTTGGCATTTGCTATGGGCGAAATCTCGTTAGGCGGTCCACCACACAATATTTCGAGAGACTCTCTGAACTTCTCTCGCATCATCTTCCTTCTGCGCTCCCGCTCGAACTCATTCATCATTTTCAATTTTCCTTCTAGGTAATATCCAGCGCCTAGTCTAAGGTAGGCCGGCCTTATATTCAAAATGAAATCGCATTTTTGACGTTCGCTGAAAATTCTTCTTGCTTGATAATTGCTATTATCAGGTAAGATTTTTTAAACATCGAACGTTTCATAAGCCTGAGTTGTCAGAGGGAAAATCGAGGTTTCATACTATAGTATTTAACCAGAATTGCTGTATTGCAGTAGACAAAATCAATATTTAAATTATTCCATTTTCACTAAATGGTTATACTTCTCTTTGCCATTTCCTGCTGGTAGTCTCTGACCTATTGCTAATCAGTGCTGAAAGCTAAGAAATGTCGCGAATCACCAAAGAGCGCATCGAGAATCTGACGAGAAAGATTTTCAACGATGGACTGAGAGACGGCGACAATGGTTATGCAGAGGCACAAGACGACATTCAAATGTTGCGGGAAGCTGAGAGTTTGCAAGCTCAAGTGGAAGTTCTCGAAGCTCAGGTGGCGAACCTTGAAGAACAGTTGGCGCAATGCCACGCGCAGCTGAAGCGCTCAAATCCTTAGAGGCATCAATGCTCAAGGTTATTCGACCAATTTATTCGAAACGCTGGTTAGGTCGAAGATTCGTTCTGAATGAAACTTCGTTAAGGTGGGGACGCTATTCGATAGCGGCCCCTGCCTTCAGAACCGCATCAAACTATCGGTGGGAGGCTCTCGCAACGCTAGTGAGAGAGGCGGACCCCGAATACATTGCAAGCAAGTTTGAGCCTGAGCTCAGGGGACAAGCACATCAAGACTATTTGGCGGAAATTGGTGCGCTCTTCGCGTATGAGTTATCAAGGAGGCATCTCAATGCACTGAAGCGTGCCGAGTGCAAGCCCATTGAACTGGAGTCTGCCCGCTCGGCCGTCGCAGCAAGTTTTCAAGCCGCCCTACTGACGGTGTTCAATTCGGCTGTGCAACTTCATGGGCTTGGAAATGCAAGCAAGGTTCGCTATAGCCAGATTTTGCATGGTTTGCATCACACGGAGGTGTTCGTGCAGGACAAGCTTTATCGTGCCGCTTTTACCCCGGATTTGATTCTCGAATCCATATGGGACGATTTGGAAATGTGGCCTCCACTCTTCGTCTAGAGCGGTCGAGTTGGCATGCCGGCGAAATCGATGCCGCGTTTATGCGCACGGCGCCATGTCGGCTCCGGGCACGTTCCTCAAACAGGAGGTCATGGGCTAGGTCGCTGGCGTCGAAGTCTCGTGTCCGAGTCGAACACGCTCTCGCCAGGAAGTGGCCAACAGTGGAGCAGGGCTCCGCGCGCTCCTTGTCGGCGTTGAAGCCGGTCGCTACGTGCTCAAGCCCCTCCGTTGAATACGAAGGGGAGTGAACTGTGGTCAGTTCACAAGTCGTAGAACTACGCCGGTGGACGTCGTAGCTGTTCTCGTTGAGCTTTTTGCTGGGGCAGATTTACGACGAAGTTGCTGCACGTCTGGACGCCGGTCTTGTTGCTTTTTGGCTTCCTTTGCGGCTGCTCTTTTGCGCGAAACTACTTCGGCAACTAAGGCGCACAAGTCTATGCTTGGCTTGGCTCGGAGGTAGCTGCTCAAATCCTGAATAAGCTCACCCTCCGAACCCTCGTCACCGAGGTAGCAGAGAATTGTACGGTCGGACACGGCCTCCAGAGCCTGTCTGCTCAGTTTGCCAGCGATATATCCGCGTGCGGCCTTCCTGAGCAAAGGAAATATTTTGGGATTGTGGCCCCATTCCTTGCCAGCGTAATGGTTTAGGTCGGTTTCGAATTCGTCCAGTAAAGCGGGGAGGTTCGCACGTCGCTTTTTGGAGAGCAAAACAAAGTCGGTGAAGCTATCGTATAGCATTGTAGATACTCCTAGATTCTTCGCGCGCAACGGCGCGAATGCTGCTACAGCGCAGTGGGTTAGTGCCACTTGGCACATACAAAATCAGGAAGGCTCCGCAAGGGGCGGAGCAAATATCTACATTTCCGAAATTGCCACACGGAAATTTTTCTGTCAACTTCTACATTGAGTGCAGTCGCGCCCGTTCCGGAGCGCAAGCCAATGCCGTGTCGAATCGGTCATGCGTGCTGACCCGAGACTTCGTGTCCGACTCGGACACGGCATCTGGTTTGGCTCCACCGCAGCATCAGACCGGTTCCAGGTACCTGGTCGAATCTTTTGTCTTGAGATAAAACATGTATTGGCAGGACGATAGACTCTAATAGGATAAATTGCCTGTGACATATCGATACCTGTGTTACTGAAGACAAGTTCAAAAACTACGTAATGAGCGGGTGTGTAAAACGTAGTGCCACCTTAGCAGTTCCTGTGCTTAGGCCCCACCTGGAGTGGCTGAGAATCCCGCACGCAACGGTCGCTCAGGCGGTCGTTGTGCCGTTTACGCCTACCCTACTAGTAGGGCCATCGGCCAGCTAATGGTCCGATGTCGGGCCAGCTTCCGCTCCATAGACGCGCTAAGCTTAGCGTCAAGCCTTCCACATCAAATATCTGGAATTCGGCTATGTTCGATATATCTGATATTCGAGTATTTCGGATTTATCTGATATTCGGCTATGTTGACTTTATCCGAATTTCGGATAAAATGGTTTTATCTGAATATCGGATACTTTCAAATATGTCATTCGCGCCGACTGCCCTTCTGCTCCTCACCGCGCCGCAACTCGGTCAACTACTCGTATCAACTCGCAAACGGCACAAGCTCACGCAAGCCGCGATAGCGAGCCGCGTAGGACTGAGCCAAAATCGCATCTCCCATTTGGAAAAAAATCCCGACGAAATCAGCGTCAGGCAGCTGCTCAGCTGGTGCTCTGCACTTGAACTGGAACTGCGACTTGGAGAGAGAGATACTTCTGCTGCAAGCAGCTCGGCGGAGTGGTAATCATGGGGCGCCGCTCGCACAGCCAAACCCTCCATCTCTGGGCCAATGGTGACTACGTCGGACGTTGGACAGTCAAAGCCAACGGGGACTCTGAACTGGCATATGACGACGCTTGGCGCGCCTCCAAACTTGGGCGCCCAATTTCCCTGTCGTTACCGTTCAACTTACATAACGAGCCGCTCAAAGGAGTCAACGTCTCGAACTATTTCGAGGGCTTGCTACCAGACAGCGACATCATTCGAAAACGTGTAGCGGCCCGGTTTAAGACGGGTTCTCTTGAAGCTTTCGACCTGCTGGCGGCTATCGGCCGGGATTGCGTCGGCGCCTTGCAACTCTTGCCTGAGGGCGTTGCCCCCGAAGAGGTGGCTAAAGTCAATGGCGTAGTCATTGATGAGGCTGACATTGAGCGGCATCTGCTGGAAGTAATGAACGTGGAGCGGCACGGCGCCCCAGAAGACCCCGATGACGACTTTCGAATTTCGCTGGCTGGCGCGCAAGAAAAACACGCCTTCTTGTGGTGGGATGGCAAATGGATGAAGCCACTTGGGACTACCCCAACAACGCACATCTTCAAGCTCCCAATTGGAATGGTTGGCGGAAAAAAGGCCGACTTCTCCACGTCGGTCGATAATGAGTGGCTATGCCTGCGGCTATTCAAGGAGTACGGGCTCCCCACGGCGAATGCCGAAATAGCGACGTTCGGTTCGCAACGAGTGCTCATCGTCGAACGTTTCGACCGCGTGCTATCGAGAGATGGTAACCAGGTGTTCCGGCTTGTCCAGGAGGACTTTTGTCAGGCAACTGGAACCTCTCCGCTATTGAAATACGAAAATGAAGGCGGGCCCGGCCTGAAGCAGATGTTCGCCCTCTTGCAGCAGTCGCAGCAGGCCGCAGCTGACATGCACACGCTCATGGCCTCCCAACTGCTCTTTTGGATGTTGAGCGCTCCCGATGGGCACGCAAAAAACTTCAGCATTCAACTCCTCGCTGGTGAGGGACGATTCAAGATGACTCCAATCTACGACGTGATGTCCGCCTATCCCGTGATAGGCCCCGGACCGAACCAGTGGGCGGAACGTAAGCTCAAATTAGCGATGGCGCTACTAGGCAACAACCGGCACTATCTAGCGCATACCATCCAGCGTCGACACTTCAATAGCACCGCGAAGGAGGTCGGTTACGGTGCGAACGCGGAATCGCTGCTGCTCGATTTCATCGCACGTACGCCGGCGGTGGTTGACAAGGTCCGCGGCGAACTGCCTGCAGGATTCTCGGAAAAAGTCGCCGACAAGGTTCTGGGTGGTCTTCTCGCAGCCGCGCGCAAGCTTGAATCCATGCCCCCAGTCTGACTCAAGTCACGACCACCCGGCCGCATGTCCAGTAGGCCATATGTCGAAGCAGCACCCAAATCTTCGCTTCAGAGAACTGGCATCGCCTGGACGGCTCTTCGCGTTGACTGGAAGCGCTAAGCACGGAAGAGCAAGTGCCAGGCCGAAGGCCTGGCACGCGCAGGCGTCCCTGCGCCGAAGGAGCACCCGAAGGGCTACGTAGCGCTCTCGCGCGGAGTAGTGCTTGGCCGCCCACGGCCATCCGTGTCTGAAAAGTGTTTGATTCGAGCCCCTGATGTCTGAAAAAATGTCTGATTCAATGCATTTTGTCTGAAAAATGTCGGATTGCCGCCGGCAAGGAGACGGTCACCAGAATCGGCCGGTAAAGTTGCCAGGTTGCGCCAAGCGGCAAGCTCGTGCGCCAATCGGAGCTTGGCATTTAGCGCAAACGTCGCTGAGCAATTTGCTCTGCCTTGGTCGGGCGGCCAGGGCGCCGCTTGGAAGAATTCATTACGCTCGCCGATGGCAGGGTTGCCGGCAGCGTTGGTTCAACTAGTGTAGAAATCCACTCATCCACGTCGGTCTGCCGGAATCGTAGCCGGTTTCCAATTTTTACACATGGTGGAAGGCTGCCACCATTACTGTGGCGGTTGTAGATGGTCTGTACGCTCAGCGAAAGTTTTTGCGCCAGGTCTTGGGGAGAGAGGAGTAAGGTCATTAGAGTCGATAACTGATAGCAGTCACGACGACTGCTATGAGTATAGTCGAGTTACCTGTTGCTCCTTCTCGTTACCTCTGCGGAGCGTCGCTTGCTGCAATTTTGCTGCAGCGATTGCAGCAACTTGCGGTAAAATCAGGTAAAGCAGAGTAAGCTAAGTGGATGATTTTATTGAAAAACCCGCCTATTTAAAGGCTGCCAAAGTTGATTTGTAATCATCAGGTGGCGGGTTCGAGTCCTGCAGCCGGCACCAGCATTCCAAAAGCCCAGCCCTCACCGGCTGGGCTTTTTCTTTGGGCGTGCGCTATGCGCAACTGATCGGGCCTGAATACTGCGCGATCTGAGGATCAGAAGTCAGGAGCGTAATGCCCTCGACAGTGGCTTGTGCTATGAGAATTCGATCAAAAGGGTCCCGATGCAGCAACGGGAGATGAGCTATCTCAAGTGCATGCTTGCCATTGATGTCTAGCTCGCAGTAGTCATGATCTATTAGAGCTCGTCGTAAAAGGCGTGGATCGAAGGCGAAATTCGCGCGTCCGAGGCTGTGCTTGATTGCTACCTCCCAAATGCTGGCGACACTAAAAAACAGTTCGTTTTCGGCGCTTTTTAACAGTGTCCGTATCTTAGCCGGGAGACGGCGCGAGTCATGGGACGCCCAGAGCAGAAGGTGAGTGTCCAATAAAAACTTCATTCTTTGACTCCGAACATTTCTTCGATTTCGTCCCGTGCAAAATTGTCGAAGTCATCGGGGATAACGAATTGCTCTCCTTTAAGAAAATCCATTCGTTGAGTCTTTTTAGCTTGTTGCTCACCTAGCGGCATTACTTTAACCAAGGGTTTGCCTGCCTTGGCAATAATGAAGGGCTCGCCATTCGCCGCATCATCAACAAGCCGGGAAAGATGAGTCTTTGCCTCGTGAATATTGAACGTTTTCATTCTGGCACATGTTTAGTGGACTAGACTAAGTTAGTTTAGTCCACCTGCCATGCGATTCAAGGACGGCGCTTGAATATGTGGTCAAGCGAGAACTTGCCCGGGCCTTGGGCAACCAGGGGGAGCAACAAGGCGGCCCAGCTCAGGTGCGTGGGCCACGCTTGCGGGTAGACGAAAATCTCGATGACTGCGGTCATGGCGAGCAGGCCGAGGGCGGCGAAGCGGGTGAACAGGCCGGCGACCAGCAGAAGGGGCAGGGCGTGTTCGGCGAAAGTGGCCATTGGGGCGGCGATCTCCGGGGGGATCAGGGGCAGCATGTACTCGTAGCGGAACAGGTCGATTGTCGAATCCTTCAGCGTGAACCAGCCTTCGACTTTGGTTCGGCCGGAGGGGAAGAAGATTGCGGCAATGCCGAGGCGGGCGGCGAGCAGTTGTACCGCTGGGGGCAGCAGGCGCGCGGCAAGTGCGTGGAGCGCAGCGACGCCTCCTGAGATGGTGCCGGTGGAAGTGGCCGCGGCGGCTGGGGATCGGGCGAAGTTCGTGTTCATGGTGGTCTCCGGTTTGTCAGGTATCAGGTGCGCCATTTGCCTTGGCGCGCCAGTGTGATGGCTGCATCGGCAATCTGTTGCGTCGTGGCGCTGGCGGCGAGGCCGATTGTCGGGACAGTCGTTGGCGTGGTGCCGCCATCGGCCAATACGAGGCCGATGACGCGCGTGCGGCGATGGCTGGCGGCGGCGCGTGCTGCCTGGGCTCCCAAGCCGGTGCCGATGAAGACTGCTTCCGGGATGTGCTGGCTGTCGATGAAGGTGAGCAGGTCCTGGCCGAGCGCCGTGGCATCCGCATCACGCAGCGTTGGCAGCAGAACGAAGTAGCCTTGCGCTGCTAAAAGGGACGCAATTTCGGTGTAGTGGTCGATTGAATCGCCCGGGCTGCGGGCGAATACGATAGGGCGGCCGTCGTCAGGGCCGGCGGCGTGGTAGCTGAGCGCAGGCTGTGCTGCGGCTACGGCGCGCAGCACTTCGGTGGCGCTGCGGATGGGCAGCGCGGCGCCGGCGAGGGCCGGTGCGAAGGCGAGGCTTGCGGTGCCCGCCAGTCCGGTGAGGGCGGACAGCAGGAACAGGCGGCGGGTTTCATTCATTTTCGACTCCGGTAATGAGTTCACTACCAAGCCAGTCGGCCAGCATGGCGCCGGCGCTGGCGATGCCTTGTTCTTCGCCGACGCGTTCCACCAGAAGTGCGCACAAGCCGGCGAAGCTGCCGTCGCGCTGGAGTTGTGTCAGCGCGGCGAATTCGATGGCGTCCAGTGCACGCAGGCAGGAGACGAAGCCCTGGCGCCAGACCAGCAGGCCGCCGGGTGCGGGAAGCATTTCGCCTTCCAGGGTGCTGCTGCCATCGCGCAGGGCGAACCACAAGTCGGCGGCGTTGGTAGTGGCAATGCGCAGTTGCAGTGTTGGCGCAAGCGTCAGGATGGCATGCTCCCAGTCGACTGCGGCCAGTGCGTCGGCAGCGACAGGCGCGGCATCGGGCCCGATGAACGCCTGGTCCAAGGCGTGCTCGATCCAGGCCAGTTCGTGCAGGTCCGGATTGTCGGGGAACAGCGCCTGCAGCGTGTCGCAGAAGTCGTCGGCGTAGGCGTCCAGCGTCCAGGCGTGTGGAGGGCGACGCTTGATGTGCGCAGCGGCAGCGTGCAGGAAGGCTTCTTCGCCGATGAAAGCGCGCAGTTGCGGGTAGCTCTCTTCCAGGCAGCCGACAAGCTGCGCGCGGTAGTTGTTCAGGTAGACGGCGCGGCCCGGGCCGGCGGGCACGCCTGCAACAGGCGTCGATGTGGCCAGCATAGCGTGGAAGTCGCCCTGGAGATTGGCGAGGTTCATGCCGCCTCCCTGTGCGCTGCAAGTTGGCGCGCGATATCGAGTTCGGCCAGCAGGTCGGACAGCGGCGGAATATCGCCATCGCGTTCGATCATGGTGGCCACCGGGCCGCAGCGTGCGATCGTCTGCTGGTACAGCGACCACACCGCGTCGTTGACGGCGCTGTCGTGGGTGTCGATCAGCAGGCCGTCGCCCTGGCTATGGCCGGCGAGGTGGATCTGGCACACGCGGTTCATCGGTACCCCGCGCAGGAAATCGAGCGGATCGAATCCGTGGTTGCTGGCACTGACGAAGACGTTGTTCACGTCCAGCAGCAGGCCGCAGCCGGTGCGCTTGGCCATGGCGGAAATGAATTCCCATTCCGTCATGCTGGACTCGGCATACGTCAGGTAGCTTGAAGGATTCTCGACCAGCATGGTGCGCCCCAGCGCTTCCTGCGCCTGGTCGATGTTGTTGCAGATGATGTCGAGCGCCTCCTGCGTGTAAGGCAGCGGCAGCAGGTCGTGCGAATTGAAGCGGCCGATGCGCGACCAGCTCAGGTGGTCGGAGACGAACATCGGTTCGATTTCTTCCACCAAGGCGCACAGGCGGGCCAGGTAGTCCGGCCGTAAACCATCGGCCGAACCAAGCGACATCGACACACCATGCAGCACCACGGGATGCTTCTCCCTCACGCGGCGCAGGATATCGCGCGGCTGGCCGCCGGCGACCATGAAGTT
>Ga0307408_100003934_pt1 | contig 10117 bp, 7 predicted proteins | sample 322Cmetagenome_FD_202116 | JGI IMG/M metagenome (GOLD analysis project Ga0307408, IMG submission 202116) | Maize rhizosphere microbial communities from greenhouse at UC Davis, California, United States - 322HYB-C-3 | ecosystem: Host-associated > Plants > Roots > Rhizosphere > Soil | place: USA... | reverse complement strand
CGGCGACCTCTCGGTGCGCGTCCAGCCGCGGTCGGCGGCGGACAGCTTCGGCAACGCCTTCGTGACGATGACGGGGACGCTGTCGCGCGTCTCGTTCGAGCTGCGCTCCGGGGCGCAGGCGATCTCGCTGGCGACGGCGGAGGTCTCGCGCGCCGCGCAGCGGCTCTCGACGAGCACGACGGAGCAGACGGGGAGCGTGCAGCAGACGAGCGGCCACTTGGCCGACATGACGCGCGCCATCACCGGCAGCGCCGAGCACGCGCAGGCGATGGAGGAGATGGCGCTGCGCGGTGCGCGCGACGCCGAGGAGAGCGGCGACGCCGTGCGCGAGACGATCGACGCGATGAAGTCGATCGTCAAGAAGGTCGGCGTGATCACCGACATCGCCAACGAGACGAACCTGCTCGCGCTCAACGCCTCGATCGAGGCGGCGCGGGCGGGCGAGCACGGTCGCGGCTTCGCGGTCGTCGCGCAGGAAGTGCGCACGCTGGCCGAGCGCAGCCAGGGGGCGGCGCGCGAGATCGACGCCCTCGCCTCCTCGAGCCAGGCCGTGGCGCGGCGGTGCGAGGCGCTGCTCGGCGCGCTCGTCCCGTCCATCCGGCGGACGGCGGAGCTGGTGCAGCGGGTCACCGCGGCGGCGCGTACGCAGGCCGACGGCGTGAGCCACGTGCAGCAGGCGATGGAGCGCGTGGACGGCCTCGCCGTGCAGACGGCGACCGAGGCCGAGGCGCTCGCCGCGACCGCCGAGGAGATGGCCGCGCAGGCCGAGGCGCTGGAGCAGCTGGTCAGCTTCTTCCGGGTCGCCGCCGGCGAGGGGAGCGAGGGCGGCGACGCGTCGGGCGTGAGGCCGCCCGAGGGGTGGAGCTACGGGACTCCAACCGCGGATCGGACCGCGGCCACCGAGGGCTGAATCGGCGGGGCGCGGGGCGCGGAGGAAGCGCGACGGTGACGACGTGGCGGCGGCGAAGGTAGGGTGATCGAGTCCGACGCCACCGCGACCAGAGGACCCCATGCGTCCCTCCCTGCTCCGCATCACGATCGTCGCCGCGCTCGGCGCCCTCGCGACGTCGGCGGCACCCGCCGTCGCGCAGTCCCCTCGTGAGATCCACACCGGAATCGCCGCCGGCGCCACACTCGGCCAGGGGCGAAGCGACCCCGGATTCGCGCTCCTCGGCGCCGCCGACGTCGGGCGCGTCGGATCGCGAGTGGGTCTGCGCGGGGAGCTGCTCTACACGCGCGCCTCTCGCGAAGTGCGGGGCCTGTTGGGGGTCCCGTGCGCGGAGTGCAGCGCGCTCGTCCCGTACAGCCGTGCGGAGCGCACGGAACAAAACCTCGGTGCGCTCCTCGGTGCCACCTACCGGCTGACCGACGCCTCGCGCCTCCGGTCGTACGTGCTGGGCGGGCTGGGCGTGTACAGGACGCAGACGGACTTCGAGGGCACGGTGGGATCTCCCTGCCCGCCCGGCTCCGTGTGCATCGCGACGCTCGTCGAGCCGTACACGGTTCACGAGACCGAGCACCGCCTGGGCGTCGGCCTCCACCTCGGCGTCGGCAGCGCCGTGCGGTTCGGCGCGCTGGAGCTGACCGCCGAAGCGCGCTACCACGTCCTCGAGCGGGGCGTCGGGAGCCGGCGGATGATCCCCGTGACGCTCGGCGTACGCTTCTGACGACACGGTGGCACGTCGAATGACGAGCGAGGGGGCGCGTCCAGTAGTCGGCCGCGCCCCCTCGCTCGTGCTGGGCCATTCGCCGGCCGCTAGAGGATGTAGCGGCGCAGGTCCTCGTCCTCGGCGATCGTCTTGAGGCGCTCGCGGACGAGCGTCGCGTCCACCGTGATCGTGTCCGTGCCGCGATCGGGGAGCTCGTAGAGCACGTCCTCGAGCAGCGTCGTCATGACCGTGTGCAGCCGGCGGGCGCCGATGTTCTCCATGCGGTCGTTGACGTGGGCCGCGATGCGCGCGATCTCGGCGATCCCGCCGTCCTCGAACGTCACGCCCGCGCCCTCGGCCTCGATCAGCGCCGCGTACTGCTTCGTGAGCGCGTTCTCCGGCTCGGTCATGATGCGGACGAAGTCGGCTTCGGTGAGCGGCTTGAGCTCGACGCGGATCGGGAACCGCCCCTGCAGCTCCGGAATGAGGTCGCTCGGCTTGGAGACGTGGAACGCGCCGGCGGCGACGAAGAGCACGTGGTCGGTCTTCACCATCCCGTACTTCGTCTGGACGTTGGAGCCCTCGACGATCGGGAGGAGGTCGCGCTGCACCCCTTCGCGCGAGACGTCGGGCCCGCCCTGCTGCCCGCGCTCGCCGGCGATCTTGTCGATCTCGTCGAGGAAGATGATCCCCATGGACTCGACCCGCTCGAGCGCGTCGGCGGTGACGTCCTCGAGATCGATCAGCTTGTCGAGCTCCTGCTCCTGGAGGATGCGGCGCGCCTCGGAGACCTTGACCGAGCGCTTCTTCTTGCGCTTCGGCATCATCTCCTGGAGCATCTCGGTGAAGTTCTCCATCCCCTCGGGCGCGCCCTGCGGGACCATCATGTCGAACATCTGCGGCCCCTGCTGCGTCACCTCGACCTCCACCTCGCGCCCCTCGAGCTGGCCGTCGAGGAGGAGGTTCTTGAGCTTCTCGCGCGTCCGCCGGTAGCGCTCCTGCGCGGCGTCGGAGGCGCCGTGCGCGCCGTCGCCGTTCTCGCCGCGCGCCGCGCCCGACGACGCCTCGGCCGGCCCCGACTCGCCGCCGCGGGCGACCGCGCCGCTCGACGAGACGACGAACACCGGCGAGGGACGCTCGGGCGTGCCCGCGGCCGGCCGCGCGCCGCCGGCGGCCGGCACGGCCTGCGCGGCGCCGCGGGTCGCGGCGGGCTCGCCGACCGCGGTGCCCTTCGCCTCGCTGCCGGGCGGCGGCAGGAGGAGGTCGAGGAGCCGCTCGTCCACGCGCTCGTTGGCGAGGTCCTCGACCTCGCTCTCGCGCTCGGTGCGGACCATGTCGATCGCGCTCTCGACGAGGTCGCGCACCATGCTCTCGACGTCGCGCCCGACGTAGCCGACCTCCGTGAACTTCGAGGCCTCGACCTTGACGAAGGGCGCGCCGGAGAGCTTCGCCAGGCGGCGCGCGATCTCCGTCTTCCCGACGCCGGTCGGGCCGATGAGGATGATGTTGTTGGGCGAGATCTCGTTGCGGATCGCCTCCGGCGCGCGCTGGCGCCGCCACCGGTTGCGGAGGGCGATGGCGACGGCTTTCTTCGCCTCGCCCTGCCCGACGATGTAGCGATCGAGCTCGGCGACGATCTGCCGCGGCGTGAGGTCCGCGAGGCGCGAGAGCGCCTGCTGCGTGCGGGTGGATGGCATGGAGAAGCGGGTGTGGGGTGCCGGGTGCCGGGTGCCGGGGACCACGCCCCGCGCCCGACGCCCCACACCCATCTATGTGTCAGCCAGTCGGCTCGAGTACGGTGATGTTCGTGTTCGTGTAGACGCAGATCTCGCCGGCGATCTCGAGGCTCTGCCGGACGATGTCCTTCGGCTCGAGCGACGTGCTCTTGACGAGCGCGCGCGCCGCGGCGAGGGCGTACGAGCCGCCGGAGCCGATCGCGAGGATCCCGTCGTCGGGCTCGATGATGTCTCCCGTGCCGGAGATGACGAAGCCGTGGTCGCGGTCGCAGACGGCGAGCAGCGCCTCGAGGCGCCGCAGCACGCGGTCGCTCCGCCAGTCCTTCGCCAGTTCGACGGCGGCGCGGGGGAGGTTGCCGGGGTAGCGCTCGAGCTTCTCCTCGAACTTCTCGAACAGCGTGAACGCGTCGGCCGCCGCACCGGCGAAGCCGGCGGCGAGCTTGCCGCCACGCAGCAGCCGGACCTTCTGGGCGTTGGACTTCATCACGGTCTCGCCGACGGTCACCTGACCGTCACCGCCGAGGGCGACCTTGCCGTTCAGACGGACGGCGAGGATCGTCGTCGCGCGGACGCGGGGAAGCTTGTAATCCATGAGTGTAAGATACCCGCCCGGCCGGTGCCGTGCGCCTCGTCCCGATCGTCGCCCACGACTCGGAGCGGACGGGCCCCCGCGTGCGCGGCGCCGGGCGACCAGGCCGCAATACGGCAGAGCTCGCTAGCGGATGCGGGCCCGACGCTCGGGGGTCTCGGCCGGCGACTCGGAGGGCGGCTCACCCTCGCCGGCGCGGCGGGCGGGGCCCCGGAAGGCGAACAGCTCGAGCAGGTAGTGCCGGTTGAGGAAGGCGCCGGCGGCGACGAGGATCGCCCCCAGGATCACGGCGATCGCCCCGTAGCGCCAGACGTCGCGGCCGATCAGCGCCGCCCCCATGCAGACCGTCCCGAGCCCGATCAGCGACTCGCCACCGCGGTGGCGCTCGGTCCGCACGCGGCGCCGGCGCTCGCGTGTCAGCGGGCGCACCGCGTCGGGGAGGCGCGCGTCCACGACGAGCAGCGCCCCGACCACCGCGACGAGGATCCCGAACAGCACAGGGATGAGTTCGGCCCGCATGCGCGCCGGGAGTGCAAGAACGGGGCGCAGACGGTCCGGCGAACCGTTCGCGACTCGGCCACGGCAGTCAACGGCTCACGGTGGGAGGTTCACGGTCCACCGTTACTTGACGGTAGCACCGGTGGTCGAGGTGCGCGCACCGAAGCGTCCCGCGGCAACCGTGAACCGTCAACACCCGACCGTAAACCGTTCACGGTTTGCCGTCGTACGACGCGAAGTTCGTCGGCGAGTCAGGCGCGCGGATGCGCCTTCTGGTACACGGCCTTCAGTCGCTCGACGCTCGTGTGGGTGTAGATCTGGGTCGTCGAGATCGAGGCGTGGCCGAGCAACTCCTGCACGGCGCGCAGGTCGGCGCCGGCGTCGAGGAGGTGGGTCGCGAAGGTGTGGCGAAGCGAGTGGACGGAGAGGCCCGCGTTCTCGTCGATCCGCTTGAGGAACGCCGTTACCACGAGCTGGACGCTGCGCGCCCCGAGCCGCCGGCCGCGGCTGCTGAGGAAGAAGGCGTTCCGATCAGCGCCGGCGCCGATGGCGCGAATCAGCTCGTCGCGCTTCGCCTCGTAGTTGCGCAGGGCGAGCACGGCGTGGTCCCCGATCGGGATGATCCGCTCCTTCCGCCCCTTGCCGCGCACCTTCACCTGCTGCGACACGAGGTCCACGTCGCCGCGCCCGAGCGTGCTCAACTCGGACAGCCGCATCCCGGTCGAGTAGAAGAGCTCGAGGATCGCCAGGTTCCGCACGTCGGCGGTCTTCCCTTCCCAGGCCCGTACCTCGGCGGACTGGAAGAGGAGATCGATCTGCGCCCGGTCGAGGTAGCTCGGCAGATACTTCTCCAGTTTCGGCGTGCCCACGGCGCGCGCCGGATTGGCCTCGACCTGCTCGTTGCGGTGCAGGTGGCGGTAGAAGCCGCGCACGGACGAGAGGGCGCGGGCGATCGATCGCTTCTTCAGCCCCTTCCGCGTCAGGTGCGCGAGGAAGCCGCGGATCGCGAGTCGGTCCACGCCCTGCCACGACCACTCCCGCTGGCCGTAGTAGCTCCCCAGAAAGGCCACGAACTCGCCGAGGTCGCGGCGATAGGCGAGGAGCGTATTGGGCGAGACGTCGCGCTCCTTCTCGAGGTGGAGCAGGTAGTCCTCGACGGTTGTCGCGCCCGCCGATGGCGCCCCCGCCGGCGCGCCATTGCGCTCGCCGCGCTCGGCCCGCGCCGGCGGGGTGGGCGGTGCGATGGTTCGACGACGCGATTCGTCCGCCGCCGTCGCATCGTTCTGCTGGGGGGGGGCCCCCCGGCTGCGTTTGCCGGCGACGCCCCGTCGCGGCGACCCGACTCCGCTCACACCGCCGCCAGAACGCTCGGGTCGGCGACCACGAGGCCGTTCGCCCGCCGCCACTCGTCGAGCGCCTCGAGCGCCCGCTCGGCGATCAGCTCGCGCTTGCGGCGCTTGTCCTTCACCCGCTCGGCGAGGTCGTCCACGAGGCCGAAGTTGGCGTTCATCGGCTGGAAGTGGCGGGGATCGGCCTCGCGCAGGTATCGGTACAGCGCGCCAAGCATCGTCGTCGGCGGGGGGACCACGGGCGGCTCGCCGCGCAGCATCCGCGAGAGGTTGATCGCGGCGAGGATCCCGGTCGCGGTGCTCTCGGTGTAGCCCTCGACCCCGGTGATCTGGCCGGCGAGCAGCGTCCGCTCGTCGTCGCGCAGCGAGAGGTGCGCGGTCAGCGCCGCGGGCGAGTTGACGTACGAGTTGCGGTGAATGGACCCGTACCGCAGAAACTCGGCGTCTCCGAGCCCGGGGATCATCCGGAAGACGCGCTGCTGCTCGGGAATGCGGAGGCGGGTCTGAAAGCCGACGAGGTTCCACATCCGCCCCGCCCTGTCCTCCATGCGGAGCTGCGCCACGGCGTGCGGCGGCCGACCGGTGCGCGGGTCGAGCAGCCCGACGGGCTTCATCGGGCCGAAGCGCAGCACGTCCCGTCCTCGCTTCGCCATCACCTCGACCGGCATGCACCCCTCGAAGTACGGCGCCTCGTCGAACTCGTGGCCGTGGTACTGGTCGGCCTGCGTGAGCGCATCGAGGAAGGCGTCGTACTCCTCGCGCGTGAACGGGCAGTTGAGGTACGCCCCCCCTTCCTCCCCCGCGCCCTCCATCGTCTCCTTGCCGTAGCGCGACGCGCGGAACACGACACCCTCGTCCACCGAGTCGTGGGCGACGACGGGCGCGATCGCGTCGTAGAAGGCGAGCGACTCGACGCCGAGCCGCTCGCGGATCGCCCCGGCCAGCGCGTCCGACGTCAGCGGCCCGGTGGCAACGATGCCGGGCGAGGGCAGCGAGGTCGCCTCCTCGCGCACGACCGCGATGCAGGGGTGCGCCAGCACCCGCTCGGTCACCGCCTGCGCGAACAGCTCGCGGTCCACGGCGAGCGCCGTCCCGCCGGGCACCCGCGCCTGGTCGGCCGCCCACAGCACGAGCGAGCCGAGTCGGCGCATCTCGGCCTTGAGGAGCCCGTGCGCGTTCGAGGTCTCGGTGCTCTTGAAAGTGTTCGAGCACACCAGCTCGGCCAGCCGGTCGCTCTTGTGGGCGGGCGTGCCGCGCACCGGCCGCATCTCGTGCAGCACCACCGCGTGCCCGCGCTCGGCAAGCTGCCACGCGGCCTCCGAGCCGGCGAGCCCGCCGCCGACGACGTGAATCTCGTCGCCGAGTCTACTCGTGGACGTCATGGCTTCATTATACACGATTCACGACGCCCGTCGACGATGCCCCGCGACGGCCCGGCGATCGCTCTCTCCGCGGCCGGTCGCTGACAGACCGCTGCTCTACCGAGGACTTTTGCGCCAAGCCAGCTCGCCGCTTCCGGCCAGGCCCGTCAGACGGCGACGGCTTCCGTCGGCTCCTCGACGGGCTCCGGTGCGTCCCACTCGTTCGCGCACTTGAGGCACTTCCGGTACGCACCGCGCGTCTTGTTCGACTTCGCCTCGGCGCCGACGTATCCGCACTCCGGACACACCTCGGGCACCGGCTTGTCCCAGCAGACGAAGTCGCAGTTCGGGTAGTTCTCGCAGCCATAGAATGCCTTCCCCCGCTTCTTCGACCGCCGCTCGGCGATCTCCCCGCCGTCCTTCGGGCAGAGCACGCCGGTCGGCAGCGAGCGCGTGCCGCGGCACTTCGGGAAGCGGCTGCAGCCGAGGAAGTCGCCAGCGCGCCCCTGTCGCTTCAGCATCGGCGCGCCGCACTCGTGGCACTTGTAGTCGGTCGGCTCGGCGACCTTGCGCTCGCCCTTCAGCGGCCGCGTGAACTTGCACGACTTCGGGTGGTTCTCGCACGCCACGAACGGGCCGAAGAAGCCGCCCTTCGCGACCAGCCGCCCGCCACAGTCCGGGCACCGCTCGTCGGCCAGCTTCGACAGGTCGTGCGCCTCGCCGATCAGCGCGTCCACGTTCACGTGCGTGAGGGAGTGCGCGAACGGCGAGTAGAACTCCTCGAGCACCGCCCTCCAACCGACCTCCCCCTCCTCGACCTTGTCGAGCTCCTGCTCCATCTGCGACGTGAAGCCGACATTGAAGACGTCGGGGAACTGCTTCACCATCACCTTCTCGACCGACTCGCCGAGTTCGGTCGGGAAGAAGCGGCGCTGCTCGAGCTGCGCGTAGCGCCGGTCGACGAGCGTCGAGATGATGGACGCGTAGGTGCTCGGCCGGCCGATCCCCAGCCGCTCGAGCTCCTTCACGAGGCTCGCCTCGGAGTAGCGCGGCGGCGGCTCGGTGAAGTGCTGCGAGGGCGTAATCGAGCGCACGGGGACGTTCTCGCCGACCTCGAGCGGCGGCAGCGCCTGCTCGTCCTCGAGCGCCTTCGACTCCCCCTCCTCCCTCGCCTCCTTGTAGAGCGCGAGGAAGCCCTGGAACTTCACGACGCTCCCCGTCGAGCGGAACAGGAAACGGTGCGACACGGGAGCGCCCGGCACCGACGGCATGTCGAAGTCCACCGTCGTCGTGTCGAACACCGCGGGCGCCATCTGGGACGCCATGAACCGCTTCCAGATCAGGTCGTACAGCTTGAACTGGTCCTCCTTGAGGTAGCGCTTCACGGCGTCCGGACGGCGCGTGGGGTCGGTCGGTCGGACGCCCTCGTGGGCGTCCTGCGTGTTCGCCGCCCCGGCCTTCGCGCTCGCCTTCCCGTAGAGCTGTGCGCCTCCGGGCAGGAACTCGGCGCCGAACAGGGTGCGCAGGTAGTCGCGGGCCTGCGCCGCGGCGCTCTCGGCGACGCGCGTCGAGTCGGTACGCATGTAGGTGATGAGGCCCACGGCGCCCTCCTCCTTCCCCAGCTCGATCCCCTCGTAGAGGTCCTGCGCGAGGCGCATGGTGCGCTTCGAGCCGAAGCCCAGCTTCTTCGCGGCCTCCTGCTGCAGGGTACTCGTCGTGAACGGCGCCGACGGGTTCTTGCGCCGCTCGCGCCGCTTGACCTCGGTCACGGGGAACGTCGTGCGCCCCTCGAGGCCGGCCAGGATCGCCCGCGCCGCCTGCTCGCTCCCGATCTCCGGCTTCTTGCCGTCCACGTGGTGCAGCTTGGCGGTGAACTGCTGCCCCTCGTGATCGAGCATCGCCTCCACCGTCCAGTACTCCACGGGGCGGAAGGCGCGGATCTCCCGCTCCCGCTCGACGAGCATCCGCAGCGCCACGGTCTGCACGCGTCCCGCCGACAGCCCCTTCTTCACGGTCTTCCAGAGCAACGGGCTCGCCTTGTAGCCGACCAGCCGGTCGAGCACGCGACGCGCCTGCTGGGCCTCGACCTTTCGCTCGTCGATCTCGCCGGCGTGGGCGATCGCCTCGCGCACCGCGTCGCGCGTGATCTCGTGGAAGAGCACGCGGCGGATCGGCGGCCCCCCACCGCGCTTCGGCCGGAGCTGGCCGGCCACGTGCCAGCCGATCGCCTCGCCCTCGCGATCGGGGTCGGTCGCGATGAAGATCTCGCGCGCGTCCTTCGCGGCGCTCTTGAGGTCGGCGAGCGTCTTCTCCTTCCCCTCGATCGTGACGTACTCGGGCTCGAAGCCGTTCTCGACGTCGATCCCGAGCTTCTTCTCCGGCAGGTCACGCACGTGCCCCACGGTCGCCTTCACGCGGAAGCCGCGGCCCAGGTACTTGCCGATCGTCTTCGCCTTCGCCGGCGACTCGACGATGACGAGCGAGGTCGTGCCCGCCGGCGCATCCTCGGCGCCGTCGTCGGGCGGGTCGGCGGCGGCAGGACGCTTCTTCGCGGCCGCCTTCTTCGCCGTCCCCTTCTTCGCCGCGCGGGCCTTCACGGTCGCCGGCGCCTTGCGGGCAGGCGTCTTCCGACGCGGCGCGACGGCGGCGTCCCCTTCCGCCGCCCCGGCGTCCGCGCCCGCGGCGGGCGCCGGTGGCCGGCTGGCCGCGCTGACGGTCGGCGCCTCGTTCGCGCTGCCGCGCTGCTCTTCGTCCCTGGTTGCCATGGTGCTCGTATCTCCGGCGTGATGCGTGTCGCCCCGCGGCCGGCCGAACCGACCGGGGCGTGCGCGTGATGCCACGCGTCACGCGATAGCTGCAGTGCGTGAGTCCGTGAGGGCGGGCGTCGCGGTCCGTCCGCGCCGCGCGGCCCCAGCGTCAGTGAATCGTCGTCCCC
>Ga0307408_100003933_pt1 | contig 10117 bp, 14 predicted proteins | sample 322Cmetagenome_FD_202116 | JGI IMG/M metagenome (GOLD analysis project Ga0307408, IMG submission 202116) | Maize rhizosphere microbial communities from greenhouse at UC Davis, California, United States - 322HYB-C-3 | ecosystem: Host-associated > Plants > Roots > Rhizosphere > Soil | place... | reverse complement strand
ACGAGGGCACAGCCTTTTAGCCATGGCTTGGGAAGGGTCCACGCGGAAAGTCACGCTCCCCCCGGACTGGGACAAACGCCGTGACCTGGTGTTCCTGCGCGACGGTAACCGTTGCGTCATCATCAAGGCTGACGGCCGGCGCTGCTGGGACCGTGAGTTTCTTGAGTGTGACCACATCGGGGACCGCGAGGACCATAGCCTGGCCAACCTCAGGACCATCTGCAAATGGCATCATGCCAGGCGCAGCGCCTCCCAGGGAGGCACGGCCAGCGCACAGCGCAAACGCCCAATGCTCAAACGCCCCCCGGAGGTTCATCCGGGACTCATACAGAAAAGGTAACCATGCCCGGCCCCGCCCCGAAGAAGGACGCGGAGCGCACCAGGCGCAATGCTCCCGAATCCGGTGTAGCCCGCCATGGTCAGCTCCGACCTGTAACCATGCCCAACGCCGACCGGAAGAACTGGCACCCCCGAGCCCTGGCTTGGTACGAGAGCCTGAGGACTTCTGGCCAGGCTGATTTCTATCAGGATAGCGACTGGGCCATGGCCAAGGTCACTGCGGATTATCTGACCCGCTGGTACCAAAACCCGAAGGCTATGGACATGGCCAACATTCTTGCCCTCATGGGCCGATTCGGAACCACCGAAGGTGACCGCCGGCAGATCCTCCGACTGGAGCTTGAGCCCCAGGTTGAAGAGGACAAGAGCGCAACCCTCATTGCCATTGATGGCTACCGGGAAGCTTTGCTCAAGAAGCAGGCGTAACTACCCAAATACTTATCGGCGTAACCGCCCTTACCTAAGAAGGGGGGTGATTCCCCATCCCTAAGATCATTGTTGAAAAACCCGAGCTTGAGCCCTCCCCCGAGAATGCCAAGAAACTTTTCCCGCCCGTGACTATCGGCCCCGTCTGGCAAACAGACGAGGAAGGTAACTGGCTGCTGCCAGAGAAAACACTTGGCTGGGAGGTACTTGGCTGGTGTGCTGAGTGGCTTGTAAACCCCGAAGGTGAGCCCTGGATTTTCACGCTGGAACAAAGCAGATTCATTCTGTGGATGTACGCGCTCGATGAGCGCGGCAGGTTCAAGTACCGCAAGGCGGTACTGCAGCGTCTAAAGGGATGGGGTTGAATGGCAAAGACCCCCTTGCCGCCGCAATCTGCGTCGTTGAGTTTATCGGCCCCTGCAAATTCTCCCACTGGGACCAGGATGGCAATCCTGTTGCGAAAGCAAACCCCACCGCCTGGGTACAAATTGCAGCCGTAAACGCCGAGCAGACCAAAAACACGATGCTCCTAATTCCGACGCTGCTGCCGCAGCGGACGCGAACGCATTTCAACCTGGAAGTGCAAAAGCAAATCATTCAGGTAAAGGGCCGGCCAGACCAGCGAATTGAAGCAGTTTCAGCTTCATATCGTTCCATGGAAGGCAATAGGCCTTCAATGGCCATTCTTAATGAAACGCACCACTGGACTCCTTCCCGTGGTGGAGCTGATTTGTACTTTACCATTCGTAACAACGTCGATAAACAAGACGGCCGTTACCTTTGTATTACCAACGCCTACCTCCCCGGCGAAGGATCTGTAGCTGAGGAAATTCGAGAAGCTTATGATCGTGAGCGCGATGGTTTAGCTGAGGACTCAGGCTGGTTTTACTGTTCACTTGAGGCCAACGCAGCAGCCCCTCTTACAAAGGACTGGGCTCCCTTTATCGTAGACACGATCAAAGGGGATGCGGTCTGGCTAAAGACGGAAGTCATTGTCCAGTCGCTTCAGGATACCTCCGTTCCCCCGTCCCGCCAGCGGCGAATGTGGTACAACCAAATTGTTGCTTCTGAAGATTCCATCTTCAGTGAGGCCGAATTTGACGCCATTGCCCTTTGGGATTCCGATGAGCGCGGTTTCCGCCGTGCATTCAACCTTACGCCTGGTGACTCTATCGTCGTCGGTTTCGATGGTGGCAAGAGTGATGATGCCACGGCCCTTGTGGCAATTCGCGTCAGTGACCGCATGGCATTTCCCATTCAGATATGGCAGCGCCCCGAAGGGCCGGCCGGCGACAACTGGGAAATCAACAAGCAAGAAGTGGACAGCATGGTCCACTGGCTCCATCGCGTATTCGACGTGCAGGCAATGTACTGTGACGTCGCATTGTGGGAGAGCTGGATTGAGTCCTGGTCAAATCATTACCGCGAAACTCTCCTAGTAAAGGCGAGCCCCCGCTCAGCCATGGGCTATGACATGCGTGGAAATCTTGAAAAGACCACGCGCTTTCACGAGGCACTTATTCAAAACGTGCTGGATCGAAAGATATTCCACAATGGCGATCCCCTCCTGCGCCGACATGCCCTTCACGCTAAGCGCCGTGAGAACAAGTATGGCCTTTCTTTTGGAAAGGACAGCCGCAGCTCAGGGGAAAAGATCGATGCTTACGCTGCCTTGCTTCTGGCATTCATCGCACTAAACGAGCTGGCCGAACGTGGCAAGAAAGCCCCGGTCATTTACGACTCAACACTATTTCAGTTCTAAGGACTATCATTGACCACCCTGCATGACTACGCCCAGGCTCAGTCCGCGTACCCCCTGGTTACGGCCGAAGCTGAACCTGGCACGTACGACGCGGAGCTGGTCCAGGAAATGTATCAGACGCTCCGCAAGGACCGCGCTGACGTTTTCGATATCTGCCACAAGTACTTTATGGGCGAGCACACACAGCCCTACGCCCCGCGTGAAGCATCCGATCAGATCCGCGATCTGCAGGAACGCTCCATTACTAACTGGGTGCCCTTGCTCGTGAATCTGCCCAGCCAGGTTTCTTTTGTGGACGGTTACCGCCGTGGTTCGTTTGGTGAAACAAACGAGGCCGATGGATCCTCCAAGCCGGCAGGCGGCGTGAAGCGCTTCTCCCCGGAATATGAGTGCTGGCAGCGAAATGGTTTTGACGCGAAGCAGGCGGTAATCTACCGCGCTGCCCTACAGTACGGCCACTCCTTTGTCCACGTCAACAACACCAATGAGGATAAGAAGAAGCTCAAGCTGGAGGTTCTTTCCACCCGGAACACCATCGCTTACTTTGAGGATCCGATCAATGACGTTATCCCCGTCAACGTCCTCACCATCAAGTCCTACCCGCGCGATGAAAACCGCCCCGGCATTGCCGTGTACTGGGATGAAATCAACCGCTATGACCTGGAATACACCAGCGCGGAAGAGTTCGTCCTAAAGAACACCACGCCCCATGAGATGGAAGTTTGCCCGGTTGTTCGGTACACATGCTACATCGATGATGAGGGCGCGACGTCGGGCGTTATCCGCCCGATTATTGCAATGCAGGATCGAGTAAATCAGGCCGCATTCTCCACGAATATAACCGCCGATTTTGGCGCCTTCAAAGTTAGGACTGCCGCTGGCCTGCAGGTCAATTTCAAGATCGACCCCGCGACGGGCGAACCGCTGATAGATCCTGTTACTGGCAAGCCTGTTCCGGAACCGATTGCAATCAGCCAGGCTAAGCTTTTGGTCAGCGGCAATCCTGACACAAAATTCGGACAGCTGGACGAAACTCCGCTGCAGGGATATTTGCTTGCAGAGGATCAGGCAGTGCGTAACCTGGCAGCAATTGCACAGTTCCCGCTGCACGCTCTCCTGGGAAATGTTTCCAACCTTTCCGCCGAAGCGCTCAACGCGCTTGAGGCACAATTCATGCGCTTTCTCCAGCACCTTCACACGAGCTGGGGGGATTCGCACGAGCAGCTATTCCGCATGATCTGCATTGCCCTGGGCGATAAGGCCGGCGCTGACTCCTTTGGTGGAGAAGTTCGCTGGCGCGATATGTCCAGCAAGGCATTCGGCGCAATGCTCGATGGCCTGGCCAAGGGTGTTGAATCCCTGGGCGTCCCGAAGCGTGCCGCCTGGTCCCTCATCCCCGGAATTACTTCCGGCCAGTTGCAGGACTGGGAGGAACTGAGGGAGGACGAAATCTCCGAGATGCAGGAACTTGGTATGGATCCGGTATCGGAGGCCAACCGTGAGCTTGGAGCCAAGCCTGCCAAGCCCGCAGCCAAGCCTGCAGCAGCCGCAAATGGCAACAAGTAAGGACGATGAGGTACGGGCGATTGAAGAGGCTCACAGGGCCGCACAGGCCCGCCTGGGCATAGCCGGCGCGTACCTCGCAATGTCGGAATGGGGATCCGTGAACCCGCTGAATGCCAGTGAGTCCGGATCCTCATGGGTTGCCCGCAGCCTCATCCTCATCAACGCCATTCGGCGGAAGTCGTCCAGGCTGGCAGCTACCTACGTTCGCCTGGTGCGAGCCCTGGAGACTGGCTACACGCTGGACTACCCCGAGTACTCCGACAACCCCGACACCCTCACCCTTGGTGACCTCCGGACGCAGCTCCGCGATGTGCTGCTGGAGATTGCCAACATCGATCACGAGGCAACGGATACGGACAACGAGGCTGAGGAACGTTTCGAGGCTGAGCTACGCCGAGCGCAGCGGGATCCCGAGCCCCGCCAGGATCGGATCAACTTCTCCGTCACAGAGATTGACGATCAGATTCAGAACTGGCTGGACAATGCCGACGACAACGACGATGACCGGGTAACGGTTGAGGACTTTGACTGGGGCTCCGACATGGAGCCTGAGCAAATTCAAGACGCCTTCCAGAAGGCGCTGACCGAACAGGTTGTTGAAACCTACGAGAAGCAAACAAAAGCCATCTGGCGCGACGAGGAACTAACCGGCCGGCAGGCACAAGCGAAAGTCGATAAGGCTTTCAGCGCTGCCGGATCCCTGGGTGGTGGCCGCGTTGATCGTTATGGCATCTCCGGTGGGCGTGAGGTCATTGACCGAGTAATTGCAATGGACCGCAGAGTTATGGCCTGGGCGCGTGGAACGCGGCCCAACTGCTGTGCATTCTGTGCGCTCCTGGCATCCAGGGGTTGGGTCTACAAAAAGAACGCCGGCACCCTGGCTAAAGACGCTGACGGCAATTACTACCAGGGCACGAGAAATAGAACTACCCGCGCCGGCAACGAGGCCAGCGCGGATTCATTCGATGCCAACGGCATTAGGAAATATCACGATAATTGCAAGTGCTTCCTAATTGTCCGGTGGGTCGATAATCCCGATCTTCCCGAGCAGAGCAAAACATGGGCGAAAGATTACGCAGAGAAAATCGCGCCCAATTACAGCTACGGCAACGGAACTAATAACGCCTTGAACGCCTGGCGACGGTTATTGAATGACCAGCGCCGAGCTGACGGCACCTACGTACGAAAAAACCGATAGTCCCAGGAGGACATGAATGGCCGACACCGGCACCCCTCAGGGCCAGGAGCCCGAGTCCAAGACACCCGCAGCCGAAGAAACCAAGGGATCTGATCCCTACGCGGGCCTACCCGCTGAGTTCAACTGGCTCAAGGATGATCTTGAATCCACTCGCCGCGAGGCCGCAAGTCGGCGCGTCGCACTGCGTGAGGCTGAAGAAAAGCTCAAGGAGGCTAAGACCCCCGAGGACATTTCCAAGGCCGTTGCAGAGGCCGCGAAGAAAAGCGAACAGCTTGAAGCGGAGCTTGCGCGTGAACGCGCAGCCCGAAAGCACAAGCTCGATGACTCCCTGATCGAGTTCCTTACAGGAACCAACGAGGAACAGATCGAGGCTCAGGCCGCAAAGCTTGCAGCACTGGCCCCGAGCGCACCGCCTGCTGCCCCCGCCCCACAGCGGCCGGCACCGCGCGGCGGCGTTACCCCGTCTGACACCACACCCCCGGACCTTGATGGCCGTGAAGCGTGGCGGAAGTTCAAGGGTCGCCGGTAACCCGGTAACACCAAACCCGCTAGGGAATAGCAATAAGGCTATTCCCTTTTTTCATGCCCTGAAAGGGAAATCATGACATACTCCCCGAGCCTGCGCCTCAAGCCGCAGGTTCTCGTTGACGCAGCTATTGAAGCGCTCGATGAGAAGCTGGTAATTTCCAACACTGTTACAAAGCGTGCGGACGCAAAGACATTCTACGCCGCTGCTGGTGACACAATTTCTCAGCGCGTTAAGGGCACCGTTCCGGTACGCGAATACGCCCCGCGTAATGATCGGTCCGAGCCTATCCGAACCGATACATATGAAGAGACTTCAGTGTCTCTTACGATTTCTCAGAATCGTCCCTATTCTGCAATCAAGCTTACTGATGAGCAGAAAGATTGGGATTTTAATGGCTGGGCCCCGATCATTGATTCTCAGGTTGACGCCCTTGGCGAATACCTGGAGCACGGTGTTCTCAATTCCATCCTGAACGCTCCTTACGAGCGTCGGATCCTGATCGACAATTCCGATGCTGCATTCACTGCTGCAAAGAACCGTAACCAGGATTTGTTCTGGAACGCAATCACCGAAGCTAAAACTTCGCTCAAGAAAATGCGTACCCCGGACACAACCTTCAACTGCCTGGTCGGTCTTGACCTGGCCGATGAACTGGTCAAGTCCAACAAGCTTGTCAAGGTTCAGGGCACGGGCGATTCCGCTCTGGCTCAGTCCTCGCTGGGCACCATTGCCGGCGTGAACTTCATCCCCTCGGTTCACATTCCGGGTGACCAGGCATTTATGTACGCCAGCTCCGGATTCCTTTGCTTCACAGGCGTTGCCTCCATCCCCAACTCCGTACCGTTCGGCGCTTCCGCGTCCGCAAACGGATGGGCTCTCCGTTGGCTGATGGATTATGACACGGCTTACCTGACCGACCGTTCGGTATTTGACACCTTCATGGGCACCGCCTACACCAAGGACCGCCTGAAGGTTGTTGACCAGCAGGGCATCTCCCACACCGGAACTGAAGAGTTCTTCGTGCGCGGCGTCCAGCTCGGCCTCAAGGGTGGCTCGCTCGGTACTGTCGAGCGCAAGCCCGGCGACGGCGGCACGGACACCCCCGGTGGCTCCGTCAACTCCTGGCTGTCCAAGGTCTACAACCGCACTACGATCAACAGCCCGATCCCCGCTGGCGATTCTTTCCCGCTGGGTGGTAACTACCCTGAAGTTGTCGTAGGCCCGTAGTAGATGACGCCTCTCGCAACAGTTGAGCGGCTGTCGGCTCGCGTTGGCGAACCGATTACCACTCCAGAAGAAATTGCCCTCGCTGAAGAGGTGCTTGCGGAGGCTTCTGCCCTGGTTCGACACTATGGCCGCGCATGGCCAGACCCGAGTACGACCCCTGCCGTCGCCACAGCCATTACGGTTGCGGCGGCGGCTAGGGGTTACCTCAACCCCGCTGGTTTCCAGATGGAACGGTCTGACATGGCGACGTTCAACCGTGTGGATGAGTACGCTTCCGGCTGCTCACTCACGCGGGCTGAAATTGCTGCACTGAAGGAATACAACTTGAGCGGCGGGATTACGGCCATCGGGTTCTCCAACCCGGATCGGCCGGCCCCCACTAGCCGGCGCTTTGTCGAAACGAACTGGACACCAGTGAATGACGGCGGCGACAAGCTGTTTCCCGGATGGTACTAAATGCTGAGGTCACGCCTGCTTGATGCAGGTACGTCCATCATTTACGTGTACCCCGAAGTGGCCGCACGCGACAGTCGAAACAACCTGGTCAAAGTTCCCTCCGAAACGCCTATTGAAGTTCGCGCCACGACGACTGCAGACCGCAGCTCCACCGCTGAGCTGCCCGGTCAGATCGAGGTCAGTGTCATAAAGTGCATGACCCGAGATGCCCCCGTGGGGGCATGGGCTCGCGTAGTCCACGAGGGCAGGGAATGGGACTTGGCATCACCGCCACGCTTCTCCCCCGGCCGCTCCAAGGCAACGCGGTTCGTGTCCTTTACGCTCCGATCCCGCCCCGTTGGGAAACCCTAGTGCCACGGATCACCTGGTATGGCCCCAAGTTTGGCCACAACTCCACGGGTGACCGAGTGTCCCACACCTTTGCTGTAGCCAAGGCTCTCAAGGAGAAGGCAAACGAGATTGGCCACCAGGCCGCTTGGAACCTGGACACTCGCCCGAAGGAACGAACTGGGGCGTCTCAGATTCGGACCAGGCACTACCCGATCACAGACATGGACTCCTACGTCTACCTTGAGGATCTTTCCCAGGGCGACTCCCAGTATGCAGCCATGGGCATTGAGATGGAGCACCACGTTCTGCAAGACGCCGTAGACAGCGTGTAAGGAACACCATGCCCGACATTCAAATTCCCGTCTTTGGGTCCACTGACGAGCTTCTGCTGAAGCTCCTGCAGGACTTCTTTGAGGGGCAGAACATTCACATCGGCACTCTCTACTCAGAAGAGATTGAGCCGCCCATGATTCTCGCCCGTGCGGAACGCCGCTCCGGTGGCATTGCCGACAACGTAAGCGATGAGCGTTTCCTGCATCCAGTCCTGGTATCCATTAGCACCATTACCTCCGGTATTGACGCTGATGAGGTAGCGGAGGAATTGCAGGAGGCAGTAAGAATCTGTTTGCGCCAGGCACAGATAAACCAAACCGTTGTCCCCAACGGTGGGGTTATAAATCGGATCACTAATGCATCTTCCCCGTCCCGAGTTTCGGATTACGCGACAAGTTCCGGGGTCGTTCAATACGCGAGTTTGCCTCGCGGGTGGGTCCGATTTGAATCAATATGGCGCCTGATTCTCCGAAGTCCGCCCCAAAATACAATCACCAATCGCTTCCTAATCCCTAAGCCCTAACGGCTTGGGGATTTTCTTTTAGGAGAAACATGACAACGAACGATGCAGCCACCCTCAAGGTTGGTAATGCACGCTTCTACACCGCTGTTGCCGGCACTCCCCGCCCGACAACTGTGGCCACTCTGAAGGCACCGCCCGTCGCCTGGACGGAAATTGGCAACACCACTTCCGAGAATATCGTAAACCTTACTTCTGAGGGTGGTGCCGTTACTACTCTGGCATCCCTGCAGAATAAGTCTCTGCGCCAGTCTGTTGAAGCCCGCATTGAATCGCTGGGCCTTAACTTGCTCGAATGGACGACAGAAAGCTTGACCCTGTATTACGGTGCTAATGCCCTTATTACTGAGGATGAAGCTGTTGAAGTTCCGTCCGAGCCTGTTCCCGTAGAAAAGGCATTCCTTGCCGTTCTGTTTGACGGTGAAAAGGTCGGCGGGTTTTACTGCGAAAAGGCGTCTTACTTTAGGTCTGACGATATCGCAATTGCCGATACCAATTCCCTCGCCGCTCTGCCGATCAAGGTTACTGCCCTGAACGCTGCAGGCAAGGATTCCGCTCTGACGGTAATCACACCCCGCGCTACGGATCCCGTAGTCGTCTAGTAAACCCCCGTGAGGGCCAGGTGCGGACCTTGGCCCTCACGGGTTACCAATTCCCCGTCCGCATTAGTTGAACATTCAACGAAACCTCGAGTCCGCAAACACAAGGAGTCCGCATGCCTTCCATCAAACTTTCCGATATCCAGGCCGCCGCCGATAAGAAGTACGGCGACTTTGAAATCCATCTCCCCGACGCTGGGATTATCTCTTTCGTGCCGGCACTGCGCCTGCCCAAGGAGAAGCGCCGCACACTCGCAAAGGCGTTCGACGTCGAGACGCGCGTCAAAGGTGACGAGCCCGACCTTGATCTGTACGACATTTACCAGGACGTTTTCCGCGTAAGCGCCCGCCAGGCTGACGGCTTTGAAAAGCTCAAGGCCGCTGTCGGGGACGACCCGGCAGTGTGGGAAGAACTGGCCCGCGAGTTCATGCAGGACACGGCAGCGGGGGAAGCTTAGCCCTTGGGGATTTGATCGATTCTCATGGGGAAGCCCTCTACATCGACCTGTTGAAGTACTACAACTTTGACCTGGTTGGCTTCCTGAGGGGTGAGGTTGCGGGATCCCCGCGCCTCATCCTTACCATGATTCGCCATCTCCCTGAGGGATCCATTTACGTAGCCACTCTCCAGTCCGCCCCTGTTGAAGAGTTGGCAGAACTACTCGGCACAGAGCCGCAAGAAGAAGAGATTGATCCCATCCAGGAACACAAGACCTGGACCATGGACAAGCTCCTTATGGCTCAGCTCATCAACTCCGTAAACATGCTGGTCCGCCACACCATTCAGTGGCAGGACGGCAAAGCTCCCGACCTTCCTGTCATTGGCCCTGCC
>Ga0307408_100003929_pt1 | contig 10120 bp, 7 predicted proteins | sample 322Cmetagenome_FD_202116 | JGI IMG/M metagenome (GOLD analysis project Ga0307408, IMG submission 202116) | Maize rhizosphere microbial communities from greenhouse at UC Davis, California, United States - 322HYB-C-3 | ecosystem: Host-associated > Plants > Roots > Rhizosphere > Soil | place: USA... | reverse complement strand
GCCTCGTCCCGCAGGTGCTGCGCGTCGAGTTCGGCTACTTCTCGCGGCTGCAGTCGTGGGGGCCGATCCTCGTGCCCGCGCTCTTCTTCGCCCTGGGCAACGCCGCCGCCGTGCTCGTGCGCAGCCTCGTCGAGCGCCTGCACCGCCGGCTCGCCGGCTGGCTCCAGCTCGGGCGGCAGCGTGCGTCCGCACCCGGCGTGGACACGGGCCCCGTTCTCACCCGCGACCGGCTGGCGAGGATCGTCCCCGGCGAGACGACCTACGAGGAGGTGCTGGAGCTCTGCGGCACCGAGATGGAGGAGCGGCAGGACCTCGCCATGCCGCAGCGGCGGACGCTCGTCTACCGCGGCCGGCGCGACGTGCCGCACCGGCGGTGGGCGTGGAGCTGGCTGGCCGCCGTCAGCTACTGGGACGTGGAGCGGCACGAGGTCGAGATCGTCGTGGAGCACGGGATCGTGCAGAATCTCCAAGTTCGCATCGGCCGCGCCCGCCGGGCCCGGGCCTAGCGACGCGCGCCGTCCAGGGAGACGATCATGAGCCAGCTGTCCGGTAAAGCGCTGACCGTGCTCGGGGCCGTCGACGCCGACGCCATGGGCGTCACGCTGCCCCACGAGCACCTGCTGATCGACTTCGCGGTGATGTTCCGGGAGCCGGCCGCGGCCAGCGACAAGGGCCTCGCCTACCAGCCGGTGAGCCTCGCCAACGTCGGCTGGGTGCGCCAGAACTTCAACGCCAACCTCGACAACCTCCGCCTGCTCGACGAGCAGACCGCGCAGGACGAGATCATGCTGTTCCGGCGCGCGGGCGGTCAGACGGTCGTCGACCCCACCAACGTGAGCCTGTCGCGCGACCCGCTGGCGCTGGCCCGCATCGCGCGCGCCACCGGCCTCAACGTCGTCATGGGCGCCGGCTACTACGTGGCGGCCGCGCACCCGGCCGACATGGACCGGCGCAGCGAGGACTCGATCGTTCGGGAGATCGTGCGCGAGGTGGAGGTCGGCGTCGGCGACACCGGCGTGCGGGCCGGCCTCATCGGCGAGATCGGCAACACGTGGCCGTGGACCGAGAACGAGAAGAAGGTCGTGCGCGCGGCCGTCGAGGCCCAGCGCCTGACGGGCGCGCCGCTGATGATCCATCCCGGCCGCGACCAGACGGCGCCCATGCAGATCGTCGAGCTGATCGCCAAGCAGGGCGGCGATCTGAAGCGGACGGTCATGTGCCACATCGAGCGGACGATCGCCGACGAGCGGCACCTCCACGACCTGGCGGCGACGGGCGTGTGGCTCGAGTACGACCTGTTCGGCCTGGAGAACTCGTACTACCCGTACAACCCCGACTTCGACATGCCGAACGACGGCGGGCGCATGGCGCAGATCCTGTCGCTGATCGCGCGCGGCCACCAGGACCAGATCCTCATGTCGCACGACATCGCCTACAAGAGCTCGCTGACGAAGTACGGCGGCTACGGCTACCACCACCTGCTGCTCAACGTCGTCCCGCGCCTGCGCCGCAAGGGCGTGGACGACGCCGGCCTGCGGCGGCTGCTGGTCGAGAACCCCGCGCGCGCCTTCGTGTTCGCCTGAGGGCCATGCCGCGCTATCTCTTCCAGGGCTCGTACTCGCAGGAGGGGGCGCAGGGCCTGCTGCGCGAGGGCGGCACGAAGCGGCGGGAGGCGGTCGAGCGGCTCGTGCAGAGCCTCGGCGGCCGGCTCGAGGGCTTCCATTACGCGCTCGGCGAGACGGACCTGTTCATGATCGTAGAACTGCCGAGCGCGGTCGCCGCGGCGTCCGCCTCGCTGATCGTGGCCGCCAGCGGCGCCGGCCACTGGCGCACGACGGTGCTGCTGAGCGCCGAGGAGATGGACGCCGCGACGCGGACGGGCGGCGGCTATCGCGCGCCGGGCGGCTGAGCAGCGCTGACTTTCTGCGGGGCTCGACCTTGACAGTGGGTGATAAATTAACCATACGTTTGTTTAATACGGAGGGGCCCACACGGATGACACTCACTGCGGCGACCGGCCGCAGGCGCGGCCGCCGGCCGAGCCCGGCCGGGACCCGGGACGCCCTGCTCGCGGCGGGCACGGAGCTCTTCGCGGAGCGGGGATACGACGGCGTCCCGGTCTGGGCGATCGCGCAGAAGGCCGGCGTCAACAAGGCGATGATCAACTACCACTTCGGGGGGAAGCGGAAGCTCTACCTGGCGATCGTCGGCGCCACCTTCTCGGAGATCGTGTCGAGCGTGGAGACGCTGGCGGACTCCTCGCGCCCGGCGCCGGAGGTGCTCCGCGAGATGATCGCGGTCGTCGGCGAGCTGGTCACCCGGCGTCATCCTCACTTCTGCACGATCATGCTGCGCGAGGTCCTGGCGGGCGGCCGGCATCTCGAGCAGGACGTGATCAGCCAGCCGGCGCGGATCCTGGCCGCCGTGCAGCGGATGGTCGAGCGTGGGGTGCGCGAGGGGGCCTTTCGGGCCGTCGACCCACTGCTCACCCACCTGAGCCTGGTGGGCAGCCTCGTGTTCTTCTTCGCCACCACGCGCTTCCGCGAGCGCGTGCTGGCGCAACGGCATCCCGCGATGCGGCAGCCGGACGCCGCGGCCTACGTCAAGCACATGCAAGATCTCTTGACCCACGGGCTCGCCGCGCACAGCTCGAGCCGCCGGCGGCGCGCATGAGCCGCGGCCGGCGCCCGCTGCTGATCGTCGCGCTGCTCGTCCTGCTGGCCGCGGGCGGCGTCGCGGCCTGGCGCTTGCTGCTCGGCCCGCGGGGTCTGCCGCCCGGCGTGATCCCGGTCAGCGGGCGGATCGAGGGTGACGACGCGGCCGTGGCGGCGAAGACCTCCGGGCGGATCCGCGAGATCACCGTGCGCGAGGGCGATCGGCTCGAGGCCGGGCAGGTCATCGCGCTCCTCGACGACGAGCAGATCCGGGCCCGCGAGCAGCAAGCCACCGCCGCCGTCCGGCAGGCCGAGGCGCGGGTGCGGCTGGTCCGCCACCAGATCGCCGTCCTCGAGGAGCAGCTGCGGCAGAGCCACCTTGCCGTGGACCAGTCGCGGGCGGACGCCCAGGGGCGCGTCAACGAGGCCGAGGCGCGCGTGGCGTCGGCGGAAGCCCAGCTCGCCCAGGCCGAGGCCGCCCACGCGCAGGCGCGGTGGGATCGCGAGGCGTTCACGCGCCTGTTCCAGCGTGAGCTCGTGGCCGAGCAGGAGGCGCGCCGGACGCAGCACAACGAGGAGGCGCAGGCGGCGGTCGTCGCGGCCTCGCGCCGCCAGGTCGAGGCGGCCCGCGGCGCGCTCACCGCGGCACGGGCCAACCTGGTCAATCCGGCCATCCGCGCCTCGCAGGCCGCCGCCGTCCAGGGCCAGATCCTCCAGGCCCGGGCGGACATCGCCGCCGCCGAGGCCGACGCCGAGCGCGCCCGCGCCCAGCTCGACGAGGCGCAGGCCAACCGCCGTGACCTGCGCGTCGTCTCGCCCTTCGCCGGCACCGTCGCCACGCGCACCGCCGAGCCGGGCGAGGTCGTCACGGCCGGCACGCCGATCATCACCCTGGTGAACCTCTCCGAGGTCTACCTGCGGGCCTTCGTTCCCGAGGGGCAGATCGGCCACGTGCGCGTGGGACAGCCGGCGCGCGTCTACCTCGACTCGGCGCCGGCCACGCCCATCGAGGCGCTCGTCTCCCGCGTGGACCCGGAAGCCTCGTTCACGCCCGAGAACACCTACTTCCGCGAGGACCGGGTGAAGCAGGTGGTCGGCGTGAAGCTGCGGCTGCGCGGCGCCGTCGGCTTCGCGAAGCCCGGCATGCCGGCCGACGGGGAGATCCTGGTGGACGGCGAGTGGCCGGCGCGCCAGGCGCGCCGATGAGCGAGGCGGCCGCCATCCGGGTCAGTGCGCTGACGAAGCGCTACGGCGACATCGAGGCGGTGCGCGGGATCGATCTCGACGTGCGGGCCGGCGAGATCTTCGGTCTGATCGGGCCCGACGGCGCCGGCAAGACGACGACCTTCCAGATCCTGGGCGGGGTGATGGAGGCGACGTCCGGCACGGCGGAACTCCTCGGCCGGCGGGCGCGGGACGCGCGCGCCCGCGTCGGCTACCTCACGCAGGCGTTCAGCCTCTACCCCGACCTCACGGTGACCGAGAACCTCCGCTACGTCGGCGATCTGCGTCGCGTGCCGGCGGCCGACATCGCACAGCGCGGGCGGCGATACCTGGCGATGTTCGGCATGGATCGCTTCACGGAGCGGCTCGCCGGCCGGCTCAGCGGCGGCATGAAGCAGAAGCTGGCCCTGGCCTGCGCGCTGGTGGCCGAGCCGCGCGTCCTGCTGCTGGACGAGCCGACCACGGGCGTGGATCCCGTGTCCCGCCGCGAGTTCTGGGACGCGCTCGCCCGGCTGTCGAGCCAGGGGATCACCATCCTGCTGGCGACGCCCTACCTCGACGAGGCGGAGCGCTGCCATCGTGTCGCTCTGATGCACGAGGGGCGCATCCATCGTGCCGGGACGCCCGCCGCGCTGCGCGAGGGCCTCGGGCTACAGCGCCTCGAGGTGCGCGCGGCCGACCTCCGCCGGGCGGAGACGGCGCTGGCGGCCCGGGAGGGCATCGCCGACGTGCAGCGGTTCGGCGACCGCCTCGACGTCATGGTCCGCGATGTGGAGGCCGGCGGGCGGGCCGTCCGTGACGCGCTGGCCGGGGCCCACCTCGCGGTCGAGAGCGTACGGCCCGCGGCGCCGACGCTCGAGAACACCTTCGTCGCGCTGCTCCGGGACCTGCAGGGCGACGCGCGCGCCCCCGAGTTTCCGGGCGGTCGGGCCGGGGGACGGGCGGAGGCCGCGACGGCCATCGGCGCTCAGGGCCTGCACAAGCGCTTCGGGTCCTTCGAGGCCGTGCGGGGGATCGACCTGCAGGTGCGGTACGGCGAGGTCTACGGACTCCTGGGCGCGAACGGCGCGGGGAAGACGACCACGATCAAGATGCTCTGCGGCCTGGTGGAGCCGAGCGAGGGGCAGGTGGAGCTGGCGGGCGAGGTGGGGGCGCTGCGCTCCGAGACGGTGCGGCAGCAGGTGGGCTACATGTCTCAGAAGTTCTCGCTCTACGACGACCTCACCATCGACGAGAACCTGGACTTCTTCGCCGGCGTGTATCGCGTCCCGCCCGAGCGGCGCGCCGCGCGCAGGCGCTGGGTGCTCGAGTTCGCGGGCCTGGAGGGCCGGGGTGGCCAGCTCACCGGGAGCCTGCCGGGCGGCTGGAAGCAGCGCGTGGCGTTCGGCGCGGCGATCATGCACGAGCCGCGCGTGCTCTTCCTCGACGAGCCGACCTCGGGGGTGGACCCGATCGCCCGCCGCGCGTTCTGGGCGATGATCAACCGGCTCGCCGACCAGGGCACCGCGATCCTGGTGACCACGCACTATCTCGAAGAGGCCGAGCAGTGCAACCGCCTCGGCTTCATGGTCGCCGGCGCCCTGGTGGCGGAGGGCACGCCGAGCGGCGTGAAGGCCGCCCAGGGCGGGCGCGTGCTGGAGATCCGGGCGGAGCCGGCCACCCGGGCGGCCACCGTGCTGAGGGCCGAGCTGGAGCCGTGGCGGGTGTCGCTCTTCGGCGATCGGTTGCACGTCATCGTCGACGGTGACGCCCAGGCCACCGCTCGCCGGCTCGAGGTCCGGCTGGCCCGTGACGGCGTCCGGGTGCTGGGGGTGACCGAGCAGGACTACTCGCTGGAGGACGTCTTCCTCGCCATCGCCGAGAAAGGCGCCTGATGCGCCGGATCGTCGCGCAGGCCCGCAAGGAGCTGACGCAGCTGATCCGCGACCGGCTCGCGCTGGCGCTGGCCCTGGCGCTGCCCACCGGCCTCATCGCGCTGCTCGGCACCTCGATCTCGCTCACCGTGACGGACGTCCCGATCGTGATCCAGGACCTGGACCAGACGCCGCTGTCCCGCCGCTATGCCGACGCGTTCCGCGCCTCGCTCACCTTCAAGGTCGTCGCGCTGCCGCCCGCGACGCCGCCGGAGCGGATGCTGGCGGGGGGACGGGCGCGCGCGGCGATCATCATCCCCGAGCACTTCGCCCGCGAGATCCATCGCGGGCGGACCGCCGAGGCGCAGGTGCTGGTGGACGCGACGGACGGCAACACGGCGTTGCTCACCCGTGGGAGCGCCGTCCAGGTGAGTCGGGCCTTCGCGCGCCGGGTGGCGCCCGAGCGCGCGACGCCCGCCGTCCGGACGGCAACCCGGCTCTGGTTCAATCCCGGCCGCGACCCGGGGAAATTCTACGGCCCCGGGTTTCTCGTCCTGGCGCTGTCGATCTTTCCGACCGTGCTCGCCGCCCTCGCCATGTCGCGCGAGGGCGAGCAGCACACGATCTTGCAGGTGTACGTGTCCAGCATCTCGGCCCACGAGTTCCTGCTCGGCAAGATCCTGGCCGGCATGATGCTGGGCCTGGTGCAGTGGGTGCTGGCGGTCGCCCTCATGTTCATCCTGTTCGGGCTGCGCTTCGCCGGCGATCCCACGCCGCTGCTGGCCGGCAGCGCGCTCTTCGTGTTCTGCGTGGTGAGCTTCGGCTGCCTCGTCGGCGCCGCCATCCCCAACCAGGCGGCTGCCGTTCAGGCCGTGTCGCTCGGCGGGTTCCTCCTGTCGTTCCTGCTCTCGGGCCTCATCTTTCCCATCGAGAACATCCCGGACGCGCTCCGGTGGATCTCGAACGTCGTCCAGGCGCGGTACTTCGTGGTCATCGTCCGCGACGCCTTCCTGCAGGGCGGCGGCTGGCCGGCGGTCTGGTGGGCGGTGCTGCCCATCGGCGCCATCGGGATCGTCTTCTACGGGATGGCGTGGGCGGCCATGCGCCGCATGCAGGTGAAGGCGTGAGCCGCTTCTGGGCGCTGGCGCTGAAGGAGCTGCGGCAGATCCGGCGCGACCGGCGGCTGACGATCTCGCTGATCGTGCCGCCCACGCTGCAGATTCTCCTCTTCGGCTTCGCGCTGGACTCCGACGTCCGCAACCTCCGCCTGGGCGTCGTCGACGAGAGCCGCTCGGCCGAGAGCCGCGCGCTGATCTCGACGCTGACGGAGAACGAGACCTTCCGGCTCACCGCCCAGCACGCGACGGCGGACGGGCTGGGGCGGGCGCTGGCCACGGGCCGCCTGGACGTGGGGGTGGTGGTGCCGTACGACTTCGTCCGGCTGCGCTCCCGCGAGCGCCCGGCGACGGTGCAGGTGCTGCTCAACGCCGCCAACGCCAACACCGCGCAGATCGCCCAGGGCCACGTGGAGGGCGCGGTCGCCCGGATCAACCGCGACGCCGCCGGCGCGCGGGACGCGCCGGTGGAGCTGCGGGCCGCCTTCCTCTACAACCCGGGGCTGGTGAACGCCTGGTTCATCGTGACGGGCGTGTTCGGCACCCTGATCGTCCTGAACGGCTCGCTGGTGTCGGCGGCCACGATGATCCGCGAGAAGGAGCGGGGGACCGTCGAGCAGCTGCTGATGACGCCGGCCAGCGCGCTGGAGGTGATCGCGGCCAAGCTGGTGCCCCTGTTCGGGCTGCTCATGGGCATGGTCGGGCTCGTGCTCCTCGTCGCCCGCCTGGTGTTCGGCGTGCCGTTCCGAGGCAGCGCCGCGCTCGTGCTCGCCGCCAGTGCCTGCTGCGTGCTGACCGGCATCGGCCTCGGCACCCTGATCTCCACGGTCGCCCGGTCCGCCAACCAGGCGCAGCTGGTCGGCTTCTTCGTGAACCCGCCGCTGGCCATGCTGTCCGGCGGGCTGACGCCGATCGAGGCGATGCCAGGGTGGGTCCAGCCGCTGACGCTCCTGAATCCGATCGCCCACTTCGCCACGATCGCGCGCGGCGTGCTCGTGAAGGGGGTCGGCCTCGACGTGGTCTACCCGAACCTGCTCGCGCTGATCGCGCTGGCCACCGTGTTCGTGGGCGTCAGTGCCTGGCGGTTCCGGCGTCAGCTGAGCTGAGCGGCACGGCCCCCGGCGGCCAGGCTATCCGCGCACGCGGGCGGAGGTCGGGTCGTAGGGCGGCTCGAGCCGCGCGGTGGCCGCGAAGCGCTCGGCCGCGATCTCCAGCTCCCAGCGTCCGGCCCGCACGAAGGCCGCGTCCACGCCGTCCGCGTGCGCGACGTAGCCCATGCCGACCGAGCGGCCGAGCGTGTGGCCGTAGGCGCCGGACGTGATGCGGCCGACCAGGACGCCGTCGCGCCAGATCGGCTCGTCGCCGAGCAGCAGCGGCTCGGGGTCGTCGAGCATGAACATCACCAGGCGGCGGGGCAGCGGGGTGTCGCGCTGGCGGAGCAGCGCGTCGCGGCCGACGAACCCGTCCTTCTTGAAGGCGACCGCGAAGCCGAGCCCGGCCTCGAGCGGCGTGTCCTCGCTGCCGATGTCGTGGCCCCAGGAGCGGTAGCCCTTCTCCATCCGCAGCGAGTCCATCGCGTGGTAGCCCGCGTGGCGCAGCCCGGCGGCCTCGCCGGCCGCCACCACCGCGTCGTAGACGCCCGCCGCGAACTCCGCCGGCACGTACAGCTCCCAGCCCAGCTCGCCCACGTAGGTGATCCGCGTCGCGCGCACCAGCGCGTGGCCCACCTCGATCTCGCGCGCCGTTCCGAACGGGAAGGCGGCGCTCGACAGGTCGGCGGGCGTCAGCCGTGACAGCAGGTCGCGCGAGCGCGGGCCCATCACGCCGAGGACGGTGGAGCCCGAGGTCACGTCGGTGAGCGTCACGCGCGACTCGCCGATGCCGCGGCGGATCCAGTCGGCGTCGTGGGTGGCCGCGGCGGCGACCGTCACCACCAGGTAGGCGTCCTCGGCCAGCCGCGTCACGGTCAGGTCGGCCTCGATGCCGCCGCGCCGGTTCAGCATCTGCGTGTAGACGATGCGGCCGGTCGCCACGTCGACGTCGTTGGCGCAGAGGCGCTGCAGCACCGCGACCGCGTCGGGCCCCTGGAGCACGAGCTTCGCCAGCGACGACTGGTCGAAGAGCCCGACGCCCTCGCGCACGGCGCGGTGCTCGGCGGCGGCGCAGGGGAACCAGTTCTGGCGCCCGTAGGTGTAGGCGTACTCCGCCTTCATGCCGGGCGCGGCGAACCAGTTCGCGCGCTCCCAGCCGGCGACCACGCCGAACGCGGCCCCGCGCGCGGCCAGGCGGTCGTGGAGCACCGAGCGGCGCACGCCGCGCGCCGTCTCCGGCTGGCGGAACGGCCAGTGCATCGCGTACAGGAGGCCCACCACCTCCGTCGTGCGCTCGCGCAGGTAGGCGGCGTTGCCCTGGAAGGGCATGAAGCGGCGGATGTCCACGTCCCAGAGGTCCATGGCCGGCTCGCCGCCGACGATCCACTCCGCCAGCGCCTTCCCCGCGCCCGCCGCCGAGGCGATGCCGACGGAGTTGAAGCCGGCCGCCACGAAGTAGTTCCGGCACTCGGGCGCCTCACCCAGCATGTAGCGGTTGTCGGGCGTGAAGCTCTCCGGGCCGTTGACGTGCCGGCGCACGGGCGCCGTCTCGATGGCCGGGATGCGCACGCACGCCTGCTCCATCAGCAGGCGGAAGTGGTCCCAGTCCTCGGGCAGCAGCGAGAACTTGAAGTCGGCCGGGATGCCGTCCATCCCCCACGGCTTGGCCACCGGCTCGAAGCCGCCCATGAGCAGGCCGCCGACCTCCTCGCGCACGTAGATGTAGCCGTCGGTGTCGCGCAGGACCGGCAGGTCGCGCGTGACGCCCGCCATCGGCTCGGTGACGATGTAGAAGTGCTCGGAGGCGTGCAGGGGCACGTTGACGCCGGCCATGCGGCCCACCTCGCGGCCCCACATCCCCGCGCAGTTCACGACCACCTCGCAGGCGATGTCGCCGCGGTCGGTGCTCACACCGGTGGCGGCGCCGCGCTCGCGGCGGATGCCGGTCACGGTGACGTTCTCCACGATCGTCGCGCCGCCCAGGCGCGCGCCGCGCGCGAGCGCGAGCGTGGTGTCGATCGGATTCGTCCGCCCGTCGCCGGGGATCCACACGGCGCCGGCCAGGTCGTCCGTCCGCATCAACGGCCACAGGCGGCCGGCCTGGGCCGGCGAGATGACCTGGATCTCGACGCCGAAGCAGCGCGCCATCGAGGCGCCGCGCTTGAGCTCGGTGAAGCGCTCGG
>Ga0307408_100003928_pt1 | contig 10121 bp, 7 predicted proteins | sample 322Cmetagenome_FD_202116 | JGI IMG/M metagenome (GOLD analysis project Ga0307408, IMG submission 202116) | Maize rhizosphere microbial communities from greenhouse at UC Davis, California, United States - 322HYB-C-3 | ecosystem: Host-associated > Plants > Roots > Rhizosphere > Soil | place: USA... | reverse complement strand
CCTGCGGCCGCCTCCACATCCGCAACGGCCGGCGCCCCTCCAGCCGCGGTCGCACCCGAGGCCCCCCCGCAGGAGGAGCCCGCCTCGAGTGCGAGGGGAGCTCGCCCGCCGCGCCGTACCTATAAGGACGAACCTATCGAGCCCCAGATGGTCGAGGAGGACACCGAGCGCGCCGGCGACTTCCTCGAGGGCCTGCTCGACGCCTTGGACGTCGATGGCGACATCACCACCTGGGTCGACGAAGTTGGGGGTCACATCGACCTGGAAGGTGCCGACCTGGACGACCTCGTCGGTCCCAACGGCGAGACCCTCGACGCCCTCCAGGAGTTGACCCGGCTCGCGGTCCTGCGGCAGTCCAAGCGCCGGGTCCGCCTGCTGATCGACATCAATGGCTTCCGGGCCCGGCAGCGTGAGCGGTTGACCGCAATGGTCCAGGCCAAGGTCGAGCAGGTCATCCGGACCCGTGAGGACCACGAGTTCCAGCCGATGACTCCTGCCGAGCGCAAGGTCGTCCACGACGCGGTCGCCGCCATGGAGGGCGTCCGAACAGAGAGCCTAGGCGAGGAGCCGAACCGCCGCGTCGTCATCCGGCCCACGTAGCGTTTCACGTGAAACATTGGCCGCTACCAACTCTTCCAAGTGGCGCCCTCGCCTGACCCCTGACGAGCAGAACATCCTTGAGGAGGCCTACGCCGAAGCGGTCCAACTCGGATTCCTGGGACCCCGGGAGTTGGAGCGCCTCTGGGAACGCCACCTCGACGACGCCTTCGGCTTGGCGGCGATTCGCGCACCCCAACCAGGAGAGTGCTGGGCCGACTTAGGGTCAGGGGCTGGGCTTCCCGGCCTTCCCCTGGCGATCGCGCATCGATCCACATCCTTCACGCTGGTCGACGCGCAGCAACGCCGGCTCGATTGGGTGGCCTCGACGGCGGCCAGACTGGGCCTCACCAACCTGACCGTGATCCATGCGCGGCTCGAGGAGTACGCCCGCGGCCCCGCCCGAGCAAGGTTTGACGTTGCAACGGCAAGGGCGCTCGGCGCCCTTCCAGTCGTTGCCGAGCTGGGCCTCCCGCTCCTGGAGATCGGCGGTCAGCTGCTCATCCCACGAGGCCAGCCAGGCGACGACGAACTGGAGCAGGCTGCTGTGGCCTGTCAACAACTCGGCGGGAGCCTCGAAGGAGTTGTCCCCAACCCGAGCTCACCGATTGACCGGGTCGGGTTCGTCGTTATCATGGCAAAGATCGCTGCGACCTCCCCCCGCTTCCCCCGGCGATCGGGTGTGCCGGCGCGAGCCCCACTCGGCCAGCTGCGCAAGCACAGCGCTAGCTGAACCAGCGCCGACCGGGGAGCCGTCAGGGTGGTGTTGTAGGTTGCTGCGGGATCGAGGAAGCAAGCAGGGGCGGTATCTGGTCGTCGACCGGCACTGTTCCGGCTTTCGGCATGCTGTGGTCGGAGTGGCGGTAGGGACGGCGGTATCGCCCGGGGACAGGCTGGCGCAATCAGCGCTCAGCCCAAGCGTCGGGCATGCTCGACCAGCGCTCCCGGGTCCCACGCGCCGCCTCGCGGTTGTTGTGAAGGGAGGCGGGAGCCATCAGTCGGCGACCCGATGAAGCACCGCAGGTCAACGAGGAACGCAAGGGCGGTTTCCTGAGCAGGCTCCTTGCCGCGCTGGGGTTCCGGCGACGCAGGGTAGGAGACCAGGCAGCAGAAGGCGAACGCGAGCAGGTGAAATTGGCGCCCTCGGCATCGCCGCCGACAGGCACCACGGGGAGGGCCGGCATCGCGGAAGCGTCAACCGCAGGCGAGACGAGCGGGCGCGGTGCCGTCCCGAAACGACAGGACGGTGAAACGTCGACGGTGGATCAGTCTCGGGAGTGGCCGTACCGCGATACCGCACCCAGGCAGGACCCAGCCGAATCTCGACTCGACCCTATCTGGGGATCCAACCCACCAGACGCCGTCCGGTGGCACATGGATATGACCCCCGGCGACAAAGACCCACAGGCCGTCGAGTCTCCAGGTGAGGAGTCGCCATCCCGCCCTGAGGCCAGGTCTCGTTCACAACCGGCCCCAGCGACTCCGAACCCGCGGCCTGAACCAGACAACCGGGCCGTTGGTTCGCCCCCTCAGCCGGAAGCGGTGCAGCCCTCCGAAGGCAAGGCCGGTGAGCGTGAGCACGACCAGGGTGACGCAGGTATCGCCGGGTCGCCCGCCCCGCAGGAACTCCTGCGATACACCGAACGCCAGGATGGTCACGGTGCCGGTGGCGAGGTCGCCGAAGCAGTTGGTTCGGCTGCCCAGCAGGAAGGTACGAGGGCTCAAGGCGCCGCCGGCGACAGCGAAACAGGATCCAGTGGTTCCTCGCCTCGGCACGAGCAGGGTCCTCCTCCGCCGGCACCTGCTCCACGCCCGGATGATCACGGCGGAGACAATGCCATCGATGCCGGTGGAGCAGCGCCTCCGACAGCTCGGGGGAGCGTGGGCGCGCAGCCTGGAGACGGAGCCCCGCTGGCGCCAACTTCTCAGGCCCACGATTCGGAACCTATGGAACCGGTTGGCTCGGTCGATGGCTCCGTGGGCGGTCCGGAAGCGGCTATCGCCGGCGAAGGGCCACCGGCCCCGGCCCAGCAGTCCACACCACAAGCCGAGTCGGGAGCCGAACCGCGAGCCGAACCAGCACTGGAATCGGGAGACCGGACGCCCAGCGAGCAGCCGACATCAGCCAAAGCCGCTTCTGCTGGCTGGTTCTCGACAAGCGCAGATCCGGCGCAGGTGGCGAGGACGCTCTCAGAACGTCTGAGCGCAGAACGACCCGGCGCGGTGCCGCTCAAGGCTCCAACTCCCCTGGACCAGGCGTCACCAGGGAACGCTCCGGGTCTTGCTGACGCTCGTGGCCTTGCTGTGGCACCGCTCCCCACTGACCATCACGCCGGAGCCGCGGATGGCGTCGTGCCCGTCGACTCACAGGCCGGGGAACCGGGAGTCGGGGGACCCCCATCCCCATCGCCCGTGAGCGGGCCCGTTGATGTTGGTGCCGCGGCCGATGCGGAGAGTGGGGGATCGCCGAGGAGTCCCGAACCGATCTCAGGGTCGGGGATGGTGTACGTCGACCCCGACCCTGAGATCGGTTCTCCTCCCATCGCTGCGGGATGGGGTGAGCCGTCTGGACCGCCGCAGCCCAGCAATCGCGAGGCTGCGGGTGACGAGGCGCGCGGAGCCGGCCCCTCGGAATTGGCGGCCGTGACTCCGGCTCCCATCAACGCGGTGCCGATTGACCCTGTGCGAGTTGGCCAGATGCGTGGCCAGGCCGACCAATCAGCCCAGCAGGAGCGCCATCAGAAGAGCAAGGGACTCCCACAGCAAAGCCAGCAGGACGCCCATGGGCAAGAGCACCAGGACCAGCACGACGCTGTCGATCAGCAAGGCGACGTCAACCCACAACACCAGGGTCTGATGAGTATCTCCGTCGATGACGCCAGATCGGGGGATGCTGACGGCCTGGCCGCCGCTGAGGTTCCTTGGACCGAACCCGCACTGCCAATGAGCGGACTACCGCCAGACTCGCCTTCCCCCGTTCGTGAGGAAGGACACGGACAGCATGATGGGAGCCCGGCTGACGAACCGTTGATCCCGAGTCCAGATCCAAGCTGGCCCCGCCTCTTCGAACAACGCCAGAGGACTCCTTCGTTGGGCGGTACCGAGGTAGCAAGTGGTGAGGTGCCTCCCGAGCCGAACCGAGGCGTACCCCCGAGAGCTGGCTCATCGCCCGGAACCGAAGCGCGCCTCGATGCGACCGCCCATTCTGCTACAACCCAGGGCCCCGCAGGACCTGTCGGTTCGACGGAGGGCAATGGGCCGGCGCAGAAAGCGGCTTCGGGAGAGCAGCTCGAGAAGCACTCGGCTTCGGGAGAGCAGCTCGGTGACCACTCGGGGGAGCAACTTGGTGGCCATACGGAGATCGTTGACCTTACGACAATGAAGTCCTCGTCGGCTCCCGGAACCACTCTCCAGGCGGGACAACCCCACCATCTACCAATCAGCTCCGAAGCACGTCAGCAGAGCAGCAGCGTTGGCGCCCAAACCCCCGAGCAAGCGAACATATCGACCGTTGCTCGGATAGCGGACGCGGAAGAGGTGGACTTGCGGGATTCGCCCGTGGGCCCACCCGGCCAGGATGTTTCACGTGAAACATCCGCAGGTGGTGGTGAAGGGATGGATCCGACGCACGAAGACGAGGCCTTGGAGGACGAGGCGGCCTTGGCGGTCCGCGAGGCGGTGTCAAGAGCTGCGGCAGAGGCGGGGGTCGATGTTTCACGTGAAACAGAGTTCATGGACGGCGAATCGCCGCTCGATGAGCTCGGCGAGGAGCCGAGCATCGACAATGAGTCTGCGGCGAGGAGCGCCCGGGTCTCGTTCCGCATCCATCGAGAGACGCTGAACGGAACTCGACGTGTGGTGGCTGTCGCCAACCAGAAGGGTGGCGTTGGCAAGTCAACGACCGCTGTGAATATCGGTGCGTACCTTGCCCTCGCCGGCGCTCGGGTCCTAGTGGCCGATCTCGATCCCCAGGGCAATGCATCGACCGGCCTTGGTCTCGACCATCGCGACATCGAACCGTCGATCTACGACGTACTCACCGGAGAGGCGCCACCTACCGCGGCCATCCGACCGACCGGTATTGCGAACCTCCACGTGCTGCCGAGCACTATCGACCTAGCAGGGGCCGAGGTCGAGTTGGTCAGCGCGATGTCACGCGAGACTCGCCTCCGGCGAGCGCTCGAATCGATCGACCACCAGTACGACACCATCCTCATCGACTGTCCGCCGTCGCTGGGGCTGCTCACGGTGAATGCCCTCGCCGCCGCCAATGAGCTGCTGATCCCGATCCAGTGTGAGTACTACGCCCTTGAGGGTCTCGGACAGCTGCTTCGGAACGTCGAGTTGGTTCGGGCCAACCTGAATCCGGAGCTTCGCATTGGCGGGATCGTGCTCACCATGTACGACGGCCGGACCCGCCTGGCACTGCAAGTGGTCGATGAGGTTCGAAAGCACTTCACCGATCTGGTCTACCAGACTGTGGTTCCTCGGAGCGTTCGTCTCTCGGAGGCGCCGGGGTATGGCCTCCCGATCGCCCTCTACGATCCCCTTTCTCGCGGTGGCATCGCCTACCGCGACCTCACCTTTGAACTCGCGGAGCGAAGTGGCTTGCTCGCGCCGACCGGAGAAGGAGCCAGCTGATGCGACGCCGTGGAGGCCTTGGCCGTGGGCTGGAAGCCTTGATCCCAAGCGGTCCTCAGGAAGACCGCGCTCCTGCGGTGGAGACAGCCGGGCAAGAATCAGTTGAACAGCGGACCGAGGCGTCGTCGGGACCAATCTTCGAGCAGCTTGCGCTCGATCGGATCGATCCCAATCCGCGTCAGCCTCGGGGGTCATTCGACGTCGAACCACTGCAGGATCTAACGACCAGCATTGAAGCGGTCGGCGTTCTGCAGCCGATCGTGGTCCGTCCCAACGGCGAGCGATACCAGATCGTCATGGGGGAGCGACGGGTCCGCGCGGCCCGAGCGGCGGGACTGGAGCGGATCCCGGCAATCGTTCGTACCACCGAGGACGATCAAATGCTTCGCGATGCGCTCCTCGAGAATGTGCATCGTGAGGACCTGAACCCGCTCGAGGAGGCGGCCGCCTATGAGCAGCTGCTGCTGGACTTCGGGATCACGCAGGAGGAGTTGGCGGCGCGCCTGGGACGGAGTCGGCCTGTGATCGCGAACGCGATGCGCCTTCTCCGCCTTCCCGGGAGCGTGCAGCGACGGATCGCGGCCAGGACCTTGTCGGCCGGTCATGCGCGCGCGGTTGCCTCGTTGGAGGATCCGGTGCAGCAGGAGCGGCTCGCCGATCGGATCGTGGCCGAGGGGCTGACGGTTCGGATGGCAGAAGAGCTCGCCCAGCGGATCAAGAACGGTGAGCCGCTGCTCGGTCCAGACGAGCGCGCCAGGGTCCGAGTCCGGCCGACCATACAGGCCCCGGGCATGGCGGATCTGGCCGAGCGACTCTCGGACCGGCTGGAGACGCGGGTGCGAGTCCAGCTCGGCAAGCGCAAGGGCAAGGTGCTCATCGAGTTCGCCACCCTCGACGACCTGCAGCGGATCTGCGACGCGATTGGGCTTGAGCAGCGAGCCGTCGACCTCGCCGAGGCGCCGGGGTCGGCGGACGATCCGCAGGTCGTGCGCGAGGAGCGCACGACCATCGCATCGGTCTGACGCCGACTGGCCGCGCAGGTCTTCGGTAGGACCAGGCTCGACCCGACCGGAGGTTCGTGGGCTGGACCCGGCCGGGTGCGGTCGCGGGGCTGGACCTGCCCGGCTGGGGGTCGGGGGCTGGGATAGCCGCGGCGGCTGGATCCTGAGATCTGACTGGAGCTGTGGCGACCGGGATTGGTCCGCTTGGAGCTGTGGCGACTGGGATCGGGGGGGTCCGCCGGAGCCAGGGCGACCGGGATCGGAGCCCGGGGCGGTGACACGGTGACGGGGGCAGGGTCCGGGCGGAGCGGTGACCGGGATCGGGGGCTGGGTGGAGCCGTGGTGACCGGGATCGGGGCTGGGGGTGAAACGGTGACCCGGGTCAGGTTCGGCTGGAGCTGACGGATGACCGGGATCAGGGTCGGAGGTGTTCAGGGTCCCCGCGTCCAGGCTGCATCTCGGAAAGGATGCGGCCGTGGAGGGCACAGCCCGGGTGGGTTAGCGCGGGCGGCGGGCTGTGGCTCGGTCGGTGAGGTGGGCGGTGAGGTCGGAGAAGGTGATGCCGGCGGCGTCGGCGGCCATGGGGACCAGGCTGGTTGAGGTGAGGCCGGGGCCGGTGTTGACCTCGAGGATGCGGCAGGTGCCGTCAGGGGCAAGGATGGCGTCGGTCCGGGAGATGTCGCGGCAGCCGAGGGCGAGGTGGGCGGCGTGGGCCGCTTCGAGGCAGCGGTCGGCGGTCGCTGGATCGAGGCCGGCGGGGACCCGGAACTCGGCGGCGCCGTGGGTGTAGCGGGCGGAGAAGTCGTACCAACCTTCCTTGGGGCGGATCTCGACGGCCGGGAGCGGGGCGAGGCCGTCGACCACCGAGAGAGCCAGCTCGGTGCCGGCGACTCGCTCCTCCAGCAGGACGGTGTCGTCGTAGCCGAACGCGGCCATGAGGGCGGCCGGGAGCTGGTCGGCCCGCTCGACCAGGCGGATCCCGAGGGCCGAGCCACCGCGGTTCGGCTTGACCACCAAGGGCAGGCCGAGCTCGTCCATGGCCCGATCGAGGAGGGCACCGACCCCCAGCTCGCGGAGGGCGCCCTCGGTGAGGGGGATGGCCGAGGGGACCGACAGGCCGGCGCGGCGGAGGACCGACTTGGCGGCCAGCTTGTCGAAGGCGAGGCGGCTGGCGTCGAAGCTGGAGCCGGTGTACGGAATCCCGAGAAGCTCGAGAATGGACGCGACCGTCCCGTCTTCCCCGAACCGGCCATGGAGGGCCAGGAAGGCGACGTCGAAGGCACCGTCGTGGAGCCGCTCCACCAGCTGCTGATCCGCGTCCAGCCCACCGACCCGGTAGCCACGCTCGCGGAGGGCGTCGGCGACGCGCTGGCCCGAGCGGAGGGAGACCTCACGTTCGAACGACAGGCCGCCCGCGATGACCGCGACCGAGCAGTCGAAGGTCACTGGACTCCACCCCAGCCGGCCGGGCGACCCTGATCCCGCTCGGGGTCGCCCTCGGGGAGGCCGCCCAGTGCCCGGGCCAGCGCCAGCTCCTCGTCGATCACGCCGCCCAGTCGCCGGACCCCCTCGCGGATCCGGTCGGGCGGAGGGAAGCAGTAGGACAGCCGCATGCACGAGGATCCCTGGCCGTCGGCGTAGAAGGCGCCGCCGGGCACGTACGCCACCCGGGCGGTGATCGCCTTGGCGAGCATGGCTCGGGTGTCCAGATGGTCGGGGACCCGGACCCACACGTAGAAGCCGCCGGCGGGCCGGGTCCAGGTCACGCCCTCCGGCACGTCCTCGGCCAAGGCGTCCAGCATCACGTCGCGCCGCTCGCGGTAGACCTCGCGGAGTCCCTTGAGGGTCTCGCGCCACGGGTAGTTCGCGAACCAGCGGTAGGCCACGGCCTGGGTGAAGCTCGACGAGCAGAGGTCGGCCGCCTCCTTGACCAGGATCAGCCGCTCGCGCAGGGCCGGCGGCACCAGCGCCCAGCCGATCCGCAACCCGGGGCAGAACACCTTGGACAGGCTGCCGAGGTAGACGACGTTGTCCGGGTCAAGAGCCCGCAGGGCGTCCGGCGGGTCGTTCTCGAAGCCCAGCATCCCGTAGGGGTTGTCCTCGAGCACGAGGACGTTGTGGCGCCGGGCGATCTCCAGAACCCGCTCCCGGCGGCCGGCGGCGAGCGTCACCCCGGCCGGGTTGTGGAAGTTGGGCACCGTGTAGAGAAGCTTCACCCGGCGGCCGTCACGCTCGAGACGTTCGAGGGTTGCTGCGAGGGCGTCGGGATCGAGACCCTCGTCGTCCAGCGGCACGTGGCACACGTCGACCTGGTACTGGGAGAAGGCCGAGAGGGCGCCGACATACGACGGGCCCTCGGCCACGATGACGTCGCCGGGATCGCAGAACATGCGGGAGATGAGGTCCAGTGCCTGCTGGGACCCCTCGGTCACGACCACGTCGCCGCCGGAGCCGTGGATGCCCTCGTGGCGCATGAGGTCGGCGAGCACCTCACGCAGCCTCGGGTCCCCCTGGCCGCCGGCGTACTGGAGGGCCGCCGGGCCCTCCTCGGCGACGACCTCGTCGAGGACGTCACCCACGGTGTCGAAGGGGAGCGCCGAGGTGAACGGCATGCCCCCGGCCAGGCTGACGATCTCCGGTCGGGAGGCGACGGCGAACAGGGCCCTGATCTCGGAGGCGGTCATCGAGCGGGTGCCGCGGGCGTAGCGGTCACGAAAGGGGTCATCGGCGCGCATGACCTTGAAGGATAGCGGCATCTGGCAAGCCCTCTCGGCGGGCTGCTAGCATCGAGCGTCTATCCGGGCCTGCGAATACGTTGCTGTGCTACAAGCCTCGCTGCCATTGCTCCGCCGTGTTGGGGGGAGTTTCCTCGTGGGCCTGTTCCTCGGTCTGATCTGGGCGTTGCTCGTCGTCCACCAGCGGCGACCGCGCCCGGAAGGGGACTCCTGACATGGGCCGCAAGCTGGTCCCGCTGGGGCCCGAGACCCTCGACCTGGTGCCGGAGCCGTGCCGCCACTGTGTCTTCTGGGAGCTGGGGGCACGGGCGCGGCCGCGAGGGTCGGAGGACGCCGGGGTCCAGAAGGAGGCCTGGCTGTCGTCGGTCGTGCTGGAGTGGGGGCCGGCGGGGCATGTCGTCTCGGTGGACGGCGAGGTCGCCGGGTACTCGCTGTACGCCCCGACCCACGTGCTCGACCAGGTCGGGTTCCAGGCCGCGCGGCCCGTCAGCCGGGACGCGGTGCTGCTCGCCACCCTCGCCGTGGTGCCGAAGTTCGAGGGGCAGGGGATCGGGCGGGTCCTCCTCCAGACCATGGCCCGCGACCTGACCAGACGGAAGGTGCGGGCCGTGGAGACCTTCGCCGACCGGGCACCGACCCGCCGGGACTGCCGGGTGCCGGCCGGGTTCCTGGAGGCGAGCGGGTTCCAGGTCGTCCGCGACCATCCCCGCTACCCGCTGATGCGGATGGACCTGCGGACCGCCCTCTCCTGGAAGGACGCCCGCGAAGCCGCCCGGGAGGTCCTCCGGGTCCCGGCCCCCGCCCAGCCGGCCCTCCGCCCCGTGCCGTCGGCCCCGCCGGATTCCTGAGGACCCCGGAACGCCGTGAGCCCGACCCACCGGGTCGGGCTCACGGACCGGGACGCTCTGGTCAGCTGATGAACTCGGACAGCTCGTTGACGATGTTGCGCTTCGGCATGGCGCCGATCAGCCGCTTCTTCTCGACGCCGCCGATGAACAGGGCGAGCGTCGGGATGCTCATGACCCCGTAGCGCATGGCCACGTCCGGATTCTCGTCGACATTGAGCTTGGCGATGGTGAGCTTGCCCTTGTGCTCGTCGGCGATCTCCTCGAGCACCGGGCTGATCATCTTGCAGGGGCCGCACCAC
>Ga0307408_100003924_pt1 | contig 10139 bp, 6 predicted proteins | sample 322Cmetagenome_FD_202116 | JGI IMG/M metagenome (GOLD analysis project Ga0307408, IMG submission 202116) | Maize rhizosphere microbial communities from greenhouse at UC Davis, California, United States - 322HYB-C-3 | ecosystem: Host-associated > Plants > Roots > Rhizosphere > Soil | place: USA... | reverse complement strand
CCGATCTTTTGGACGATCACAAAACGACCGGCAGGGGTGCGATAACTGCCTTCCGTAAAGCCCACCCCCTTGGTCGCCGTGGAGACGGGGTATTCTCGTTCCAGTTCCGTGCCGCGGTAGAGGCGCAGCCGTTGGTCATCAATGGAAACTTCGAGGCGCAGGTCATTCATGGCGGAGCTTGCAGGGCGATGAGGGAATTCTTTCCTCCGAGGGCGGAGGCGAGTTTGAAAACCATGGCTCCGGGGGAAAGAGCGGGGGGAGTCATGGTCAGCCCGGCGGGGCAGGTCAAGTGGGGCAGGGGGGGCGGGAGCCGGGTTTCGCGGATGAAGGCGGCGAGGATCACGGTCTCCAGAAGTCCTCCTCCGCCGATTCCGTGGCCAGTGTAGGGCTTGAGCGGACAGAGAGTCATGCCGTCTTTCAGTGCCGCGAGGATGGCGGCAGGTTCCAAGGTGGCATGCGAGGCCGTGCCGCTGGCGTGGGGGCAAAGTGCCGCGGGGTGGCCGAATTTCTCAGCAGCTTGCTCTAACAGCCGAACCACGCCCGGGGCGCCCGTGGGCATGCCGATGGCGTCGGCAGCGTCGGCATTGGCAAGATAGCCGGAAAGCCACGGCGCACCGGGCTGAGGTCCGCGTTCCAAGGCAATCGCCGCGGCGGCCTCCGCCGGCAGGATGCCGGTCGTGTCAGCAGAGTAGGGATCATTGACGCCGTTCTTCGAGAGAATGCCGGTGGCGGCGTAGCTATCCAGGAGGCACGGCGAGAGCGGAAGATCGACAGCAATGACGAGTGCCCGCTCTGCCAGTCCGGCGGAAAGCCACACGGAGGCCATGCCGAGGGCATCAAGTCCCGCGGCGCATCCGCTGGCTTGGACCTGCCATGGGCCGCGGATGCCAAGCTCGATGCTGACGGCGGCGGCCGGTTCACTGTGCAGGGAATTGCTGGCCGCCATCAGGGGAAAGGCGCGGCGCTCTGGCCAAGGATCGATCCAGCCTGCGGCTGTGCCACGGCTGGTTCCGAGGAAAAGCGCAGTGTTTTCCAATTCGGCGGCAGTCCAGCCGGCCTCGGCGATGGCCTGCCTGGCGACATGCAGCGCAGCCATGCTAGCGGGCGCCCACTTGCGGTTGCGCAGCAGCTTCCGCGGCTCGATCCACGATGCGGGGAGGTCGCGGTAGGGGCTATCGTCTCCTAACAATCCAGCCAAGGGCCGGAAGCTGGTGCGGCCCTCATTTACCGCGGATACATGCTGCAGAACATCGCCCCCCAACCCTGACAGGGCTCCGAGTCCGGTGATGGCAAGCGGCGTGTCGATGCGAGGGACTAGCGCCGGGGGATCGACAATGCCAAGGAAATAGAAACGGCCTTAAAAGCTGGGGCGGTTCGTTTTGGGCTCAACCGGAGGAAATAGCTTCTGCAAGTCGGCCGGAAGGAGAGGGACGAGGTCTGCAGGAATCTTTTCGTCGGTTGGCAACAGCTTGCCGGAAGCCATTGCCGGGCCGCCTCGCGAACCGCCGTGATCGGAAAGGTTGTAATTGAGCTCGCCGCTGCCGTTGAAGAACCAGAGCCGTTGGGGCGACTCGACGAAAATGAACCAGGGATCGGAGGGGGACGAGAGGCTCAAGCCCGATGAACCCGACGAGCCGCCCGTCCCGCCGCCCGGAAGTTTTTCTTCTTTCGAGACATCCCAAGAAACGGAGTTTCCGCTGACCTTGACGTCCAGCTTATGGCTGGTCGTCGCGGTATGGGCCGACCAAGAGCCGGCGGAACGAATCACCGTGCCGGGGATCAAGGTGTCCGGCGTAGTCACCGTCGTGGAAGACGTGACCGTGACTGTCCTGCGGCAGCCGATGGTGGCCAAGGAAAGCGTCAGAAGGAGGAGTCCGATGCGCATCAAAGCATCTCCTCACGAATTCCCGCAGCTTGGACAGGGGAAATTGCGGCGCAATTTCGAGGGCCGCACCGTGTCTCGGAACGAAGTGCGCTTTTCAGAGGGAGCGGAAAGTCTCTCGCTTAGCTCGGCGGCAAGCCGGGCGAGGAGCGCTTCGGAAAGCTGGCGCTGGTCAGGGAGAGCGCGATGCTCCGGATCATAGCATTTCCTCGACGAACTTCTGTTTGTTGAAGAGGGAGAACTGCTCCGGCTCCTCGCCGGTGCCGAGGAAACGCGGGGCGATGCCGAGCTGGTCGTGAATGGCCACGGCCACGCCGCCTTTTCCGGAGCCGTCCATTTTCGTGACGATCAGGCCATCGAGGGGGCTGGCTTTGTGGAATTCCTTCGCCTGCTGCAGCGCGTTCGCGCCGGTGGTCGCGTCCACCACCAGCAGGGTCAGGTGCGGGGCGGTTTCGTCGTTCTTCGCCAGCGTGCGTTTGATCTTCGAAAGCTCCTCCATCAGGTTGTGACGAGTGTGGAGGCGGCCGGCGGTGTCGCAGATCAGATACTTGGAGCCATCCGCGATGGCTTTTTGGTGAGCGTTGAAACAGACCGAGGAGGGGTCGGCGTTCGGCTGGCCCTTCACGACCGGGATATTCAGCCGCTGGCCCCAGCGCTCGAGTTGCTCCACGGCGGCGGCGCGGAAGGTGTCGGCAGCGGCAAGGACGGTCGGCTGGCCGCGGCGCTGCAGCCAGTGGGCGAGCTTGGCGCAGGAAGTGGTCTTGCCGACGCCATTGATGCCGACCACGAGGAAAACGAAGGGCTTGCCGTCGATCCGGGGCAGCAGGGGCGGGGAATCCGGCGGCAGGCGGTCGGCGACGTGACGGCGCGCGGCCGCGATCACATCTTCGGCGGAAACCTGGCGGCCGAGCTCGCGGAGTTCGTCCACGATGGTCATGGCGAGCTTCGGCCCGAGGTCGGCGGTGACGAGGTCGGCTTCAAGCTCGTCCCAGTCGATTTCCGCCTTGTTCGCGATCTTGTTGTAGAGGGATTTGAAGAAGCCAGCCATGGAAAGTCGGGGCGGCTTCTAGCGAGCGAGGCGGGGTGGGGCAAGTGCGGCGCGTTTTTTGCAGTTGAACGCGGGCGTGGCATGGGGGATGAATCGCCCCGCCCGTCACAAGACGCGGTTTTTCAATCATATGCCCCAAGGAGGATTTAGAAGAGGCGGCGGTGGCCGCCGCGGTGACCGGAACAGCCCGCGCGCCCGCAAGCTTGGACCAGACGGCGAAGAGAAGTCCGTGGAGGTCGAAGGCATGATTACCTCGGTTCTCGCTGGTACTCAGTTCCGTGTACAGCTTCAGAGCGGCCATGAGGTGCTCGCTCACATTTCCGGCAAGATGCGCAAGCGTTTCATCCGTCTGGTCGTCGGCGACCGGGTGAAGATGGAAATGTCTCCTTACGACGTGACCAAGGCGCGGATCACGTTCCGTCTCGGCTGATCTCCGGATCAGCGGACGAAATCGTCCTCCGTGTAGATTTTTCGGTCCGGGCCGGCGCTGCGAAGCTCCATTTTCTTTGCGCTGAGCTGGTGGAAGAACCACGCCGTGCCCCAGGGATCGCAGAGCTGGCCCTCGGGATTGACCGTGGAGCCGGAGGGCACCTCCAGCTTGAGTTGCTTGGCATTGTCGCCAAGCAAGGCAGCGGTGATCTCGGCATTGGTCCCGACAGGGTTCCCCCCCAACGCGACGGAATAGTCACGCAGCGTGAGTTCCATGCTGTCGATGGCGGTGCGGACGCGCTGGATTTCCTCGGTCGTGAGCTTCGACAAATCATTCCCCGGTGGTGGGGGAGTCGGCGGAGGGACGGGGGTCACATCCGGTTCAGGCGCCAAAACCCGATCTGCTGCTGGCACCGGCGTGGTTTTTTCCGCCGGAGGGGCGGGAGCAGGAGCAGGTGGTGGTGCGGCATCCTCCCATGGTCGCCAAAGGGCGAGGCCTAACAGAAGGAGCGCGGCGATGGTTCCGGCCAGGACTTTCATCGGAAGGGACTACGGTGGTTCTCGTAGTTCAGTTCAGACGCGCATGAAGCCGAGATCCGGGTTCGCGAACCGGCCGAGATTCGGGAATACCACGGGCAAGTGGGCGGCATCGACGCCGAACCATTTCGCCATCGTGGCGCTGTATTCGTCCACACTGGTGGTCGGGATCCAGCGTCCGGTGCTGGTGTCGTCAGGACCGTTGACTTGCAGCACGGGGAAAGTGCCGTAGGTCTTGCGGCCGATCACGGCACCGGTGGTGGGATTGCCATTGCCACCGAAGATGACGTGATGGCTTCCCCAGCCATGGTCGCTGCCTTGGCCATTCGTCGGGAATGTGCGGCCGAAATCGGAGGTGGTGAAGCCGACCACACTATTCGCAAGAGCGGGATCGCCGATGCCCGGCCTGGTGCTCGCGGCGATCTGTTCGATGGCTGCCTGGAATGCGCCGATCGCTTGGCTGAGGGTCGAGAGCAAGTTGGCGTGCGAGCCCGTGAGGGGATCATCATTGACCCCCATCTGGTCGGTATGGGTGTCGTAGCCGCCGGCCGAGACGAAGAAGATCTGGCGCTTCACCTTGAGCGAATTCCGCCCGGCGATGATGCGGGCGACCATCTTCAACTGATCGCCGAGACCGCCCGAAGGAAATGGTGTATCCCAGACCCAAGGAGGGGTGGCACCGGAAGACGTGGCCGCCACCGCGCTATTGAGGACGGCTCCGGCAGTGATGGCGTTCTCGATGACGTCTCCGAAGGCATCGGCCTGCAGATTGGTCTGCGAGAGTTTTGCGATGTTGCGGACCACATTTTCCCGCGCCGAGCCGGTGGCGGCACCCGACAGGGTGACCGCGCCGCTGGTGGAAACATGGAACTGCTGGACGGAATTTCCGACCTCGAAGGTATTGGCTCCCGAGATGCTGGTGCAGAGGGAGATCTTGGCACGCTCCACCGGATCCGTGAGCAACTCGTCCTGATAGGGATGCAAGTAGTCGGCGACGCGACCGCCCCAGCCCGTGCGCGGGGGCTGGTCCGGCAGGGAGGTTTGCCAATGGGTAACCTGGTCGGAGTGGGAGAAAAGCTGTGGAGGCAGGGCCACCAGCTTCTTCTGATACTGGATGCGGCTGGTCGGGAAGAGCAGCGGGCCCACGTTGAACATTGTCGCCAGCTTGCCAGCTTGGAAGAGGCTTTGCAGTTGCGGGCAAAGGGGATGGAAGCCGTATTCGTTGCCGTCGCTGTTCAACGGGCTGATCGGCAGCAGAAACGACTCGGCAATACCCAGGCCCTGCCGGATCGCCATGTAGTTCGCGTGCTGGGCTCCGCGCGGGACGATCAGGTTGTTGGCATCGTTCCCGCCGTTGAGGAAGATGCAGACGAGCGCCTTGTAGTCGGTAAAGGAGCCACCGACACCGTTGCCTTGGGCGAGGGCGGAGTTGATCAGCCGGAAATCCCGAAGCGTGGTGGAAATGGCGGCGGAGCCCAATGCGGCACCGCCGATGGTGCGGAAGAAGTCACGGCGGGAGCGGAGGAGGCGGGCGCGGTCCTGGTCGATGGTGGACATGACGTTTCGTGGATGTGGGCTCAGCGTTGGATCGCGTGCTCGGGGGAAACGGCGATGAAGTAGATGATGGCTCGGACCCGGTTTCGCCGGTCGGCATCGGAAGGGGATGCGGGGTAGGTGATGAAGCCCGTGCCCGTGGTGGTGGAGACGAAGTTGTAGATCTCGTCTTCCATTGCCTGGCTCATTTGCCCGGGCATCAGGATCTTCGCCAGCTCCTGGATCAGGGCGCGGAGGTTGTTGGTGTTCGTCCAGTAGTCGGTGCCGGTGGTGCGCGGCCCCATCCACGGGGAAAAGTCCATCATGATGTCATGGGCCCCGCCGGCGAAGGCGCTGAAGCCGTTTGTATAGCCTGAGGTGACCCCGGTGCCGGTGGTGTGATAGATGCCGCCGAAGAGGAAATTCGCCTGGCGGATCACGTTGGTATCGGAGCTGATCTGGAACTCCGGCGTGACGAGGTTGCTGTTGGCAAGGATGCCGGGGAACTTGTAGTCGGGCGTGAAGAAGTTGAAGACGGTGGGCGAGTTCAACGGCGTCTGGCCGAGCACCGTGTCGGTGCTGCCGACGTTCCAGTCCGAGTAGCCGGAAACGGTATCACCCGTGCGATCCAAGGTGGGCGCGTGAGGTGCGCCATTGAAGGTCCCCGAGCGGGCGAGAGTGGTCGGCGGGGGGATCGTTGGCGGCACCGGTGGGTCCGCAGGGTTCGGTATTTGAAGCGTGAGGCGACGTGGTTCGGTCCCGCTGATGGCGGTGATCACATACACTCCGTCCGGTGGGGCGGGGTTGCTGATCGAGGTGAAGCTCATCGTCAATTTCCCGTTGATGGCGAGACCCGGGAGTGTTCCGCAGGTTACATTCAGTTCGCCATTCGCGGCTTGCGAGTAGCCACCACGGAAGAACGCGACATCGATGTCACCCGATCTCGCGGTGACGGGCGTATCCGGTGAAGTCACGGTGAAGGTCGTGTTGCCCGTTCGGGTGACGGGGAAGACGCCGCTGACGAGAGGGTCTGCTGCACCTGTACGGAAGCGGAGGTAAGCTGACTGGCCGGTGGCGAAGCCGTGGTCGGTCGGAGTCGTGACCGTGATGAGGTTGGTTGAAGCTGCCTGAGTCCAAGTTCCCCGGTAGATGTCGCGGGTTCTGACGGTGAAGGAATTCGCAGGTGGCGCGGCGATCAACGTGTAGTCGCCATCCTGCGACTGGACGGTTGCACCGGAGAATCCGAGTAGCACCTTTTGGCCATTGCCCAAGCGATGGTTCATCGTGCCGGTATTGACCGTGATAATGCCGCCATCCTGGGTGTAGGTGCCGGCGAAATTATTGGCCGGACGGAAGGAACGGGCGAGCTGGGTGACGCGCAAGAGCGGCTCGCGCTGTTTTCCGAAGCTGGCCGAGCCGGCGGCCTCGAGCGAGCGGGCTTCATAGTCGAGCAAGATGGCCTTGATCACGGCCTTCAGGTCGCCGCGGACGCCAGAGCCGTTGTCATTGAACTTCTGGACCACTCGGTACACGTAGCCCGGAGTCGGCGTGGAAGTCACCAGCCGCTGGATCAACTGGCTGCAGAGGAAGGGCCCGAGGTTGGGATGATTGAAGAGCTGGTCGTGAACCGCATCGAGCTCCAGCAGCGGCAAGGCCTGGAATTCCGCATTGCCGGAGATCGCCGCGACGCTGTGGTCGCCATAGGGATTGAGCGGGCTCCCGTTGAGCACCGGGATTCCGGGAAGGACGACATTGTTCAGCATCCGCTTTCTACCGGAGAAATGGCGGGCAGGTACCTCGCGCATTGGATCGATCCAATTCTCGGTTGAGGGGAAGCTCGTGCGGTAAGCGCCGGTGTAGTTGTAGCCCCAACCGGTAAAGACATGGGCGTAGCCGATGATCGAATCCTGATCGTAAACCGGAATCAACTCGCCCTTCGAATTCAGCATGTGGGTGCCATCCGGATTGAGCCGGTAGAGACCGAGGGAGAAGAGCTGCAGGATTTCCCGGGCGTAGTTTTCGTTCGGGATGCTGCCGGAGGTCAGGTTGGGCTTGTCATTCCTCAGCATGTCGAGGTAGCGGCCCATCGCGGGATGCAGGGTGACTGCTTCCAATAGTTCACGGACGTTTCCGAAGGAATGATCCAGCAGCAGATCGTAGTAGTCCGAGATCGTGTTGGCGCGTTCGTCGAGCGGCCCGCTTTCCGAGATCACCATGATTTCGCTCAGGGCGAAAGCGATCCGCTGACGGAGCTGATCGTCTCCCTGGATGGAGTTCTTCCACCACGAGCTGAAGGTGAGGGTGCCGGGGTAGGTCGAGTTGTTAGGATTGGTGACGTTGCGGTATTGCTCGACGTAGGGCAGGTGCTTGGTGACCGGCTTCGCGAACTCGGCATCGATCCATGCGTCGAAGGAAGCCATGCCGGTGAGGGCCGTGATCTCGGCGCTATCGGCACCGAAGGTGGCCTGCTGGAGGAAGCGGGAAGCTGCGTTGAAGTTGTCGTTTCCGGTATCCGCTTCCGTCGTCCAATTGGGTGGGGCGGCCGGGGGGGAGAAGACGGGGGCACTGGGCATCGCGGCGTCTTCAAAGCGGGTCAGCACGTGACCTGGCACGGTCGCGATCACGGGCGCAGCCTTCGCCATTTCGCTCGGGGTGAGCCAGCCGACGGCCAAGTGATCGGTGTCCGTGTCCTCCTTGTGGAGGACTTCCAGATAGTAGCGGCGGCCTGCTTCCAGATGGAGCAGGTGAGACGTGGCGGCGGCACTCCAGTCGCTGGAGGAAACCGGAGCGGTAAGTTCGGCCCGCTTCCAGGAATTCACGGCTTCATCGTCATCGGAGAGGTAGAATTGGGCCGCCTCGTCGGCTCTCAGGTAGAAGCGGTATTCGCCGGTCTCAGGAGCCGTGAGGAAACCGCGGAGGCGGGCACCGTAGTTGTCCCCGGTGTCCAAGGGGGCCGCCAGCGAGTTGATGATGGACGACGAGGTCGGAGGTGTCGTCACCGGGATCTCCGCGATGCCGGTGCCGGGATTCATGCTCCACACTTGTCGGGTGATGCCGCCACTGGTTTGGACGATCGTGATGGTCAGGAAAGCCGAGCCGGAGCCGGTGGCATTGGTAGCGGTCAGCATCACTTTCCATTCGCCGGGAGTGGAAGGCTCGCCGGAGATCAAGCCGGTGGATGAGCTCAGGCTGAGACCCGGGGGCAGGTTCTCCGCGGAGTAGGAGGTTGGCTTGGCGCTGGCCTTGATCTGAAAGTTGAACGCCGGGCCGCCGATGAACCCCAAGGCATCGAAAGGCGCATAGATGCGCGGCGGCGCATTCGGGAAGAGGCGGGTTTGGGGAATGACCTGCTTGAGCTGGCTTTGCGATTGCCAGGAGAGGATCGCGCGGTGGCCGCCGGTGTTTTGGTAGTGCTCTAGAACGATGGGATAGCGCTTGCCGGCTTCGAGTGAAACGATCGCGAATGCCTCGCCTTGTGTCGCGACCACCGGCGGGTTTTCCCAGTCATTGTCGAGCACGACTCCGCTGCTGTTTACGAGTGGCAGGAGCTGCCCATTGACCCACAAGCGGCACATTTCATTGCCGTTGGCATAGAAGGTATAGGCTTGCGAGTATTCCGGCAGGATCTCGCCTTCCCAGCGGCTGGAGAAGTGGTCGGAAGCCGTGCCGACGGTAATCGGGCTTCCCGGCCATGCTGCCACGGCGTTGTCGAAATTGATCGTGGCATCCACCCGCGTCAGCACTGGCGCTCCCGTGAAGTAGGGAGTGTTCAGCGTGGGAGTCGTGTTGGGAGGAGGGTTGTTAGGATGCTTCCAGAAGCTCGCGAGGAGGCCGGTGCCATTCGGTTGCAGCCCATCCTTGATCATGACTCCGGCGGTGATGGCGGCTCCGCTCGTATAGGCCGCGTCCACTTGCACCGAGAGCACTGCGAGTTCATCGGATTCGACGATGGCATCCGACACTGGCACCAGTGGAACCGCCACTTCGGTGGAGGCCAACGGCACGGCCACGGTGGTCGGGAGGCTGCTGTAATCGGCGGCACTCGCGCTGCCGCTGGCCTGAAGTTTCACGACCACTCGGCCGATGCCTCCACTGCGCTTCACCCGGAAGCTGCCTGCGTCGGCTGCGGGGCCAGCGGTTGGCTCCGTGGCTTCGGCATCCCCGCTGACAATGGTGACGACGGAAGGGGCCTGCAGCGCTGCCGTCATGGCGGCCATGTCATTGCCTCCGTTGGGATTGAAACCGGCTTGGATTTCCTCCCAGTCGGTCAGTCCGTCGGCGTCTGAATCCACGTCTCCCACGACTACACGGAAGAAGGTCGTGCTGCCAACGGGCTTGGGGATGGTGATGGAAAGGTCGCCAGCGACGCCATTGTAGAGTCCCGGGACATTCACCCAGGAATTGGCCGTGCCGGGAGTTTCCGTGGACTGGAGCTGGTAGCGTTTGCCGGCTTGCGAGGGCCATTTCAAAACCAAATCGGCACCCTGCACGCTGATCTCGCGGACAGCGAAAAGATCGATGCCTGAGAGGGGATCGGTACCGGCTTCGGCTTCTCGTTGGTTGGCTTGCCCATCACCATCGGAATCCTGGCTTGGCGAGAGAGTCGTCGGACGGAACTTGGCTTCCCAGACATCACCGAGACCGTTCGAATTGAGGTCGAGGTCGGCGCGGGACGTGGCGACTAGGCACAGTGCTACAACGGCACAGCGG
>Ga0307408_100003923_pt1 | contig 10140 bp, 10 predicted proteins | sample 322Cmetagenome_FD_202116 | JGI IMG/M metagenome (GOLD analysis project Ga0307408, IMG submission 202116) | Maize rhizosphere microbial communities from greenhouse at UC Davis, California, United States - 322HYB-C-3 | ecosystem: Host-associated > Plants > Roots > Rhizosphere > Soil | place... | reverse complement strand
TTGCTCGCTCGATCTCGCTGCGGAGCTCTCGTGCCTCCATCTCCTCGAGCGCCGATTCCTGTCGGGCCGTCAGGTCGAACGACGTCGCCTCGACCTCCGCGGCCGTCGCGGCGTGTGGCGAGCCATCGATGCTGATGGTGTCCAACTGGCGTTTGCGCAGATGATCGATCGCGACGTTGTTGGCGATCTTGAACAGCCAGCTGGAGAGCTTGAACTCGGGGCGATACCGGTCGATGTGGTTCAGCACCTTGATGAAGGTGTCCTGCGCGAGGTCCTCGGAGATCTCGCGGTCCCGAACCATACGGAAAATCAGGGAGAAGACCGGCCGCTCATACCGTCGGAGAAGCTCGCGGAACGCCGCCTCCCGCCCTTGCTGGGCGAGCTTGACGACATCGGCGTCCGGTAGGTTCGCTAAGTCGAGTGATGGCGCCATGCAGGAGACGGCGGCGGATCCACGAGAGACAGCGTCGCCGGCGGTGGGAGGAAGCTATAGCTTTCGGTCCGAATGCCAACAGTCGACCTCGAGAAGACCGAAGCCCGAGCCGCCGCCGCAGGCGGCGCCGAGAAGCGCGCCTACGTGCGCCGTGTCTTCTCGGAGATCGCGCCCCGCTACGATCTCCTCAACCACCTGCTCAGCTTCAACATCGATCGCGGGTGGCGTCGCCGCGCGATAGCGGCGCTGGATCCACTTCGGAACCCGACCGGAGTCTATATCGACCTCTGTGCCGGGACGCTCGACGTTGCATCCGAGCTTTCACAGACACGAGGATTTCGCGGCCTCGTGCTCGGAACCGACTTCGCCGAGCCAATGCTCCGGGCGGGATTGAACAAAGCACCTCGCGTGCTCGTGGCTCCAGTTACCGCCGATGCAGTGGAGCTGCCGGTGGCGGACGATGCTGCTTCCGGCGCCATCGTTGCCTTCGGGATCCGGAACGTCGCGAGCCTCCCTGCCGCGCTGGCGGAGGCCTTTCGCGTTCTCGAGCCGGGTGGGCGGTTCGTCATTCTCGAGTTCTCGACGCCACGCTCGCGCGTGGTGCGCGGGGTCTACCACACCTATTTCCACGCCGTATTGCCCGCCGTCGGCCGGATTGTGAGCAGGCACCGCACCGCTTATCGCTACCTCCCTGAATCGGTCGCCCGGTTCCCGACGCAGGAGGACCTCGCGCGCGCCATGCGCGACGCCGGGTTCGTGAACGTCCGGTGGGAGTCGCTGACCATGGGGATTGCTGCGATTCACGCTGGAGACAAGCCGGGACGCCCTCCGATCTGAGCCTCTTGCCCGGCCAGACGTCACCTCACTCATGACCCTCGATTCGCTCTCCGATTACATCGCCGCTATCGAAGGGGCCGGCGAGCTCGTCCGCGTTAGGCATCCCGTCGCGGCGAAGCTCGAGATGTGCGAGATCGCCGACCGCGCAATGAAGTTGCCGGACGGCGGGCCCGCGCTGCTCTTCGAACAGCCCGTGCTCGACGACGGCACCATCTCCGTCTTTCCGGTGGCGATCAACCTGTTCGGTTCGATGAGCCGCATGGCGCTCGCCCTGGGTGTTCGCGACCTGGACGAGATCGGCGCGCGGATCACGCAGCTGATGGATCTCAAGGTACCCGACGGCATCGTGGCGAAGCTGTCGCTCATCCCGCGGCTGCTCGAGGTCGCGCGCTTTCCTCCTCGGGTGAAAGGAGGATCGCCGCCATGCCAGGAGGTCATCTGGCAGGGCAACCAGGTCGACCTCCGAAGGTTGCCGGTAATGACGACCTGGCCCGAGGACGGCGGGCCGTACATCACCCTTCCCATGGTCATATCGCGTGACCCGAAGCGTGGGATCCGAAACGTCGGCATGTATCGGGTCCAGGTGCTTGGACCGCGAACGGTCGCCATGCACTGGCAGCGTCACAAAGTCGGCGCAGCCCATTGGCGCGAGATGGCGGAACGCGGCGAGACGATGGCGGTGTGCATAGCCGTCGGCGCCGATCCGGCGTCGATCTATTCCGCGTCCGCGCCATTGCCGCCGACGGTCGATGAGTTTCTGTTCGCCGGCTTCCTCCGGGGCGCGCCCGTTCACCTTGCGAAAGCGGTAACCTGTGACCTCGACGTGCCGGCCGCCGCGGAATTCGTGCTCGAGGGCTACATCGATCCGCGAGAGGCACTCGTCGTCGAGGGGCCGTTCGGGGACCACACCGGCTTCTACTCCGAGGCTGACCTCTATCCGCAGGTGCACATTACGGCGGTCACGATGCGCCGGAACCCGATCTACGCGTCGACCATCGTCGGGCGCCCGCCCATGGAAGATTTCTATCTCGGTCACGCGACGGAGCGCATCTTCCTGCCGCTCCTGAAACTGACGATTCCCGAGATCGTCGACTATCACATGCCTGCCGAGGGGATCTTCCACAATCTCGTCTTCGTCTCGATCGACAAGCAGTATCCCGGGCAGGCCTACAAAGTGATGAACGCCATGTGGGGGCAGGGACTCATGTCGCTCGCGAAGGTGCTCGTGATCGTCGACAAGGAAGTCAATGTGCGGAACCCGCAGGAAGCCTGGTGGGTGGCACTCAACAACATCGACCCGGAGCGTGACACGCGCTTCACGATGGGCCCGGTCGACGTTCTCGATCACTCGAGCCGAGCGTTCACGTACGGTTCGAAAATGGGAATCGACGCGACGCGCAAATGGGCCGAGGAGGGGTTCACTCGCAACTGGCCTGCGGTGATTGAGATGGATGCGGCGACGCGGGCTCGCGTCGATGCGCTCTGGCCGCAGCTCGGCATCAGGGCGCGCGGGTGATCGGACGATGATTGCGCTGCTCCGGGCGACGACAATGCTGCAGGAACCGACGGGCCACAATCCGGCGCGCCTCTACTTCACGCTCGCCTTCATGTTCGTGTTCGTCGGCGCGGCGGTTGCGTTCGTTCGGCTTCGCTACCCGAAGCGGTTGATCGCGGACATTGCGCGCACACTCGGCATCTTCATGCTCGTGATCGGAACGATCGTGTATACGGTCGCATTCCGCGGGCTGCGCCCGGTCGAGGTGATTCTCGCGTGGCTGCTGTCGCTCGGGGCCATCGCGTGGTTTGTCGTCAAGCTCAACGCCATCATGTCGCGCCCCCTGGCGCTGCTCGAGGATCTGGCGTCGGCGGTCCGGCGAGGCGACTGGGCGATGCTGCTGCGGGCCGACGACGGCGGTGCGAGTCAGGATGTGGGAGTGGCCCTGAGCGAAGTTGGTGCGCTGATCGGCGAAACGCGAAAGACCGCGACCGAGGTGCTGGGGGCTTCATCCGACGTGGCGCGAATCGGCGCGACGGTTGCGGATGGCGCCGGCCGCATCACGACGTCGCTCACCGGGGTGTCCGGCGGTGTGAGCCGCAGCATGGATGCTTCCCGGCAGATTCGTCAGGCGGCCACGCAGCTCGACGAGGCGGCGGCAGCGACTCACGCCTCGGCGCGCGAGTCGCGCGAGATCTCGGCCAAAGTCGAGGCCAGCGCACAGCTCGGCGTTAGGCGCGCGGCCGACGCCATGAAGACGGTGACCGAGCTGGCGGAGCTGGCCCGCGACCTCGTGGAGCGGATGGTCGCGCTCCGAACCGCCTCCGGCGACATTGGCGATGTCACCACCGTTGTCGGGGACATTGGCCGCCAGACCAATCTCCTCGCGCTCAACGCGTCGATCGAGGCCGCGCGCGCCGGCGAGGCAGGCCGCGGCTTCGCCGTGGTTGCCGAGGAAGTGGGCAAGCTGGCGATGCAGAGCGGTGGTTCCGTTGGCCGGATCGAGGTTCTGGTCCGCGAGATGATCGATCGGATCGAGGACGCGTCGGGGCGCGTCGCGAGCATGGAATCGGCCGTCAAACGCGGCGAGCAGGTGATGCAGGAAGCAGTCACGGTGTTTCAGTCGATCGAGCAGGATGCCAGACGCACGCTATCGTTGGCGGAGGCCGTGCTGCGGGCGTCGGAGCGTCAGGATCTGCTCGTCAGGCAAATGAACGAGGCATCTACGCTCGTTGCAGACGCCGCCGACGAGTCGTCCGCCGCAACGGACGAAGCGGCGCGAGCGATGCAGCATCAACGGTCGCTGACGGAACAGCTGCGCGAAACGGCGTACGCGCTCGAGCGCTCGGCGGGATCTCTTGGTGAAGTCGTGTCGCGATTCGGTGCGGGAGGGGGCGGGGAATGATTCGACCACGGGAAGGGCAGACTTTCGAAGGCGGCTCACGACTCGTCCGCTACATCAACTTCGTGAAGCTGCCGCACACGGTGTTCGCACTTCCGTTCGCGCTGGTGGGCGCGACGCTGGCCAGCTACACGCATGCCGTAACGCCCGCGACGCTGGGCTGGATCGTGCTGGGCTTCACGGCGGCGCGCTTCGCGGCGATGGGATTCAATCGCATTGTGGACCGCCAGATCGACGCGAGGAACCCGAGGACCGCGAAGCGCGAGCTTCCCGCTGGCCTCCTCGGAGTTCGAGAGGCCTCGCTCGCCGTGCTCGTCGCCTGCGCAGTGTTCGCGATCGCCGCATGGAACCTCAATCCGCTCTGCGCGCTGTTGAGTCCAATCGCGCTCGGCTGGGTGCTCTGGTACAGCTACACGAAGCGGTTCACGCACTGGTCGCACGTCGTGCTCGGCGTAGGACTCGCGATCGCGCCGGTCGGCGGATACCTGGCGGTGGCCGGTGCCTGGAGCACGCCGTGGTGGATGTTGATCGCACTCGCAGCCGGTGTGTCATCCTGGACGGCCGGCTTCGACATCCTCTACGCCCTGCAGGACGAGGAATTCGACCGCGCCGAGCAGCTGCACTCCGTGCCCGTCGTGTTCGGACGACGCGGGGCGCTCGCAATCGCTCGTGCGCTTCACGTGCTGACGATCGGGTCGCTCGCCGCCGTCGGCGCCGCAGTGCCGGTAGGGTGGCTGTACGCCGCCGGCGTGCTCGTCGCGGCGACGCTTCTCCTGTACGAGCATTCACTGGTGCGCGGCGATGACCTATCCCGCCTCGACGCGGCGTTCTTCACCATGAACGGCGTCATCAGCCTAACGTTTTTCGGGTTCGTGCTCGCCGAGCGCCTGGTGCGATGAGCATGGCCGCGGAGCGGCCCATCGTCCTGGCGGTGACGGGCGCCTCCGGCGCGCCGTACGCCGTGCGGCTGCTCGAGACGTTGGTCGAGCGCCAACAGCGGGTATCACTGATCGTCTCCGACCACGGGCTGAGGTTGCTCGATACCGAGTTGGGCATTGGATCGGTCGCGGCGCTCCGAGATCGTATGGGCGGTGCGAGGTGGGATGAGACGGTTCGTGTTTTCGATGATCGTGATCGCGGCGCGGCGCCCGCGTCCGGATCCGCGTTGACGGCGGGTATGGTCATCTGCCCCTGTTCGATGGGGACCCTCTCGGCCATCGCGGTTGGGGCATCGCGATCGCTCGTCGAGCGTGCCGCCGATGTCGCGCTCAAGGAACGGCGGCGGCTGATTCTGGTTCCGAGAGAGACGCCGTACAGCGCGATTCACCTCGAGAACATGCTCGCGCTCACCAGAGCCGGTGCCGTGGTGCTTCCGGCATCGCCCGGCTTCTACCATCGGCCGAGCACCATCGATGACCTCGTGAATTTCGTGGTCGCGCGCGTGCTCGATCACCTCGGCGTGGCGCACTCGCTCGTGCCGCGATGGGGGAGCGAGGCGGGCGAGTGACGCTCCCGCGAGCGCCCGCGCGTGTCATTGGCGTCATCTCGGATACGCACGGTTTGCTACGCCCTGACGTGCACACGGCACTGGCCGGCGTAGAGCTCATTCTGCACGCGGGCGATGTCGGCGGCGATGAGATCCTGATGGAGCTTGGGCTGATCGCGCCTGTGCGCGCCGTGTACGGGAACACGGATGCGCCAGGTCAGCCTGGACTTGCGACGGCCATCGACATCGCGATCGACGGCGTGTCGATCCACGTGAGCCACGGTCATGAAGTCGGGTCGCCGACTCCGCAGAAACTATTGGAGCGCTACGCGGCCGACGTTGTGGTCTACGGCCACACGCATCGGCCGTTGATCGCGCGTGCTGCCGACCGGCTAGTGCTGAATCCAGGCGCCGCGGGCCCGCGGCGGTTCGACATCGTGCCGAGCGTGGCACGGCTGACCATCGCGGATGGGCGTGCCGAGGCCGAGTTGATAGCGCTGCACGCCTAACGGCTGTCAGTTGTTTCTAGACGACTTTGAAGTGCGATGCGGGGTACAGATAGTCTTCCCCTGAGTTGTCGACGATGCGGTAGAAGGACCCGCCGCCCTCGACGCCAAGCATCTCGTAGATGCGGCCGAGCGTGAGGTCGTGACAGCCACCCGGTTCGTCGCAGCCCGGATACGTCAGCCACGGCCGCACGCTGATGCACTGCACGAGGGTCGTCGGTTGCCAAGAGGTCGTCATCGCTTGCTCCCGGAGCTATAGGCCGCGGTGGTGGAGCGCCGCGGCGCGTCTCGACGAAATGTGCAATTCACCGGCCACCCTCCCTCTGACGACCGGCGACGGGATTCAGTTGCGTGTGTGATGCGTGCTACACCGGCTGCGATCGAACGGCGCTGCGTGTGTTGTCGAGCTCGGCCGGGTTACGACGGAACCACGACGACAACAACAACAGTTCATCGATCTCGTGCGTCGGGACCGACGCCGTTTGCCGCTCGGGCGGCGCGTACACCGACTGGACCAACGCGTCCAGCGAGTGCCGATCCCGTGACGTCCGCGGGGCAGAGACCTCTGCTCTCACCCGTCCCCTACGAATGAGATACAATCGATCGTCGCCTTCGTGACCTCGTACCATGTAAAGAAATGACAAAGTTTCGACGGCGAACCGCAGCCGTCCAAACTGTTCACGAAGCTCTTCCAGCCGGTGAAGCTTGTCGCGCAGGGTCGCGGCGCGTTCGAAATCCATTCGGTCGCTCGCCAGCTGCATCTCTCCGCGCAGGCGCTCGATCGGCCCGTCGTCGGAGCCCTCGAGAAAGGCCCGAGCCATCGATACCCGCTCGGCGTACGCGTGCACTGTGCACGCCCCAACGCACGGTCCGAGGCACTTCCTGACTTCGTGCCGAATGCAGCCAGGTGTCCGCACCGGCGCTCCGAAGAGGTCACCCTGATCTGCAAAGTACATCTTCTGATCGAGCGAACAATCGCGGAGGCCAAGCGCGTCACTCAGTTCACGCACAGCCTCGCCGATTCGCTGAGCCCCGACGAACGGCCCGTAGTACACGCCGCCGTCCTCGCTGCCGGCGCCACGAACGACCATCAGCTTCGGCGCCGCGCCCCGACTGAGCTTGATGAACGCATAGTGACGTGCATCACGCTTCATCGCGACGTTGAACCGAGGCCGCAGCCGCTTGATGAGCCTCAACTCGGTCAGCAGCGCGGCGAACTCGCTCGGTGTGTACTCCCAGTCGATCGATGTCGCCTCGCGCAGAATGCGCGCGCCCTTGTCCTCCGGGTAGGCGCATCGGAAATAGCTCAGGAGTCTCGTGCGAACTTTCTTCGACTTGCCGACGTACACGACCTCGCCGTCCGGCGAAAGCATCCGGTAGACGCCAGGCCGGTCCTGAGCGCCTTCCCGGACCACTCCGCGCATTCGCGTGAGGTCTTCGTCCGAGGTTGGCGCTCGTCGCGATTGTCTCAGCGCTGACATTGCCAGCAGAACACTGTGGAACGCCCGTCGATCGCGTGTGTGGCGACCAGCGTGCGCCCGCAGCGCTGGCACCGCTCGCCTTCCCGGCCGTACACCTGCAGGCGCTCGGCGAAAGACCCTCGTGCTCCCGACGCATCACGATAGTCACGGAAGCTCGTCCCGCGAGCGGCCACGGCTTCCGTGAGCACGGCACGCAGCTCGGTGTGCAGCCGCGTAACATCCGCCGGCGACAGGGTCGCGGCCGGGCGCGAAGGGTCTATCTTGGCCCGCCAGAGCGCTTCGTTCGCGTAGATGTTGCCCACTCCAACGAGTCGACGTTGGTCCATCAACACCCGTTTGACTGCCTGCCGCGACGCTCGAAGAATGGCCGATAGCCGTTCGACGGTAAAGACCGAGTCCAGCGGCTCGTGGCCGAGAGCATCCGAGTAGCGCGCGAATCGTCCATCGTCCATCACGCTCACCGTTCCAAGCCGACGAATGTCGCGGTAGTGGAGCGAGCGCGCGTCCTCGAGCACGAACTCGACGGTGGAGTAGCGTCGCTCGTTCTCCGGAAGCGCACCGTCATCGATCAGCAGTGCGCCGGTGAACCGTGGCTGCACGACGATCCGGTCGCTCGACGACAGATCGAGCACGATCAGCTTCGCGCGGCGCCACGCACGGTCAACGACGAAGCCGACGACGCGGCGGCGTAATTGACGAGCGTCGACCTCGCGCAGCACGTCGCCTCGCCTGACCCTAACGTCGGTGATTCGGCTGCCAGCGATCGCGCGGTCGAGGTCGCGCGCGATCGTCTCGGTCTCAGGTAGCTCGGGCACGGCGTGCCGACTCGCGCCACCCAACATCGGCGCGATACTGCTTGCCCTGGAACTGGACCTCCGCGGCGTAGTCTGCGCTGGCCCGCTGTGCCTCGTCGAAGGTCCCTGCGACCGCGGTCACCGCCAGCACACGTCCACCTGCAGTCACGAGCGTGCCGTCCGGCCTACGCGCAGTCCCCGCGTGGAACGGTATGACTCGATCATCCGGCTCGGGAAAGCTGATCGCGTCTCCGGTCAGCGGCGACTCGGGATAACCGCGCGCGGCGAGCACCGTGGTGACCGCGAACGCCGATCGCCACTCGAACGAGCGTAGTGTGCGGAGCCCATCGCTCGAAGCAACCGCCATGAAAGCGTCGAGTAACGAGCTCTGCATGAGTGGAAGGATGGCCTGCGTTTCGGGATCACCGAACCGACAGTTGAACTCCACGACCTTCGGCCCCTCGTCGGTAATCATGAGGCCAGCGTAGAGGAGGCCGCTGAACGGGCACCCGCGCTCGCGCAGCGCCCCGAGCATGGGCTCGATGATTCGCGTCGCCGCTTCCCTAACGACGGTCGCGGTTCCGATTGCGACCGGCGCGTACGCGCCCATCCCGCCGGTATTGGGCCCCGCGTCACCAGCGAAGAGCCGCTTGTGATCCTGCACTGGCAGCATCGTTAGGAACCGTTCGCCATCGGTCAGCGCGAACAGCGAGAGCTCTTCGCCGTGCATGAATTCCTCGACGAGCACCTCGCTCCCGGCATCGCCGAGCGCGCCGTCGCGCAGCATACGGTCGATGGCGGTGTGGGCTTCGGCGACGGTTTCGCAGACGACGACCCCCTTGCCGGCGGCCAGCCCGCTCGCCTTGATCACGACGGGCGTCCCGAGCTCCGCGACCGCGCGACGAGCCGACTCGACGTCAGTGTGGTGGGATGCTCGCGCCGTCGGCACGCCGGTGGCGAGCATGACTTCCTTCGCGAATCGCTTCGAGGTCTCGATCCTGGCGGCGGCCGCGGACGGCCCGAACGTTGGGATGCCACGCGCCCGAAGGGCGTCGGCTACACCGGCGGCGAGTGGCGCCTCAGGTCCCACCACGACGAGGTCCACGCGCTCGAATGTCGCGAGGTCCACGACGCGCCCGACCTCTGTCGCCGAAACCGCAACACAACGAGCGAGCTCCCCGATGCCCGGATTGCCGGGAGCAGCGAGGAGCTCGAGAGTTGGGTCATCGCGTTTGAGCTTCCACGCGAGGGCGTGTTCACGTCCGCCCCCGCCGAGGATCAGTGCTCTCACGAGTCGGACGTCTTGAACGCGTTGTTGAAGGCGTCGCGTGCGCGGGCGAGCACGTCACCAACCTGCGTGAACGCCTCGCGCGCCTGGTTGCCGTAGTAGCCGGCCGCATCGACATAGTCCTCGCTGAGCGGCTGCCCCGGGTCGCCGCGACGCGGGTAGTCTCCGTTGAGGATCGCGTCGTACTTTCCGCTTCGGACCCATCGCTGCAGCTCGGCGGCGCGGACGGTCCCGAACGGGTGCGTCTTGAACGCCGTGTTGATGACCTGAAAGACGCGATCGGCGAGGTCGCCCTGAGTCTCGTAGGTCTCCGCCTGTTCCATGAACGCCTCGAGGCTGATCTCGTCGTCTCCGGCACCGCCGCCCGCCATTTTGAGGAACGTGCGGAGCGAGACGTCGAGATCCTGCGTGGCGAGCA
>Ga0307408_100003922_pt1 | contig 10142 bp, 7 predicted proteins | sample 322Cmetagenome_FD_202116 | JGI IMG/M metagenome (GOLD analysis project Ga0307408, IMG submission 202116) | Maize rhizosphere microbial communities from greenhouse at UC Davis, California, United States - 322HYB-C-3 | ecosystem: Host-associated > Plants > Roots > Rhizosphere > Soil | place: USA... | reverse complement strand
GACGACGACCGTCTTCGGCAGGTCGCGGAAGTCGGGGCGGACCACCAGCACGGGACGGTCCGCGTGGCGGATGACGCGCCGCGCCCGCTCGCCACCGAAGTCTCGCGATCCGGGCGCATGTCGTCCGGCGCCGACGATGATCATGCTGGAGTCGTGATTGAGGGCGACCAACGCGATCGTTCGGGCCGGCTCCCCGTAGGCGATCGAAATGGGCCACCGCTCCGCGCCGTCACCGATGGCGGCCAGTCGCTGCTCGATCGCTGCCCGGAGGGCCCTCCGGCGCCCCTCCTCGACGTCGGGTGGGAGGATCGGGACCTCCGGGGCCATGACGTAGCTCGGGAAGGGCTCGAGCACGCCCACGACCTCGACGGTCGTGCCGAGGCGCGCCGCGACCGCCTTCGCGGCTCTGAAGGTGGCATCGGTCGCGCTGCGGCCATCGGTGGCGAGGAGCACGGGGCCGCGCACGGCTGGATCGTAGCTCTGCGCCAGCGGGTCGGCCGCGGCCGGCGGATCGAGCCGGGGAGATGGACTGGTGGGAAGAGTGGTGGGCATGGTCGGATCCTCGGTGTCAGAGTGTCTCCACACACAGCGAAACGAGCACTCAGCCGCAGCTACACCCTCAAGCTCGTGCGCGCCGCCCGCCACGCAGTCAGGCGGGCGGCGCGCCGCCGTCGGGAATATCCGGACGGCCTGTTCGCCGCCGAGCGAGCCGCGCGATCCGGTGGTCAGTCGACCAGCTCGTCCTCGGGTGGCTTGACGACGAGCACCGGGCACTCGGCGCCGCGCAGCACGTCCGCGGCGACGCCGCCGACGACGAGCCGCGTGAGCACGCCCGCGCTGTGGCCCCCCACCACGATCAGGTCGCAGTCGTGTCGCTCGGCAGCCGCCAGGATCTCCTCCCCCGCCTCGCCGAACGCGATCTCGCTCGCCACGCGGTCCGCCGACGCCCCCGGTCCGATGAGCCCCTCGACCCACCGGTCCGCGTCATGCCGAACGACGTTCCTCGTCTCCTCGTCCTCATCGCTCCCGCCTACCGCGGCGCCGGCGCGGGCGAGGACGCCGCGGAGCACCGCGGAGGTGACGACGTGGAGCGCGGTGACGCGCACCGCGTCGCGCACGGCGAAGTGGCGCGCCCACGCCGCCACCGTCGGCGCGACGTCGGAGTCGTCCACCGCCGCGACCACATGGCGCAGCTTCGCGTCGTGCAGCCCCGTCGCGAGGAGAACCGGAACTTCCGAGGTGCGCACCAACATCTCCGCAGTGCTGCCGAGGCGGCCCCACACACCGGGGCGCACGCCGTGTCGACCTACCACCACGGCGTCCGCGTCGTAGGCAGCCGCGACCTCACCGAGCACGTGCCACGGCCGTCCGATTCGCGTCTCGAGCCAGACGCGCTCGGCGTCGATCGACGAGCTCAGCTCGTACAGGCGGGCTTCGGCCCCCGCCTGCGCCGTCGCGATCAGCGTGGCGGGCGGCGGAGGGAACCGCCCCGTCAGAAAGTGCGGGGATTGCGGCACCGTGAGGGCGTGCACGAGCACGACCTCCGCCCCCGGCGCGAAGCGGCGCACGCCCCATTGCGCCGCGGCGATGGACGCGTCGCTGAAGTCGGTGCCGATCACGATGCGGTCGAGTTTCATCGGAGGACCCTCCGGGATCGAAAGTACGGCGAGCCTCCTCGGACGGGGCGAGGCTCTGCCCGTGTCAGACGGGACGCTCCCGATCGCCCTGCGCCCGTGCGCGGTTCGTGGAGACGCCGAGCAGGTGGTAGAGCGGGCAGTAGCCGACGGCTCCGGTGACGAGCGGGACCAGGCCGAGGTAGCCCCACGCGGTCCGGGGGCCGACGAACACCAGTGCGAGCAGCAGCAGCCCGACGATCACCCGAACCACGCGTTCGATGCTGTTGACGTTGTTCGGCACAATGCCTCCTGGGAGCCGAGCGGCTCGCGCGTTCGGGTGGGAGTTCGTCGCCGCCGCACGGCGATTGGCGTGGCGCCCGGAAGCGAGCAGGACGTCGATCGGTCGATCGGCGGCGACTGCTCGAAGCTAGAAGCGCCCGTGGGCGCGGCCATCAGGCGATCGCCGACACGCCGCGTCGGCGGGGCTGCGGCGCGAGCGGCTCCCGGACCGGCGCCCTGAGGTGCGACTGCGGATCGGTCCCAACCCTCCGGGCCGCGGCGTTGAGGAGGGCGCGCACCTCCGCGTCGGTGGTCTGCGAGAAGTCGACGTACCACTCCCCGACGCCGCGGAATTGCGGGGGGGCCAGCACGCACACGCAGTCGTCGGCGTGCCGCCGCATCGCCTCGCACGCCTCCGGGGCACCCACGGGAACGGCGACGACGATCACCGCGGGATTCGCTCGGCGCAGTGCGCTGACGGCGGCGAACATGCTGGCTCCGGTGGCCAGGCCGTCGTCGACCAGGAGCACCGTCCGCCCCCCGACCTCCGGCGTGGGGCGCATGTCCCGGTACGCGTCCTCGCGGCGCTCGAGCTCGCGGTGCTGCTCCGAGGTCACGCGCGCGATCGCCGCGTCCGGGACGTTCCACGACCTGATGACCCTCGTGTCGAGGACCCTCACGCCCCCCGTCGCGATCGCACCCATCGCCAGCTCCTCGTGGCCGGGCACGCCGAGCTTGCGAACGACGAACACGTCGAGCGGTAGCTGCAGCGCACGCGCGACCTCGCTCGCCACTGGTACCCCGCCGCGTGCGAGGCCGAGCACCAGCACGTCCGGCCGACCGGCGTACTCCCGCAGGTGCATGGCGAGCCGCCGGCCGGCCTCGCGGCGGTCCCGAAACTGTCTCTGCATTGACGTGCCTCCCCCTGGGCGCGCGACGCCTGCGCTGTGGGCGACGAGTCGCGTGCGCTACTGCGGCGAGCGTCGTCACGTGGACGTTGCACAGGTTGCGCACTCGAGGCCGGTCCCGCTATCAGGCGAACCGCGACGGGACGAATGGCGAGGTGCGGCCGGCGCCATGTTCCTGCCCGCGGGCGCCGAGCGCCGGTGCGCCCACGGCGCGCCGCTGACGTAGTCGCGCGATGCCGCTCCGAGCGCGTCGGAGCCACGAGGTGATCGTGAGCGCCGCCGTCGCCGATGACTCGAGCGCCGCCGCATCGGCCGGGTGTGGCGAATCCGTCTTGGCGTGTGCGCGCGTCATTGCTGCCTTCGGGGGTTCGCGGCGGGCGGCTGCATCGCCGTCGTGGCGCCGTCTGGCGATCGGTTCAGCGCTCGTACGGCGCTCGCGTCTCCTGCTCCGACTATGCGGACGGCGCCGGCGAGCGTCTGTCAGTCAATACCTGATGGGACCGAGCCGTCGGGCGAGCGGCTCGCCCGCAGCGCATTCAGGATCACGGCGAGGTCGATCCCCTCCTGGAGGAGGGCGCCGGCCGCCGGCCCGATCATCCCCGCTGCCGCGCCGACCATCGCGACCGCGCTCAGCCCGAGGCCGACCCGGATGCCCTGGCGCGCGATGCGCATCGTCCGCCGGCTGATGCGGATGGCCTCGGTCACGCGCGCCAGGTCGTCGGCGAGGATGACCACGTCGGCCGCCTCCGCCGTGATCCCCCCGCCGTGGCCGGCGAGCGCGACTCCCACCGTGGCCGCACTGATGGCCGGCGCGTCGTTGGTGCCGTCGCCCACCATGAGCACGGACTCGCCGGCGGCGACGAGCCGGCGGACGGCCTCCACCTTGTCTCCGGGCAGGAGGTCGCCGGCGACTTCGTCGATGCCCACCGCCGCCGCGACAGCGCGCGCGTTCCGCATGTTGTCGCCCGAGAGCAAGATCGTTCGGCCGACACCCAGGCCGCCGAGGTCGGCCAGGACGTCGTGCACGCCCGGCCGAATGGCGTCGTCGTACTCGACGACACCGGCCACGCGGCCGCCGACGGCTACGTAGGCGCGCAGCGCCGGGGCATCTCCGCTCTCGTGACCGAGCGCTGCGAACTCCGGCTCGAGGTCGGGGTGCTGCTCGAGCACGAACGAGCGCGCACCGACGACCACGCGGCGCCCGTCGACGTTGCCCGCGACCCCGCGACCCGCCGCTTCGACGACGTCGCGGGCGTGGGGCAGCCGGATGCCACGTTCCTCCGCGGCCTCGACCAGCGTACGCGCGAGGAGGTGGCCGGACGACTGCTCCACCGCGCCTGCCAGGCGCAGTATCTCGCGCTCGGTGGTGCCGGGCGCGGCCAGCACGCCACTGACGCGTGGCCGGCCGATCGTGACCGTGCCGGTCTTGTCGAACACCGCGACGCTTACGTCGCCGAGTTGCTCGAGCGCCGTCCCGTGCCGCACGATCACGTGTCGGCGCGCCGCGCGGTTGATCCCGCCCAGGATCGCCACGGGCGTGGCGAGGATGAGCGGACAGGGGGTCGCGACGGCGAGCACGGCGAGCACGCGGAGCGGGTCTCGCGACACGATGTACGCGACGACGCACATCGCGAGCGTCACCGGCGTGAACCAGACGGCGTAGCGATCGGCGACGCGCTGCAGCGGCGCCTTGCTCGCCTGCGCCGAGCGCACGAGCGCGACGATCCGCGCGTACTGGCTTTCCCGCGCCGGCGCCAGCGCGCGCGCCGTGAGCGCGCCCTCGACGTTCGCGCTCCCGCTCATCAGCCGCGTCCCCGGAGCGGCGGAGACGGGGAGTGGCTCGCCGGTGAGCCGTGCCGTGTCCACGTGCGAGCGGCCGGCGACGACGACGACGTCGCAGGGGACGAGCTCGCCCGGGCGTACGAGCAGGAGGTCGCCGACCGCGACGTCCTCCGCGCGCACGTCCTCGGTGCGCCGGGCGCGGAGCACGTGCGCTCGCCGCGGCGCCGCCTCCTCGAGGCTCCGCACGGCGTCGCTCGCCCGCCCCTCGGCGTACCGCTCGAGCGCCTCGCCACCGGTCTGCATGAGAACGACGAGGAGGCCGACGAACGGCTGCTCGAGCGCGATCGCGGTCAGAATGGCGAGCGTCGCGACGAGGTCCGCCGCGAGCCGTCCCGCGAGCACCCCGCGCGCCGTCCGCCAGACGACCGGGGCGCCAGTCAGCGCGAGGCCGACGAGCCACAGCGTCGCCGAGTGCGAGGTGGCGGCCGGGAAGAGCCGCGCCACGCCGCCGAGGGCGAGGAACGCGAGGGCGACCGCCGGGAGCACGGTGCTGCGCGACCGGAAAGCCTCCGCGAGCCACGCCCGCTGGTGGGACCGGGCATTCGTCTCCGGCGTGGCCGCATCGACACCACCCCCCACGTCGGGCGGCGGCGGAGGGAGCATGGCGTGGCCGGGCGACTTCGTGACACCGACCGTAGTCATCGCAGCTCGCGGCGTGAGGAACGGCGGCGGCGCCGGGCGGCCGCCCCATGGCATGCCGGCGTCTCCCGCACGAGAGACCCCACCGGCCTGAGGTGCAAGATCGCGCCGGCGCCCTGCCTCCGCCGTCGGAGACTCGCCCCGTTCGAAGTCAGGGTCTCGCCGACACGCGAGGCGTCACGCCCGATTGCGACGGCTCGGCCCTTCGCGCGGCGCGTCGGGGATCCCCGGACGGGACGGCGCCGGTCGCCCGACTGTGAAGGGCCGAGCCGACGATGACGTTTCGCCAGACGCTGTTCCCGCTGGCGGGAGGTGGCTCATGAAACGCGCTTCGCTCGGATTGCTCCTCGTGCTCCATGGCCTCGCGCACGCGGGCGCCGGCATGTGGGTCGCGCAGCGCACGCCCGCGGGGCTGCTCTCCGCGCTCTGGACCACCGCGATGGTCGGCTTCGTCGGCGCGGGCTTCGGCGTGCTCGGCGTGCCCGTGCTGCGCACGCACTGGCGCCGGCTGACGGTCGCGGCCGCGGTCTGCTCGGTCGTCCTGCTCGCCTCCGGGCGCCACGCCGTCTTCGCCCTCGGCGTCACGCTGGACGCCGTCCTCCTGGCGCTCGCGCTGCGATGGGGCGACTCGCTCGCCGGGCGCGAGACGGCGAGCCGACGACCGCACCCTGCGGTCGCCCGCCTGGCGCACGTCGCGGCGGGGGCGTTCCTGGTCTACCTGGCTGCCGTACTCCTGCTCCGCCCATGGCACATCCGCTGGGGATCCACCGAAGCGGAGCGCCGCGCCGCGCTCGTCGGCGACGAGCGCGTGCCGCAAGCGCACTACCTGATGGACCACGCCGTCACGATCCGCGCGCCCGCCGACTCGGTGTGGCCGTGGCTCGTACAGATCGGCCAGGACCGCGGCGGCTTCTACAGCTACGCGTGGCTGGAGCGCGCCGTCGGAGCGGACGTCCACAACGCGGACCGCATCGTCCCGGAGTGGCAGCAGCGTCGAGTCGGCGATCTGGTGCGCGGCGTCCCCGCCGACTACCTCGGCGGCGCCTTCGGCCGCGACCTGGGCTGGCGCGTGGTGGCGCTCGAGCCCGGGCGGGCGCTCGTCCTCCAGAACTGGGGGGCGTTCGTCCTGCATCCGGTGGGTGACAGCGCGACCCGGCTGCACATCAGGTTGCGGGGTGAGGGGCGGCCCAGCCTCGCTGGCGTCGCGCTGGCTCCCGCCGGCCTCCTCGTCTTCGAGCCCGCGCACTTCATCATGGAGCGCGGGATGATGCTCGGCATCAAGCGGCGGGCAGAGCATCGCGTCCGCCCCGAGCGGTCGCGGAGCGGGGCCACCGCGCGAGAACCGGTGGGTGAGTCGGCATGACCATCGTGCGGCACGCGCCCACGGCGACGCTCGGCGCACCCCTTCGGCCGCCGTCCGAGCGGCTCCACCTCGGCGCGGCCGATTCCGACGGGCGTAGGCCGGCCACGATCTTCGAGATCCGCGGCCTGAGCAAGGTCTATCGGATGGGCGAGGTGGAAGTCCACGCGCTCCGCTCGGTCGACCTCGACCTCTACGTCGGCGAGCTCGTCGTGCTGCTCGGCGCCTCGGGGAGCGGGAAGTCCACGCTGCTCAACATCCTCGGCGGACTCGACGTGCCGACCGGCGGGACGGTGCGCTTCCGCGGCCGCGACCTCACGCACGCCGGGGAGAAGGAGCTCACGCAGTTCCGCCGCGAGAGCGTCGGCTTCGTCTTCCAGTTCTACAACCTGATCCCGAGCCTCACGGCGCTCGAGAACGTCGCCCTCGTCACCGAGATCAGCCGCGACCCCATGCGCCCCGAGGACGCCCTCGCGCTCGTTGGGCTCGCCGAGCGCGCCGGCCACTTCCCAGCCCAGCTCTCGGGGGGCGAGCAGCAGCGCGTCGCCATCGCCCGCGCGATCGCCAAGCGGCCCGAGGTCCTGCTCTGCGACGAGCCGACGGGGGCGCTCGACTACGAGACCGGGAAGCTCGTGCTGAACGCCATCGAGCGCGTCAACCGCGAGCTGGGTACCACAACGGCGCTCATCACGCACAACGCCGTCATCGCCGCGATCGCCGACCGGGTCATCCGCATCTCGAGCGGCCACGTCGTCGAGGACCGCCGCAACGCCGAGCGCAAGTCGCCGGAGGAGCTCGCCTGGTGAGGATGCTCGACCGCAAACTCGTGCGCGACCTGCGCCGCATGCGCGGGCAGATCCTCTCGATCGGGGCAGTCGTCGCCGGAGGCGTGTCCGCGGTCGTCGCGATGGGCAGCACCATCCAGTCGCTCGGCAACGCGCGCGACGCCTACTACGAGCACGCCCACTTCGCCCACGTCTTCGCTTCGCTCAAGCGGGCGCCGGAGTCGCTGGCCGACCGCATCCGGGCCATCCCCGGCGTGGCCGCGGTCGAGACGCGGGTCGCGCTCGGCGCGCTGCTCGACGTCCCGGGCCTTCCCGAGCCGGCGACCGCCTACGTCGTCTCCGCGCCGGCGGCGCACGAGCACGCGATCGGGGCGCTCCACGTGCGGCGCGGCCGCCACCTCGACCCGGCCGGCGACGACGAGGTGCTCGTCAACGAGCACTTCTTCGAGGCGAACCGGCTCGCCATCGGCGACACGCTGGGCGCGGTGATCAACGGGCGGTGGGAGCGGCTGCGCGTCGTCGGCGTCGCGCTCTCGCCGGAGTTCGTCCACAACGTCGCGCCCGGCTTCGGCCAGTTCAGCGACGCCCGCCACTTCGCGATCCTCTGGATGAACCGCGACGCGCTCGGACCGCTGTACGGCATGGACGGCGCGTTCAACGACGTCGCCCTCACCCTGGCGCCCGGCGGGAGCGAGGAGGGAGTCATCGCGGCGCTCGACGCCCTGCTCGAGCCGTACGGGGGCGGGCACGCCTACGGGCGCGACGACCAGCCGTCGAACGTCGTCGTCACGGGCGAGATGCAGCAGCTGCGTGCCTTCGGCGTCGTCATGCCGGCGGTGTTCCTGTTCGTCGCCGCCTTCCTGATCAACATCGTCCTCTCGCGCCTCATCGCCACCCAGCGCGAGGAGGTCGCCACCCTCAAGGCGTTCGGCTACTCCGACCGGGCCCTCGCCGGCCACTTCCTCGGCTACGCCCTCGCCGCCGTCCTGGCCGGCGCGCTGATGGGGATCCCCTTCGGGGTCTGGCTCGGTACGAGGTTCACGGGGCTCTACGCTCCGTACTTCCGCTTCCCCGAGCTGGAGCACCACACGAGCCTGCCGCTCGTCCTCGTGGCGATCGCCGTGAGCGGGGGCGCGGCGGTGCTCGGCGCGCTCGGCGCCGTGCGTGCCGCCGTGGCGCTCCCCCCGGCGGAAGGAATGCGCCCTCCGTCCCCGCCGGTCTTCCGGGCGCTGCTGCTCGAGCGGCTGGGATACGTCGCGCTGCTGCCGCCGGCGGTGCGCATGATCCTCCGCAACATCGAGCGCCGGCCACTCCGCTCGCTCGCCTCGGTGATCGGCGTCGCGCTGTCGGCCGCCGTCGTCGTCGGCGGGGTCTTCGCTTTCGACGCGGCGCGCTACATCGGGCGCCTGCAGTACGGCGTCGTCGAGCGGGAGGACGTCACCGTGAGCTTCACGCAGCCCCGGTCGGCGCGCGTCCGGCACGAGCTCGCGAGCCTCCACGGCGTGCGGCGCGTCGAGCCCTTCCGGAGCGTCCCCGTCCGTCTCCGCCACGGCCACCGCTCGCGGCAGCTGGCCGTCACCGGTCTGGAGCCCGGGGGCGAGCTGCGCCGGATCGTCGACCTCGACGGCCGCGTATACGGCGTCCCCCCCGCGGGGCTCGTCCTGACGACGACCCTCGGCCGCACGCTCCACGTGTCGCGGGGAGACACCGTGACGCTCGAGCTCGTGGAGCGCGGCGGCGCCGAGCGGCGCGTCCCGGTGGTGGCACTGGTCGACGAGATGCTGGGCGTGGCCGCCTACATGGACCTCGCCGAGTTGAACCGCCTCGTCGGCGAGGGGCCGACGGTCTCGGGCGCGTACCTGCGCGTCGACTCGGCCGCGGAAGCGGATGTCCTCGCGGCGCTCGGCCGCCTGCCGAGCGTCACCGGCGCGACCACGCGGCGCGCGATGCTGGCGAGCTTCGAGGCACAGATCAGCGAGAGCATCACGACGACCACGGTCATCGTCACGCTGCTCGCCTGCGTGATCGCCGTCGGCGTGCTCTACAACGGCGCCCGCATCGCGCTCTCCGAGCGCGGGCGCGAGCTGGCCAGCCTCCGCGTCCTCGGCTTCACCCGGCGCGAGGTCGCGGCGCTGCTGCTCGGCGAGCAGGCGGCGATCAACCTGGCGGGGACGCCGCTCGGGCTCCTGCTCGGCCTCGGCCTCGCCTTCCTGATCGCGCTCGGCTTCGACTCGGAGCTCTACCGCTTCCCGGTGATCGTGACCCCCCGGACGTACCTGTCCGCGGCCGCCGTCGTGGCCGCCGCCGCCCTCGTCGCGGGGCTCGCGATGCGCCGCCGGCTCAACGCCCTCGACATGGTCCAGGTTCTCAAGACTCGGGAGTGACCCATGCGCATCACACGTCGAACCATCACCGCCGTCGTGGCGGCCGCCCTGGCCGTCGGCGGCGTCGCGTACGTCCTGCGACCCGAGGTGCTCGAGGTGGACGTCGGGCAGGCCGCGCGCGGCCCGATGCGCGTCACCGTGGACGCCGAGGCGAGGACGCGCGTCGTGGACCGCTACGTCCTCACCGCCCCGGTCGGCGGGCGCCTGCGGCGCGTCGCCATCGCCGAGGGAGCGCCGGTGCAGCGAGGACAGGTCGTGGCCTGGATCGCGCCCCTCCCCCTCGACGTCCAGAGCACGACGCAGGGGACCGCGCGACTGCACGCGGCGCA
>Ga0307408_100003921_pt1 | contig 10143 bp, 6 predicted proteins | sample 322Cmetagenome_FD_202116 | JGI IMG/M metagenome (GOLD analysis project Ga0307408, IMG submission 202116) | Maize rhizosphere microbial communities from greenhouse at UC Davis, California, United States - 322HYB-C-3 | ecosystem: Host-associated > Plants > Roots > Rhizosphere > Soil | place: USA... | reverse complement strand
TTGTTCGGTAACATGCTCCTGGCATTGGCGTGGGCCGCCCTGCAGGCGGACTTCTCGCTGGCCAGTTTGATCACCGGTTACGTTCTCGGGTACTTCATCCTGCTCGCGCTCGTCCGGGCCGGCGTGCTCGGGGCGTCTCCGTACGTGGGCAAGGTTCACCGCGTCGTGGGTCTCGCGGCGTTCTTCCTCTGGGAGCTCGTCCGCGCGAACCTGCGCCTGGCACTCGACGTCGCGACGCCCCGCTATCACATGAAGCCCGGCATTCTGGCGGTACCGCTCGATGCCACCCGCGACTCGGAGATCCTGCTGCTCGCAATGCTCATCAACCTGACCCCGGGCAGCGTCGCCCTCGATGTCTCACCCGATCGAACGGTGATGTACGTACACGTGATGTACATCGACACGCCGGCAGCGGCGCGCGATGAGATCAAAAACGGGTTCGAGCGGCGAGTGCTCGACGTGCTGGGCTGATCCCGCGACACACCATGCTGCACATCGTGTTTGCGGTGACGCTGACGACACTGGCCGTTGCGGCCGTCCTCGCCTTCATCAGGCTGGTGTGCGGCCCCACGCTGCCCGACCGGGTCATCGCCATCGACCTGATGGGCGTGCTGATCGTCTGCCTCCTCGTCGTCGTCGCCGCATCGACGGCGCAACGCGCATTCCTCGATGTCGCCATAGTCATCGCGCTGATCAGTTTCGTGGGGACGGTGGCCTACGCCCGGTACGTCGAGCGGGAGCCATCATGACCGAGTGGCTGTCCGGAGTGCTGTTCATTGCCGGCGCCGCGCTCGCCTTGCTGGCTGGCGTTGGAGTGCTGCGCATGCCCGACGTCTTTACCCGGATGCAGGCATCAACGAAGGCGTCGACGCTCGGCCTCGGATGTCTTCTTGCCGGTCTCGCCATTCGCCAGCCGGAAGTGTCGTTCGTCGTCAGAGCCGCCACTATCGGGGCCTTCATGATGTTGACGTCGGCCGTCGCCGCTCATGTCATCGCCAGAGCCGCAGCCCTGGGCGGCGCGCCACTCTGGAACGGGACGGTGATCGACGAGCGGCCTGCGGAGAGAGCCGACTCCGAGAACCCGCGCGACTGAGGAGAGGACTCATGGCCAGGTCCTTGCGCACACTGCTGGCGACGCGAATTCAGGAGCTCCTGCCCGAGCTGGAGCGTGTCTACACCGACATCCACGCCCATCCCGAGCTCTCGATGCAGGAGACACGAACTGCGCAAGTCGCGGCAGATCGACTGCGCCGCGCTGGCTACGATGTCACCGAGGCCGTCGGCAACACCGGAGTCGTGGGGCTGCTGCGCAATGGGGATGGACCGACGGTGATGCTGCGCGCGGACATGGACGCACTGCCGGTCCGCGAACGAACGGGCCTGCCGTACGCCAGCACACAGACGTCGACAGACACTGCCGGCAAGACCGTCCCTGTGATGCACGCCTGCGGTCACGACATGCACGTGACATGGCTGATCGGTGCGGCCACCGTCCTCGCGCAGACGCGAGACGCCTGGAAAGGCACACTGATGCCGGTGTTCCAGCCGGCAGAAGAGACAGGGACGGGCGCGCAAGCCATGGTGGACGGAGGACTGCTCACACGTTTTCCAAGACCCGATGTCGTTCTTGGCCAGCATGTCATGGTCGGACCGGCGGGTTCGATCGGCAGTCGGCCTGGCGTGATCACGTCCGCCGCCGACAGCCTGCAGATCCGGATGTTCGGACGCGGCGCGCATGGGTCCATGCCGCACGCGAGCGTCGACCCCGTCGTCATGGCTGCTGCGACCGTGCTTCGATTGCAGACCATCGTGTCGCGTGAGCTGTCTCCCATGGACGCGGCGGTGGTCACAGTCGGATCGCTGCAGGCTGGCACCAAGGAAAACGTCATTCCTGACGAAGCGGTCATCAAGTTGAACGTGCGCACGTTCGACGAAAGGGTGCGCACGCGGGTCCTCGCTGCTATCACGCGCATCGTGAACGCCGAAGCGGCTGCGGCGGGCGCGCCGCAGCCGCCGGAGATCACCCCTCTCGATCGGTATGTGCCGGTCAGCAACGACCCGGACGCGACGCGGCGCGTGGTGGATGCCTTCCGCACGCATTTTTCCGCCGATCGCATTCGCGAAACGAAGCCGACATCAGCGAGCGAGGACTTCGGGGTGTTCGGCGCCGCGTGGCAGACGCCATCCGTCTTCTGGTTCGTCGGCGGCACTGACCCGGACACGTATGCACAGGCCAGGCAGTCCGGGCGAATCCGCGAGATTCCGACTAATCACCATCCGGCGTTTGCACCGGTTCTGCATCCGACGCTCGAGACCGGTGTCGAGGCGATGGTGGTGGCGTCGGACGCCTGGCTCGCCCCGTGAGCGCCCGATGAACGACGCTACGCTCCTGGTGCCTGCGACGCTGGTGTTGACTCTCGATCTCATCGGGACCTTCGTGTTCGCGATCAGCGGCGCAGCGTCGGGGGTGAAGAGCCGACTCGATGTGTTCGGGGTGAGCGTCCTTGCGTTCGTTGCGGGGAATGCAGGGGGAATGATCCGCGACGTGCTGATCGGGGCCGTGCCCCCGGCGGTACTCAGCAACTGGCGCTACGTCGCCGCATCCCTGATTGCAGGCGTCGCGACTTTTTTCTGTTACCCGAGCGTCACGCGCGTGCAGCGGATCGTGCTGCTGTTCGACGCCGCCGGGCTTGCGACGTTTGCCGTATCCGGCACGCAACGGGCGCTTGCTTTCGGCGTCAATCCTGTCGCGGCGGCGCTACTCGGGATGGTGACGGGAATCGGCGGCGGGATGATGCGCGATCTGCTCGTAAACGAAATCCCGGTGGTGCTTCGCGCCGAACTCTACGCCGTCGCCGCTCTCGCCGGCGCCGCCGTCGTCGTGGTTGGACATTTGCTCCACTGGCCGCCCCTTCCGACGACCGTTGCGGGCGCGGGAGTGTGTTTCTTGATGCGCCTCATCGCGATACGGCGTGGCTGGAGCCTTCCTGTGGCCACTGACGAAGGCGGATACCTCTAAAGCAGCGGCGAACACAGTCGCATCACCGAGTCGAGGAGACGCGTCCCACCAGGCCGGCCGTCGTATTCAGCTGTCGAGAACTCGACACAGTGGCGCATGTCCTGTTGAAAGGCCGCCTCGAGCTCGCGGGTAACCGCCTCGTCGTAGACGACGAGATTCGTCTCGTAGTTGATCGAGAAGCTCCGGATATCCATGTTCGCCGACCCGATGCAGCAGATGGTCGAATCAACGCACACGGTCTTGGCGTGGAAGTACGCCCCTTGGTAGAGCAGTACGCGAACACCCGCTTCTGCCAGATCGCGGGCGTAGGTCATTCCGGCGCGATATGCCAGCTGTCCCTCACCGCCGCGAGGCGCAATCATCACCACCACTTCGATTCCCGCGAGCGCGGCAGCCTTCATCACCTCGGCGAGGCTGTCATCGGGAATCAGAAACGGGGATTGCAGGTACACGTGACGGTGGGCCAGCGCCACCATGGCCATATACGACTGCCGAATGGCCTTCCATTGCGAGTCGGGGCCGGCACTCACCACCTGGATTGGCAGCGTTGGGCTGCCGCCCTTCGGTGTGGGAAAGTAACGCTCCTCGAAGAGATTCTGTCCGGTCGTGTTGTACCACATGGTCAAAAAGACGGCCTGGAGTGGCAGGGCGGCCTCGCCGGTTACGCGCGCGTGCGTGTCTCGCCATCCACTGAACCCGGCTGGCCCCGTCAGATGCTTCTCGGTCATGTTCAGACCGCCGGAGTAGCCAATCCGGCCGTCGACGACGGCGATCTTGCGATGGCTGCGGTAGCTGATTGTGTGGAGCAAGTAGAGCGGCGAGTACGGGTGCATCTGGACGCCCGCGTTGCGCATCCGGTGGACGTACTTCCGACTGAGCATCATCAGACTCCCGATCGGGTCGTACAGGATACGAACCTCGACACCTGACGCGACCTTCTCGGCAAGCACTCGCCCCACCGCTTCCGTGAATGAGTCCGACGCCCATTCGTAATAAAGCAGATGAATCGACTCGGAGGCGGCTCGCATGTCCTCCACCAGCCGCGGGTACTTCTCGCTGGCGTTTCGTAGAATCGTCAACTGGTTGGCTAGCGTGACGGGTGCGCGGGCCGAGGCCCAGAGCATATGTGCGAGGCGGCCGTACTCGCCGACGCCGTTGTTCGAGAGCGCGTCGAGTATGCCCGGCTGCCGCTCGAGCAGGGCCGTCCTTCGATCGGCAAGCGAGGAGCCCTCCGTCAGCGTGTGCAACTGGTCCTTGCGGCTGAATGCCTTCCACCCTCGTCCGAACAACGTATAGACGACCAGCCCGCCGACGGGAAACGCGAGCATCAAAAAGAGCCAGGCGAACGTCGACTGCGGGCTGCGGTTCTCCAGAACGAGGAACACTGCGATGCTCAGCGCGTACAGACCCGCCACCATCGTCAGCAATTGAAACCAGGTCCAATCCGCGTTCACGACACCAGATGTTATCGCTGCATTGTCTTGTAAGCGGATTTTCAGAACGCAATCGCCGTGACCTTCGGTGTGCCACGGGTGCACAGAACACGGCGGGTCTGGTTCTTGCGAACGCGCCAGCATCTGGTTCTGCCCGGTCCGTACATCCAAGGAGCTCCAGTGCGCATCGATGTGTTCGGAGGAAGAGGAGCGGTAGACAGTCGGACCCGCGCTTACGTCGAATATCGCGTGTTTGACACCCTGCGGTCAGTCGAATCAGAGATTCGCCGAGTCGACGTTGCTCCGGGCCGGCTCCAGCCGGCCCGTGTTCGCACCTGGCGTCGCTGATGGGCCGCCCTGAAGGCAGGCCCACGATGTGCAAGCGTGTCGTGACGGGAACGTAGCGGGTCAGCGCAGCGAACCGATTGGATTGATCTGCGCGGGCGTCAGCTGCGCCTTCCACGCCTGCGGCAGCTGCTGGACCCAGCCGTTGTACGGCACCGGGATCGCGAGCACGCCCTGACCACCCATGCCCGGGTTGCCAACGACGCGGTCGTCGGACGCCGTCGTGTCGCCCGCGGTGAGCAGCACACGGCCGGCGATCCTGGCGTCGGCGAAGTCGCCATCCGAGTTCGGATCGACGTCAACCACCGTCAACACGTTCGCAAACTTGTTCGCGACATACGCGTAGTAGCCGCCGCCCTTCTTGGCTCCGAACTGCACGCCGTGCGTCCCCGCGTCGCCGGGCAGCATGGCGACCATCCTGTCGGTCGCGGTATCGGTGATGACGATCGTCGCCGTCAGCGTGTTGGCGGTCACCATATATCGGCCGTCCGGACTGACAGGCGTCTGGATCGGCAGCCCTCCAACGGGGCCGGTGATCGCGCCGGTGACCGGGTTGTAGTTCTCGAGGAGATCGATGGTGCCGAGCACGTTGCCCGTGTGCGTCTGAATCACCGTGATGGTGTTGCCGAGAAAGTTGGCGACGTAGTACTTGCTCGCGTCCGGCATCATCCCGGTCGCAATCGCGTGCGAGCCGGTGGGAATGACGCCGACGGTGCGGTTCGACGCGAAGTCGTAGATTGAGCTATCGCCCGAGAACACGTTCGGCGTCACCATCGTTTTGCCGTCGTGGCTCATCCAGTGCGCGTGGGGGTGGCCGCGGCCGATGTCGATCTTGCGCTCGACCCCTTTGGCGAGCGGCGAGAGCTCGACGACCGACTGCGGGCTGTCTTCGCCGTTCACCGACACGTGCACCTGGTCGGTATCAGTCCGTGTCATCACGTGGGCCGGCGCCTCACCGACCGACACCTGCCGTACGAAGCGCCCCGTCTCACGCTCGAACACCGTCAGCTTGCTGTCGAACCATTCCGTCTGATAGATGAGCGTCTGGTTGCGATCCGTCCACATGTTGTGCGGGTTGTTCATGTTGATCGCGGGCAGCGCGACCTTCCGGATGACGTTCCACGTCGTTGCGTCCACGCGCGAGGCCGTGCCGGGCTTCTCCTTGCCGGCGGTCCGCTCGAACTGGGTGTCCACCCACACTTCGCCCACGCCTGGCGTCGCCGGCGTGAAGAGCGGCGGCAGGGCGAGGTCGTTGCCGTATCGCTGCGAAAGCACCGCGGCGAGATTCACGACGGCACCGCCGGTGATGCGCACGTCAACGCTCGGGTAGGTGACATGCCACGGCGCCGACGTCGCGAAGTTCTGCCAGTTGTCCGGATTGGTCGCGATGAAGAACGTGCGCAGCAGGCGGGTCGCGAGGTCGCTGCTCGTCGGCACCGTGATGCCGGTGACCAGCGTGATCTGCTCGCCCAGATCGAGACCCGGCGTCTTCGGGTCGTCAACGATCACGGTAGCGAGCATGTACGGGTGAATCTTGCACACGAACACGTACAGTCCAGGCGTCCGCAGCACGAGGGACGCGCTCCCTTTCTGCGCGGCGGTGTCGAACGGCATGCCCTCGGCGCCGGCGGGAAACAGCAGGCTGCTCATCGTGTGGACGGTGTGCGATCGTCCGCTGAACCGCACTTCGACGCCCGGGGTGGCAACGGCCAGCGATCGCGTGCCGGCGATCGCGCCCGCCGTGCTCCGGAACCATGAGCCCGGTTCGTCGGTGAGCTCGAATTCCACGCGGCCGTCGCCGGAACCGCGAACGGTGGCCACGAAGAGCGGAATCGAGGAAGCCATGGCCAGCAGGATTCCCAGCGAGCGAACCGTCGATATCATCACGTGACTCCTAACAGGCGGCTGCCGCGCGTCGTGGTGAATCGCACGAACCGGGCACTGCGCCTTGTGAGCGGAGAGTCTGAACGACCGACGGCGCTGGCGCCCCGCTCACGCAAGTAGGTTCTTTGCGGCCTGCAGCCCTGCAGGCTGCATGTTCATGCGGCTTGACAGTGCTACCCCCGGCGCGTAGCCTGCCCGAGCCTCGCACGCCTCCATATGTCTGGACCTTCCGTCCGCGCCGTCGTGACGGTACTGCTGCTCGCCGTCGCGAGCGACGCGGCGGCGGAGCGGCTGCCGGTCAAGTCGTACACGGTGGACAACGGCCTGGCGCACAACCGCGTCAAGCGGATCGTGCAGGATTCGCGCGGCTTTCTCTGGTTCTGCACCGCTGACGGCCTGAGCCGGTTCGACGGCAGCCAGTTCATCAACTACCAGATCGAGGACGGACTCCTGGCGCCGTCGATCAACGACCTCGCCGAGGGCGGCGACGGGATCTACTGGATCGCGACGAACAGCGATGGCGTGTTCCGGTTCGACACGCACGCCGGCGTCGCTGCGTCCGCAGCGCAGCGGTTCACCCGGTATCCGGTCGGCGCCGGGCCGGTGACCAACCGCGTCAACGTGCTCTATCGCGATCCCGGCGGAGTGCTCTGGGCCGGCACCGACGGCGGCCTGTTCGCGCTCGGTGACGCCGGCGGGCAGCGGGTCTTCGCACCCGTCGCACTGCACATCGCCTCGTATGCGGACATCGAGGTGCAGGTGTGGGCGCTCGCAACCGACTCCGCCGGGTCGCTGTGGATCGGGACCAAGTACGGCCTTGTGAGGCGGCTCCGCGACGGCGCGATGCAGCACGTCGCGATCGAGCCCTTGCCCGCTGACGACAACGTCTCGGCGCTGCTGGTCGCCAGCGACGGCCGGCTCTGGGTAGGACACCGCGCCGGCCTGCTCGCATTCACGCCGGCGCTCGGCCCTGGCCTGCCTGCCGGTGTTCGCCGCTACACGACGAAGGACGGCCTCGACAACAACACCGTGCTGGACGTGCACCAGTCCGCCGACGGTCGGATCTGGATCCGCACGTTCGGAGCGGGGCTGACGGTGTTCGACGGCGTCGCGTTCCGGACCTACGTGACAGCGCCGCAGGTGAGCGAGGCCGTCGGCTCGATGACCGAGGACCGCGAAGGCAATCTGTGGCTGGGTACGAACGCGCTCGGCGCGCTGAAGATCACCAAGCACGGGTGGACGAGATACGGAGAGCCCGAGGGCCTTGGTGCGTCGGTGAGCTCGATGTTCGAGACGCGCGACGGAGAGGTCTACGCGAGCAGCAGCCCGTGGCTGATCAGCCGCCTGGACGGTCCGCGTTTCGCCACCGTCCGGCCGGGGCTGCCGAAGACCGTGACCGATGAGAGCTGGCGCGACGTGAACAACGTTCTGCAGGACCGCACCGGAGACTGGTGGATCGCGACGCGCGCGGGCCTCTATCGCTTCGGCAGGACCCGCCGGTTCGAAGACCTCAGCTCCGCGACGCCCAAGCAGGTGTACACGACCCGTGACGGACTGGCCCACGATGACGTGACCCGCGTCTTCGAGGACTCGCACGGCAACATCTGGATCGCCTCGTGGGTGCCGGCGCGTGAGGCGGTGGTGCGGTGGGATCGCGCCACGGGCCGCTTTCATCGCTACTCGGACAAGGATGGCCTGCGGCCGTTCACCAGTGTCATCACGTTCGTCGAGGACCTCGCGGGGAACGTATGGCTCGGACTGCGCGAGGGAGGGCTCGCGCGCTATCGGAACGGCCGCTTCACGATGCTCGGCGCCGACGATGGCTTGCCTGCCGGAGGGGTGAACGGGATCTACCGTGACACATCCGGCCGGATCTGGGCGGCCGTAAACCGCGGTGGCCTGGTCCGCATCGATGAACCCGGGATCGATCGTCCGCGCGTCGTGGCCTACACGACAGCCGCCGGACTCGCCAGCGACGTCGCCGTAGCCGTGACCGGCGACGCCGCCGGGCGGGTGTACGTCGGCACGAGCCGCGGCGTGGATCGCCTCGATCCGAAGACGGGACGAGTGAAGCATTACTCGACCGGCGACGGCCTGACCGGCGGCGAATTCAAGGCGGCCCTGCGCGATCGCCGCGGAGCGCTCTGGTTCTGCACCACGATGGGCGTGTCGCGGCTCGTTCCCGAACCGGACGAGGTCGCGATGCCGTCGCCGGTGTGGATCGGCGCGATGCGGATCGCCGGCGTGGCGCGCCCGCTGTCGGCGCTCGGAGAGAGGACCGTGTCCGGCGTGCAGCTCAACCCCGACGAGAACAACGTCCAGATCGAATTCTTCGGCATCGGCTTCCAGACTCGAGAGGCGCTTCGCTTCCAGTACAAGCTCGAAGGCACCGGCGAGGACTGGAGCGCGCCGTCCGCCCAGCACACGGTGAACTACGCCAACCTCGCGCCCGGCGCCTACCGCTTCCTCGTGCGCGCGGTCGGCACGGATGGTAGCGAGAGCCCCGCGCCGGCGAGCGTGTCGTTCGCTATCCTGCCGCCCGTCTGGCGCCGCTGGTGGTTCCTCGCACTCGCCGCCTCGATCGCGGCGTCGGCGGCGCTTGTCTGGGCGCGTGCCCGGCACGAACGGATGCAGGCGCTGCGCGAAAGCGAGAACCGCTTCCGCACGCTCGCCGAAACGGCGTCCGACGCCATCATCACAATCGACGAACAGAGCCGGATCGTGCTCGTCAACGAAGCGGCCGAAACGGTGTTCGGCTATACCCGCCGCGAGATGGTCGGCGCCGATTTGACGATGCTGATGCCCACACCGCTGCGTCACCAGCATCGCGCCGGGTTCGCGCGCTACCTGGAGACGGGCAGACGGAGCACGCCGCGCCAGGCCGTCGAGCTGCCCGGCCTGCGCAAGGACGGACGAGAAGTGCCGCTGGAAATCTCATTCGGCGAGTTCACGCGCAACGGGCGGCGCTACGTCACCGGTATTGCGCGCGACATCACGGAACGCCGGCGGGCCGAGGACCAGCTGCGGAGAATTCGCGAAGAACGCCTCGAGGAGCTCGAGCGCGTGCGGAAACGCATCGCGACAGACCTGCACGACGACATCGGATCCACCCTCACCCGCATCTCGCTGCTGGGCGAGGTGGCACGGCAGCAGGCAGGCAGCACTGACCGCTCCGTCGTCGAGCCGCTCTCGTCCATCGCGAGCCTGTCGCGCGAGCTCGTAGACTCCATGAGCGACATCGTCTGGGCCATCAATCCGAAGAAGGATCACCTGAGCGATCTCTCGCAGCGCATGCGGCATTTTGCCAGCGATCTCTTCACCGCGCGGCAGGTCGATTTCAGGTTTCGGACGCCCGACACGGACGGCGACGTCGCCGTCGGGGCGAACGTCCGCCGCGAACTGTTCCTGGTGTTCAAGGAGGCGGTGAACAACGTGGTGCGCCACTCGGCGTGCACCGAGGCG
>Ga0307408_100003920_pt1 | contig 10143 bp, 9 predicted proteins | sample 322Cmetagenome_FD_202116 | JGI IMG/M metagenome (GOLD analysis project Ga0307408, IMG submission 202116) | Maize rhizosphere microbial communities from greenhouse at UC Davis, California, United States - 322HYB-C-3 | ecosystem: Host-associated > Plants > Roots > Rhizosphere > Soil | place: USA... | reverse complement strand
ATCGTCGGTACGGCGGGATCGGGCACGTCGCTGATCATGAAGTACGCGAGTCCGACCATGAGCCACCGGAGAATGGTGTGCCATGGCAGCTCGGCCAGCGTGCGGTTGTCGGTGAAGAAGATGACGGTGTCGTTGTACAGCGACGTCTGGCTGAACCAGTAGTACGTCGCGAGCGTCATCCCCGCGGCGGGGCTCGGCAGCCCGTGAAAGTGCGTCTTGGGGCGGCCCGCCTGCTCGACGTTGAACCGCGCGAGGCGGATCACCGCGCACGACGCGAAGATGAAAACGTAGATCCAGTCGTTGCCGTCGGTCCTGAGCGCGGCGAAATACATGATGAGCGCCGGGGCGAGCCCGAACGAGATCGCGTCGACGAGGGAGTCGAGCTCCTCGCCGAACCGACTGCCGGTGCCGGTCGCCCGGGCAATTCGTCCGTCGAGCGAGTCGGCTACGCCGCCAAGGACGATGAAGAAGGCCGCGGTGCCGAACCGGCCACGGGACGCCAGCACCACGGCGTAGATGCCGCAGAACAGGTTGAACAGTGTGAAGCCGTTAGGCAGCAGCACCACCGCCCGCCGGACTTCGGGACGGCGAAAGCGCGCGCGCTTCATTTCGCTGGCAGCTCCGCGATGACGGTTGTTCCTGCGACCGTGGTCTGCCCGACTTTCACCCGCACACTGGACGCAGGGGGAACGAATACGTCGACCCTCGACCCGAACCGGATGATTCCCATTCGCTCGCCCTGCTCGACCCGTTCGCCTTCGCGGCTGTAGGTGTGAATCCGGCGCGCGATCAGGCCGGCGATCTGGCGAATCAGGATCCGCTGGCCGCTCGCCTCGAGCCCTACCGATGTCTGCTCGTTCTCGAGGCTCGATTCCGCCGCGGCGGCGTTGAGAAACTTCCCCGGGCTCCGGTGGACGTATTTCACGGTGCCCGACGCCGGGTACCGATTCACGTGCACGTTGAAGACGTTCATGAAGATCGACACGCGCGTCGCTCGCCCGTGAACGAACGTCGGCTCGTCGACCTCGGTGACCATGACGACCTTGCCGTCCGCCGGCGCGATGATCAACTGGTCGCCACGAGCACCGGTGCGTTCGGGGTCGCGGAAGAAGTAGGCGACCCACAGCGCCACGAGTGTGAGAATGAAGGCGAGCAGCCACAGCGGCCACGAGCGTCTCGTTAGGGCCGCCGCGTACCCCGCCGCGGCGATCAACGCCGCGACGATGATGAACGCGAGACCTTCGCGGGCGAAGTTCATGAGAGGTCGGCCACGTTCAGATCGGTCCCGGTAATGCGCCGGAACGCGTCGAGATACCGCGTGCTCGTGGCGTTCACGACCGCCTCGGGCAGTGGTGGCGGCGGGTAGTTGCCTGACCAGCGGCCGGCGACGCGTTCGCTGTCCAGGTAGTCCCGCAGCGGCTGCTTGTCGAAGCTCGGCTGCGACCGGCCCGGCGCGTACTCGCTCGCCGGCCAGAATCGCGAGCTGTCCGGCGTGAGCACCTCGTCGACGATGATGATACGGCCCTGGCGCACGCCGAACTCGAATTTCGTGTCGGCGATGATGATGCCGCGCGGCTCGGCGATCGTTAGGCCGCGCGCGTACACGGTGCGGGTAAGGCGCTCGAGCTCCCGGGTCGCGGTCTCGCCGACGATGCCGGCCATGCGCGCGATCGTGATGTTCTCGTCATGCCCGGTCTCTGCTTTCGTGGCGGGGCTGAAAACCGGCGGCTCGAGCCGGTCACTTTCACGCAGCCCGACTCGCAATGCCTCGCCGGCCAGCGTGCCGTGTGTGCGGTATTCCTTCCACGCCGAGCCGGCGATGTAGCCCCGGATCACGCACTCGACGGGAAACACGTCGGCCCGCCACGCCAGCATGGCGCGTCCGCGCAGCAGGTCGCGATGCATCTCGAGCGAGGGTACCTCACCAATGATCTCGTCGACGTCCGCGGAAATCATGTGGTGCGGTACCTCGGACTCGAGTTGCCGGAGCCACCACGCCGTGAGCTGCGTGAGTACCGCGCCTTTGTGCGGAACCGTCTCCTGCATGACGACGTCGAACGCGCTGACGCGATCGGTCGCTACCACCAGCAGCCGATCCGCATCGACTTCGTAGACGTCGCGGACCTTTCCTCGCCGAAGCACGCTGAGCGGCAGCGTGGTTGTCGCGACGCCGGTCATACGCGCACCTCCGCCATGTCCCGCAGGTCCACCGCGGGTGTCCCGGCAAGCAGGGGGTCCACGATCTCGTCGAGGAACTCGTCCACCTGCTCGGCGGCGCGGCCGACGAAGCGTCGCGGCTCGAGCGCCTCCCTCAGGTCGCCGATCGGAACTCCATAGTCGGGGTCCGCGGCCAGTCGTTCGAGCATGTCGTTCGACTTGCCGTCGTCCTTCATGGCGCGGGCAGCCGCAACGCTGTGACGCCGAATCACCTCGTGTACGGCCTGACGATCGCCGCCCGAGCGCACCGCGCGCACGATCAGGTCCTCCGTCGCCATGAACGGCAGCTCGTCGCGGACGCGTTGCCGGATGCGTGACGGATGGACCTCCAGGCCGCTCGCGACGTTCACCATGAGTATCAGGACGGCGTCGGTGGCGAGGAACGCTTCGGGAATCACCAGGCGCCGGTTCGCACTGTCGTCGAGCGTCCGCTCGAAGTACTGCACGCCGTGCGTCTGGTTGGCGTTAGGCTCCAGCGAGCCCACGAACCGCGCGAGCGACGCGATGCGCTCGGAGCGCATTGGGTTGCGCTTGTACGCCATCGCCGACGATCCGATCTGCTCCGTCTCGAATGGCTCCTCGATTTCCCCGAACGCCTGCAGCATGCGGATGTCGCTGCTGAACTTCGCCGCCGACGCCGCGACGCCCGAGACGACGCCAAGCACCTGGGCATCGAGCTTTCTCGTGTAGGTCTGGCCGGTCACGCTCAGCGAGTGCGTGAAGTCCATCGCCGACGTCACGCGACGATCGAGCTCGCGAACGCGGCCGTGGTCGCCATCGAACAACTGAAGGAAGCTCGCCTGCGTGCCCGTCGTCCCTTTCACGCCGCGGAACGGCAGCGTGGCGCGTCGGTAATCGAGATCCATCAGGTCGAGCACGAGATCCTGCATCCAGAGCGCCGCGCGCTTGCCGACCGTCGTGAGCTGCGCTGGCTGCAGATGCGTGTAGCCCAGCGTAGGCTCGTCCCGCCATTGTCGCGCGAACGCGGCAAGGGCACGGAGCGCAGTGATCAACCGCCCGCGCAGCAGGTCGAGTCCCCGCCGCATCAGGATCAGGTCCGCGTTGTCGGTGACGAAGGCGCTGGTCGCTCCGAGGTGGATGAACGGCTTCGCCGCCGGAGCGACGTCACCGAACGCGTGCACGTGGGCCATCACGTCGTGACGGAAGCGCCGCTCGTACGTCGCGACGGCCTCGAAGTCGATGTCGTCCAGGTGGCGGCGCATCTGCGCGATCGCCTCATCCGGAATCGGAACGCCGAGGGCCTGCTCGGATTCCGCGAGCGCGAGCCAGAGCTGGCGCCACAGCCCGTGGCGCGTTGCCGGCGACCACAAACGGAGCATCTCCGCCGACGCATACCGCTCGGCGAGTGGGGAGCTGTATTGCGTGAGCCGTTGGTCGGCGTGGTTCGTCACTGGATCACGATGTCGTTGTAGAGGATGCGGCCCTCGTGCTCCCAGACCACTCGCATCGCGGAGCGTCCCGCGTAGGTGTCGAGCGCGCTTTTCACGTCGTCGGCAGTGTTGATTGGAATGCGGTTGATCTGCACGATCACATCGCCCTTCTGGAACCCCACTTCGTTGGAGATACGATCACTGACGTTGTAGACCACCGCGCCTCGCGATGATCGTATTCCGCGTTCGGCGCGAATGGCCGGTGTGAGCGTCACGAGCTCGAGCTCCTTGACGACGGCAACCTTCGGCGCGCTTACCTCCGGCAGGTCCGCCACCTGGACGTTCATGTTGATCTCTCGACTGCTCCGGCGGATCACCATGGGTATTTGCTCGCCCACGCGCAGATCGAGGCGTTCCGCTTCCCAGTCGAATGCATTCTTCAGCACGCGCGTTCCGGCGCGCACGATCTGGTCTCCCGCCTCGATACCGGCCTTCGCCGCCGGCGACCCTGGCACGACTGCGGTCACGATGACGCCGGCGTTCAGCGCCGCACGCGGATCTCTGCCGCTCGGCTGCTGCACCTTGATTCCTATCCACGGCTGCCGAAGTCGGCCATGCGCCACGAGGTCTTCGGCAACGCGCTTGGCCCGGTTGATCGGGATCGCGAATCCGAGTCCCACCGACCCGCCGCTCGGCGAATAGATCGATGCGTTGACGCCAATCACGACGCCGTCGGCGTTCACCAGTGGGCCACCCGAGTTGCCGGGGTTGATCGACGCGTCCGTCTGGATCATGTCGACGTACGCGCCACCACCTTCCGCCTGGCCGATAAGATTCCGTCCGGTCGCGCTGATGACGCCGGCGGTCACGCTCGGCTCGGTGTTGCCAAGCAGGAAGCCATACGGGTTGCCGATGGCGATCGACCACTCGCCGATGATGATGTCGTCCGAGCTGCCTAACGGTGCGGTCGGCAGTCCCTTCGCGTCGATCCTGAGGACCGCCAAGTCGTTCTGCTCATCGACGCCGAGCACCTTGGCCGGGAACGTCTTCCCATCGCGCATCGCGACGGAGACGCGCGTGGCCCCCGCGACGACGTGCGCGTTCGTGATGATCGTCCCGTTAGGATCGGTGATGAAACCCGACCCGAGTCCGGCACCGATCCGCTGGCCGGACTGGCGCCCGAAGAGCATGTCGAACGGGTCGACCGGCACTCGCTCGACAACCTCGGTCTGAACGGTGACCACCGCCGGCGCGACTCGAGCAACCGCCTCCGTGATCGCGGTTCGGCGTGAGGCCGAGATGGCCTGTGGTGGGGTTGGAGTCGTCTTCGGCGGCGATTGCGCGAGCGAGTCCGCCGGACTTGCTCCCTGACATCCAATCAACGATGCGGCAGCGAGCGCCGCCACTATGAAGCGCTTCGCGAACATCACTTGACTCTCGTGCGATGAGTGCGGCTGAGGTCGGTGAGGAACTTGTCGATCCCCCGGTCCGTCAAGGGATGCAAGAGCAGGGCGCGCAGCGCCTCCGCCGACACCGCGATGGCATCGGCACCGGCCAGCGCACACCCCGTAAACTGCGCGGCGTTCCGCGGCAACGCGGCCAGCACGTCACACTCCACCCCGTGCAGATGGAACACGCGATGGATGCCGGCGATTGTCTCGACGCCGTCCTGTCCCTGCGCGTCGATCTGATCGATGTGCACGCAGACGGTGCCGGCACCCGCCTTCGCCGCCAGCACTGCCTGCGCGGCGTTGAACACGAGCGTCGCCGCCACGCGAATGCCCTCCGCGCTCAGCCGTCGTATCGCCTCGATCGCGTCCTCCACGAACGGGATCTGCACGATGATCGAATCGGACAACTTCGCCAGCTCGCGTGCGTCGTGATACACGTCATTCGCATTCACCGCGCCGACCGTTGCAGCGACGGGGAACGCCGCGACCCGACAGATCTCGCCGAGGAGGTCATTCGCGCCGGCGGGATGAACCTCTGCGGTCAGCAGGGTCGGCGTCGTCAGCACACCGTCTACGAGCCCGTGCGAGTGCGCCCAACGAATGTCGTCGAGCTTCGCCGTCGCGATGAAGATCTTCATTCGTTCTGTAGGTACAGTTCGGGAGGATACGTCACGCGATCGAGAAACAACCCTTGGGCCGGCGCGGGCGGAGAAACTTCGTCGTTGGTAGATGCGGCGAGCAGGCGTTGGATGGCGTCTTCCTCGCGCTTTCCCGATGCCACCTCGACGAGCGTTCCAACAAGAAAGCGCACCATGTGGTGAAGAAAGCGATTCGCCTCGACCTCGAAGACGAGGCCGCCCGCCCGGTTCTTCCAGTCTGCCGAGCGAACGGTGCATCGATGATCATCTCCCTCGGAGGCGGTGCCTCGAACGGCGAACGCGATGAAGCAGTGGTCCCCGATGAGCAACGGGGTCGCGCGATCGAGCAGGGCGCGGTCGAGCGCGCGAGCGAACGGCCACTCGGTGTGGCGGCGAAACGGCGAGCGGGCCTCTTCGTCGGTTCCAACGTAGTAGCTGTATCGGCGGGAGAGAGCGCTGTACCGCGCGTGGAATTCAGACCGCATGTCATACGCCGCGCTGACCCAGATGTCGCGCGGCAACAGTGCGTTCAATGCGCGTCTCAAGTTCGCGGCGGACCATCGTTCGCTCACCCGAACACCGACTGCCTGGCCGCGCGCGTGCACGCCCGCATCGGTCCGACCCGCACCAAGAGCCGCGACGTGACCGCCCGTCAGGCGCGCCAACACTCGCTCCAGCTCGCCCTGCACAGTGCGCTCGTTCGGCTGACGCTGCCATCCCGCGAAGGCAGAGCCGTCGTAGTGCAGCACGAGCTGCACGGTGCGCACTGTCATCGCTCGGAAACTAGCCCGACCCACCCCTCTGTCAAGCAACGCACAGGCGTCCAGCCCAAGGGCGGAAGCGATTGACTTTGCGAGACGTACGCCTCAACATTCGCGTCGCCGATCGAGGCGAATTCGCCCCCGCCCGCGGCTTCCCACTTCATGTCTTCGCGGAACCTTCCCTCGCTCGCGCACGCTCTGAGCGTCGCGCCCGACTACGATGCTGCCCTGGTCGCGCTCGGCGAAGGTCTCGCCGACGTCGATCGCACCGCGCACCTCGGGTTGCTTCGCTACGATGCTCGGCGGGAGATGCTGCGCGAGCGTCTCACGCCAAACGGCGGGCGAGTCGTGAAGACGCCGGTCGAGACGACGTTCGACCACCTGCCTGCGACGATTCGGACGCAAGTCGCCGCCGGTGGCCAGTTCGTCGATCTCGGCGACCGATCGGCCGACTACGCGCGCATCTTCAGCTTCCCGCCGTTTGCCGACGGCGGGATCTTGTCGCTGCGCGGCGTTCTCGTGGACGGCTCCCTCGCCGCGGTCGTCGCGGTATACGAGCAGAAGAAGATGTTCGGCACCCGGTCGATCGAGCGCTTCGCCCCGTTCGTTGCGCTGTTCGAACTGGGGTACACTCGATTGGCAGAACGCGAGGCCCGCGACGAGGCGGTGCACACGCTGGAGGATGTCACCCAACGCGTCCACGGCGAATACGTGCGTCGCCTCGCCGAGCTCGAACACGAGCTGATTCGTACGAAAGACGAAGCGCGCGCGCCAACGACCGAGGAGGTTTCCACCCGCATCGTGGTGCTCGAGCGCGAGGTCGCCAAGGCGAACGAGCAAGCGCGCAAGGCGAAGCGCCATTCCGACGAGATCGAAGGGCACGTCACCGCCGCCGTGAGTCAGCTCGAGCAGGCGCACGTGGAGCTCCATCGACGCAGCGAGTCGCTGCGCCAGCGCACGCGGACGCTCTACCTCATCGAGCGCGTGCTCAAGCTCGACGCGACCGTCGCGGATCCTCGGCAGCTCGTCGACGGCTTGCTCGCACTGGTGGGCGACGACATGCAGGCGCAGCGCTGCTCGCTCATGCTCGTTGCCCCCGAGCCGGGCTACATGTTCCTGGCGGCGTCGCGCGGCCTCGCGCCGTTCATCGCCGAAGGATCGCGGATCCGAATCGGACAGGGCGTTGCCGGCCGTGTCGCGCAGGCGCGCGAGCCGCTGCTCGTGCAGGACGTCAGGCATGCGACCACGCACCCGCTGCTGCTCGACCAACATTTCACCACCGGCTCGTTCATCAGCTTTCCGCTGGTTTATCAGGGGGATTTGGTCGGCGTCGTCAACCTCACGAACCGCGCGCAGTACGGCGTGTTCGTGGACGACGATCTGGAGCGGGTGCAGCTGCTGGCGCTCGTCATCGCGCTCGTCGCCACGAACGCGTCGCTCGCGACGCGGCTCGTGGAGTCCATCAGCCCGCGTTAGGCTTCGCAGGCGTGACGGCACCGGCATCCTCACCCACGGCGCTCCAGGCGGCGATCCGGCGCGTCGCATTCGGTGAGTCGCTCGACGCCGAGCTGGCGACCGACGCTTTCGGGATCATCATGCGCGGCGAGGCGACGGCCGCGCAGATCGCCGCGCTGCTCATCGGACTGCGCGTGAAGGGCGAGACGGCCGACGAGGTGACCGGCGCGGCGCGCGCACTCCGGGGGGCCATGGTTCGCTTGCCGGTGCCGACCGCAGACGATCTCGTGGATACGTGTGGGACCGGCGGCGGCGCAGTGCCGACCTTCAATATCTCCACGGCCGCGGCCTTGCTCGCCGCCGGGGCGGGCGTCCGGATCGCCAAGCACGGCAATCGCTCCTTCACCACGCAGTGCGGGAGCGCGGACGTACTGGAACAGCTCGGGGTGACGCTCGAGGCTCCCGTCGACGTCGCAGCACGCGCCCTCGAGGAAGCCGGCATCACGTTCATGTTCGCCCCGGCCATGCACCCGGCCATGCGACACGTGGGCCCCGTGCGACGCGAGCTGGGGATTCCCACGGTGATGAACATCGTGGGACCGTTGGCGAATCCGGCGGGCGCGGCTCGTCAGGTGGTGGGAGTCGCCGAGCGTGGCCGGATGGCGCTGCTCGCGGGCGCACTCGCGGCGTTAGGCGCCGCGCACGCGCTGGTGGTGCACGGCGAGCCGGGGATGGATGAGATCTCGCCCATGGGTCCGACGCATGTCGCCGAGGTTCGCGACGGGGCGGTGACGGAGTGGACGATCCGGCCGGAGGACTACGGGTTCGCCGGCTTCAGCGCGTCGGAGCTGGCAGGCGGAGGTCCGGCGGACAATGCGCGCACGATCACCGACGTGCTGACGGGAAAGGGCCACCCTGCTGCGAGGGCAGCGGTGGTGCTGAACGCCGCCGGCGCGCTCTACGTCGCGCCGGGAGGTCGGTCATTCGCCGAGTCGGTTGCGGCCGCGAGCGGGGCGCTCGCGAGCGGTGCAGGGGCCGCCGCGCTGGAACGGATGCGGCGAGCCTACGCTTCGCGTTAGGCGACGCGCCGCTCGCAGCGATCTAATAACGACGGAGCACACCCACGACGACACCCTGGATGGTGATGTCGTTCTCGTGGACGTACATGGGCGACATGGTCTCGTTCGCGGGCTGAAGACGAATCCGCCCATCCTTCTCGCGGTAGAACTTCTTCACCGTCGCCGAGTTTCCGCCGAGCATCGCGATCACCATCTCGCCGTTGTCGGCGCGCTGGCGCTCGTTCACGACGACGAAATCGCCGTCCCGGATCTGCTCATCGATCATCGAGTTGCCACGAACGCGAAGCACGTAGTGGCTTCCCGAGCGCCGCACGAAGTCGTCAGGCACGGCGACACTTTCGTTCGCCGTCATGGCCTCGATCGGGTAACCCGCCGCCACCATGCCGAGCAGCGGCAGCTCTACCGCGCGCTGGAAGGCGTCCGAGGGCAGGATCTCGATCGCGCGGCTCTCGTTGTAGCTCCGCTTGATGTAGCCCTTTCGCTCGAGGTTGCTCAGGTGCTCGTGCACCGTGGCGAGCGAGTTATAGTTGAAATGCGACGCGATCTCCTCGAAGCTCGGAGCATATCCGCGCTCCTCGGCGTACGACGACAGATAGTCCAGGATTTCGCGTTGACGCTTGGTGAGCGGCATAGTGATCCCCGCAAGTTGAGCCGACAGCCGTTGTTCCCGAACAACAGCCGAAGAGTACGATATCCGAACAAGGGCCGAAGTGCAAGCAAATCCTACGTGGAGCGCGCCGGTGGGTCCGCTTGGCCGGCTGTCGGCCGCGGCGGCGGTCAGGGCGCGGGACCTCGAAAAACAGACCACCGACCTCCGGGCCCGCGCGAAGAACACCCCTGCCGGGCCCTCTTTTGCCGCGTCCCTCCGCCGGACCGACGTCGCGGTAGTCGCCGAGGTGAAGCGCCGTTCGCCATCGAAGGGCGTGATCAACGCCGATCTCGCCGCCGCCGAACAGGCGTCCGCGTATGCGCGCGGCGGCGCTGCCGCGCTCTCGATTCTCACCGAGCCAACCGAATTCGGGGGATCGGTTCAGGACTTGATGGATGCCCGCGTTGCCACCAGCCTCCCGACGCTCAAGAAGGACTTTCACGTCCATCCAGTCCAGGTGCTCGAAGCCCGCGCGGCGGGCGCGTCCGCGATGTTGCTGATC
>Ga0307408_100003918_pt1 | contig 10144 bp, 8 predicted proteins | sample 322Cmetagenome_FD_202116 | JGI IMG/M metagenome (GOLD analysis project Ga0307408, IMG submission 202116) | Maize rhizosphere microbial communities from greenhouse at UC Davis, California, United States - 322HYB-C-3 | ecosystem: Host-associated > Plants > Roots > Rhizosphere > Soil | place: USA... | reverse complement strand
AATTAACAAAAGACGGCGAAGTGGTTGTCATCCATGATGAAAGACTTGATCGGACAACGAGTGGTAAGGGCTTCGTGAAAAATACTACATTTAATGAAATAAGAAAATTAAATGCCAATAAAAATGGCAATAAAGAGCCAATCCCCTCATTGATTGAGGTTCTTGAATGGATGCAATCCAATCATATGGTTTGTAACATCGAGTTGAAAAATAATCTATTTCCATATGAAGGAATGGAAGAAAAGGTAATTCAGCTTGTTCGTAGATTTAATTTGAGTAATCGGATTATCATTTCATCTTTTAATCATTACAGTATTGTCTTAAGTTATCGGTCAGCACCTGAAATCGAGACAGCGCCTCTATTTAATGAGCGCATCTATATGCCATGGGTTTATGCACAATCCATCCGCGCACAAGGGATTCATCCGAAGTTAGCGTCGATAACAGATGAGATTATAAAGAGTTCAATTGAAAATGGAGTAGCAGTCAGACCCTATACAGTTAATAAAGATGCTGATATGCAAAGGCTTTATAAACTTAACTGTACTTCCATTATTACAGACGACCCAGTAAAGGCTCTGAAAATAAAGAAACAATATGAAAAGAGACCCTAGGGCCTCTTTTTATTTTTGGAATCGATCCTGTACCTTGTTTCTTTTTCTGTCACGGTGAAAAATGAATCCTGCTACAAACGCTAGACCGCCGATGAATAGAATCAGACCTAAAAGGAATTGCAGCCATAAGAAAGGGATTGGACTTTGTAGAATCCCAAATGTCATATCACGCATTAATTTAATCCCAAAGCCAGCTAAAAAGCCTGGAATAACTAATATAAGTAAAGCAATAATCCGCTTCATAATTAAATCCTTCCGATTGTTTAGTAAGTCATAAGAATTATACCCTCAAGGAAATATTAGTACAAAGATAAAATTTGTCAAGATAACTAAAAAAATATAGAATAGATAGTGAAAAATATTGCATGTTTTCGGTTAGATTGTATGAAAAAATCTTCTTTTATAAAAAGGGGCGGAAAAATGCAAAATGTAATGATTGTTGGCGCCGGTAAGGGTGGTACAGCGGTCCTTAAACTGCTCAATGAAACAGAAGTCCTTCAGGTTAAGGCTGTCATTGACAGAAATTTAGATGCACCGGGTATCTTTTTAGCACAGAGTTTGGGTATTAAAATCGGAATTGATTGGAAGCCGTTTTTAAATGAAAATATCGATATTATAATTGAAGTAACAGGAAATGAATATGTGTTTCAAGAGTTAAGGAGCACCAAGGACAAGAAAACCGTTTTAATTCCTGGCAGTGTTGCATTTCTTTTTTCAAGGCTTCTTGAAGAAAAGGAAGAATTAATCGTTAAACATCAAAATGCCTCCTATCAGCAAGAACTAATTTTTAATGCCACAAATGATGGGATGCTGGTGATTGATGCAAAAGGGTTCGTGATTTTATTTAATCGCCGGGCCGAAGAAATGACAGGTGTGAAACGGGACCAAGCAATTGGAAAATATGTGGTTGAAGTAATCCCGGAAAGTAGACTGCCTTTAATCCTCGAAACAAGAAGAATAGAAACGAATCAAGAAATGGTTTTGGGGAATGGGAGAAAAATAATTACAACCCGTATTCCCATCATCGAAGAAAATGGGACCTTAATGGGTGCTTTCGCTGTTTTCAAAGATATCACAGAAGTAGTGAATCTTGCAGAGGAAATTACCGATTTAAAAGAAATCCAAACTATGCTACAGGCAATCATTCATTCTAGTGATGATGCTATTTCAGTAGTTGATGAAAATGGCAGGGGTCTGCTTATTAATCCAGCATATACACGTCTTACCGGTCTTACACAAGAACAGGTTGTTGGACAACCAGCGACTGCAGATATATCCGAAGGTGAAAGTATGCATATGAAGGTACTCCAAACAAGAAGAGCGGTCCGTGGGGTTCCAATGCGAGTAGGTGCAAATAAACGTGAAGTAATTGTCAATGTGGCCCCGATTATTGTTAAAGGAAAACTAAAAGGCAGCGTCGGGGTTATTCATGATATGTCAGAAATTAAAACGCTAAACAGGGAATTAAACCGTGCTCGTCAAATCATTCGCACGCTTGAAGCAAAGTACACCTTCGAGGATATTATCGGCAGTTCTGAAGAAATGACTCTAGCGATTGAACAGGCAAAGCTAGGGGCAAAAACACCTGCAACAGTTCTGTTACGGGGTGAATCTGGTACAGGAAAAGAATTATTTGCCCACGCCATACATAATGCAAGTGATCGTAAGTACAACAAATTTATTCGCGTTAATTGTGCAGCAATTTCTGAGTCCCTTCTGGAGAGTGAATTATTTGGTTATGAAGAAGGAGCTTTTTCAGGGGCAAAAAGGGGAGGAAAAAGGGGCTATTTTGAAGAGGCCAATAACGGCAGTATATTTCTCGATGAAATAGGCGAACTATCTGCCAATACACAGGCGAAATTACTCCGGGTATTGCAAGAAAATGAAATCACGCGTGTAGGTGGTACAAAGTCAGTACCGATAAATGTTAGAATTATTGCGGCAACCCATGTGAATCTTGAGAAAGGAATTGCAAAAGGTTCTTTTAGGGAAGACTTATACTATCGTTTAAATCGTATGCCAATACATATACCTCCACTCAGAAATCGGAAAGAAGAAATACCTGTACTGTGTGAAAGCCTTATTGAAAAAATTAATTTGGATTACGGCAGAAACGTTGAGGGTGTTTCCCAAGCTGCTCTGCTGAAGTTAGTGAATTATGATTGGCCGGGGAATGTGCGGGAACTAGAGAATATTCTTGGCAGGGCGATGATTTTTATGAATTATTATGAAACATTCATTAATGTACATCACCTTCCCGAACTGAGACCTAAAAAAAAGGGAAATGAACCGGTAGTAACAAATCATAGTGAATCAATCCAACACGATCGCTCTTTAAATGCAATGATAGAAGATTATGAAGCAGAGATTATCCAGCAGTCGCTTCACCGTTTTAATGGTAATAAGACGGCAACAGCTAAGGCGCTAGGGTTATCGGTGAGGAATCTTTATTATAAGCTAGAAAAATATAAAATTGAAAATAATAGCATGCAATAAATTTCACAGTACGAAAAAAAGTGCATGTATTGTATCGTTTATTAAAGCGTTTTCAATAATTTCAACTTGGCACGGATTTTGCATATTACAATGATGGAGTTGCAGTTGAAGAGAAAGGGTTGATGACAACTTGTTGCTTGAATCACTGATATACAAAGCAACCCAGCTGGATGGTAACACGGTAGCTGTTGCAGTGGCAGAAGATGAAGAAGTCATCGAAGCAGTTATCGAAGCATTAAACCGGAATCTCGCCAATTTTATATTATTTGGTGATATAGAAAAAATTAAAATGATAGTAAACGTTAAGAACAAAGGCCAGCAAAAAAGTACCAAGAAGCTAACTATTGTTCATGCAGACTCAAACGAGATGGCTGCAGAGCTTGCAGTTAAGGCTGTATCAACGAGGGAAGCAACCGTATTAATGAAAGGGAATATCCCTACAAGCTCTCTCTTAAAAGCAGTTCTAAATAAAGAGTATGGTCTTAGGACGGGAAATGTTCTATCACACGTGGCTGTTTTTGAGGTTCCAGATTTCGATCGGTTTACCATCGTTACGGATGCAGGGATGAACATTGCCCCTGAATTAGAGCAAAAAGCTCAAATGATAAAAAATGCTGCAGCCCTGGCTAGGGCTATTGGAATAGAATGTCCAAAGGTTGCTCCTATAGCTGCTGTTGAAGTAGTGAATCCGGCCATGCAAGCGACTATTGACGCTGCTGCATTAAGTGTTATGAATAAACGAGGGCAGATCACTGGCTGTATTGTAGATGGTCCATTAGCATTAGATAATGCCGTTTCTGCTTTAGCTGCTGAACATAAAGGAATTCAAAGTGAAGTAGCCGGAAGAGCTGATATTTTATTAGTACCCACTATTGAGGTTGGAAACGTCTTATATAAGTCATTAATTTATTTTGCAAAAGCAAAAGTAGGGGCTGTTATTGCAGGCGCAAAGGCTCCCATCGTATTAACTTCTAGAGCTGATTCAGCGGAAAGTAAGCTATACTCACTTGCACTCGCCATCTGCTCTGTAACCAAATAGAATACAGTATAGGTTTCAAATTAGAGGAGGATGTTGATATGGAAATTTTCAAGTACTTAGAACAATATGATTACGAGCAAGTTGTATTTTGCCAAGATAAACAATCTGGATTAAAAGCAATTATTGCGATACATGATACCACATTAGGCCCTGCTTTGGGAGGAACGCGTATGTGGACTTATGAATCTGAAGCAGCAGCAATTGAAGATGCGCTAAGATTAGCAAAAGGTATGACCTACAAAAATGCAGCCGCAGGGTTAAACCTTGGCGGAGGAAAAACAGTTATCATTGGTGACCCTCGTAAGGATAAGAGTGAAGAGTTATTCCGTGCATTTGGACGCTATATTCAAGGCTTAAATGGAAGATATATTACTGCAGAAGATGTAGGAACAACGGTTGCAGATATGGACCTAATTCACGAAGAAACAGACTATGTGACTGGTATTTCGCCAGCATTCGGCTCGTCTGGTAATCCTTCACCTGTAACGGCATATGGTGTGTACGTTGGAATGAAAGCAGCTGCAAAAGAAGCTTTTGGTACGGATTCCTTAGAAGGAAAAGTGGTTGCGATTCAAGGCGTAGGGAATGTTGCTTACACACTTTGTAAATACCTGCATGAAGAGGGAGCACAATTAATTGTTACCGATATTAATAAAGAAGCAGTTCAGCGTGCAGTAGAGGATTTCGGTGCTCGTGCAGTAGAACCAAATGAAATTTATGGCGTTGAATGTGATATTTATGCTCCATGTGCGCTTGGTGCAACCGTTAATGATGATACAATTCCGCAGCTTAAAGCTAAAGTTATCGCGGGTTCTGCCAATAACCAGTTAAAAGATACTCGTCACGGAGATCTTATCCATGAAATGGGTATTGTTTATGCTCCTGATTACGTCATTAATGCAGGCGGTGTTATCAACGTTGCAGATGAACTTTATGGGTATAACCATGAACGGGCGATGAAAAAAGTTGATCAAATCTATGCAAGTATCGAAAAGGTAATTGCTATTTCGAAGCGCGACGGCATCCCAACTTACGTTGCAGCAGATAGAATGGCGGAAGAACGAATTGAAAAAATGCGTAATTCTCGCAGCCAATTCTTGCAAAATGGCCACCATATTTTAAGTCGTCGCTAAGAAAATAAAAAGGGTTGGAGCGCTGAATGGATAATTCAGCGTCTTTTCCCTTTAACAGGTGTGAAATGTGAAAAAAATGGAGGTTAAAACGTTGCCTGATAAGAAATATCGAATGCTCGTCATCAACCCAGGTTCCACTTCAACTAAGATTGGGGTCTTCGATAATGAAATTTCCATTTTAGAAAAAACGATCCGTCATGATTCGAGAATGATTAATTCATTTACTAATATTATTGATCAATATGAATTTAGAAAGAATACCATCTTGGAAACACTGGATAACGAAGGAATTAATATATCCAAGCTGAGTGCTGTTTGTGGGCGGGGAGGGCTGCTTCGACCGATTGAAGGCGGAACCTATGCAGTAAATGAAATTATGCTTGATGATTTACGGACTGGATTTGCTGGCCAGCATGCATCAAATCTTGGTGGTATTATTGCTTATGAAATTGCTTCTGGATTAAATATTCCCTCCTTTATTGTTGATCCTGTCGTTGTAGATGAACTTGAGCCGCTTGCAAGAGTATCTGGCTTTTCCTTAATTGAAAGAGTAAGTATATTCCATGCGCTCAACCAAAAAGCTGTTGCTCGCAGAGTCGCAAAAGAGCTAGGGAAGAATTATACGGAATTAAACCTAATTGTTACACATATGGGCGGTGGAATTACCGTTGGAGTACATAAGCAGGGAAAAGTCATTGATGTAAACAATGGTCTCCATGGTGATGGTCCTTTTAGCCCTGAACGTGCAGGGACTGTTCCGGTTGGGGATTTAGTAGCTCTTTGTTACTCTGGGCAATACTTTCGCGATGAAATAATGAAAAAACTTGTAGGTCAGGGCGGCCTTGTTGGTTATCTTGGAACGAATGATGCAGTCGAAGTTGAAAAGAGAATTAGTGCTGGGGATGAACAAGCTTCTCTTATTTACGAAGCAATGGCCTATCAGGTAGCAAAGGAAATAGGAGCAGCAAGCGCAGTATTAGCAGGAAAAGTGGATGCTATTGTGTTAACAGGCGGTCTTGCGTATGGTAAAGGATTTGTGAAATCCATCACCGATAGAATTAATTGGATTGCAGATACGATTGTCCATCCAGGTGAAAATGAACTTCAAGCATTAGCTGAAGGTGCACTAAGGGTTTTGCGTGGAGAGGAAAAAGTAAAAGAGTATCCTGGAACATTCAAAACAGCAAAAATCTAACAAATTGGGGAGGAAATACTGTGTCACAAGAATACGATTTAGTCATTCTTGGCGGTGGTACGGGCGGTTATGTAGCTGCCATTCGTGCCTCTCAGCTTGGCTTAAAAACAGCAATAGTTGAAAAAGGGAAACTTGGAGGAACATGTCTACATAAAGGCTGTATCCCAAGTAAGGCTCTTCTTAGAAGTGCTGAGGTTTACGCGACAGCTAAGCAAAGCGAGGATTTTGGTGTTATCACAAGTGAAGTATCCTATAACTTTGTGAAAGTACAGGAAAGAAAGAATAAAATAATCGATCAACTCCATAAAGGCGTACAACATCTCATGAAGCAAGGGGAAATTGATGTTTATGAGGGATTGGGCCGGATTTTAGGACCTTCTATTTTTTCACCAATGCCTGGAACTATTTCGGTTGAAATGAATAATGGCGAAGAAAATGAAATGCTCATTCCGAAAAACGTTGTCGTTGCAACTGGTTCAAGACCTAGGATGCTTCCTGGACTTGAAATTGATGGTGAATTTGTCATTTCCTCTGATGAGGCATTAGAGCTGGAGACATTACCAGCATCCATCATTATTGTTGGCGGTGGAGTGATTGGGATTGAGTGGGCGTCAATGCTTTCTGATTTCGGTGTTGAAGTAACTGTTATCGAGTATGCGGACCGGGTTATTCCAACTGAAGATAAGGAAATCTCTAAGGAAATGCAGCGCCTGATGAAGAAAAAGGGGATAAAGCTTGTAACAGGAGCGAAGGTCCTGCCTGAAACACTTGTAAAAGGTGATGGAGTAACCATTTCAGCAGAAGTAAAAGCTGGTATGAAAGAATTTAAAGCAGAAAAACTACTTGTATCTGTTGGACGACAAGCGAATGTTGAAGGAATTGGATTAGATAATACAGAAATCCAGGTAGAAAAAGGATTTATTGTAACCAACGAATTCTACCAAACAAAAGAGTCTCATATTTACGCAATTGGAGATGTAATCGGTGGCTTGCAGCTTGCACATGTTGCCTCCCATGAAGGGATTATTGCAGTGGAGCATATTGCTCGCAAGGATCCATCAGAACTTAACTACAATCTAGTTTCTAGATGTATATATAGCAATCCTGAGGTGTCTAGCGTTGGGATTACCGAAGAACAGGCAATAGAAAAAGGTCATAAAGTAAAAGTGGGTAAATTTTCATTCCGAGCAATCGGAAAGGCTCTTGTGTTTGGAGAATCCGATGGTTTTGTCAAGATTGTTGCTGATGAAGTGACCAATGATATTTTAGGGGTGCATATGATTGGTCCACATGTTACTGACATGATTACAGAAGCAGGTTTGGCAATGGTATTGGATGCAACTCCATGGGAAATTGCTCATACGATTCATCCACATCCAACACTATCGGAAGCGATTGGAGAAGCTGCATTAGCAGTTGATGGCCGAGCAATCCATTCATAAGTTATTTTAGTATGAACAAACGGGAGGTAAGAATATTATGGCTGAAAATCGTCATCATGCATTAGGTTTAAGTGACGAAAAGGTTTTGGAAATGTATGAAACTATGCTTTTAGCCCGCCGGATTGATGAACGGATGTGGTTATTGAATCGTGCGGGTAAAATACCATTTGTTATTTCCTGTCAAGGACAAGAAGCAGCACAGGTTGGTGCGGCATTTGCTCTAGATAAGGAAAAAGATTATGTGCTTCCATATTACCGTGATATGGGCGTGGTCTTAACCTTTGGGATGACACCAAAAGAACTAATGCTATCTGGTTTTGCAAAAGCAGAGGATCCAAACTCTGGCGGAAGACAAATGCCTGGGCACTTTGGTCAAAAGAGAAATCGAATCGTAACTGGTTCATCTCCTGTAACAACTCAGGTTCCACATGCTGTCGGCGTAGCGTTAGCAGGGAAAATGGAAAGGAAGGATCTGGTGACCTTTGTAACCTTTGGTGAGGGCTCCTCAAACCAAGGTGATTTCCATGAAGGAGCTAACTTTGCCGGAGTTCATAAATTGCCTGTTATTTTTATGTGTGAAAATAATAAATATGCAATTTCTGTTCCTATTGAAAAACAATTGGGATGTGAAAAGGTTTCTGATCGTGCAATAGGTTATGGAATGCCAGGATTTACTGTCGATGGGAACGACCCATTAGAAGTATACAAAGTGGTGAAGGATGCAGCAGACCGCGGACGTCGAGGTGAGGGTCCATCCTTAATTGAAACAATTTCCTACAGACTCACACCACACTCTTCAGATGACGATGACCGTTCGTACCGAGCTCCAGATGAAGTGGCGAAAGCGAAAACGAAGGATCCAATCATTACCTTTGGTGCCTATTTAAAAGAAACAGGCGTGATGAATGATGTGTTGGAAAAAGAAATCAATGATCGTGTGATGGAGCAAGTGAATGAAGCCACTGATTATGCTGAAAATGCACCATATGCAGCACCTGAACACGCGCTGAAATACGTTTATGGTGATAAGTAAGGGGGATGTAACATGGCAGTAATATCTTATATAGATGCGGTCACAATGGCCATTCGGGAAGAAATGGAACGAGACTCAAAGGTTTTTGTCCTTGGTGAAGACGTTGGGGTAAAAGGGGGGGTTTTTAAAGCCACACAAGGCTTATACGAACAATTTGGTGAGGAGCGTGTGATTGATACACCACTTGCTGAATCTGCGATTGCCGGGGTAGGAATCGGGGCAGCGATGTACGGAATGAGACCGATTGCTGAAATGCAATTTGCTGATTTTATTATGCCTGCAGTGAACCAAATTATTTCAGAAGCAGCAAAAATTCGTTATCGTTCTAATAACGACTGGAGTTGTCCCATGGTAATTCGTGCACCATATGGCGGCGGAGTTCACGGTGCCCTTTATCATTCTCAATCTGTCGAGGCAATATTTGCGAATACACCCGGATTGAAAATTGTAATGCCTTCTACACCTTATGATGTGAAGGGGCTCTTAAAAGCAGCGATTCGTGATAATGACCCAGTCCTGTTCTTTGAGCATAAACGCGCGTACCGTTTAATCAAAGGAGAGGTACCAAGTGATGATTATACATTGCCGCTTGGAAAAGCAGATGTGAAGCGTGAAGGGGATGACATTACTGTTATTACCTATGGTCTTTGTGTACATTTTGCCCTACAGGCAGCAGAAAAATTAGCGAAAGATGGTATCTCCGCACATATCCTTGACTTAAGAACGGTTTATCCATTAGATAAAGAAGCTATCATAGAAGCGGCTTCTAAGACTGGTAAGGTATTACTTGTTACTGAGGCGAATAAAGAAGGCAGCATTATCAGTGAAGTATCTGCAATTATTGCTGAAAATTGTTTATTTGATTTAGATGCTCCAATTATGCGTCTAGCTGGTCCGGATGTCCCGGCAATGCCCTATGCACCAACAATGGAGAAGTTCTTTATGGTCAATCCAGATAAAGTCGAAAAAGCAATGCGCGAGCTTGCGGAATACTAATAGGAGGTTGGAATCTTGGTTATTGAACAAATTAAAATGCCTCAGCTAGGGGAAAGTGTAACCGAAGGAACAATCTCAAAGTGGCTTGTTTCTGTCGGAGATAAAGTAAACAAATACGATCCATTAGCTGAAGTAATGACAGATAAAGTCAATGCAGAAGTTCCGTCTTCTTTCACAGGGACAATTAAAGAGCTAG
>Ga0307408_100003917_pt1 | contig 10145 bp, 6 predicted proteins | sample 322Cmetagenome_FD_202116 | JGI IMG/M metagenome (GOLD analysis project Ga0307408, IMG submission 202116) | Maize rhizosphere microbial communities from greenhouse at UC Davis, California, United States - 322HYB-C-3 | ecosystem: Host-associated > Plants > Roots > Rhizosphere > Soil | place: USA... | reverse complement strand
TTTCGGGCCGTGGTAGACGGCGTACATCGAAGCCATCACGGCCAGCAGCACCTGTGCGGTACAGATGTTGGAAGTCGCTTTTTCGCGGCGGATGTGCTGTTCGCGGGTCTGCAGGGCCAGGCGGTAGGCCTTGTTGCCGTTCTGGTCGACGGTCACGCCAACCAGGCGGCCTGGCATGGAGCGCTTGTATTCGTCGCGGGTGGCCATGTAGCCGGCGTGCGGGCCGCCGAAGCCCAGCGGCACGCCGAAGCGCTGCGAGTTGCCGACCACAACGTCGGCACCCCATTCGCCTGGAGGCGTCAGCATGGTCAGGGCCAGCAGGTCGGCAGCAACGATCACCATGGCGCCGCTGGACTTCACGGTTTCAACGGCGGCGCGGTAGTCGCGCACAACGCCGTTCACGCCCGGGTATTGCAGCAGCACGCCGAAGGCGTCGGTCACGCCGGCCAGTTCGGACGGGGCGAAGGTCTTGACGGTGATGCCCAGCGGCTCGGCGCGGGTCTGCACCACTTCCAGGGTCTGCGGCAGCACGTCGTTGGCGACGTAGAAGGTGTTCGACTTGGACTTGCCGACGCGCTGGATCAGGGTCATTGCTTCGGCAGCGGCGGTGCCTTCGTCCAGCATGGACGAGTTGGCGATGGCCATGCCGGTCAGGTCGATCAGCACCTGCTGGAAGTTCAGGATCGCTTCCAGGCGGCCCTGGGAGATCTCTGGCTGGTACGGGGTGTAAGCGGTGTACCAGGCCGGGTTTTCGAAGATGTTGCGCAGGATTACGCCCGGGGTGTGGGCGTTGTAGTAACCCTGGCCGATCAGGGACTTCAGCACCTTGTTCTTGGAAGCGATGCCTTTCAGCTTGGCCAGTGCTTCGTTCTCCGGCAGCGGCTGGAAGAACTGGCCCAGAGGCAGGTCGTTCTTGTTGCGGATGCCCGGCGGGACGATGGCATCGATCAGGGCGGCGCGGGTTGCGTAGCCGAGCACGTCCAGCATTTGCTGCTGTTCTGCGGCTTCCGGGCCGATGTGGCGGGCGATGAAGGCATCGCGGCCTTCAAGTTGGGTCAGGCTGGTGCGGGTCATGGTGGGAAATCTCTTGGCCAGAATGTGAAAAAGGCCCGCACGCAGCGGGCCCGATGATGCGGTATTACTGCGCGACGTTGCCGTAAGCGGTTGCGTCCAGCAGGCCGTTGATGGCGTTGGCGTCGCTTGGCTTGATCTTGAACAGCCAGTTCGCGTAAGCGTCGGCGTTGATCGATTCAGGCGCGCCGACCACGGCGTCGTTCACGGCAACCACTTCGCCGGACACCGGCGCGTAGATGTCGGAAGCGGCTTTCACCGATTCCACCACGGCGGCGTCGTCGCCGGCGGTGAAGGAGGCGCCTACTTTTGGCAGCTCGACGAACACGATGTCGCCCAGGGCGTCCTGCGCGAATTCGGTGATACCGACGGTCACGGTGCCGTCCGCTTCAGCGCGTACCCACTCGTGGGACTCGGTGTACTTCAGGTCTGCTGGAATGTTGCTCATGTTGGCTCCAAGGCTAAGGTTATTGTTTGTTTCTGCTCAATCTGGCTCAAGCAGCCAGGATTTTACCGTTACGGACGAAAGGCAGCTTCACCACGGTGGCGGCCAGCTTCTTGTCGCGGATTTCCACGTGCACGGTGTCGCCCACGTTCACGCCCATCGGCACGCGCGCGAGCGCGATGGCCTGCTGCATGGTGGGGGAGAAGGTGCCGGAAGTGATCTCGCCGGTTTCGCCGGAAGCGGCGATGACTTTCTGGTGGGCGCGCAGCACGCCGCCTTTTTCGCGCAGGATCAGGCCGACGAACTGGGCGTTCTGGCCTTTCGCTTGCAGGGCCGCCTTGCCGATGAAGTCGCGCTCGGAGACCAGGTCGATGGTCCACGCCAGGCCGGCGTCCAGCGGGTTCACGGTTTCGTCCATGTCCTGGCCGTACAGGTTCATGCCGGCTTCCAGGCGCAGGGTGTCGCGCGCGCCCAGGCCTGCCGGCTTGACGCCTGCCGCGTTCAGGGCGTTCCACAGGTTTTCAGCCTGTTCGGCGGCCACGCCGATTTCGAAACCGTCTTCACCGGTGTAGCCGGTGCGGGCAACCATGGCTTCGCCGAAGGCGGTGCCTGGCACCAGGGCCACATTGAACGGCTTCATTTCGGCGGTGGCTTCTTTAGCCTGCGGGATCACTTCCCATACCTTGGCGCGGGCGTTCGGGCCTTGCACGGCGATCAGGGCCATCGCGTTGGCGCCGTCGCGGCGCTGGGTGATGGCCAGGCCGGCATTGGTGGCTTCGTTCTGCTGGTTCATCCACGCGATGTCCTTTTCCGCGGTGCCGGCGTTGACCACCAAGCGGAACCATTCCTCGTTGATGAAGTAGATGATCAGGTCGTCGATGACGGTGCCTTCCGGGGTCAGCATGCAGGAGTACAGGGCCTTGCCCGATACCTGCAGCTTGTCGACGTTGTTGGCGACCAGGCCGCGCAGGAAGGACCGTACGTTGGCGCCCTTGATGTCAACCACGCACATATGGGCCACGTCGAACATGCCGACGTCGGTGCGCACGGCATGGTGCTCTTCGATCTGGGAGCCGTAGTTGACCGGCATGTCCCAGCCGCCGAAGTCGACCATGCGGGCGCCGAGGGCACGATGAGCGTTGTTGAGTGGGGTTGCTTTGAGCGTCATTGATACCTCGGGGCAGAGAATAGGGGTTAATAAACGTAAACATGAATACGCCTACCCCTCTGTCCTTGGTACCTGAGAGATAACGGGAAGGTAATCCCGCACGCCCCTTCGGTGGGCCCTGCGCCATGGCGGGCCGCTCTCCAGAGTTTTAGCCCATTGGGCCCTTGTTCGGTCCTTTTGCCTGAGAGTTTCTGGGTAATGCCCCTTCGGCGCCAGCGGATGCTGGTCTCTCCCGATCAAGACTTGGGACTATATGCGAGGCGAGTCATTATGTCAATTGAGCGCCCTTGCCAGAATGTAACCTCTAGAATTTGGCTGATGAGAATTAATCAGTCCGGCGCCGTGTATTCTCGTCAAAATGCCTTTGATTTCCTGCGTGTGGCAGCCGCACTTGCGGTGCTGCTCAGCCACAGTTTTCCCATTGTTGGATTGCAAGAGCCAACCCCTGTCGCAGGTTTGACCATGGGCAAGCTGGCCGTGGCAGTCTTTTTCGCCATCAGTGGTTACCTGGTGTGCCAGAGCTGGCAAGCTGATCCCCATGTCGGCCGCTTTGCTGCGCGCCGTGCGCTGCGGATTTTCCCTGGCTTGCTGGTCATGCTCCTGCTGACGGTGCTGGTGCTAGGTCCGGCGCTGACCGAAGTGCGGCTGTCCGAATATTTTGGCGCGGGTGCTACTTGGAAAAGCCTGTTTTACGGAGCGTTTGGCCTGGGAAGCTTTCCCTTGCCGGGCTTGTTCGAGCACAATCCAATGCCAGGGGGAGTGAATGGCTCGCTTTGGACAATCAAGTACGAACTGCTGATGTACTGTTTGTTGGCGCTTTTGGGGCGGGTGACGGGGCGGGTGACGCCAGGCTGGATACTGGCAGCATTGTCCGGGGCTGCTTGCTGGATCGTCCTGTGGCTCGCCGGGGTTCCGTCGTTGAGTGTGCCTGGCATGTGGCGGCTGGGCCTCGAAGTTCAAGTGGACCGTATTGCCTATCTGTCGGTGTACTTTTTTGCAGGCGTTGGCCTGTACATGATGCGCCAGAAGGTGCCACTGTCCTGGCCCGCAGTGGCCGTCGGCGTGGTTTCCTTGCTTCTTGTCGACAATGCGAACTTCGCCATGCTGGTTAGCTGGCTGGTTGTGCCTTATTCGGCCATTTGCTTTGCTGTCCGTGCGCCAGCGCTGTTCACGCGCCTGAAAGGCCACGACTATTCGTATGGCGTCTATATCTACGCATTTCCTGTGCAGCAGGCCTGCGCCTACATCGGCATGCAGCATGGATATGGATGGGTGGTAATCACACTGGCGTCGCTGGCAGCGACCTTGGCGCTTGCCGCAGTATCCTGGTATTTTGTTGAAGAGCCTGCGTTGCGCCTTAAAAATCGCTTGCAGGCAGTTGGCATTGGAACGTACATCCCACAATGAGGTATTTTGCTAGAATTAATTCACCCCCACTTCACAGGTGGCACCATGAATGAGGAAAAGCAAAAAGAAGACAAAGCGGCCTGGTTCACCCTGTCCGGCGACGTGAACAGCGATATGGTGCACCGTGTTTTCGATGCGGTGGCGGACATGACCGAGGACGGCATCGAAACCGCCCACATCCTGATCCAGTCCAATGGCGGCTACGTCAGCGATGGGCTGTGCCTGCATAATTACCTGCGCAACCTGCCGATCAAGATCGTCACCTATAACGGTGGGGCGGTGGCTTCGATTGCCGTGATCCTGTTCCTGTCCGGCGACGAGCGCTATGCCAGTGAGACCGCGCGTTTCATGGTGCACAAATCCCACGCCAGTGCGCCGCATGGAGCGCGGCCGGATGCGTTGCGCATCATCGTTGAAGGCTTGCAGGCTGACGACGCGCGCACCGAATCCATTTTGCGCAAGCACGTACACCTGACCGACGAGCATTGGAATATCCACGCTTATTCGGACCTGCACCTGACCGCCCAGGACGCGGCCAAGGTAGGCCTGGTCAACGAGGTTGCCGACTTCAAGCCGCCCAAGGGCAAGCGCGTCACGAACATCTGAAGCGCATTCCCTGAAGCGACAAGGGCCTGGAAGCGCGCTCCCAGGCCCCTCATGCGCCGCCGGTCATTTAGCGATTGCCGCTACGGCTGGCTGGTGTCTTTTTGTCCGTCTTGCTTTGACGACCAGTGTCGGACTGCTGGCTGGCCGGCTGCGCGCCCGAACGCGAGCCCTGGTCGGCGCTTTGGCGCGTGCCCGAACTCGAACTTTGCTTGCTGGATTTTTGCCTGGATTTCATGACAGTTCCTTTCTGAAGGATCGGAACTTCATCATGCTTTGTGCAATAGTAAAGGTGAATCGGAATACAACTGACCGGCGTGTAGGACTTGGCCTTGCACCATTGTGGTGCAAACTCATCTGTTTGGCCACATTGCCGTAAATATTTGCAGATTCTTTTCGTTTGCCTATTGCCATGTGGAAAGAATCTGCGACAATGTGAATAACCACCAAAGTCAGGCCAGATCATGCTCCCAGAAAATCCAACATCTTCGGCGCCCAAAAAAGCGGTCACGCCGCGGCATGCCTTGCTGGAAAATCTGATCAGCCTGGTCAACAAACACATCAGCGACCAGTTCAACGAGCTGTGCACCAAATGGGCTGCGAGCCTGGTCGACGCCGATGAGGCTGTGGACGTCAAGACCCTGCAGGCGCGCCTGCGTGCCGGCAACCGCCTGCGCACCGACCACTACGCCTTCCTCGGCCTGTTTGCCAAGCAACTCGAAGCCGACCTGCGCATTGAAATTACGCAGCTGGCGCCCGGGCAGAAGGCGCCAGTGCTCAAGATTGCCGAGTCGCTGTCGCTGGTATCCATGGAAGAAATGGATACCAAAGTGACTTTGAGTACCTTCAGCAAGGCCTTCGAAGTCAAATATTCCGATGGCCTGGCCACATTGAATGTGCGGCTGGCTTTCCTGCTCGACCGCGAGATCCTGCGTATCAACCAGAACCCATTCCGTCCGGAAGTCTTCCTGGGCGCTTTCCAGCAGGCCTGGATTGACTTCATCAAGGATGAAGAGGCGAATGAGCTGGTCAAGCCCTTCCTGCGCCCGGAGGAATTCTTCGATTTCGGCGCCATGCTCGAGGAGTTGAGTGCTGCCCTGGAGCGCAAGGGCGTCGGTCCTGGCTCCGTGGAAAAACACAAGACGCGCCGTGCCGATTCGCACGATGCGTCGCAAGCCCCGTCCCGCAAAAAGAACCAGCAGGCCGCACTGGCGGAGCAGTTGCGCCAGTTCTTTTCGGGCGCGAGCGATGCGCCTGGTGGTGCGGCGACGCCGACCGGCTTTGAACAACTGGGCGACCTTGACCTGTCGTTGCCTACCATGAGCGTCACGCCGGGCTTGTATGGCACGCCGGCGCATACCGCGGATTCTGCCGCACCTGCAGTGCATGGGGGCACAACGCCGATTGCCGCGCCAGCGCAAGCCATGCCGGCCGGTGCAGGCATGATGCCTGGGGTAGTTGCGGGACCGGCAGCGCCGATGATGGCGGGCGTCCAGGGAGCTCCGGCTGTGGGTGGTATGGTCATTCCTGCCGGCGGCGTGGTGGCCGGCGGCCTGCCGATCATGTCCGGCGTTGGCGCGGGCGTGCCTGGCATGGCGGTGCAGGGCGGTATTGCCGCCGCGCCGGGCGTGCCGATGGCCACCGGGGCGGCGATGGCAGGCATGCCGCTCGCCAGCGGCGGCGTACCAGGCGGCATGTTGGGTGGTGTCGCGGTGCCTGGCGTGCCCGGTGGCGTGGCAGTGCCTGGGGGCGGCTGGACGCAAGGGCCGGCGCAGGGCTTCCATGGCGGCGCCAATAATGAAGCGGCCCAGCGTGCATCGCTGCTGAATGCCAAAGAACCTTTGATGAATTTCCTGGCGCAGTTGCAGCGCGGCGTGCCTTCGGGCGCCGTATTTGCAGGCGCCGAGGGCGGCGCCATGGCGGCGCCAGGCATGCCGATTGACCTTGCGTCGGGCTTCGCGACGGGGCCTGTGCAGGCGGGCGGCGGCGCCATCCCGGCGCCCGGATTTGCAATGGGCGGCGGCTCGATGGGCAATGTCTTCCTTCTGCCGCAGATCAAGGAGCAAGCCCCGGCTGGCAGCCTGACCCGCGCCGACGAAGGCACGATCGACCTGCTGTCGGCAGTGTTCGAGAGCGTATTCCGCGATGAGAGCATTTCGCCCGAGATCCGCAACCTGATCCGCTTCCTGCAGATCCCTGTGCTGAAGGCTGCGCTGGTCGACAAGAATTTCTTCTTCCAGGAAGCGCATCCGGCGCGCCGCATGATCGACCTGCTGTCGCGCATGGGTTGGGAGAACCGCAAGGACCCGGACGATCCGCTGTACAAAGCCATGCAGCGCAGCGTGGAGAGGGTCAGCGAGGATCACGAAGAAGAGATGACCGTCTTCACCGAAGCGGTCAACGAACTGGAAGCCTCCATCAAGGCAGAGGAGGCTGCAGCGGCGGCCGCCATGGCGGAACCGATCGCCAAGGCACTGAAGCAGGAAAAGATGTCGGTGGCCGCCAAGTCGGCCAAGGATGCCGTGGCGCTGCGCATTGGCACCGGCGAAGTGGTGGCGATTGTCGAAGCCTTCCTGGAGAACAAGTGGGTATCGGTGCTGACCATCGCCTACAGCGTTGATGCCGAAAAGCCGGGCGCCGTGAACAATGCGACCCAGACCATGGATGACCTGATCTGGAGCGTGCGCCCAAAGATTACCCAGGACGAGCGCAAGAAACTGATCGGCAAGCTGCCTACCTTGCTGTCCACGTTGAACAAGTGGCTGGACGTGATCAAGTGGCAGGATGCCGACCGCCTGCAGTTCTTCGCTGAACTGGCGGAGTGCCACGCTTCGATCGTGCGCGCGCCGATCGAAATGTCGCCGGAACGCCAGGTCGAACTGGCGATGGAAGTGGCGAAAAAGGATGCCGAGCGCCGCATGCAGCTGCAGGCAGTGGCGGAAGTGAAGGCCGAGGAGGCGCCGCCGCCGGACGATGATGCCGCGATCGAGGTGGATAGCCTGGCGCGCGGCATGTGGCTCGAATTCGACCAGGCGGACGGCAGCCAGCGCAAGGTCAAGCTGGCCTGGATCAGCCCACTCAAGACCTTGTATATCTTCTCCACCACCGGACGCCAGGAAGCGTTCTCGATCACCGGCGAGGCCATGGCGGAGCAGTTCCGCAAGGGCACCGTGCGCCTGATTCGCACCGAAGGCGTGGTGGCGGCAGCGCTGTCGATGGCAATGGGCGGTGTCGCCGCCGTCAACGACGATCACCACGATTTGCCGGCCAACGGCACTTCCGCCTAAGTTTTGCGCAGGACGGCCAGCAGGCCGTCCGATGCGTCCTCGATGTAATCCAGTACCGTATCAAAGCCATTGGCGCCGCCGTAATACGGATCGGGCACCACATCCGAGCCGGAATGCGAGGCAAACTCCATGAACAGCCTGACCTTGTGCCTGAATGGTGCCGGGCAGGCGCGCTGCAGCATCTCCAGGTTGTCGCGGTCCATGGCCAGCACGTAGTCGAAGCGCTCAAAGTCTTTCGCGGCCACCTTGCGGGCGCGCTGGGTGCTCAGGTCATAGCCGCGCGAGGCCGCATGGCTGGTCGAGCGCGGGTCGGGCGGGTTGCCAATATGGTATGCGTGGGTACCTGCCGAATCGATGTGAAAATCGAGCCCGGCGGCCTGTGCGCGCGCCCGGAATACACCCTCTGCGGTCGGGGAGCGACAAATGTTACCCATGCATACAAACAGGATGGCGGTTCTGGTCTTCATTTTATTCTTGCTATACAGGGAAAATGGTATGATTAGCCACTTTTTTAACACGTCCCAGCGGGCGAAGTACAGATAAAACGTGCGTCTATCTTCCATTAAATTGTCGGGATTTAAGTCGTTCGTCGATCCCACCAATTTCCATGTGCCCGGCCAGCTGGTCGGCGTGGTTGGCCCAAACGGTTGCGGCAAGTCCAATATTATCGACGCTGTGCGCTGGGTGCTGGGTGAATCGAAGGCCTCGGAGCTGCGCGGCGAGTCGATGCAGGACGTGATTTTCAACGGTTCCACCCATCGCAAGCCAGCCGGCCGCGCCTCCGTGGAGCTGGTGTTCGACAACAACGAGGGCAAGGCATCCGGCCAGTGGGGCCAGTACGCCGAGATCGCGGTCAAGCGCACGCTGACGCGCGACGGCACGTCCACCTACTACATCAACGGCCAGCCGGTGCGCCGGCGCGACATCACCGACATCTTCCTCGGCACCGGCCTGGGGCCGCGCGCCTACGCGATTATCGGCCAGGGCATGATCTCGCGCATCATCGAGTCGCGCCCGGAAGAGCTACGTGTGTTCCTGGAAGAGGCGGCAGGTGTATCGAAGTACAAGGAACGCCGCCGCGAAACGGAAAACCGCCTGCACGATACGCGCGAAAACCTGCTGCGCGTGGAAGACATCCTGCGCGAACTGAATAACAACCTGGAAAAGCTGGAAGGCCAGGCCGCGGTGGCGACCAAGTTCCACCAGCTGCAGTCCGACCAGGAAGAAAAACAGAAGCTGCTTTGGCTGCTGCGCAAGAACGAAGCGCAGGCCGAACAGGCGCGCTACTTCCGCGAGATGGAGCAGGCGCAGAACGACCTGGAAGAACAGACCGCGAAGCTGCGCAATGTGGAGTTGACGCTGGAGCAGATGCGGCAGGCGCACTTCGCCGTCGGCGACCGCCTGCACCAGGCGCAGGGCCACCTGTACCAGACCAATGCCGAAATCGGCAGCCTTGAGGCGCAGATCAAGTTCGTGATCGAGTCGCGCACCCGCTTGCAGCAGCAGCTTGCCACGCTGACCGCGCAGCGCGACCAATGGTCGCAGCAGGCGGAGGAATACGGCGGCCAGGTCGCCGAGGCGGAAATCAACCTGGAAGAGCTGTCGGCGCGCGTGGAAGAGGCGCGCATGCTGGCCGAGCAGAAGGGTGAATTGCTGCCAGTGCTGGAGCAGGAGTGGCGCGAGGCGCAGACCAGGAGCACGGAATCGCGCGCCCGCATCATGCAGGCGCAGCAGCAGCTGGAACTGGAATCGGCGCACCAGCGCAATGCTTCCAACATCCTGGCTGGCCTGGCGACGCGCAAGGAGCGTCTGCAGCAGGAGAAGGGCGGTCTGGCGATGCCGGATTCGTCCCACCTGTCGAACCTGAAGATGCAGCTGGAAGAAAAGCAGCAGTCGCTGGAAGAGCAGAACATGATGCTCGAGGAAGCGCTGGAGCAGCAGCCCAAGCTCGAAGAAGAGCGCCAGGCTGCGCAGGCTGCCGTGCAGTCCGAATCCGCCGCGACCCACCAGCTGGAAGCGCGCCTGAACGCGCTGCGCCAGCTGCAGGAGCGCGTCCAGACCGAAGGCAAGATCACCCCATGGCTGCAAAAGCATGAACTGAACGAGCTGCCGCGCCTGTGGCAGAAGCTGGACATCGAGCAGGGCTGGGAAACCGCGCTGGAAG